>Ga0209540_10000170_pt1 | contig 81627 bp, 75 predicted proteins | sample BarGraIncu01121A_FD_184501 | JGI IMG/M metagenome (GOLD analysis project Ga0209540, IMG submission 184501) | Arctic peat soil microbial communities from Barrow, Alaska - Barrow Graham LP Incubations 011-21A (SPAdes) (version 2) | ecosystem: Environmental > Terrestrial > Soil > Wetlands > Peat... | reverse complement strand
GGACGCAAATCTTTGGCACCCAATGAGCAGTTGAGACCTATTGTTAATAAATCAATATGCGATAGTGAGTTGAGAAAAGCTTCAACGGTTTGTCCCGACAAGGTCCGGCCACTTTTATCGGTAATCGTACCCGAAATCATCACTTCTTTCCTGATCTTCCTGCTCTCCAATACCTCTTCAATCGCCATCATCGCCGCTTTGGCATTCAATGTATCGAAAATGGTCTCAACAAGAAGAATATCAACACCGCCGTCGAGTAAGCCTTCGACCTGCTCGCGGTACGAATCTTTCATATCGGCAAATGAGATGGCCCGGAAACCGGCATCATTTACATCGGGCGACATCGAACAGGTTTTGTTGGTCGGTCCGACAGAACCGGCAACATAGCGGGGATGTTCAGGAGTCGAATATTGGGCAGCGGCTGCGCAGGCAATCTGAGCTGCCGATTTATTCATCTCATAAACATGTGCTTCCATGCCATAATCGGCTTGTGAAACACGCGTAGCATTAAAAGTATTAGTTGCCACGATGTCAGCACCAGCTTCGAGAAATGCTTCATGAATATTCTGAATCACAGAAGGTTTTGTAATCGAAAGCAGATCGTTGTCTCCTTTCAGCGGCGAAGTCCAGTTTGCAAATCGTTCACCACGGAAATCCTCTTCTGTCAGTTTAACCCGTTGAATCATTGTTCCCATCGCTCCGTCGAGTACGAGAATCCGATGTTTCAGTTCTTGTCGTATCTTGCTTTCGTTAACCATTTTGCTTTTTTGTATGCTTCAAATCAAACACATTCTAACTCACCTGTTCTAAATTATAACAAACGAGCGTATCATTTTGATCTGAATTTAAATTTTATGCAAATATCGACATGAAAAGGGGATTTAACAAATGCAAAACATCGGGAATGAATTGCGAGACAAAAATTGGGAGTGCGGAATTTTATCACAGGGAATTTTCACAATTTCCCTTGGTATAGATCTTCAAGCGGAAAAATCAAATCGTAATCATTCCAATTAAGATTCCCATCAACAATCAGATAAGTTTTGAAATTATCTTCTTCTAAATACTTTCGAATCGATGGGTGTAAGGATGATTCCAAAAAAGACTTAAAATCAACCAGTCTGTTAAATCCATCACTAAAGAATATTCGTATTGCAAAATCACCGATATATTGAGCAGATTTAACCTCAATAATATCAGCATGATAATCAATATATTCCTCTGTAATTTTCATTTGATACGGCGATTAATTTTTTCAAACTCGACATCTTTGTGATAGACGAAGTAATCAATCCACTTCTGTACGATCTTATCAGCATAGACTTCCAGAAAATCTTTAAAATCATTGAGATTCTTTCCAGACAACGGGTTCAATCCTTTTATTGTTTTTATTTTAATCTCAACAATTTTACCATCAACGATATAAAATTCAGCCTTACTTTCAAATCCGGCATGTTTACCATGAACATGTATCGGTTCATGCTCATTAGAATAGAAGAATACCAGTATACCCAAATATTCAAAAATCTTAGGCATTTTCTTTTTTTACAAATTTAGTATTTCCCTAATTGGATAACAATTTAATTGTGGATCAGTTTTATTAAATTGCGAAAAACCTTAATCATGTATTTTTTAGGAATCGTCCATCGCCCTTCTCGAATTTCCCTATAAAATGCTGTTTTTCAATATCTCTCTTCCAATCAATATCCCATTTACTGATGCTTGCATGAGGCCGCGCGTAAGTCCTGCCCCATCACCGCCAAAATAAAGGTTTTTGACTGCCGAACTCTGGAAAGTCTTGTCCACTTTGATAATATTGGAGTAGAACTTGACTTCTACACCGTAAAGCAATGTTTCGTCACTTGCAAGACCCGGACTTACTTTATCCAAGGCGCGAATCATTTCAATGATATCCAGTAAAATACGGTGAGGTAAAACGAGACTTAGATCCCCCGGAACAGCGTCTTTCAATGTTGGTATGATATTATTCCGGTAAAGTCTTTCAGGTGTAGTTCTTCGCCCGCGAACCAGGTCGCCGAACCGTTGAACCAGGATTTTATTACGCGTCAACATATTGGCGAGTCTCGCAATATGGTGTCCATATTCGATGGGGGCATTAAATGGTTCGGTGAATTTTTGTGAGACCAATAATGCGAAATTGGTGTTGTCACTTTTTAAATCCTTGTAACTATGTCCATTGACCACGGCAAGGTTTCCATCGTAATATTCCGACGAGACAAATCCGCCCGGATTGGAGCAAAACGTCCGCACTTTATCGTCGAAGAAGCGTGTGTAATGAACCAGTTTGGCCTCGTAAAAATTATCGTTGATATCCTGCATGATTTCGTTCCGGCATTCGAGACGAACACCGATATCAACGATACCCGTCTCAGTGGGAATATGTTGAACATCGCACTGGTGCATCAACCAGTTGGAACCTTCGCGACCAACAGCTACAACGACTTTTTCTGCATAATAGGATTCCTTTGCACATTTTACCCCTTCAACCTGATTTTGATTGATGATAAACTCCTCGACCGGGGAATTGAACCGCACCTCTACTCCACTGTTTGTGAGATGATCGAAAAGTGCACGGTAAAGGTGCTGTGTTTTTTCTGTGCCCAGGTGTCGCACCGGGCATGGCACCAGTTTAAGATTCGCTTCGATCGATTTTCTTCTGATTTCGCGCATGGCCGGTGTTTCTGTAGCTCCGTGAATTTTTGAGTCTGCTCCAAACTTCAGGTATATTTCATCAGTATAACTGATCATTTCCATGGTTTGTTCCACACCAATATAGTCAGGAAGATTGCCACCAACTTCATGCGAAAGGGATAATTTTCCGTCGGAATAGGCGCCTGCACCCGCCCAACCGGTTGTTATCGAGCAAGGTTTGCAGTTAATACAAATGCCTCCGTTTGTATGTTTTGGACATTTTCGGTGTTTTATATCCCTCCCCTTTTCGAGGATAAGAATTTTGAGCGTTGCACTTTCTTTTACCAGTTCATAGGCAGTGAAAATACCGGCTGGTCCTGCCCCAACAATGATGACGTCGTATACCATTCAATCAGAAGATTAAAGTTGAAATATTGATCGTCTGCACTAACAATCAAAAGGATCAGGCAAACCGGGCAAAGGTAGAGATATTTTTTCTACATTTGAATCCTCCATAATTCCATAAAATAAACCAAATGAAACTTTCAAAAATCTCAGCCGCTTTTTTGTTCCTGCTCCTATTACCGTCGTGGTCAATGTCTCAGAATGAAAATACTGACCTCAGTATGATTTATAAGATCAAACAGGAAGGGCTAAAAAATTCAAGTATTGAAGACCTCGCCTTTTGGTTGACCGATTTTGTCGGTCCTAGACTAACCGGTTCCACAGGAAACAATCGTGGAAACGAATGGGCAAAGAAAAAAATGGAAGAACTAGGTTTCCAAAATGTGAGAATTGAAGGTGCCAGAGAATTCACACGTGGTGGCTGGGACAACCTGAAGACATATGCTGCAATTACCGCTCCGTATTATACAAATTTTGCCTGTAATCCTGTCGCCTGGACAGGCAGCACAAAGGGAATTGTAAAAGGTGAAGTTGTGCTATTGGATGTAAAATCTGATTCCGATCTGGTAAAATTTAAAGGAAAAGTATCCGGCAAAATAGTTCTGATGCCTTCCTCTGCAACTTATGAGATCAGTTATGAACCTTTGGCAAGCCGTTTAACAGATGCGCAGCTTAAGGATATTTCAATGTCATCGATGTCTCCAAGACGAAGATCAAACGTTGACTTTGCCACAATGTCCGCCCAGAGAGCTTTGCGTCTCAAAATAGCTGAATTTTTAACTGCAGAAGGAGCATCTGTCATTCTTAATAATTCCGGAACCTATAATGTACCAAGGTCAACTGGTGCAAATTACACATCAGGAGCGAAGGAACCAATTGCGGAACTGAATATTCCGAATGAAGACTATAGCCGGATGGAACGACTGATACGTCATAATGTCCCTGTTGAAATGGAAGTAGAAATTCAGAATAAATTTTTTGACAGTCCTGCTGTTTTTAATGTTATCGGTGAAATACCTGGCACTGATAAAGTTCTTAAAAATGAAGTAGTTATGTTGGGTGCTCATATTGATTCATGGCATGGCGGAACTGGCGCGGCAGATAATGCATCTGGTTGTGTAGTCATGCTTGAAGCGCTGCGAATCCTTAAAAACCTCGATGTTGCGCCACGCAGAACGATCCGGGTTGCACTTTGGGGCGGTGAAGAACAGGGATTGAACGGATCGCGGGGATATGTGGAAAAATACCTGGTTGATCCTAAAACGAAGGAACACAAACCTGATTTTGACAAGTTTGCAGGATACTTCAATATGGATAACGGATCAGGCAAATATCGCGGAATCTATATGCAGGAAAATGAGCTTGTCAGGCCGATCTTTGAAGAGTGGCTCAAGCCTTTTGCCGATATGGGTACTTCCACCGTCGCTATAAGAAATACCTCTGGTACCGACCATCTTTCATTTGATGCCGTCGGCTTGCCTGGATTCCAGTTTATACAGGATGAAATAGAATATGGCCGTGGATATCACACTATGATGGATACCTACGAAAGGCTGGTAATGGCAGATCTTAAGCAGAATGCGGTGATCACTGCTTCATTTGTTTACAATGCAGCAATGCGTAATGTGAAATTGCCTGGAAAACCGGTTATGAAACCAAAACCTGAAGCTGCTCCGAAATTGCCGTAATCAAAATCACTAACTTGTAGCGATCATAAAACCAGTCTTGTAGATTCCGTTTATACAAATTCAAGGAATTGTTCGTTGTGAGTTATTTTTTAAGAACTTTGTATTTTGATTAATTCAATACAAGAAGAGCATCATATGAAGTTGAGTAAAATGGCAATTAGCGAAATTTTGAAAGATAAAAAAGCAGTGTTTTTTGACATGGATGGTGTGCTTTATGATTCTATGGGGCTTCATGCGGATGCCTGGAATAATGCCTTTCGTTTTTATGGAATCGATTTTCCACATGAGAAGGTTTACGAAAATGAGGGTCGTACTGCTCAATCTACCATCAACCTTGTTTACAGGCAAAATGAAGAAAGGGATGCAACGGAAACAGAAATCAATCAGATCTATTCTAAAAAAACTGAACTTATCGAATTCTTACCTGATGTGGTCCCTTTTTATGTTGCAAAAACATTGATGGAAAATCTTAAAAAACAAGGTATTGCTATTTGGGTTGTAACGGGTTCTTCACAGGAGAAATTTTTGGATGCCTTACTGAACGATTTCGGGGGATACGTTTCCGCAGAGCGTATCATTTCGGCAAATGATGTCCTACACGGTAAACCAAATCCGGAACCCTATCTGTTGGCCCTGAAGAAATCCGGTTTTAATTCCGGTGAAGTGATTGTAATCGAGAATGCTCCATTGGGAATTCAATCGGCCAAAGCTGCAGGAATTTTTACTGTTGCCATTAATACAGGTATTCTGGACGACAGTATTTTATGGGATTCGGGAGCGGATCGGGTTTTCAAAGACTGGAATGAACTCAAATCGGAAATTTAATTTCCGATTGTTAGATTGGAGGTATTTTGAGGTTGACGTCCGTATTTTATACTTTTAGCGTCAAAATAAACCATAACAAACTATCGCAATCCAAATGAAGAAGCTAATCTTTTTGACATCATTGATTATGACTTTACTCCTGAGCGCAATTGGCCAGGAAAAAGGTTGGAAGGGATCATCTGTCGATTTTAAACATGGTAAATTAAAGGTTTCTGAAAATAAAAGATTTCTTGTTTTTGATGATGGAACACCTTTCTTCTATTTGGGTGATACTGGATGGGAGCTGTTTCATCGGCTCAATAAAGTTGAAACCGAAAAATACCTGGAAAATCGGCGCGATAAAGGATTTACAGTGATCCAGGCGGTTGCACTTGCAGAACTTGATGGATTGAATACTCCAAATGCAGAAGGGAATAAACCATTAATTGATAACGATCCGCTAAAACCAAACGAAGCCTATTTTGCGCATGTGGACTGGGTAATAAAAAAGGCGGGTGAAAAAGGAATTTTCATTGGACTCCTTCCAACATGGGGCGATAAAGTTGAGAAACAGCAATGGGGAAAAGGTCCGATGATTTTCAACAAGGAAAACGGTTTCCAATATGGAAAATGGATTGGTAATCGTTACAAAGACTATCCAAATATTATCTGGATCAATGGCGGAGACCGCGATGGTGGCGGAAAGAATAAAGAGATCTGGGAAGCAATTGCTCACGGGATTAAATCGGTTGATAAGAACCATTTGATGACCCTTCATCCTTGGGGGGAACGCAGTTCGTCGGAGTGGTACCAGGATAGTGATTGGCTCGATTTTAACATGTGCCAGACCGGACACGGACAGCGAAGCTATTCGATTTACAAAAGGATAATTGTCCGTGATTATAATCTGAAACCTGTAAAACCATGCTTTGATGGCGAACCACGTTACGAAGATCATCCTGTAAATTGGAAACCCGAAATTTTAGGTTGGTTTGATGATGCAGATGTTCGTCAGGCGATGTATTGGGACCTTTTTAGTGGGGGATTTGGCCATACGTATGGTTGTCATCCGATCTGGCAAATGCTGGCTCCGGGGCGCGAAGCAGTGGGTCTTGCCCGTCATAACTGGACAGAAGTTCTCGATTTGCCGGGTGCCTGGGACCTGATTCACGCACGACGCCTGATGGAATCGCGACCTTTTACATCCAGGGTGCCCGATCAATCATTGATTGTTCCTGCCTATTTCCCTGAAACAGATTATGTAGTAGCCACAAGAGGAGAGGGTTATGCGATGGTTTATTTTCCAACAGGGTTTGATGCGACCATCCAACTGGATAAAATCGGGGCCACAACAATTAAGGCCTCGTGGTTCGATCCGCATAACGGAGAATCTAAATTAATCGGTAACTTTCCTGGAACGGGAACTAAAATGTTCTCAACTCCAACAAAGGGGCGTGGTAACGATTGGATTCTTGTTCTTGATAATGCCTCCAAAAATTTTAAGGAACCGGGTCAATAATTTTATTCAAGTTAATCTCTTAGTATATAAGCTTCATGAAAAATTTCCGTATTAAATCTCTGGGCTCCATCTTTGTATTGATCATCCTTTTTAATCAGACAGTTGCACTTGCCCAGGAAAGCAATTGGACTCATTTCAGGGGGACCAATCTTGATGGCAAATCGGCAGACAATCAGGTTCCGGTGGTCTGGAGCGACACGACAAATGTGATCTGGAAAACGGATATCCGGGGGAAAGGATGGTCTTCACCGGTTGTTTATGGTAACCAGGTTTGGGTAACCACTGCAACTATTGATGGAAAGGAGATGTCCGCGGTTTGTGTTGATTTTAAGTCGGGCAAGGTATTGTTTGATATTCTCCTTTTTAAACAGGATAGTATCTATGGGAAACATTCAATCAACACTTATGCGACACCGACACCCTGTATTGAGCAAGGATTTGTATACCTGAATTTTGGAAGTTCAGGAACAGCATGCGTCAATACAACTGATGGTAAAATTGTTTGGAAAAGGAATGATTATAAAGTGGAGCATGTTCAGGGAACAGGTGCTTCTCCAATTCTTTACAAGGATTTTTTGATTGTTCATTATGAAGGAACCGATCAGCAGTTTATCGTTGCACTGAATAAGAGAACCGGCGAAACCGTTTGGCGTACCGACCGACCGAAAGAATGTTACGACCCGCTTCTACCAATTGGCAAAAAAGCATATGTCACACCAATTGTTATTAATGTGGCAGGGCGCGACCTGTTAATATCCAATGGAGCTGCTGTATGTATCGCTTATGATGTTCAAACAGGGAAAGAAGTTTGGCGGGTTGTCCAGGGTGAAGATTCCACAATATCGATGCCTTTTGCGGAAGATGATTTGGTCTACTTTTACACGAGTTTTGTTTCATCCGCTGAAGGCGAAAAGTATGTCGAACTGTTGGCTGTCGATCCTAAAGGTTCCGGAGATATTACAAAATCCAATGTACTCTGGAGGGTAAAGTCTCCTATTATACAGTTGCTTACTCCGTTAATTAAGGATGGTATCATCTACACGGTTGATAGCCGGAATAACCTGATCGCAATTGATGCAAAGACAGGCGTCAGTTTATATACCAAAAGATTGAAAGACAAATACAATTCGTCTCCTGTCTATGCCGGTGGGCGGGTTTATTTTACTTCGGTGAAAGGGGAGACCCTTGTTCTGAAAGCCGGTCGTACACTCGAAATTTTGGCTGAGAATCAATTATCCGGCGAAATCTATGCAACCCCGGCCATCGTAAACAATTCCCTGATTATCCATAATGAATCAACGCTTTACAGGATTGGAGTGAAATAACTGGATCTGGATATTTTCTGGCAATGTCACCAGGTAATGTCGTGATTTATCTTTTTTCCGCTCTGCTTTTCGTGTTCCTGGTGGGACGATTGAAATTGTGACTCCTTATTTGTATTTTTAGAAATCTAAAATCTACAACTATGCGAATAAAATTGTTATTGATTATTTGTTTGATGATTGGCACCCATTCGTTGACGAAGGTGGCGGCGCAGGGTCCTTACAAGGCGACCTGGGAGTCGCTCGACGCCCATAAGATGCCGCAGTGGTACGATGATGCCAAAGTCGGACTCAGCATGCACTGGGGTGTCTATTCCGTTCCGGCGTGGGCTCCGCGTGAAAAGGGAATTTCCTATGCCGAATGGTACGGTAACCGAATGAAAGAGGTTGGTAATCCTACTGTTGCCTACCACAAGGAGAACTATGGAGCGAACTTCACTTATGACGATTTTATTCCCAAATGGAAAGCAGAAAACTACAACCCAACCGAATGGGCAAAGTTTGCCAAAAAGATGGGGGCTAATTATATTTTCATCACCTCGAAACACCACGACGGTTTCTGTTTGTGGCCCACCAAATACACAGATCGCAACGCGATGAAGATGGGTCCCAAAAAAGATTTGCTCGGTCAGTTTTTCACTGCCGGACGTAAGGAAAACCTGAAAGTTGGATTGTATTACTCACTTTATGAGTGGTATAACCCTTTATATACCGGCAAAGATATTCCATATGCAGGATTGAAAAAGGTGAATAACTATGTCGATGATTTTATGATTCCGCAGATCAAGGAACTCATCGATTTGTACCACCCCGACTTTTTATATTTCGACGGGGAATGGGACCATCCCGAATCGTTCTGGAAAATGAAAGAGGTGGTTGCCTACTATTACAACGAAGCTGCCAAAAGGAACCAGGAGGTTTTTGTAAACGACCGGTTTGGTAAGGATGAGCGTGGCAAGCACGGCGATTTGTACAACGTGGAATACAGTTATGATGATGGAAGTTTAGGTATCCTGACGCACAAATGGTCTTTCTGGCAGGGAATTGCGAAAACTTTCGGCTATAACCAGGATACCGACATGGAAGATTGCATGAGTCCTAAGGAATTCATCGATAAAGTGGTTGACGGTGTGAGTCGCAACGGAAATTTTGATATCAATGTCGGTCCGACCGCGGCAGGTATCATTCCGGAATATGAACAACATCCTTTGCTAAAATTGGGTGAATGGTTAAAGGTTAACGGTGAAGCAATTTACGGAACACGGGTATGGAAAACCCAGGTTGAAGGTGATGCACGGTTTACATCGAAAGGTGATTACGCCTATGCGATCTTCCTGAAATGGCAGGGTGATCAATTCAAAACGAAATCGGTTAAACCGGTTGAGGGTTCGAAAATTACGATGCTGGGTGTTCCGGGCGACCTTGCCTGGACATGGGACGCAACCAGTGGACTGACCATCAACTATCCGAAACAGAAAGCACGGCCAACTTCGTGCAGTTATGCCTGGTCATTCAAGATCAAGGTGAAATAGTTGTTTAATGAGTGACCGGCTGACTTTTCGGAAGGACGCAGAAAATTTTGCAGTAATAGTTCCCCCTTTTGAGAAGTCAGCCGGTCACTTTAAAAAAGGTGCTCCGCGAAGGAGACACCATTTTTATTAACTAAGACCTGTCCGGTTTCCGAAACCTGACAGGTCTCTTTGTTGAGGGATTACCAACTAATTTTGCCTGATATTTTTCGTATTTTTGAATTGAAACCGAAACACAAATCATCATGAATAAAACAGTTTTGTCAATTTTATTAGTTGTGATTATTTTCCCAACGTTTGTTATTGGACAGACAGTTAAGGATAAGCAGTCGAATGACTGGCTCGTGAATGGTAAAGGCTATACCGCGAATATTCAACTGTCTGAAAATAAGAAAGACCTTGTTCTGACGAACGGATTGGTGAAACGTGTCTTTCGGACCAAACCCAATCTGGCGTGTACCGGGTACGAAAACCTTGTCAACGGACAGCAATTGCTGCGTGCCGTAAAACCGGAAGCAGTATTAACCATCGACGGGAAGAAATTCAACATTGGCGGATTGCACGGGCAAAAGGAAAATGCTTACCTGATGCCCGAATGGATTGACGCTTTTACGGCCAGTGAAAATGATTTTCAGTTCGATTCATATACCGTATCGGAGATCACTCCTTTCATCAACTGGAAGCAAACAAACTGGTCACGGAACATTAAAAAAGGCAAAGGAAAGGCACTCACGCTTAAGTTCCGGTCAGATCAATTGAAAGGTGTCGATGTGAGTGTTCATTACGAATTGTATGATGATATTCCGCTGATTGTGAAGTGGCTTTCAGTGACCAATAACAGTGCCGGCCCGATCGCTCTGAACAGGGTCGTCAACGAAATGCTTGCGTTGGTGGAGGAGGAGAGTGCCGTTGTTGGAACCCCGGAGCAAATGAAAAAGCAGCACGGCATTTATGTCGAAACGAATTATGCGTTTAACAACGCGATGCGCTACGATATCAGCGACCAGACCACCCACTGGAAAACCGACTCGGCTTACACCTCGCAGGTCAACTATAATTACCAAACCCCTGGTTTGCTCGAAGTATATCCTGAAAATGTAACAGCTGTTAAACTCAAACTATCTGAAGTTTATAACTCGGTTCGTACGCACGAACTTCTGCAGGACAGTTACGACCGCGAAAGGCGCGGCCTGGCAATCCGGAAAATGTACGCGACTGTTGCGCCATGGACCGCAGAGAACCCCATCTTTATGCACCTTGTCAGCAGCAACGACGAGCAGGTGAAAAACGCCATTGATCAATGTGTTGCAACCGGTTACGAAGCGCTGATACTTAGCTTTGGAAGTCATTGCGACATGGAGGATACAACGGCAGCAAATGTTGAAAAGTGGAAACACCTCGCAGATCTGGCGCATCAAAAGAGGCTCAAAATAGGAAGTTATTCGCTGTTCAGTTCGCGTCGCATCAGTGACGAAGATGATGTGATTGATCCGGTTACGGGAAAACCCGATGCCGCGGCATTTTTTGGACACGCGCCCTGCATGGGAAGCAAATGGGGCCTTGCTTATATCAGCAAACTAAAATACTTCATCGCAAAAACAGGTTTCGATATCTTCGAAAACGATGGTCCGTACCCCGGAGATCTTTGCGCATCTACAGTTCATCCCGGGCATACAGGTTTAGCCGATTCGCAGTGGCGCCAGATGGAGTTGCAAAAAGGGTTGTACCGCTGGTGCAACGAGCATGGTATCTATGTGAACGCGCCCGACTGGTATTTCCTCGACGGGACCAACAAAACAGGACTGGGCTACCGTGAGGTGAATTTCTCGCTTCCGCGCGACCAGCAAATGATCCTGAACCGTCAGAATATTTTTGACGGAACGTGGGAAAAAACGCCTTCGATGGGATGGGGATTTGTTCCGCTCACGCGCTACCAGGGCGGGGGAGAAGAGGCGGTGCTGGAGCCGCTTGCAGATCATCTGAAGGATTACGAGCAACTGATGATGCAATATTACGGATCGGGCATCCAGGCGTGTTACCGAGGTCCCCGTTTGTACGATACCGACAAAACGAAGCAGCTGGTCATTCGAACGATTGCATGGTACAAGAAATACAGGGAAATTCTGAATTCCGATATGATCCATCTTCGCCGTGCGGATGGCCGGGACTGGGACGGAATCCTGCACGTGAATCCTTCCGGCAACGAAAAAGGGTTGCTGATGCTGTATAATCCGCTGAATATACCCATCACCCGAAATATCCAGGTTCCGGTCTATTACACAGGTTTAAACAGCAAAACTCAGGTTGAGGACGCTGAAGGAAAGATAAAGACGGTTTTGATCAACCGCGAATATGAGATCACGCTGAATGTAACGATCCCTGCAAAAGGGTATACGTACTATATTCTAAAATAAAAAAGGTGCTCCGGAAATGGGCACCTTTATATGGAATCAGACCTGTCAGGTTTCCAAAACCTGACAGGTCTTTCGTTTATAATACGGGTTGTTTTTTTACCTCTTTGACAGCCACCCTTCGTGCCAGTAAGTCGGCATAATATTTACGGGCAGTATTCAACAGCGTGAGAGCAGTATTGAACAGGGGAGGAGCGTCGTCCGTTTTCGCCATTGCAAGCACATATGCTGTAAAATCGCTGTATTGTTTCAGCATTTCCTTGCGGATGACTTTCAGATCGTAGGTTTCTGTCATTGCACCGGTAACCATACGGTTGCCGAATAGCGCTTTGAAGTTTTCGTTTGACACCTTCATCCGGGTGACATTTCTTTCAATATTCAAAAGCGCAACATAGCCTGTATATTTATCGCTTTCGAGTTCACTTACAAGCTTGTCAATCCCCATTGATTCTGCCTCATAGTTAAGTATGGCCAGATCTTTAAATGTCCTGAATAAGATCCCGAGCGCCTTGCTCGCTTCAACCTCTTTCGGTTCGTCTGAAAGATCATAAAGTTTTAATGCTCTCGAAAAAGCGTTGATTGACTTGTCGCGAATGGAATCTAAGAGTGCAATTTTATCGGTTTCCTCGTCTTTTTGCACTTGCGCCAGACCCTTTTGATAAGTTGCAGATTTCGTAGTAATTTGCCTTACATAGTTATTGTAAGGGGCATCGGTTAGCATCGCCGGAGCGATTGTGGCCAGGTCGTCGCTGTGCCTGTTCATCAATTGACCAGCTTCCATGTTGGTCAAATCATAAGTTCTTAATGCTTCGAGTTTGATGGTCATGATAAATTATTTTTAAAAATTTAAATATTTACCTAATATACGAAATGCCGATCCTATTGTTAGGAATATTTAATGAAAAAATGCATTCAGAAGCAATTTTTTTTGCAATAAAGTGCATAAACAGGCAAAAAACCGGTGAATCGTCAAAAACAAAATTAAAACAGGTCGTCCACACCACCGGACGGGCCCAACCGGAAAAATATTCGCTGTCAATACCACCGGACGGGTCAAACCGGAAAAATATTCGCTGTCAACACCACCGTTTTATCGGAACCAGAATTAAAACAGGTCGTCCACACCACCGGACGGGCCCAACCGGAAATTTATTGGCCGTCCACACCACCGTTTTATCAGAACCAGAATTGAAACAGGTCGTCCACACCACCGGACAGGCCCAACTGGAAAATTAATGATCGTCCACACCACCGTTTTGTCAGAACCAGAATTAAAACAGGCCGTCAACACCACCGATTGGGCCCAACCGGAAAATTATTGATCGTCAACACCACCGTTTTATCGGAACCAGATTTGAAGCAGGTCGTCCACACCAACGGACGGGCTCAATTGGAAAATAACTGGCCGAAATTAACTGTTGACGATTCCAACCAAAATAAATTTCAAAAGCATGGCAGGTAGAGACGCACTGTAGTCAGAGACGCACGGCAGGTAGAGACGCACGGCCGTGCGTCTCTACGGTTTGATGTTGTTTTACCCTTCAAATTAAGGGTGGTTACAACCATCAAAAGTTAAATGAAAAAAGTTTAATTAACAAAGACGTTGTATTACCCTTCAAACCAGTGGCAGCTACAACTTCGTATTACTACGGTACAAATGTCAAATGAGTTGTTTTTACCCTTCAAAATAAGGGCAGCTACAACAAAATAAACCGACTATAGTTATGTCTTCAATGTTGTTTTACCCTTCAAACCAAGAGTAGTTACAACCAAACGAAAAGGTAATATGAACCAAACCATGTAGTAATTGATGTTGTTTTACCCTTCAAACCAAGAGTAGTTACAACCAAACGTAAAGATGTTATGAGTAATAAATCTAATGAATGATGTTGTTTGACCCTTCTAACCAAGGGCGACTACAACGATTGAAATAATCCTTTAATTAGTGTTAGGTTGTTTTACCCTTCCAACCAAGGGCGGTTACAACCAAAACAATTGTGTAATTAAACTATGCGTACTTGTTGCTTATACCCTTCAAACCAAGAGTAGTTACAACCAAACGTAAAGATGTCATGAGTAATAAATCTAATGAATGATGTTGTTTTACCCTTCAAACCAAGGGCGGTCACAACCAAAACAAGTGAGGTATGGAAAAAGTATGTTACACTGTTGTTTAATCCCTTCAAACCAAGGGAAACTACAACGAAAATCGGCAATATGAATTCCACAGAAGTATGTTGTTTTACCCTTCAAAATAAGGGCATCAGCAACATTTAAGATTTATCATGTCAACGTGCCTAATCTTTATTCAACCTATTGTAGAGACGCGATTCATCACGTCTCTACTAGTTGCGTCTCTAAACAACATCGGGCATTGTTTTTCTGCTTCTGATAAATGGAAATGTTCCTATATCCTCCAGGATACCTGCAATTTTTTGATTGTAGGTTGCGGCTATTGTGAGTGCAAAACGGTCCGGTTCCCAGTGGTTGATTATTCGTTCCATCGTTTTCTTCTGCGGATATTGGTTGTGCGAGAAACAATGTTGTACCATATTCATAAATATAAAAGTTTCGTTGTCAATCATTTCCTTGTCTTTTAACCATGTCAGATAAGTATGATGACAGATGTTCCCTGTTAATAATTCTCCGGTCGCTCCGGTGCACAGTTGATTGATCCTATCCTTATGACCTTTTTCAATGATCATTTTTTCGAGTTTAAAAGATAAATCGAGCACCACCTGCCTGACTTTGTTATAGGTGTCGAATTCCGTTTTCAGACGCTCCATTTGTATTTCTTCATCAGGGAAATATTCAAACAATTCGGGTAAACGGCCGTCAGCAACATATTTTGGCAGTAGGTTGTATTCTATCCGCTTTATTGAAACCGAAACGGTTCTGACGATTTCCGGATTGGTGCTGTCTTTTATCGCCTCGCCTGAATCATCAAACGATAATTTTCCGGGAACTAACTGTCTGATATTGATTGTTGCATTCTGGAGCGTTTTGATTTCGCTTAATTTCAACTGTTGTTTGTTCCCGTCTTCCATTAAGCCTTCGAGCATCAGCAGCATAATACGATCTTCTTCCTGCAAAATCCGGATCTCTTTCTCTGTTTCTGCAATTGTATGCTTAAATGTTTTTTCCACTTGTTCAAACAGTATGTCGGGCAAATACTTATTGATCCGCTGTTCTATGATTCGTTCGTTTCGCTTCTTCTGGAAAGCGACCTTTACAGCGTGTTGATAATAATCGGCAAAATTTTCCTTTCGGTTGGGATAAAAATTCACCTTTTCGTTGAATATATGATATTCACGTTCGGCATTGTAAAAACGCTGTAAACTGTCGTTACGGCTAATCCACCAGATTTTAAAAAGCTCATTCCAATTCGCATATGGCCGGTAGGCAATTTTATTATTGTCTAAATCCTGCCGCAGTAAATCAGACAACTTCTCATCGAATAAATTGGTTGGTAAATTAACAGGGTGTTTTCCGTCATCCGGTTTTTTTCCCAGCGTAAGGTTTTTCAGCCATTGTTCGAGTGTATAGGTTGTCTTCGCATTCAATTGTCGTAGTGTAAACGGGAGGTTCAATTTATTCAACGGAAGTTTAACCACCGTCATCAGCTTGTCGACCTTGTCGTTAAACTCCAATTTATAAAAAGTGAGTGCCATCCATGAATGATCGGTATTCACCACTTTCCCGGTCTTAAGATTTTTCTCAGGAACCATTTTATGCCCCTTTTCCTGCAGGTAAATTTCGTAGAAATCGGAGGTGCAGTTAATCTGCCGCATATTCAACTTAAACAAAAAAGGGTGTCCTCCGGAATCATTCAGCCTGAGTTCATTGGTGATAATATGGATAAATAATTGCCGTTTCAAGGGGTCGGCAAATAGTGAGAGGCAATCCTGCATTTTTTCGTAATAGAAAGAGGTAATCTTGTGTTTTTTTCCTTCGCTAACGACCATATCAACAATATCCTTTGCGAGAAAAGTCGCCATCTCGCCGATCTTCGGAATTTTATTTCTGTTTCTGTCGATTTTGAATTTCCCGAGTGCTCTAAGCCGTGACATGCAGTCACGCTTTATTGATTTAATACGGTCAGAAACTGCTCGTTCTTCTTCTACATCGGCAATATTGAGCCAATAGTCTAATATGCGCCCGGGAATTTGCTTGTCGTTCAGTTGGAATTCAGCCAGTATCTTGTTTAAAATTTGTTTTCGTTGGAGCAAATAAGCCAATGTCTTTTCATTATAAGGCATCTCATTTTTTGAACCTGTCCGCCTTTGAAATTCATCCCATTCCGGTGGCAACTGGGTTTTTACCGCTTCTATAAACGACATGTTCATCAACTTGCTGTTGTTGATAAGAATAAAATCGTTGATCAGTTTTTCAGGTTCACCCTTTTGAAGGTAATCCAGGAGTATAACCTTTGGCAATTCATGCAGACTTAAAAACGCTTCGGGAAGCGGTTGAAGCAGCTTTTTCTCCGGTTCGCCTTTCGAATCCGGACCAAGTTTTGCCGTGACATGATGCCTTGATATTCCTATTTTATTATCCTCCGTATTGTAAAAAGGGGCAAACTGTTCGAATCTTTTTGAGAAATGCCCGTTTCCGATCCGGGTCATTACTTTAGCTTCGTCGTTGAAGTCAATGAGTTTTCCGAAAGCTTTTGCATTTTCAACGATTCTTCGTTGTACATGTTCACCATTAAAGAATTTGAGGTATTCGTCAACCAAAAGTTTTCCCAGATCGATTTGAAACCGGAATTCACTAAAAATATCGGTTTCGTCAATAAATTTTAACGCAAAATCAGGGAACCGATTGCTGTATCTGATTTGTCTGGTAAGTGATTCAATGTATAATTCGTACGCTTCAGCTTCAATTTTCGCCTCCTTTTTAGTGTTATTATCATGGAGGTTTTTATTTTCCAATTCCCCCGGTATGGATCTGAGTTTCTGTTTTCCCTCTTCAGTAATTGCGTTATAAAGCACCTTTGGGCACCTGTTGAGTTCATTTATCAAATCCAATGAAAAGGCTTGTCGTGGGTTATCGCTCTGAAACCGGTCATGTGGAAGTTTCAGACAAAAAGCCATCAAAACTTCGCGTGTAGCAATGAAACTGTTATTTTGCGTCCCTTTTAATCCGGTTATTATTCCAATAAACCGGAAGGCATACTCCCTTTCGAGAAACATCGAAATAAGGAAAACCAACCCTTCGGTGGTTATTGTAGAATTGGCTTCAAGCACTTTTTTTGAAGCGACCAGTTGATAATCTTCATCATTCAAAACTCCTTTGAATCTTTCCTTTGTATATTCGATTGCCCGCCTGAAATTGGTCGTTAGGAACAGCGCCATTTCAGCTGATACGGCGGTTTTTCTGATTGTCCCTTTTTCGGTGGAATAATAATGCGAATAATCGTTTCGAAACTCCTGGAGTTCACCAAAGACTATTTTAAGGATATCGCTCATCGAGGCGAAATCTTTACCTTCCCAATTGATTGTCTTTTGCTCTTCTTTCGGCAAAGTCTCTGCATCAAATACTTTCAGGACAGCAAGAAACCGTTTGGTTCTTGAATAGACATGATTCCAGTTGACTTTATTATGCTCTTTCTTACACAGAAAACTGTTTTTCAGGTGACCTTCTTCGGCTAGTAACGGCAAATCAAATTCTTTGGCGATGTGATTGCTGATATTAAAAATATTCAGCCTTGCCATGTTGAGGTATCCTCCGAAATATTGAGGATCATCACTCAGTGTGCGGCATTTAATTACTTCAGGGATCGTTAGTGTTTCCATAGTGATTATTTATTTAGGATTAAATTCGTAATAACTAAAGAGGGCGTTCAATACGGCGGAAAAGCAGACCTTTAAAAATCCTGGCAGGAGAAATTCTAACAGGTTACAAGGAGAGAATAATCCATAGAATTGAATATTTAAATTTGTGCTTGCAAATAAATTCAGGTTGTACCACAAATATACATAAAATAAATATTTGAAACGTGCATTCTTTTTGTTAAAAGTTACACATTCTTAAGTTTCTAAATCGAATATTTTTAGCTGCTGAATGGAATTGTGAACGAATAATTAGTGGTCTTAACGAATCATTACTTTGAAGATAAATAGAATCGATGGAGTAATAAGCAGATGATATCCGTCGGAAATACTTCTGTAATTTTTACTTTTGCACCTCAAACAGTAAACGATGCAGGTAAAAGTACCCTTAAAAGAATTGAATTCGCGCCTTGAGCGTTTCAGGAAACGGATGGATCAGAGCAGTCCCGGATGGGAAATATCGGTTGTATTCAGCAAGATCAATCTCTACTATTTCACGGGGACGATGCAGGAAGGGGTGTTGTTTATCCCCAGGAACGATGAGGCCGTTTTGTGGGTACGGCGCAGTTACGAACGTGCTGTTGAGGAATCGCTGTTCCAATCGATTAAGCCGATGGAGAGCTACCGCGATGCGGCTGTGGAGATGAAAAACCTGCCCGATACGGTTTATCTCGAGAAGGAAATTGTTCCTCTGGCGATGTTGCAGCGGTTTCAGAAATACTTCCCGTTTTCGGTGATCGAATCTGCAGATTTACAGATAGGAGCGGTGCGTTCCATTAAGAGTAAATATGAACTGGCATTGATGGAGAAATCTGGGAAAATCCACCAACGGGTTACCGAAGAGCTTGTGCCGGCGATGTTGCACGAGGGGATGAGCGAGTCGGAGTTCTTTTGCGATCTTTATACGGCGCTGATAAGAGAAGGCCATCACGGTGTTGCAAGGTTTGGTATGTTCGATACCGAGTCGATTCTCGGGCAGATCGCGTTTGGTGAGAGCTCTATCTATCCGACTTCATTCAATGGACCGGGTGGCGCTTACGGGATGAGTCCTGCCGTTCCAATCCATGGAAGCCGAAGCCGAAAATTGCACAAGGGAGACCTTGTTTTTGTGGATGTGGGTTGCGGTGTGGATGGTTATCATACGGATAAGACGATGACCTATGTATTCGGCAAATCACTACCTGAAGAAGCGATAAAAATCCATTTGCAGTGTGTGGATATTCAAAACAGGATCGCTTCGATGTTGAAACCGGGTGCGATTCCTTCCGTGATTTACAATGAAATTCTGGACGGATTAGATCCGGCATTTCTTGAAAACTTTATGGGATTCGGCGCTCGCAAGGTTAAGTTCCTCGGTCATGGCATCGGGTTGACGATCGATGAATTGCCTGTGATTGCCAATGGTTTCGATGAACCCATACTAGACGGAATGGTCTTTGCCGTTGAACCAAAGAAGGGAATTCCTAAAATCGGAATGGTCGGTATCGAAAATACGTATATCGTTACGCCAAATGGTGGACGTAACATCACGGGAAATCATCCGGGGTTGCTGGAGGTGTGGTAAATTGGAATTCCAAATAAAAAGCGACTGATTCTTCGTAAAGAACAGCCGCTTATCTATTTGCGATCAAAGAATTTCTGCTTAGTTCTTCTTTTTCTTCATCATAAAATAACCACCTGCACCAACTAACACTACTGCACCAATCACCAAAACATAGGTAGTTGTTGAGTTTTTAGGAGCCTCTTCAGTAGCTGCTGCATCGTAAAATACAGGTTTAGCTGCTTTGTCGGCATTCACCGAATCTTTTGTTGCAGATGGCTGATCCTGCGCAACTGCCAAACTTAAACCACTCAGGAACAACATTCCTGCCATCGAAATCATTAAAATTGTTTTTTTCATTTTTCAAATATTAAAATCTATTATTTATACGTATTTGCTAATTCATCATATTTCCTGGCCACTTCGGGATCCGACTTCCGGTACGAATCTGCTATGGCCCGGATGGCTGGCTGATATTGTGGATTCAGCGTTAAGCAGGTTTTTAACAGACTTCTTGCCTTAACGATATCTTTATCAAGCAGTAACTTCGACAATCCGATATAGGCTTCGTAATATTTACGGTTGCAACTGATCAATGTTTCGTAGTACCTGATCGCCTCCACGGAATTATTTTGACTGACAGCGATATTCCCAAGGTACATTAAAACAGGCTCATAACCGGGATTGATTTTCAACGCTGCATGAAGCATTGTCTTTGCACTGTCAATTTTCCCCTCCCTTACGAGTGCCGCGGCAAAATTATAAAAGATTAATTCATCCTGTGTATTAATTTTCGAGGCATCTTCAAAAAATCGGATTGCTTCTGCGTTATCCCCCTTTTTTAAAGCCTCATATCCTTGAAGATCGAGTTTTGTCTCGCGCTTCAATACAGCACATATGGGAACTTCATCGGCATAAATCACATGAATGGCATTCTTTGGAGGCCATGTTTTGTCCTTGATATGATTCACCGGGATGTAGCTGTTGGCAACAACCATGTAGTCCCAATCGCGCTGACTTCTTTCGTCGTACTGGCAATAGAAAGTTGCGATATTGGGATGATTGCGAAAGTACCAGGCAACCGAGAAATTGGTGGCGATTTTGATCGAATCGTTTGGATTATTTTTTTCCAAATGCTTTGCAAGCCATTCTGAACCTTCACGAATCGAGTGATAGTAGTAATCGGTTTCATAATTTCCGTAAGCACCGTTGAGACCACCTACCAATTGATTGTAATAGAGATAGTAATAGGGGTGGTTCCGTACCATAAATTTGGCCGGATGAATCGCTAACACCAACATTATAAGAACTGCCGCTATAACAAAGTATTTGCTTTTCAGATATTTGAACAACGTAGCGAATCCGATGGCTGCCAACAGGATAATTGATGGATAGATAAACAGGAAATGGCGCCACGATCCGTAAAGATTCGATTTTTCGTAGATCACAAAGACGACCGGAAACAGAATTGAAAAGATCAGGAATCCATATTTAGGAAGGTTATCCGTGTTGATGATCCTTTTCGATAAAACAACAAACGAAGCAAGCCCGGCAAAAATGATCAGCGGAATTGTGATGGCCATGTATTTGGGCAAATAATACCACGGCATAAAATCGGACCATTCAATCTTCCCTTCGAAAAGTTGCTTCAGCGTGGTTGGAAATTGGGTCATCACTTCGTATGATTTCCAGACATTTAGGATGGGATTCAGCTGGGCGTAAGGCCATAACAGGATGCTAAAAAACCAAGCAGCTGCAGAAATCAGAAAAATGTATATCAGTTTCTTTCGAAATAACAGTGGTTCAAATTGATGGGAATATAGGTATTTATGGATGTAAAACAGGAAGAAAAAGAAGAAAAGATAGCAGATCAGCAGCAAACCTCCGGGCCTTATACTGATTGAAAAGGCGATACTGGCGGTTAGCAGGATTGCATCGGAAATCTTCGTCTTATTGTTATTAAAGAGCATCTTCTGGGTAAAGAAGATGGCTGCGATATAACTCAACGCAAATGGGATATCCTTCAGATTGTTTTGTGCGTGGCCCATGAAGGTGGGAGAGAGGGCGAACAACAAAATCACGATAATTCCGGCTCCATAACCGGCGAGCCAAACAGCAAAGAACGCTGTGACGATCACCGTAAGCCAGCCAACCAACGAGCACGAGAGATGCCGGAAGAGGAACAGATCATCGATGTTGAACCACCTGACAAGAATGGTGGTCAGATTGTCGAAGGACTGACCATAGTATTTGAGGTGTGTTACGGGTGTATTGAGTGCGGTGGTATCTTTTCCATGGGATGCAAAATAATCGTATACATAAACCGATTGATTGTAATGGAGATACTCATCGCCCGATATTCCGCCATCAACGCCACTTTTTAGCATTAAAAGAAGCAGCAGTGCGGCAATACTGTAGAAGATATATTTTAAATGTTTGTTCGTCATTATTTTGCGGAATTCCCATCGTAGAATTTCTTAACGAAATAGATCGGCCTGTTTTGGGATTCCTTATAAATCCGGTATACATACTCACCCACAACGCCCAATGAAACTAGTTGGATCGATCCCAGGAAATAGATACTGAGCAACGTGGAGGACCAGCCGATCACGGCAAATCCAAGGGTTTTGGCAATCAGCACGTAAATTCCGGCGCACATAAACACGAAAGTACCAATCAGTCCGAGGTATAAGCAGAACTTGATTGGAAATCTTGAGAAGGAAAATATGGCATCGGAAGCCAGAATAAACAGCTTTGTGAGGCTCATTTTTGGTTGTCCTTCCGAACGTTCATCCCTTACAAAGTCGACAGATCCTTGTTTGAAACCGATGAAGGAGCGGAGTCCGGGCAAATAGCGGACTTTCTCCGTCATACTCAAAAGTGCCTTAACCGCTTCGCGTTTCATCATCGAAAAATTGCCCGTATTTTCCATGTTTTGGATGACGGCAATGTTCCGGAACAAAAGATGGAAGAGAAATGTATAGAAATTACGGCTGCTTTTCCCTTTTCGACCGGTTCGTGTTCCGCTGATTACATCGTAATCTTCTTCGGTGATTTTGCGGTACATTTCCCGGAATAGTTCTGGTGGGTCCTGCAAATCGCCATCCATCATTCCTACGATTTCACCAGAGGCATGTTCCAGACCCGCGGTAAATGCTGCCTGGTGTCCGAAATTTTTGGAGAGTGATAACACTTTGATCCTGTAGTTATTGCCTTGCCATTTAAGGAGACTGGTAAGACTTCGGTCTTCACTGCCATCATCCACTACAATGATCTCGTAATCCGATGTAAATGCATCCAGCGCCGACACCGTCCGGTTCAGGAGATCGTCGATCAGGCCTTCTTCATTGTATACAGGAATTACGATTGAGAGCATAGCGTTGATGTTTTATAGCGGCAAACAAACCGGCTATCACTTGTAAATTTACAATAAATCTTTTAAACGAGGTGTTCTTTGTAAACGGAAGCCCACGGCTCTCTCATTTTTCTTGCCAGCATTCCGTTGGCTAAATCGTTGTTAATGAATTTTTCCGCAACGGGATCCCAGTCGAGGTCTTGCTGTAGTTTCATCGCGATGTTGCCAAGGTGTGACATTGTGATGGAGCGGTGTCCGATCTCGGCGGGGGCAATCGTTTCTTTTCGGGAAATCACACAGTCGATAAAGTTTCGGAAGTGGTTGTCACTTTTGTACAAGTGGATTTCGGAAGGTGCGATCACGGTATCTTTAAGATTTTCAGGGAAAACCTGGTGATTTCCACGGTTAGCAGTAGCCCATCCCTCTGTTCCGCGAAAGGTAACCCCGCCTTTCACTTTATTCGAAATGATCAGTTTAACGCCATTGGCATAGACACATTCGAAATAGAATTCTGTGGCCGTATTCCAAATAGGATGAACAGCCCACTCGGCTTTTGCATTTTGAATTTTTACCGGACCTGTATATTCGGTTCCCATTCCCCACTGGGCAATATCCGGGTGATGTCCACCCCAGTCGGTTACCTGTCCTCCCGAATAATCGAGCACCCAGCGGAAGTTGACATGCGTACGGGCCGGACAATAGGGCGCATCGGGGGCTGGTCCAAGCCATGTGTTATAGTCGAATCCTTCAGGAACCGGAATTGTATCAGTAAGATGACCAGTTTTTCCATAGTCAGGGGTTCCTGATGGAAGGCCGCATTCAACGGTTTGTAGTTTTCCGATTCTGCCATTTCTTACGAGCTCGCAAACACGCCTGAAGTTCTCATCGGAGCGTTGTTGACTGCCGGTCTGAAAAATGACGCCGTATTTCTTCGTCGCATTGGCCATGGCTCTTCCTTCAGGAATCGTTAATGCGAGGGGTTTCTGACAATAGATATCTTTACCCGCTTTTGCAGCCATCAGCACCGGAATTGAATGCCAATGATCTGGGATCACCACTTCTACAGCATCAATGTCTTTTCGTGCAATAACTTCTCTGAAATCTTCGAATCCGAGGCAGCCCGTGTATTTTTTGCCGGTTAATTCTGTATAGAATCCGTTAACCAGATTGATTCCAACATCCCTTCCTCCCAATTTTCCGTCCCAGTATCCGGTGCTTTGTTTGTTTACATCGCAAATTGCCGTGATCTGAACCCGCTTGTCCGTTACAAAATCGCGAATGTCATTCATTGCCTGGTTTCCGGAACCGATAAATGCCAGATTGATCCGGTCGGAGGGGGCAACATTTCCGTTTTTGCCACGGGCACAAGCTGAAATAATCGTCGGTACGGCAATGACTCCTGCCGCAACTGTGGAAGAAAGTTTAATAAAACCTCGTCTGTTAAGATCTTTCATTGCATTGGGATTTAATTCGTATTGTTTGGCAGGGAGTTTGCCTTATTTGGGAAGTTGTATTATTAGGGACGCTGCTCATGCAACATCCCTAATATTGAATCTATTATTTGGCTGGCTGAAGTCGTGCCAACGCAAATTCAGCAGCATCTTTTAACTGCTCATTTTTAGCGAGTTCTTTAATCGAAGGGATACAAAGATCGGAGCCCATCCAGCTTAGTTCGCGAAGAATTAATTTTTTAGCATCGTCGGTTGTTTCTTTGCTATCGAGCACTTTGATCAACAACTTCTCGAACCGCTGAAAATCTTCAGGAGTCTTTGCTTCGTTGCGGATACGACTTTGTAAATCAACAAAATACTTTGTGCTTTTGGAGATATCGTATTTTCCAATCTTTGCAAGGTCTTCCTCGAGTGTCAGTTCTTTAAAATCTGTTCTCAAAGAGGCCGCTCCAACATTTGGAAAATCACATGGGATTTTTTGCGTCACTTTTCCCGATGCAGCCCATTCAGCGCCACGCTGGAAAGTAACGATAAATCCAACACACTGCATTGCCGGACCTCCTCCATCATCGGCATGACCAAGAGCTGTATGAAAAATCCGACCTTTTCCGTAACTGATAGTCATCAACATGGGTTCGTCGCGTCCTGTGCCGCCACCGGTAGTATCAGCATAAGCAGTCGCCAGAATCTCCATATTTTTGCCCGGACCGCGTAACTGACTGTAAAGTTCGTCGTTACCGTGTATCCAGCGCAATGGTAAGCCTTTGGTAATGGGATGTTCCGTGTTGCGCATTTTCACTTCGAACTCATGACGTTTCGCATGCGATCCGCCACGTCCGGCTGTTGTGTCGATAATCATAGAGTCCTTTTTGTAGTAGATATAAGGCCCATCTTTTTCTGTACGGTCTCCCCAACCGCCCAATCCTGCCATCAGGTTAAACTCCTTCCATTCGGGGAAAGAGTTATTTGCCGCATGATATAAAACGACACCTCCACCATTGTTCACATAGTCAACAAAGGCTGCTTTGGTTTTGTCGGACCAGGAATCGCCGTTATAGTCGATAACGACTACGTTGTATTTCGAAAAATCAGGATTAAACTTGCTCATGTCTCCCCCTTTTACGGGAGTTTTGACAATTTCGGCAGTGAACAAACCGGTTTGTTCGAGCAGTTGCTTTAAGACTGGTGAACTGGCTTCCCATTTATGGTTATTTTGTCCTGTGACAATTAATGCCTTGTAATCAGCGCTTTTCTGGTTTGCACCTTGCTGGCAAGAATTAAGAATGGCTAAAAGTCCGGCACAAACTAATATTAACAGATATTGCTTCTTCATTTTGATTTCAGATTAAATAGTTGGTAAGCTCCAGGGTTGACGGTAAGGGCGACTCAATAAACGACTTGCCATCGGATTTCCGATGATCTCCTGTTTTTCGGGATCCCACTGAATTTTCTGCCCGGTTGTCATCGCGATTTCGCCCAGTAAAGCTACTGAAATAGCACGATAGGCAACTTCAATTGGTGCGATGGTTTCCTTTCGGGAACGGACGCAATCGATAAAGTTTTGCCAATGGTTTTCACTTTTATAGATCTGTATCTCATTAGCACCAATTACTTCCTGAAGAATTTTTGGATCGGAAGCTTCCAGCCTTCCACGGTCAACATTAATCCACCCTTTTTCACCATACCAGGTGGCACCTCCTCCATGAACCAGCCTTGAACTATTGGCTACCCTCATTTCGATACCATTGGCATATTTGCACAGAAAATCATATTCAACAGGAACGTTATAAATGCCATCCCTTGGATAAACACCTACTCCCGAAATCTCAACCGGACCTGTCCTTTCAAGTTCTGCACCCCAGTTGGCAATATCAATATGATGTCCGGCCCAGTCAGTAAGCTGTCCACCTGAATAATCGAGAATCCAACGCCAGTTCCAATGACTTACGCCCCGGTAGGGAACTTTAAGTGCTGGTCCGAGCCACATCTCCCAGTTAAGTTCTGCAGGTACTTCTATAGCAGGTGGAGTTCCGATGCCTTTGCTTCCATCGGGTAATCCAACTTCAATAGTTTTTATTTTTCCTATACGGCCATTTCTAACCAACTCGACTGCATGATGGAAATTGGGCTGAGAACGTTGCCAGCTTCCTGTTTGCCAGATAATGTTGTTCTTTTTAACCGCACTCACGATTGTCTGACCATCCTTAATTGTACGACAGATTGGTTTTTCTCCATATACATCCAGTTTTTTATTAGCTGCTGCACTGTAAATTATGCCATGCCAGTGATCCGGCAGTGCAATAGATACGGCATCCAGTTTCTCTTTTTCAAGAAATTCGCGATAATCACCATAGACACGGCAATCTTTGTTTTTGTTGGCCTCGTCGGCGTAGCCTTTGGCTTTGGCTGAATGATTCGTGTCAACATCACAAACAGCGACAAACTGCACCTGATTCTTTAACGCTAAAAAATCTCTCAGGTTGCTGGTTCCCTGTGAACCAGTTCCGATAGCTCCCATAACAATCCTGTCGCTGGGTGGAAGTTTACCCCCCATTCCCAAAGCAGTTGAAGGGATGATCTGTGGGAGGATCAATGCGCCGGTTGCTACGGTAGCAGATCGTTTCAGAAAATCTCTTCTGGTAGATTTGTCAAACATCACGATTAATTTTAGTTGTTAATATTAGTGGTTGATATTTATACGTTTACGGGTGTTCCCGGAATTGGAGTTTCAAAAACCATGTCAACAGGGCCAAATTCTATTTTGGTCGGACCCAAGTCCATATCCGATTTCATAATGGCATCCCAGGTTACCTGCTGTCCGGTATAAGCGGCTGTGCGTCCCATGATCGCGGTAAGTGTTGACAAAGCTGTCCGTTCCGCTTCATTTACATATTTGCCGGTTCTGATCGCATATACAAGGTGCATATGTTCCTGTACATAGGCCGGAATTTTCAGCTGGTTCATCGGATTGCCATTCTCGTCCTTCGGATATTCGAACTGCCACTTCACGGTTCCATCGAGGTTCCAGATCGTATTAACGCAATTGGTATATCCTTCTGTTCCATTGATGATTTCACCCGTTCCATTGGCGCAGCTATCGACCTGGCGGCACATGCTATGTGAGCTCACGCCATTGCCGTAATCGAAATCGATGCTGAAAAAGTCGTATTGATCGCCGGTTACTCTGCGTGCCCGACCGCCGTAACCAACTGCCTTTTCGGGGTATTTACCCATGAACCAATTGATAACGTCGATGTTGTGAACATGTGTGTCGAGAATATGGTCGCCACAGAGCCAGCAAAAGTTGTTCCAGTTGCGGATCATATACTCCATATCATTCCATCCCTCTTCACGTGTGCGGAACCAAACGTGCTCCTGGTTCCAGAAGGCTTTGGCTGAAGTTAATTTGCCGATGGCGCCATTGGCCACCTGTTTATAGGTTTCGATGTAATCTTCCTGGTGACGCCGTTGCGTACCTGTCACAACACAAAGTCCGAGGGCTTCTGCTTTTTTAGCGGTGGCGATCATTAACCGTGCACCGACTGGATCGACACAAACCGGTTTTTCGAGGAAAACGTGTTTTTTATTGGTAACAGCTTCAAGGAAATGTTCAGGGCGAAACTGAGGCGGAGTAGCCAGGATAACAACGTCAATTTCAGGAATTGCCATCAGTTTTTTGTAAGCATCAAAACCTGTAAAACAGTTTTCTGCCGGAATCGGCATTTTGAAGCCTGCAAACCGCTCCCGACAACCATCGACCTTATCCTGAAATACATCGGCGAGTGCAATGATTTCAAGGTCTGGACCCGCACTGATAAAATTAATTGCGGCTCCGGTCCCACGGTTTCCACAACCAACAAGACCTGCACGAAGCTTCCGCCCTTTTGGCGCTCCTTTAAGAATTGGGGGAAGTCCCAATGCTTCATTGGTAATCTCTTTTTTACAGGATGAAAAGATAGCCCCGGCACCGGCAACCGTAATTCCTGCCAGTACACCGACTCCTAAAAATTTCCTTCTGTTGATATTTTTTGACTCGTTTTTCATCGTATTATTCTTAAATCTTTCATTGTACACTATCTGCCTCACACACAACCCTGAATCCGTTATCGATACAGTCGGAATACCACCAGACACTCTTGGGCATTTGAGGGTCAGTAACCAGCCATGCCTTTGTTTTGGTGAAATCTCTTGCAGCGCTTCTCACATCTTTGGCGTCGCTCTTAAACGAACCACCTCTGATTACATGCTCCTGGCCGGACTGAGGACCGATCGGATTTATTATTTCTCTTCTTCTTTTACTGTAAGTGTCAGGAGCATAATAATCTGAACAAAATTCGGCAACATTTCCGGCCATGTTCTTCAATCCAAAAGGATTTTCCTTCATTTCCAAAGGATCTTTGGTTTTTGAAAAACTGTTTTCAGTGTAGACAATATAGGAACTGATTGTCGTCGTATCGCGGCCGAAAATTTTCTTGAAGATTCCTTTTGATGTGAATTGTTTAGGATCTCCCTTAAAGAAATAAGGGGTCGTTGTATTCCCACGGCAGGCATATTCCCATTCGGCTTCGGTTGGCAAACGGTATTTTTTACCGGTGACTTTCGTTAACCATTGACAATAAGTGTTCGCAGCACGCCATGACATCGTGATGGCCGGTTTTGATCCTTTTCCCCAACCCTGGTCAGGCGCACCCCATGGCGGAGTAGGACCTGTAATAGCATCAACATTCTTATTTTTAATAACTTGTCCTTCTGTTCTTCCTTGTGATCCTGTTGCCTGGAAAAAGGCGAGGTATTCATTCCATGAAACTTCAACTTTACCCATCCAGAATTTCGAAAGTTTCACCTTTCGGACCGGACCTTCATCGGGTTTGCGAAGTTGTTCATCATCCGAACTTCCCATATTAAAGGTTCCTTCAGGTATTGCAACCATGTCGAAAGCAACGGTGGTACCAGGGATTTTCTCGGTGAAATTTGCAAATTTGTCCACTTTGGTTGCGGCTGTAAATAATTCCTTGCTTGCTGCGGCATCGACTCCAAAGTTTGTATTGTGTTCGTGTTTCACATTTTTGTCGAAGTGACCAACATTCAGATGGCAATTGATGCAATTGGGTTTTGGATCCTCTTTGGTATTTATATATGCCAGGTGGGCATTACTTCCATTCACAGAGAGCGTTACCGGAAAAAGATTCTGGTGGCATTTAATGCATGATGCCTCGTATGTAAAACCTTTTGCATTTTCAAGCATTTTTTTGGCTTCCCAATTGATCTTAGCGCTGTCCTTGAATAATTTGCCATAAACATCTTTTGCCCCATGCTTCACTTTTGCAAGCAGGTAACCTTCACCCTGGGGTGGCAAATGGCACTCAACACAATGTATAGTGACACCGGTTCTGTTATTGTGGTGCGATGACAACTTCCAGGTCTCTTCAGCCCAGGGATGAACGTGGCACGACATGCAATATTTATCGGTGGAAGTGTATGAGGATACCGTATTTAGGGTCGCGAGAATGGCCAGGCCGAGCAAAGCTCCGAATGTCATTATCCAGATTTTGGACTTAGACCTGTTCTTTGCCCGATTAATAAAATCTTTAATATTCATGTTTTAAAATGGTTCAATGCGAAAACGTAACTTATTTATTCATAAACGTAATCATGTAATCCAGATGGGATTAACTCATTATAATCTTCGGAACAAATCAGTTTTGAAATACTGGGTGCAGTACATTAGTGGCAAAATTGAATATGAGGTCAGGTGATTTTGTAATATGACCTAAATCGATTTAGCAAAAAATAAAATCAAATCCTTAACGAATATCTCTGCCAACGTTATTTGATTCTGAGATAGATTTTAAATTGAAATTGCACAATCTACCATAGAGATGCATCTGTTCTGATCCGTTCTGCAAACATAGTTCGTTTTTTTATACGCAAAATGAAATGATTTCATGTTTTACAACATCAAATTAATGTGCAAGTAACCAATTTTCGGCTGCATCCATTTCTACTTCGAGCGGAACGGCCAGTTTCACGGCGTTTTCCATTTCGTATTTCACCACCTTTTTTACCTCCTCAAGTTCAGTTTTCAAGACATCAAAGTTTAGTTCGTCATGTACCTGAAGGATCATTTTAGAATGAAATTCTTTTTCATCGAATCGCTTGTTAATGTTGATCATGGCGACTTTGATAATATCGGCTGCAGAACCCTGAATCGGGGCATTAATTGCGTTTCGCTCGGCAAAAGCTCTTACGGAACCATTGGCGGAATTGATGTCGCTCAGGTAGCGTTTTCGCCCCATAATTGTTTCAACATAACCTCTTTCGCGGGCAAGTACCAACTGGCTGTCCATATAATCCTTCACCATCGAAAAGTTGGCAAAATAGTCATCGATCAGCTGTTTCGCCTCACCCCTTGGAATATTCAGCCGCTGTGCAAGACCAAAGGCGGAGATTCCGTACAGGATTCCAAAATTGGCAGTTTTCGCTTTTCGGCGCATTTCGGAAGTCACTTCGCTGATGGGTATCCCGAAGATCTTGGAAGCGGTCGCTGCGTGGATGTCTTCTCCGTTACTGAAAGCGGTGGTCATTACTTTATCTCCTGAAACCGCTGCCATAATCCGGAGTTCAATTTGCGAGTAGTCAGCCGATAGGAAGGTGTGATCATCATCACTCGGGATAAATGCCTTGCGTATTTCGCGTCCGTTTTCGGTTCTGATCGGGATATTCTGAAGGTTGGGATTTGTGGAACTAAGTCTTCCGGTTGCGGCAATTGTCTGATTGAACGAAGAGTGTATCTTGCCGGTTTTTGCATTGATCAGTTTGGGAAGTGCTTCAACGTAAGTTGATAGCAGTTTTTTTAATCCCCGGTGCTCCAATATCATGTTGATGATCGGGTGTTTATCCACCAGATTTACCAATATTTCTTCACCCGTTGAATATTGTTTTGTTTTGGTTTTCTTCGCTTTCGGATCAAGCATCAGCTTTTCAAAAAGAATATAACCCAACTGTTTTGGAGACGATATGTTGAAGTGCTCACCTGCCAGTTCGATGATGTTATTTTCGAGTTCGACAATTTGTGCCCGCAATGTCACAGCATAGTCGTCGAGCACTTTTGGATCGATTCTTAACCCAGCCAACTCCATCTGAACCAGGACTTTTAATAAAGGCATTTCGACTTCTGCAAACAGATTCTTTACGGTAGCCTTGTTTAATTCTGCATCCAACAATGGCATCAACTGAAATGTAATATCTGCATCCTCACAGGCGTATTCCTTGATTTGCTCCAGATCAACCTGCCGCATGTTCAACTGATTTTTGCCATTTTTTCCAATCAGTTCTTCGGTTGCTACCTTTTTATAGCCAAGGTATATTTCGCTCAGGTAATCGAGGTTGTGACGAAGTTCCGGTTGAATCAGGTAATGGGCAACCATTGTATCGAAAAAATTGCCTTTGACCTCAATGCCGTATCCCGTCAGAAACAGAATATCGAATTTCATATTCTGACCGATTTTCAGGATACTCTCATTGGCAAATACTGCTTTAAACAGCTGAACTGTAGCGATTGCTTTATTCTGATCGGCAGGAACCGGAATGTAAAATGCTTCGCCTGGTTTAAAACAGAAAGATAATCCAACCAGCTTATCCGAATGCGGATCGAGACCCGTTGTTTCCGTATCGAAACAAAAGGCGGATTGTTTGCCTAATTTGGAAACCAGATCTTTTATTTGCTCTTCACTATTAATTAGATGGTACAAGTGAGTTGTTGAGCGGATATCGTCGTGAATACTTACCGACTCGGTCTGAGTTTGTTCTGGCATACTGAAAAGAGTACCTTGTTCGAAAGCAGGTGCAGGTTTAGGTGGGGCGACAGTTTTTGCTGAGGCGGGTAATATTCTTTCAGCCAATGCCCTGAATTCGAGTTCAGTGAAAATATTACGCAAAAGGGCATAGTCAGGATCACACATGATAAGCTCTTCCTGGTTGAATTCAACTGGTACGTCAAGAATGATGGTGGCCAGCTTACGCGACATTCGGACCTGCTCTTCAAACAGTTCAAGACTCTCTTTCTGTTTCCCCTTTAATTTATTGATATTCTGATAAACACCTTCGATGCTGCCAAATTCGCTCACGAGTTTCATCGCCGTTTTTGGTCCAATGCCGGGACATCCCGGAATGTTATCGGATGTATCGCCCATAAGTCCCAAAACATCAATTACCTGCAATGGATTGGTTATTTCGAATTTCTCACAAACCTGTTCAACGCCTAAAATCTCCATTTCGTTGCCCATCCGTTTGGGTTTGTACATGAAGATATTTTCCGACACCAATTGTGCATAGTCTTTGTCGGGAGTAACCATGAAAACCTGAAAACCCTCTTTTTCTGCAGTTTTAGCCAGTGTTCCGATCACATCATCGGCTTCGAAGCCCTCTTTCTCAAGAATCGGAATGTTGTATCCTTTGATAATATCACGTATGTAGGGGATTGCCTTTCGGATATCTTCCGGCATTTCTTCGCGTTGGGCCTTGTAAGCCGGAAACATATCATGACGAAATGTGGGTCCCTTCAAATCGAAGGCGATGGCAATGTGAGTAGGTTTCTCATTTTTGATTAGCTGATCAAGTGTGTTTACAAATCCCAGCATTGTTGAGGTATTGAGACCTTTGGAATTTATACGTGGTGCATTTATGAATGCAAAATAGGAGCGGTATATCAGTGCGTATGCATCAAGCAAAAACAATCTGTTCATGGTATATGTGGATTAAGACCAAATCAAAACTACGTAAAAATTTAATAAAAAAGCCGGCAAAAATTTTGTCGGCTCCTAATATATTATTAATCAAAAATTTAATCCTGGCATCCGCAATTTTCGATGCAAGTGAGTATTCCTGTCAGCGCTTTATGTTTTAGGAAATAATAAGTATTTTTTCCATCGCGTTTTGAACTTAAAACGCCCTTGTTTTTAAGGATGCCAAGATGATGTGAAGTTGTTGATTGCTCAATTCCGAGACGTTCATGAATTTCAGTGACGGTAAGTTTGACTCCGCCGTCAAGATATCCGACGATTGCAATCCGCATCGGGTGGGCTATTGCCTTTAGCATTTCAGTTGCCAAAGTTAACTTCTCGATATTTAACTCAGAGTAGTTCATTATCTTAGGAAGTTTATAATAGTAATTGGGTGGTAAATTTTGACTTTTCAAATTAATGATGCAAATATATGAATATATATTTTATTAGTGTGCTAAATCAAAATCTGAAAAATCTAATGCGATCATAATATATGATGAAAATGTATATACATATCCTCATAATTAATGTTTTATACTTGAATTTGTCAATCTCTGGCAAAATTCGCAAGTGCAATTTAGAATGGCTAAAAACAATAATGTCGAAGTAAAATTTATTCTTACCTTTGGCCGGAAGGAGAATGAAAAGGAAGAATGCAATTTTTAAATAATGTCATCTAAAGAACGGATTGTAGCGCCTATCAAAGAGGAGCTTATTAAATTTGAACCTTATTTCCAAAAAGCGACTAAGAGTGATTTGCCACTGTTAAGTACCATTATCAATTACATCCTGCGCCGAAAGGGGAAACAGATGCGTCCGATGATGGTTTTTCTGGCAGCTAAGTTGAATGGCACTTTTAATGAACGGACCTATCATGCCGCACTAACCATCGAGTTATTACACACCGCAACACTTGTTCACGACGATGTTGTTGATGATTCATATCAACGACGCGGATTCTTTTCTGTAAATGCGGTTTGGAAAAATAAAATTGCTGTACTTGTTGGTGATTTCATCCTGGCAAAAGGACTGCTTTGGTCGATTGAACACCGCGATTACGATATATTGGATCACATTTGCACGGCAGTTCGTGATATGAGCGAGGGTGAAATACTTCAGATTGAGAAAGCCCGCAAACTTGATATTACCGAAGAGATTTATTTTGAGATTATCAGAAAGAAAACGGCTTCACTACTTGCTACTAGTGCAGCGGTAGGAACTTGTTCTGTATCAACAGACAGCGAAGTGATTGAACGAATGCGCCTGTTTGGCGAATTGGCCGGAATGGCTTTTCAGATTAAGGACGACTTATTTGACTACCAGAAATCGAACCTGATCGGAAAACCAACGGGTAATGATCTCCGTGAAAAGAAAATCACCCTTCCTTTGCTCCACGCACTGAACAAGGCAAGTAGTACTGAAAAGTCGCATATCCTCAAAATTGTCAGAAAAAGATCAAAATCGGCCGCAGATATTCGCGAAGTGGGCGATTTTGTGGAGACGCATGGCGGCTTTAAATATGCAGAGGAAGTGATGTTAGGTTTTAATGAAAAGGCAATTGCCCAACTAATTACTTACCCTGATTCTGAAGTAAAATCTGCATTAATCGAGTATGTCAATTACATTACCTCACGGGTCAATTAAAAAGGCTGTCAAATTTTAGTTGACAGCCCTTTCAAGGTTTTACTCCAAATTAGATATAAAAATCAGAAATACGCAACGTTTTCCCCTTTTATCGAGGTGAGCAGGTTATTTGCCAACCGGCTGGCTCCGATCCGGAATAGTTTGTTATTCAGCCATTCATCGCCAAGCACTTCTTTTACAATCGCAATATATATTAGCGCGTCGGCGGGCTCAACGATTCCACCTGCTGCTTTAAAGCCAATCTTCTTCTTTGTTTTTTCGTAGTAGTTTTTAATGGCACTGCACATTACATAAGCGGCCTGGGGGGTGGCGGCGGGTTCTAACTTTCCCGTCGAGGTTTTAATGAAATCGGCACCGGCCTGCATCGCCAAAAGAGAAGCTTTCCAGATTTTCGCATGACTCTTCAATGCTCCGGTTTCAAGAATTACTTTCAAATGTGCTTCACCACACACACTCTTCAATATTGAAATTTCCTTTATTACAGCAGGATAATCGTCAGCAAGAAAATCTCCTAAATTCAGCACGATATCAATTTCTGTTGCCCCTTTCTCAATTGCCATTTTGGTTTCCATCACTTTGATGTCCAAAAAAGTCTGCGATGAGGGAAATCCTGCACAAACAGATGCCAGCTTTACGCCGGGGGCCAGAAGATTTTTTTTAACCGATTCAATTATCGTAGGATAGACGCAAATAGCGGCAACATTAGGTAATCCGGGAAATTCATCCTGAAACACAGATACTTTACGGGCAAATTTTTCACCCTGAATATGATTGTCTGTTGAATTCAACGTTGTCAAATCAATGCATGAAAGGGCCAGTTCATACCATTCGCGGCTTTTCAATTCTTTCGATTTTTCAACAATATCAGCAACAGCCTGTTCTACTTCTCCATCCGGGAACTCCCGGTCAACATTACTCAAAAGCCATTTCATAGTTTTATCGTATTAAGATTTAAGCAAATAATTTATCGTTATTTAAATGACGAAGTTGATCGCGCTCCGTTTTTTTCTCCATGTTTTTCATAAATGCATCTGTGAGATCAACCCCGGTTTGGTTTGCCAGACAGATGATTACCCAAAGGACATCGGCAAGTTCGTCGGCAAGATTGCAATCTGGCTCATTGGCTTTAGAAGATTGATCGCCATATTTCCGGGCAATAATCCTGGCCACTTCTCCAACCTCTTCGGTAAGTATGGCCATATTTGTCAGCTCGCTGAAGTATCGAACGCCGTATTTTGTGATCCAGGTATGGACTTCCGATTGTGCATCCCTGATTGTAATATTCTCATTCATCAGAAGAATTTTTTGTTTTTAAGAATTCACGCACTGCAAGGAGAAACTCGTTTTAAAAATCTTTGTTTTTAGAATCAATGATAATTGTTACCGGTCCGTCGTTGATAAGCCTTACAATCATGTGAGCACCAAATACTCCGGTCTTTACTTTTGTACCAAGGTTTTCGGATAAAGTTTCTACAAATTGGTTATAAAGCGGAATTGAAATATCGGGAGGAGCTGCGTTGATATACGATGGACGGTTTCCCTTTTTAGTTTTGGCATGCAGCGTGAACTGACTAACTGTAAGAATTTCACCCTCAATGTCTTTTACCGATAAGTTCATTACTCCCTGAAGATCATCAAACACCCTTAATTGAATAATTTTTTTACAGGTCCAATCGAGGTCTTCGGTGTTGTCGGCGGTTTCGAAACTGGCTAATAAAAGCAGTCCTTGGTGAATGGAAGAAATTAGTTCTTCGTTAATCGATACCGAAGCTTCTGATACTCGCTGGATAACAACTCTCATATTAACTGATTTAATTTCAACTTACATCAATGTTTTCATCATACCGATTACAGCCAGATACCGGGCAATTTTACCAATCGTCATCAAAAAAAAATGGTCAGAAACGGCGAGATACGAAAAAATCCCAATGCAAGTATTACAATATCTCCGACGATCGGAACAAATGAAAGAGTTGCAGCTAAAGCACCAAACTTCTGTAAATTTGGAAGTATAGCATTGACTTTCTCCTTTTTTACCTTAGCATACTTTTCAATCCATTCCATTTTTCCCAGATATCCCAGGTAATAGATAGATATTCCGCCCAATATATTTCCGGCGGTTGCGGCTATCAAAGAACTAATTACATCAAATCCGGAATAAATCAGCAGTGATAACACAGCCTCTTAATTGAATGGGAAGATGGATCCCGGCAGAAAGCCCGCAATAAAAAGTCCGAATAAGCCGTAATGATAAAAGAAATCGATCATTTGGATTCAAAGATAATGGTTTGATCGGAGAATCCATGTATCGAGCAGAGTGAGTAAGCTAAGAGACGGAGAAGTGTTGCGGATGCTGCTGTTTCGAAAACAGCATATCAATCATCTATTAATTTGTTCCTTATTATCAATTGTTTGGGATACGGAAATGAAAAACTCAACCTTGCCGCATTGAGGACAAACAAACAGGTCGAAGGAATCTTTATTGACAAAAAGTTCAAAAAGATTGCCAAAGGCTCCCCAACGCGTTCCTTCATGAAATTCGTGAACACCAGCAAACGACATAGGGATAGCACATCTTAGGCATTGAAATTGAGCATAGTAGTGTGTTGGTGCCAGATCTGATTTTTCGGATACTATAACTTTTTGATCAGCAAAACTGTACTGGCATTTCCAGCAGATTTCAAAGCCTGATTCAATTTCAGCATTGCAATTCGGGCAATTTTTTACAACCTTTAGCATTGTACTTAGGTTTTTAAAAATAAAGAAGACAGCACGATAGCCACCTTCTTTATTTTTAAAGTGATTTATGACAAAGCTGCAATTCCCGATCCGATCATATTGGCACTTTCAATTTCGGCTATATTAACCTTAACGTTTTTGTGTCCCATTTCGACGAGCAACTTCTTCAATGTGCCTTTTACTACTTTGCTATAATTCTTGCAACCTGTTACTTCACTCCAAAATAGACTGCCTTCAGCTGTAATTCTGACTTTTTTAATTGTCTTGTCATGGACGATTAGCATGTCGATTAATCCGGCAAGCGAAGCCGCAACCAGTTTGGCTGATCTTTTGTAAATGGCAATCGCTGTTTTTAAGTGTTTTTTCTTATGCTGATCAGCAGAATTAATGATATCGGTAAGTGCTTTTCCATCTGTATGTTCATCAAATCCGTCTTCAGGAAATACTTCGCGGAGGATCTGTCCGATGTACATTCCTGAAACAGATTTTTCGAAACGCTGCGATCCTTTATTCGCCGATTTTTCGTCAACCAACTCGTCGTATTTTGTCAGATGGGGTGGATTAAAATTACCCGATTCAAGGTTTACAGGGGTAAGACCTTGCCAGTTGAGGCTGGCATCAATTTTAGGAATTCTGTCGGCATTAATGAAAGCAGCCATGTTTGTTCCTGTACCAACGATCAACCCGATATAGGCATCAAAATTTGGATTTGTTAATCCCGCGAAAAGACTTGCTACAGTGTCGTTTATTACTTTGATTCCTGTGAACTCTGTTTTTCCTGCTTTGTTAAGTTGGTCAAGCAGTGGTTTCCCAACTGGATTTCCAATCATTTCTTTAATATCGATGCCTTTGGTCCATCTGATCAATTCGGCATCACCATTAGGCATGCAATCAGCCGGATATGAGAAGCAGTAACCGATAGGAGCTTTTGCAGGAAGTTCGATTTCATTTACAAATTCAGATTGTCTGGCGATAAGGTCTTCCTGCGAAAAACCTTTTGTGGTATTAGCCGAGAGATCGATGCTTCCCGCTTTCTTTGGGGAAATATTGGCAACTCCACCAGCAAAATTAATAACTGCTGCGCGGTAATTCGTTCCACCCCAGTCCAATACAACGGCTTGGCCTTCTGCTCCACACGAAAGCGGGTGAATGTAAGTCGGGATACTTTTTACTTCTGTGTTGTCATTTTTAAGTCCGTTCTCAATTTTGTCTTCGAGATTATGGGCAATCTCTTTTAATTGTACTGTTTTGAGCTTGAATTCGTTTTTCTTCATTATGTTGAATTTTAATTTTTCTTTCAGTCAAAGATATTAAAAAGATATTAAACATTACTTTTTTGAAAAATTCAGGCATTATTTATGTCCGACAGTTTTAACAACCTGCCAGATTTCAAGTTTTTCTTCCCATTTTATGGCGTGAGCCGGACTGGTAGAGGGAAGAACCTGGTTTGGCAGACTGATGTCTGCAAAATACTTACTGAAATACCTTGCAGCACCTTTACCGTTGAAAAAGATTTTCGAAATACCCGGATGTGATGACAGAAACTGGCGAAGGTCATTTGGCCCTTCCATTTTGATATCGTTGTCAAGACTCGATTGGCGCTCACAAGTTCGAAGAACATCCCAGAGTGCGATCCCATTTTGAAGAAGGGTTTCCACTTTGAACTGATAGTCGGAAGAGAACGGAATGTTGTACAATTTAAATATAATTTTCCAGAATGCATTTCTGGGATGCCCGTAATACTCAGTCATCCGTAACGATTCTTTTCCTGGAATCGTTCCCAGAATCAATACTTTACTCATTGAATCGGCAATTGGTGGAAATGAATATATCGATGAATCTATTTTCTGAATTTCGCTCATCATCTGTTTGTAAAGCTGTTTTTCGGTTTTTAACTTGCTGCAAAGGTAGGGTTTACACTGAAAGATAATTTTTCAATCTCCAGAACCCGCTGAATTTATTTATTTTTGTAGCAAATACAAGAAAAGATGGAAGAATATACAACAAGACAAAATAAAATCGGAAGGTTGATTCAAAAGGAGTTGAGTGAACTTTTACGACGCGATACCAATATTTTGGCAAAGGGGAGGATACTCTCGCTGACAACGGTCAGGGTTACACGTGATATGTCGCAGGCAAAGTGCTACTTAAGTATTTTCCCTTCAGAGGGAGCGGCTCAGGTTTTAGCTGATATTAAACTTCATAAAAGTAAATTAAGAGGTGATCTTGGTAATATTGTGCGGTTCCAGTTGCGTCATGTTCCTGAACTCGAATTTTATCTGGACGACAGTCTCGATTATATTGAAAAGATTGATAAACTTTTGAAATAAAATTTTAATTCGAATCCTGACTAATCATTGAATAAGAAAAATTTGTTATGGAGTACGATCCGATTAAAAGGAGACTTGGAGCTGTCTTTAACCGCACTCCTTTTTTACGAAAGTTTTTTTACAAGTTACTTGACCTTCTACTGCTCAGGGCATGGCACGTTAACCGTGAATTAAGGTCGCTGAAAAAGAAATCCTTTTCGGGAAAAATCAGGGTTCTTGATGCGGGTTCAGGATTTGGGCAATACAGTTACCGTATGAGCCGGATTTTTGCCGGTTCCATTATTAAAGGGGTCGATGTAAAGCAAGAGCAAATTGACGATTGTAACCAGTTTTTTTGTTCAATCGGATTACAGGAGCGGGTGAATTTTGAATATGCTGATCTTACACAATACATTGAACCTTATAGTTATGACCTGATCCTTTCAGTCGATGTGATGGAACACATCGAAGAGGATGAGGTGGTTTTTAGTAACTTTTTCAAATCGCTTCGGAACAATGGCGTGCTGTTGATTTCAACACCATCCGATCAGGGCGGATCAGATACACATGAGCACGAACAGGACACTGTTCATGGTTTTATTGAAGAACATGTGCGCGATGGATATGGGATCAATGATATTACCCAAAAACTAAACGACGCCGGGTTTTCAGATGTTGAGGTGCGTTATACATATGGTTTTACGGGATCGCTTTCATGGAAGTTTTCGATGAAATATCCGATTCTGATGTTGGGCAAATCGAAAGCCTTTTATATCCTGCTCCCTTTTTATTACCTGGTTACATTCCCGTTTTGCATCTTGCTTAATTTCCTTGATGTGATTTTTCGGCATAAAAAAGGGACCGGTTTGCTGGTAAAAGCATACAAAAAGTGATTACTAATCGACGAAAAAATTGAACCTCTCCTTTTACATCGCTAAAAGATACCTCTTCTCGAAGAAGAGAACGAATCTGATCAATATCATTTCGGCAATTTCGGTGGCTGGAATGGCCATCGGAACAATGGGTTTGATTATCGGACTTTCGGGTTTCAATGGATTCGACAGCCTTATAAAATCACTTTTTTCAACTTTTGATCCCGATCTTAAAATCACCCTTGTTGAGGGCAAGAGTTTTGATGCAAACAGCCAGTCGTTTAATGAGATCCGTAAAATGAAAGACGTCCTGTTTTTTACCGAAGTGATTGAAGATAATGCACTTCTACGCTATGAAAACAGGCAGGTTCTTGCCACTATTAAAGGTGTAAGTGACGATTACAGCCAAATGACAGGACTCGACACAATGATTGTTGATGGCGAATTTAAGCTGAAAGAGGGAAATGACCAGTTTGCTGTAGTCGGACAGGGCGTCGCTTATTATCTTTCATTGGGCGTTAAACTAATAAATCCGATTAATATTTATGTCCCGCAAAAGGGGAGGAGTTCGGGTTTGGCCCTGGAAGGAAACTTTAATACGGATCATATCTATCCATCGGGCATTTTTTCAGTTCAGCAGGAAATTGATTCAAAATACATTATTGTTCCGATTGCATTTGCCCGCGAAATATTTGAAATACCAGACAAGGTTAATTCGGTCGAGCTCAAATTAAAGGACGTAGCATCGTTAAAAACGGTCCAGAAAGCGATTGTGGCGCAACTGGGTAGCCGTTTTGTGGTGAAAAACCGCTATCAGCAACACGACTACCTTTACAAAACAATGCAGGGTGAAAAATATGCAGTTTACCTGATTTTGATACTGATTTTGATCATCGCATCATTCAATATTGTTGGTTCACTCACGATGCTGATTATCGACAAAAAGGAAGATATTGGAATATTACAGAGTATGGGTGCTGATAAACCGCTGATTCGTAATATATTTCTTTTCGAAGGATGGTCAGTCTCTATTCTTGGAGCGGTGATTGGCACCATAGCAGGGCTTTTAATCTGTCAGGCACAAATCGTTTTTGGATTTGTTAAACTTCAGGGTGGTGGCGGTTCGTTTATTATTGACGCTTATCCGATAACAATCATCCCGCTGGATATTTTGCTGATCTTTTTTTCTGTCGTTCTAATCGGCTTTGTGGCAGCCTGGTTTCCGGTGAAGCATATCTCGGGAAAATTTCTCGAAGATGAAGCGCATTAATGATGACTTTCTCCCATTAGCAAATTCTCCGGGTTTCCATGTCACTCCCTCACTCAGTCTCTTCGTCTTATTGCACCGGGTTGATTTCGACAAACTGAAATCCTATTCCTCTCACCGTTTCCAGAAAATCCCCTTCAATAAATTCTGAGAGTTTCTTACGCAGATTTTTGATGTGAACATCAATATAATTTGAATTGTAATTTTCCTCGATAATGTCGCCCCAGATGTGTTCTGAAATCTGAAGACGGGTAACGACCCTATTTTTATTCAGAATCAGAAAGCTTAAAATATCGTATTCCTTGCGGGTAAGGGTTATAATATTTCCACCTGATGAGACAAGGCGTTTATCCAGGTCAATTTCCAGCCCATTGATAAGAACGATATTCACCCTGATTCCATGTTTGCGTCGCATAACGGCCATGATACGCGATTTTAATTCAAGCAGAGAAAATGGTTTTGGCAGGTAATCATCTGCGCCTATGTTTAGCCCTTTGATCCGATCCTCCAATGCACTTCTGGCCGAAAGTATAATCACGGCTGTATTGCTATTGTTAGCAATCGATTCTTTCAGCAAATCTATACCATCATAATCGGGAAGCCCCAAATCAAGCAAAAGCAAATCGTACTCATTAGAGAACAGTTTATCCGACGCGATCTTACCTGTATGTGCCTCTTCACACGAAAATCCCTCTTTCTCAAGATAGTTTTTAACTTCGTTGGCGAGTGGGATCTCGTCCTCAACAATTAGTACGTGCATAATTCAAAATAATTCATGAAATTTGAAGATTCAAACCTAGTCGAAAAAACAGTAATATCCCACTAGTTAGTGTAAAATCTTATAGTAATTTTAAAAAATGAGACTTGAACTAAAACTGGCATTGATAGGTGCTCTTTCCAAAATAGTAATATTCTTTATATTGCTGATCCTATTGCAAAAAGTTATCGACAGACAAGCTTTGCAGCATACCGATCGCACCCTGATAAGGATGAAAGAAAAGACAATGGCCAATGTCGCTAAAATTGGTATTAATTCGTTCTTAAATATTGAAAAGGACAGTGCTTTTGCCAGTTACAATATACTGAAGGATGAATATATAACCATTGATCTGAATCCTACTAAAGGTGACGGAAAGATTGTGTTTTCTGATGAAGCTAGAATAATTGAAGACGAAGAGTTTGACTATCGGATTCTTAACTACACTTTCGATGTTGATAACAAACACTATAATCTGGAAATCGGTAAAAATATTCAGCTAATTACTGCCTTGAACAGGACAATGAAAAATATCTCAGTTGCAATTATTCTTTTAGTACTCCTGAGCACAATAATATTTGATATCGGGATCAATAAATATTTGTTGTATCCGCTTAACCGGATGATAATACCCAAGTTGAAAACAATAACAAATCCCGAGACTTATGACTATTCAGAGCTGGGTAGTTCGACATCTGATTTTGTTTATTTGAACAACACGCTGAATGAACTTATGCATAAAGTTACTGCCATTCTTAAGAACCAAAAGAAATTTACTGCAGATGTTTCGCATGAGCTATTTACTCCAATTTCGATTATGCAAAGCAAACTTGAGAATCTGCTGACCAGTGGTAATTTACCTGAACAGTATGTTTCAAACGTGATGGATCAGCAGAATCATTTGAATCGGTTGCAGCAAATTATAAAGGCTTTGCTGCTGATTGCACGTATTGAAAATGATCAATTTGCAAAAAATGAGACGGTTGTTGTTCATGAAGTTGTTGAAGAGATCATTGTGAATATTGAGGATCGTGCAGAAATGAAGAATATCACAATTGAGAACCATATCAACCCGACCGATTTATTGCCAAATGTCAACAAATCACTGCTGTACATTCTGATATTTAATCTTGTTAGCAATGCAATAAAATACAATAGAGAGGGAGGATGGATACACATTTCTGCATCTACGACCGGATGCAACTTCTGTATTGAAATAAGCGATAACGGAATAGGAATCGACAAGGATCAAATAGAGAGTGTCTTCGATCGTTTCAAAAGAGCTGATCCGGCTTCCGGCGAAGGCCATGGATTAGGACTATCAATTGTGAATAGCATTGTCCGCTTTCACAATGCATCGATTGATGTTAAATCGGTAAAAGGAGAAGGATCTGTGTTTAAAATTCAGTTTAGTGTTAAAGAATGTTAATTGTTTTTCATCTGTTTAAATCTTCATGATTCCTTCATAGTTGGGAGAATACTTTTGATGCGTAAACAATATTTAAAATTTTCAATTATGAAAAAGTTAGTACTTGCATTAAGTTTCCTATTTGTATTAGGTTTGGTTTCTGTTAACGCACAGGACAAGAAAAAAGAAGTTAAAAAAGCTCCAGCAAAAACTGAAAAAGTAGCGCCAGCAAAGGCAGCTGCCGCTCCAGCTACAACTCCTGTAAAACCAGTAGTTAAAGGTAAAAAAGTTAAAAAAGAAGTTGCTCCGGTAAAGAAGTAATCCTCTTTAAATCACAAAAACCGCAGAGTCACTTCTGCGGTTTTTTTTTGATCGGATAATTGATATCCTATCCCTTTTATTCACTATCTGACCTCAGAACCCGCCTTGGTGTTGGTAGCAGGGGTAACAAACACGAGAGATCCGTCGGCATTTTCTGCCATAAGGATCATCCCCTGCGATTCGATTCCTTTCAAGGTTTTTGGTGCCAGGTTCATCAGTATTGAAACCTGTTGTCCGATAATCTTTTCAGGTTCGAAATATTCAGCTATTCCCGATACCACAGTCCGTTGATCGATTCCTGTATCAATGGTGAGCTTTAGTAGTTTCTTGGTTTTAGCTACTTTTTCGGCTGCAATAATTGTCCCGACCCGGATATCTAATTTGGCGAAATCTTCGTACTCAATATCTTCCTTGATGGGATTGGCTATTACTTCTTCAAGTTCATTGGCTTTTTTAGTAGCCTGCAATTTATCGACCTGCGCCTGAATTGCTTCATCTTCGATGATCTCGAAAAGAAGTTCCGGCGTGTTCATCTTATGTCCTGCACTGATCAGATCGGTTCGGCCGAGTTCCAGCCAATCAAATTTATCAAGATTCATCAGTCCGCGCAATTTCGTCATCGTGAAAGGGAGGAACGGCTCAAAAACAATCGTCAGATTTGCAGTGATCTGAAGCGCAACGTTCATAATTGTTTTCACGCGTTCCGGGTCTGTCTTCACCACTTTCCACGGCTCCATATCTGCGAGGTATTTATTCCCCAGCCGGGCCATTTCCATTGCATTTTTCAGTGCTTCACGGAAGTGAAAAGTGTCGATCGCTTTTTCAACCTCTATTTTGAGGTTGGTTATTTCGTTCAGCGCGTTCTTGTCGTAATCGGTTAATTCGCCGCAGACCGGAACTTCTCCATTGTAATATTTGTCTGTAAGAACTAAAGCGCGGTTTACAAAATTGCCGAGAATAGCTACCAGTTCGCTGTTATTGCGTGCCTGGAAATCTTTCCAGGTAAAGTCGTTGTCTTTAGTTTCGGGAGCATTGGCCGTCAGCGTGTATTTCAGAACATCTTCCTTTCCGGGAAAATCAATCAAATATTCGTGCAGCCAGACTGCCCAGTTTCGAGAAGTTGAAATTTTATCACCTTCAAGGTTGAGGAACTCGTTGGCAGGAACATTTTCGGGCAAAATAAACGATCCTTCGGCCTTTAGTATTACGGGGAAAATAATGCAATGAAATACGATGTTGTCCTTACCGATAAAATGGACCATCTTCGTTTCAGGATCTTTCCACCACTTTTCCCACTTTCCAAATTTGGCTGGTTGATTAACACAAAGTTCTTTCGTATTGGAGATATAACCAATCGGGGCATCAAACCAAACGTAAAGCACTTTCCCTTCGGCACCTTTAATTGGTACCGGGACACCCCAGTCAAGATCACGCGTCACCGCGCGTGGGTTTAATCCACCGTCAATCCACGATTTACATTGTCCGTAAACATTGGGTTTCCATTCTTTGTGTTCTTCTAAAATCCATTCGCGTAACCAGGGTTCGTACTGATCGAGTGGCAGAAACCAATGCTTCGTTTCCTTCATCACCGGCTTATTTCCGCTAAGTACAGATTTTGGATCAATCAGGTCGGTTGCATTGAGGGTGCTTCCGCAGCTTTCGCATTGGTCGCCGTATGCTTTTTCGAAATTACATTTCGGACAGGTCCCGGTAATATAACGATCGGCCAGAAATTGATTGGCTTCAACGTCGTAAAACTGTTCGGAGGTTTGTTCGATAAATGCTCCTTTGTCGTACAATGTTTTGAAGATTTCAGAAGCCGTTTCATGGTGGATCTTCGAGGTCGTCCGCGAATAAACATCAAATGATATCCCGAATTTTTCAAACGAATCTTTGATCATCCCATGGTATTTGTCGACCACGTCCTGCGGTGTAATTCCCTCTTTCTTTGCTTTTAAGGTAATCGGAACGCCGTGCTCATCCGAACCACCGATGAATGCAACCTCTTCCCCTTTGAGGCGAAGGTAACGGGCATAAATATCGGCAGGGACATATACGCCTGCGAGATGGCCAATATGAACCGGGCCATTGGCATACGGTAAAGCGGAGGTGATCAGCGTTCGTTTAAAATTCTTCATCGAATAATATCTTCTTATATATGTTATATCGGAAATCGAGGGGCAAAGATAATACTATCAGTCAGAAGAATCAAACAATAATAGAACCCCTTCGAGTGGTCGACTTGCCCTTCGGGCGGTCGAAGACCCTCGAAGGGCTAAGGAAAAATGAGAGAGCAATGACAGTGGAACTTTAAAAATTGCGACTTGTATTGATTTTTATTTACTTTTACTGTAAACCTATTTCAAAACAAGACAACGTATTCACTCGGATTTTTTGTCAAATAAATAATAACCGGACTATGTATAAAAGCTTCTTATTCGGTTTAATCTGTTTTTACGGCTTATCGGTTTTTGCAGGGCCAGACAATTCATCTGCTCCGGTAGAAGATGGACTGATCAAGGTCTTAATCCTTAGCGGAAAGAATAACCATGAATGGCAAAAGACAACTCCTGTACTTGTCAGGATATTAAAAGATGCAAAGCTCTTTTCTGTCAGTGTTACCGAAAAACCTGAAACGTTGCTGTATGCTGATCTGAAGAAGTACAACCTCGTTGTCAGTAATTGGAACACCTGGCCGGATAATCAAGTAAGATTAAGCAATCAATGGGAAAGCGATTTTGAGAAGTATGTGAATGAAGGCGGGGGAGTGCTTTCGCTACATGCAGGAGCTTCCTCTTTTTATGATTGGGAAGCCTACCATCGCATTGGCATTGGAAGATGGGGAAAGGATACCCATCATGGCGCTCCTACAAGAGGCAAAGTCTACGGATTCGATCAGAATCACCCAGTTACGAAAGGATTGAATGCTTTTTATATCATGGATGAGATCTGGGAAAAGACAGATATTTTTCCGGGATCGAAAGCCCTTGGTTCTTTATCTGCAACAGACGAAAAGGACGGACACCCGATAGATGCTCAATCGGTTTTTGTCAGTCAGACCGGGAAGGGTCGAAGCTTTTTTACGACACTCGGGCATGACGAAAGGGCGCTTTTAAATTCTGGTTTGCAAACGCTGTTGCTGAGGGCCGCTCAGTGGTGTGCAGGCAGGGAGGTAACCATCGGATTGCCGGCAGAATTCCAAAAGAAAAACTCCGTGAAAAATCAGTTTCACTGGAATCAAACGGATACTTCACTTACTCTGAGCAATCATTCGGAAACTATCTGGCAATACAATTACAATAACCGTCTTGGGAAACCTTATTTCCATCCCCTAACCGTCAATCAATCCGATCTGACTTGCGTGTCACCGCCCGATCATCCATGGCACCTCGGTTTGTGGTTTTCGTGGAAGTTTATCAATGGCGTCAATTACTGGGAATACCTGAACGATTTCAAATCGCCTGAAACGGGTTTTAAATCGGAGGGAATTACGGAAATCGTTTCAAAGAAAATTGTCACAAATCCCGATTTTTCGTCCGATATCCGGATGGAATTCAATTATCATCCAATCAATGGAAAACCGGTTTTGGCCGAAGAGCGTAACCTCCATGTTTCCTCACCATTTCCCGATGGCAGTTATTACATCGATGAGGAACACCTTTTCCGCTCGTTGAAAGACAGTGTCGTGCTCGACCGCACACCAATAATCGGCGAGCCCGGCGGACAATCATGGGGCGGTTATGCAGGATTGTCAATCCGGTTTAACCAGGATTATACTTCACCCGAAATTATCACTTCGTCGGAAACCACAAATTGTCCGAAATGCAGTTGGATGTATATGGGATTTAATAACCTGACCGGTGAAAAAGCTGGAATGGCGGTTTTGCAGCAACCGAAGTTCACAACAAAGTCGACAAGCTGGTATGTGATCAACGATCCGAAGATTCCGTTTTACTATTACAGTCCGGCGATCTTGTTTGATGGTAAGCTAATTCTGAAAATGGGGGAGACCCTTACACTGAAATACCGGATATGGATGTTGCCGGGAGCAGTAACCAAGGATAAATTGCAGCAGAAGTTTGAGCAATATCTGAATAAATAACTAAATATCAATAGCCATGAAAGATGTGAATAACAAAGGGATTACGCGCCGGGATTTCTTTCAGTGTTCGGTAAAAGGGGCAGTCGGTTTGGCTGTACTTCCCACGATTCTGGGTTCATGTTCAAATTATAAGGGTGCCAACGACCGGATCGTCGTCGGACATATTGGCGTTGGTTCGCGCGGAACCGACGAGTTGATGGGATACTTTCTCCCTTTAAGAGATGCAATGAATATTGCCGTTTGCGACACTTTCAAAGACCGTCGCGAAAATACGGCCGCCAAAATCAACCAGTTTTACAAAGAGAACAACTTTACTTCGGAGCAGTGCAAGGCCTACCTCGATATGGACGAACTGCTTCAGCGCAAAGATATCGATGCCGTCCACATCACTACTCCTGATCACTGGCATGTGATGGCTGCGATAAAAGCTGCAAAAGCAGGGAAGCACATCATGCTTGCGAAACCGCTTGGATTAAGCTACCCGCAAAACCTGATTCTTGCGAAAGCATTGAAAGATAATAATGTGAAGTTTCATTACGGGACACAACAACGTTCGATGGAACATATGCAACTGGGATATAATATGATTCGCGACGGACTGATCGGCGAAATCGTGCGTGCAGATGTTTGGGCACCGGGAAAAAATGATGTGCCATCGCCTGTTTGTACCGAAGTTCCTGTTCCGGCCGATTTTGATTTTGAACGCTGGACAGGTCCTGCTCCGATGCGGCCTTTTTGTCCGGACAGGGTTACGAACAATAGCTCATGGTTTAATTACGATTACAGCATCGGCTTTTTAGGCGGCTGGGGTGCGCATCCTTTGGATATTTTAGTCTGGATTGCTAAAGATAAAGTAAAAGGGAACTACAGTTGCGAAGGCACCGGGCAATATTGGCCTGCCGGTGGATTGTACGACAATATCCTGTCGTGGGATGTCAACTGCAAATACCAGAACGGTCTCGAAGTTCATTTCGCAAGTACCGATGTTGCTTCGAACAGCATGCTTAATCACCGGACATTAAAAGAATCGAATGGCACCACTTTTTACGGGACCAAGGGTTGGATTTCGTTGAGCCGTTCATCGGCACAATCAGATATTCCCGAAATCAATCAGAAACTGAATGCTTTCCCCAAAAATGATCAGGGCTGGATCAACAGCGAAAACAATGCAATGGGAAAACGATTTCTTTCAGTTGTAAGAGGAAAGGAAGCTGAACTGTGTCCGCTTGAAGAAGCTATCATATCCGATACGATCAGTCACATGGGCGATATTGCGATCCGTACAGGACGTAAAGTTACCTGGGATCCGAAGATGGGCGAGGTAGTCGGAGATCCCGAAGCCAATAAATTATACATCCGCGAAATCAGGCCTCCTTACCAGGCGTAAATTACATTCAAATTGCAGCCCTTCGGGCGGTCGAAGACCCTCGAAGGGCTGCAATTTAACGACAAAACTTCGCAGCAACCCTAAAATCAATTCACAATTCAAAAAAGATAATAAATTGATGGTTGTTGATTAATAACAACCATAGAGGCAAAGTATTGCGGACTGGCGATGTTCAATCGCTTTTAATTTTCCGCGGTTATAAACCGCGGGACACACCAGCGGTAATCTATCCCGGTTATTTTTTATCCCCAAACATGACTTAGTATTTCAATGATCTCCCTTTCGAGGGTCTTCGACCACTCGAAGGGGGAAAAAACTGAATGTAGAAGCAGTTCTACGCCGGCGTAATACATCTTCTACGTGGCGTAGCATGTCTTCTACGTGGCGTAGCATGTCTTCTACATGGCGTAATAACTCTTCTACGCAATGTACGACTTCTTCTACTCAGTGTTATTTGTCTTCGAAATGGTGTAAAATATCTTCTACCTGATGTAGAATATCTTCGATGTTCCGGCAAAAATCTTCGATGCGAAGTATTGAAATTCCGAAAGAAAAATAAATGAATTTATTTTGAATTATTCCATCCGAAATCCTATATAAATTCAATTATTTTTCGTTAATTTTACCTATACAAAGTCTTCATCGTTCAGTATTTATCAGTTTTCAAAACTTTTAATTTCATTATTATGAAAAGACCAGACGAAGTTCATCGAATTTACCACAAAACCGACGACGAAGTGTTGCAACAGTCGGAATTAAAACTGGATTCCTTCATTGAAAACAATGGCCATTTTGTTGAACGTTTCACCGAACTGCGTGAACCTTTTGCCGCGGATTGGGGTGCAGCAACCGCGATCGCGCGGAAAATTGTCCCCGACTATGCCTCGGTTGCCAGCCAAAGCGTCGAGACGGAGACACTTAACGCGATGGTTTCAAAAGGGGCCAACTTGTTTCAATCGCTCCTGCTTTACGTCAGGCTCGCCTTCCCCGACAATGCAATGGTGCTGCGGATATTTGGCCAGCAAAAATATGAAGCTGCCCGCAATAGCCATACTAAACTCCCGGGTTTACTTCAATCGGCCTATACACAGGCATCGAAACCCGAATACAAACCGGTACTGATGGCAAAAGGGATGAAGGAGGAGGAGATTGAGATGCTTCAGACAATGGCCGACGACATCGTCAGTCAGGACAAAGTCCAGGAGAAAGCGATGAAAGACCGTACGATCGAAGCAAACAATCGCATTACAGCGCTTAACACGGTTTATGAAAAGATGTCGGTGGTTTGCCAATGCGCCAAACTCGTGTTTCAGAATGACATCACCCGCTACAACTTATTCCTGCTGAGTGAAGGAGAGGGACAGCCGGTAAAGCCCGACGAAAACCCTTCTTAGTCGCAGAAAACCTGAAAATAAATTCAGGTATTGGAACCGACGCACCGGAGAAGACAGGTGGCGCCGGTTTTTTTATGCCATCATGGCAGTTTTCGTTATAATAATTTGTTTCCCAAACATGGGGATCGCAGAAACCGAAAATACACCTGTCGGGGTAACAGCAATTTCTGATACACCCGTTTGGTGTGCTAATTTTGAAATTTAAGTTCATCCTGATTTTTTAAAGTTGTTTTATCAGAAAACTGAATCGTTGAGGTGCAAAGTGCGGCTGAAAAACAGGTTTAAAATGAATATCACCCTATCGCGGTAAAAAAAATCCGGTAAACGCCAGAGTTGGATGAAATCACTTTTCAGGGAAGCAATTGTCATCCTGATTGAACGTTGACAGTTCGGCTTTACAATTGAATGGTTGAAAAAAAACAATGCTGCATTGAACTCAACAGTACTTAATAAATCTCTGCTTAACAACTCATACTCCGAAAATATATCTGATTAGGAACTGAATATGAATAAAATAAAGTCGAAATATTTCACTAAAACGAAACAAAAGATTTAGCGATCACTCCAATGTGTGAATCATGTAACATATTGTGCGATTTGTGCAATAGTTGTGTGGCTTAAGTTGTGCATCTTTGTCGGAATCTGATTAAAAATAAAGCTATTTGAAACTCTACATCAAATACATGGTAAGTACCCGCTGTAAATTGGCGGTGAAGGATGCACTGAGGGAGCTTGGTTTGCATTTCATCCTCGTTGATCTGGGTGAGGTGGATATCATGGAAAACATCTCTTCGGAGCAACGTGAGCAACTAAAACTTGCGCTGGATGCCTCAGGACTTGAATTAATGGATGATAAACGTGCGGTTTTGATTGAAAAAATCAAAAATGCAATTATCGAAATGGTTCATCATAACGATGAATTAATCAAAGTAAACTTTTCGGAATATTTAAGCGAAAAGCTGAATCACGATTATACTTACCTGGCTAATTTATTTTCTGAAGTACAGGGAACAACGATTGAACAATTCATTATCTCTCATAAAATCGAACGGATCAAAGAACTGATAATCTATGATGAACTAAACATCACAGAGATTGCATGGAAAATGAATTACAGCAGTGTTGCCCATTTATCCAATCAGTTTAAAAAGGTTACCGGACTCTCTCCCTCGCATTTTAAAAAGTTGAAGGAAAAAAGGAGAAGTCCGATTGAAGAAGTTGGTAATTAGAATACCACAAATTAATTTTTAGCAAGGTTTTATGAAATTCATTTTAGAAAAAAAGATAACCCTCTTCTACATCCTTTTAGGTGCTGCCTTGGTATCTATACTGGTGTTTTTCTATTACAATGCCAAGAAAGTTAGAATAGCAGGCGATTTAGTGGAACATACCCAGGAAGTACTTCGGATAAGCGATGGTGTTCTTTTGGATATACTTGATATTGAAACCGGCTCAAGAGGATATGCATTAACAGGTAACGAAACGCTTTTGGAACCCTTTCACACAGGAGAAGCCTCGATAAGCAATGACCTGGCAACATTGTTAGCACTTACAAGTGATAATCCAAATCAGCAGGTGAGGATAAATTTGCTGAAAGCTACGGCAACCGAAAAATTGATTTTAATTAATCGCCTGATTGATGCCAGGAAGCAGAATACATTGAGTGAAGCAGAAAAAATGCATATTGTCGGAGACGGGAAAATCCTTACCGACAAAATCAGGAGTATCATTTCTGACATCAATACCGAAGAACTTGGTTTGCTAAGTCTAAGAAAAATAGAAATTGAAAAGAATAACTCAAGTTCTCAATTTATATTCCTGGTATTGCTCGTTTTTATCATCTTTATTTTTGTATTGATTTCCATTATTCTAAAGAATCAGAAAGCCAGGAACAATGAATTAGAAGAATTTACTACTTCCAAGAAATTACTTTCCAATTATTCGCTTAGCCTTATAGAAGCAAGTCGTGACCCGTTGATTACCCTTAATACTGAGGGAAAGATCACCGATATGAATGAGGCTTTGGTGAATTTCACAGGAGTATCGCGCGATAAGCTGACAGGCACTGACTTCTTTAATTATTTCACAGAACCTGAAAAAGCACGCAATATATATCAGGAGGTATTTGCAAAAGGGTCTGTTGCCGATTCGCCACTTACGCTTCGTCACAAGGATGGAAAGCTGACCGATGTATTATTCAATGGATCGGTCTATAAAGATGACCAGGGAGTAGTATTGGGTATTGTAATTGTAGCCAGGGATGTTACCGCGCAGAAATTACTTTCGAAATATTCACTTAGTCTGATTGAGGCAAGTCTCGATCCGTTGATTACCATCAACATCGAAGGTAAGATTACGGATATGAACGAGGCATTGGCCAACATTACCGGATTGACCCGCAACGAACTTACAGATACTGATTTCTTCGAATACTTTACCGAACCTCAGATGGCGCGTGAAGTATACCAGGAAGTATTTGCCAATGGATCGGTTGCCGATTCGCCGCTAACGCTTCGCCATAAGGATGGAAAGCTGACCGATGTACTATTCAACGGATCGGTATATAAGGATGATCGCGGAAATGTGCTGGGTGCAGTGGTTGTGGCGCGCGACGTTGCCGAACAAAAATGGGCAACTGAGTTGCGAATTGTCAATAAGGAGTTGGCCTATCAAAACGAAGAGAAAGAGAAACGCGCGGCAGAGTTATTTATAGCCAACAAAGAACTCGTATTTCAAAATGACGAAAAAGGAAAACGGGCCGATGAGTTAAGTATTGCCAATGTTGAGTTGGCGTTTCAAAACAAAGAAAAAGAGAAAAGGGCCGATGAGTTAGGTATTGCCAACATTGAACTGGCTTTTCAAAATAAAGAAAAAGAGAAACGAGCAGCCGAGCTTGGTATTGCAAATGTAGAGCTTGCTTTTCAAAACGAGGAGAAAGAAAAACGGGCTGCAGAGTTATTCATTGCAAACAAAGAACTCGTATTTCAAAATGATGAAAAAGGGAAACGGGCTGATGAGTTAAGTATTGCCAATGATGAACTGGCTTTTCAAAACAAAGAAAAGGAAAAACGGGCAGCCGAGTTGGGAATTGCTAATGTAGAACTCGCTTTTCAAAACAAGGAAAAAGAGAAACGTGCAGCTGAGTTATTCATTGCGAACAAAGAACTTTTGTTTCAGAATGACGAAAAAGGGAAACGGGCAGATGAGTTGGCAATTGCAGTCGATGAACTGGCTTATCAGAATCAGGAAAAAGAGAACCGTGCTGCAGAGTTGGTTCTTGCAAACGAAGAGCTGGCTTATCAGAACGAAGAGAAAGAAAAGCGGGCAGCCGAATTATTGATTGCGAATAAGGAACTTGTTTTTCAGAACGATGAAAAGGAAAAACGTGCTGCAGAATTATTTATAGCCAACGAGGAGCTTGTTTTTCAAAACCAGGAGAAGGAAAAACGTGCCGCTGAATTATTGATTGCGAATAAGGAACTTGTCTTTCAAAATGAAGAGAAGCAAAAACGTGCTGCCGAATTAGTGATTACCGACAATGAACTTGTATATCAAATTAAAGAGAATGAAAAACAGGAAGTAGCTAATGTTGAATTGGAAGCAATCGGCAATTCATTAAAATTAGCTTCGCAATATTCGCTCAGTTTAATTGAAGCGAGCCGTGATCCGTTGATTACTATAAACACGGAAGGGAAGATCACAGATATGAATGAAGCATTGGTGAATATTACAGGTTTATCACGCCACAAACTTAGAGGGACCGATTTCTTCGACTATTTTACGGAACCCCAGAAAGCGCGCGAAGTTTACAAGGAAGTATTTGAAAAAGGATCTGTTGCCGATTCGCCGCTTACACTTCGGCACAAGGATGGCAAGCTGACCGATGTATTGTTTAACGGATCAGTATACAAAGATGACGATGGAAATGTATTGGGAATTGTTATCGTTGCCAGGGATGTCACAGCCCAGAAATTAGCTTCTCAATATGCACGGAGTCTTATTGAAGCCAGTCTTGACCCGCTCTTTACAATTAATCCGGAAGGAAAAATTACGGATATTAACGAAGCTTCGGTAAATATTACCGGAGTACCGCACGATAAATTAGTTGGTACCGACTTCTTCGATTATTTTACTGAACCACAAAAGGCGCGTGAGGTTTACCAGGAAGTTTTTGCGATTGGCTATGTAGCAGATTATCCGTTAACAATCAGGGATGAAAATTTGACCAATGTATTACTGAACGGATCCGTTTACACAGACGACAGGGGTAATGTTCTTGGTGTTGTTGTGGTAGCAAGAGATATAACTGACCAGAAAAGAATTGAAACCGAATTGATCGAGGCGAAAGTATTTGCCGAGCTGGCTACCTTAATTGCCGAAGAAGCAAAAGGCAAAGCCGAAAATGCCACGGCAATCGCTGAAAATGCTGTTAAGGCGAAACAGCAGTTTTTGTCAAATATGAGTCACGAAATCCGGACCCCAATGAATGCGATCATCGGATTTACGAAAGTCGTGTTAAAAACAGAGCTTTCATCAAAACAAAAGGAGTATTTAACTGCCATAAAAATGTCGGGTGATGCACTTATTGTGCTGATCAACGACATCCTCGATTTAGCAAAAGTTGACGCAGGGAAAATGGTATTCCAGCAAACACCTTTCAAAATGGCGCTTTCGATATCGGCGATGCTTCATTTGTTTGAGACCAAAATTCTGGAAAAGAACCTTGATCTGGTTAAAGAGTACGATCCTGATATTCCTGAAGTGTTGGTTGGAGACCCAGTCCGTTTGCACCAGATTATTCTGAATCTTGTAAGTAACGCGGTAAAGTTTACAGCAAAAGGGAAAATAACGGTAAGTGTCCGTTTATTGTCCCAGGATGAGGAGAAGGTGTCCATTGAATTTTCGGTTGCAGATACTGGAATCGGTATACCTAACAGTAAGATAGATAATATTTTTGAGAACTTCCAGCAGGCATCCAGTGGTACCTCGAGGCTCTATGGTGGCACAGGTCTGGGCCTGGCCATTGTTAAACAATTGGTAGAACCTCAGGGAGGAAGTATCAAGGTAAAGAGTGTATTGGGTGAGGGTTCTATTTTTAGTTTTATATTGAGCTTTCTGAAAACAACCGAGGACGCTGAAATAGATACAGAAATAGAGCAATTAGATACAGAAATTAAAAATATTAAAGTATTGGTGGCTGAAGACATCCCGCTCAATCAATTACTGATGAAAACTTTGTTGGATGATTTCGGTTTCGAGCGCGAAATTGCCGCAAATGGAAAAATTGCGATCGAAAAGATGAAGGAAAAAACATACGATATTATTTTGATGGACTTGCAAATGCCCGAAATGAATGGGTTTGAAGCAACTGAATATATTCGCAATGAGATGAATTCTAAAATTCCGATTATCGCTTTAACTGCCGATGTTACTACGGTCGATCTGGCAAAATGCAGGTCAGTTGGAATGAATGATTACATTGCAAAACCTGTCGACGAAAGACTCTTGTATAATAAGATTATTGGGCTGGTTAAAAAGCCATCGCCTATAAAGTATAATGAACACGAAAACGATGAAATAGTGGAAGGCAAGAAATCACGTTGTATTGATCTTGAATATTTAATCCGACGTACAAAATCGAATCCGAATCTGATGATGGAAATGATTTCACTTTACCTGGAACAAACACCTCCATTGATCAGTACAATGAATCAAAGTTTTAAAGATAAAGATTGGCACTTATTGTATTCGGCGGTCCATAAAATGATACCTTCGTTTTCAATAATGGGCATCAGTGCAGATTTTGAGAACATGGCAAAGAAAGTTCAGGAATTTGCCAGTACACAAAAACAGTCAGAGGGAATAAGTGACCTGGTTTTACAGCTTGGAAATGTCTGTAATCAGGCTTGTGAGGAATTAGAAGAAGAGCTATTAGAATTAAAAGTACAAAATCATGAATAAGGAAAAAATAAAGCTTTTTTTGGTCGATGACGACGCAGTGTTTTTAAAATCATTGGAAATCGATTTCCTTGAGCGCGCTGATTTTACGATCGAAACTTTCGCGACTGGCGAATTGTGTATGGCTAATTTGTCACACGACCCTGATGTCATCATCCTGGATTACTATCTCGATGGAATTGATGCCACTGCGATGAACGGAATAGAAACGTTGGATAAAATAAAGGCTTATAACCAGGATATTCCCGTGGTAATTCTCTCTTCACAGGATAAGATTGAAGTTGCAGTAAACTGTATGCACCACCGGGCTTTTGACTATGTGGTGAAAAGTGAAACTGCCTTTGTGCGTTTGCAGCAAATCATCACAACCATTTTCCGTTACAAAAAGATGGAAAAGGAATTGAGCTGGTATATGCAAAGAATGTAATTACACATCGTACTATTTATTCTTAATAGAAGAAATCAGAAACACAAAAGAGGCAGCCGCGAGGTTAGCCTCTTTTTTTACGCAGAGCTGAAAATAAATTTACAGCCAAAGCCTTAAAAACAGTTAAAATTACGTAAAAGTGTTAAAATCAAAATATTAACTCTGGATCGTTTTATCGATTAATTGTTTACGTAAAATTGTTATGTGTAAAATGTGTGAATTTTGCAAACATTTTCAAGAATTTTGCAACAATAGGACTTAATTAGAGGTACATCTTTGTGGCGTGATAATTATGTCACAAATTAATAAAAAACATTAATGAAACTGAAAAAAGTATCACCAATCATAGCATTGCTATTGGTTGTTTTGGTGACAGGTTGTAGTAAAGATCTTGGTTCAAATGCGATGTCTTCAGATGCGTCTGCCGGACAAAAGTCCGCTGAACTTCCATCAACCAGTGGATCATTGGCAGGTGTAAATCTTGGTGTTGCGGGTGATTTCGCGATTCTTTCAAAAACTGGAGTTACAGATGTCTATAAATCTTCTGTGACCGGAGATGTTGGATCAAGCCCAATAACCGGTGCAGCTGTACTATTAAAATGCTCTGAAGTGGTTGGTACTATATATACAGTCGATGCAGCTGGTCCGCTTCCATGCAGGGTTACTAACGCTACAAGGCTTGGTACTGCGGTTTTGAACATGCAGGCTGCTTACACCGATGCTGCCGGACGTATTAACCCCGATTTCCTGAACTTAGGTGCCGGAAACATTGGAGGCAAAACACTTACTCCAGGTCTTTACAAATGGTCGACTTCTCTATTCATCCCAACAGACATTACCATTTCAGGTAGTCCAACTGATGTATGGATTTTCCAGGTTGCAGGAACGCTTAAAATGAGTAATGCTGTTAGAATTACCTTAGCTGGTGGTGCACAGGCAAAGAATATTTTCTGGGTGGTATCAGGTGCTGTTACTTTAGGCACAACAACTCATTTCGAAGGTAACATCTTAGGTCAAACAGGTATTAACATGCAAACTGGTGCCACTATCAATGGTAGGATGTTGGCACAAACTGCAGTAACATTGCAGATGAATACTGTTGTAAAACCATAATATAATTAAGGAATCAAACGAAACAATAGAGGCTGCCGCGAGGTTAGCCTCTTTTGTTATGCAGGGCTGAAAATAAATTTACAGACAAAGCCTTAAAAACAGCTGGAATTACATAAATGTATTAAAATCAGAGTTTTATTACCTTATGGTCTTGTTAATAAATTGTTTACCTCTGATTGTTATGTGTTGCATGTGTGAATTTTGCAACTTATTCCAAAAATTTTGCAACTTTTAGCGTTATTAATGGACACACCTTTGACCCCAATGAATTTCTAATTAACCGGTTTTAGAAATTCAAACCATTTATAAACAGTTTTAAAATTTTAAATCTACCATGAGAAAAGTAATTTCTTTAATTAAAGTCAATCCCAGTTTGCTTAAAGGGATGGGTTATTTCGTCCTAATGGCTTTATTCGCTACAGGATGCTCAAAGGATGTTATAAATGATCAGTCACTGGTAAATCCTCCGATTGTTTCCGGAATTGCGGAAACATTTCCTGCCGATCTTGCAAATGCCGTTGCTATTGATCCGGTAGTTTCCGTAACCTTTAACAGCGGAATGAAATCAGCAGGGTTATCAGAATCTAAAATTACCTTAATGCAGGGAACCACTCTTGTTGCCGGTGTTTCAAAATGTTCTGGAACAACTACAACTTTTACACCGTCGTCAGACCTGGAGCCTGATAAAGAGTATACTGCAACGATAAAAGGTGGTCATATGAGTGATTCAGACAATGACAATAAAGGGGATAAAAAGAATGAAAAAGAACATTCCTGGAAATTTAAGACAGGCAAACATCATCGCAGTAATGAGCCTACTGTTATTTCAGTCATTCCTTTAAAAAACGCCATTTCGGTCGCTGTCACAATTCAGCCTGCTGTTACATTCCGCGAGGTTATGAAGGCGTCTACAATCGACACAGCATCATTTACTGTAAAACAAGGAACGACAAGTATTAAAGGATCAGTATCTTATTCAGATAAGACTGCCACATTTACACCAAAAGAGAATCTGATCGCCGGTTTAGTATATACCGGGACAATTACAAAAGGAGCTAAAAACGAAGTAGGGATTTCACTAAAATCTAATTACAACTGGAGCTTTACAATTGCCGGAAGCGCAGTTGATGTTACTGCCCCTACAGTAATTTCATTTGTTCCTGCTAATAATGCCACTTCAGTCGCACTTAACAGTAAGGCAACAATTGTCTTTAGTAAAGCAATGGATCCTTTAACAATTAACGCAACAACCGTTTCGTTAGCACAAGGTACAGTTGTTATAGCTGGTACTGTTACATATTCTGGCACCACTGCTACATTTACACCCGCAAGTAGTCTTGTGGCTAATACAGTTTATACAGGAACCGTTAGTACCGGAGCTAAGGACTTGGCAGGTAATGCTGTTGCAGTTAGTACTGTATGGAATTTTACAACCGCTGGTGTAGTAATACCTGGAACTCTCGGAGCTGTCAATCTTGGTGCTGCTGCCAATTATGTGATTCTGGCTAAATCAGCAGTCACTAATGTTGCAACATCAGCTGTAACAGGTGATATCGGCCTTAGTCCGGCTGCTTCATCATATATGACTGGTTTTGCATTGGTAAATGCAACTGGGTATGCGACCTCATCGCAAGTGGTAGGTAAAGTTTTTGCAGCAGACATGGTTGCTCCGACACCAATCAATTTGACAACAGCCGTCAACAATATGCTTACAGCTTATACCGACGCAGCCGGTCGTCCTTCACCGGATTTCACTGAATCAGGTGCAGGAAATATTGGCGGAAAAACATTAACTCCAGGACTTTATAAATGGTCAACTGCAGTTACATTGCCCTCGGACATCACTATATCGGGAGGTGCAAACGATGTTTGGATCTTCCAGGTATCCGGAAATCTTAATATGAGCTCAGCTGTGAAAGTAATACTTAGCGGTGGTGCTCAGGCTAAGAATATTTTCTGGCAGGTTGCCGGTCAGGTGACATTGGGTACAACTTCACATTTTGAAGGTGTTATTTTATCTAAGACAGGTATTACTTTGCAAACAGGTGCTTCCATCAATGGTAGAGCCCTTGCACAGACCTCAGTTATTCTTGACAAAAACGCGGTTACACAACCATAGTATAACAAAAGGAGTCAAATACACAAAGGAGGCTGCCGCAAGGTTAGCCTCCTTTACTGTTTTAATCCCTTTCGAGCGGTTGAAAACCCTCGAAGGGGTATTACTACCAACTTTTCGAGATTCTGTCGACTCCTTGAAGGAGTGGTTTGATTCCCAAATGTGGAAGATTAAATATATTACTCAACACAGACAAACAAAAATGGTTTTGAAGCATTTATATCCATAAATGTCAGTTAATGACTATATATACAGTGTAATATGATTTAAAATCAGTATTGATTAATATTTTACGTTTGTGAATAAATGTGTAAAACATGTGAATTTTGCAAATTATTTCCAAAGTTTTGCAACATATGGCGGGATTAAAGGCCTCACCTTTGTGATGTGATAATTAAGTCACAAATTAAGAAATTAAACAATGAAACTTAAAAGCGTATTATCAACCTCAGCACTGCTACTGGTTGTTTTATTTTCAGCTTGTAGTAAAGACTTGGGAAACAGTTCTACAGATATGACAGCAAATTCTGCTGATTTAACACTGAAAGGTGCTAAAGTTGACACAAAAAGCGGGGCATTGAAAGTCGTGAATCTTGGTGTTGCGGGTGATTTTGCAATTCTATCGAAATCAGGTATTACCAATGTATATAAATCTGCTGTTAAGGGAGATATTGGAACAAGTCCAATAACAGGTGCAGCTATCAAATTAACTTGCGCAGAGGTTTCAGGTGCGATTTACAGCGTTGATGCCGCAGGTCCACTTCCCTGCAGGATTACAAATGCTTCGAGGTTAACTACCGCAGTTGGTAACATGCAAACTGCATACACTGACGCAGCAGGTCGTTCTAATCCAAATTTCCTGAACTTAGGTGCCGGAAATATCGGTGGTAAAACACTTACAGCTGGTCTTTACAAATTTACCAGTGCTGTAGTTATCCCAACAGATATTACAATTAAAGGTAGCTCTACCGATGTTTGGATATTTCAGGTTGCAGGAACACTTAAAATGAGTTCTTCTGTAAAAATTACCTTGACAGGAGGCGCACAGTCAAAGAATATTTTCTGGCAGACATCTGGTGCCGTCACTTTAGGTACGACCAGTCATTTTGAAGGAAACATTTTAAGTCAGACTGGTATTAATTTACAGACAGGTGCTTCTATCAACGGAAGGATGCTTGCACAAACTGCAGTTTCGCTTCAAATGAATACTGTTGTAATTCCGCAATAAACCAACCAATAATATTCCCCAAAAGAGGCGGCCGCAAGGTTCGCCTCTTTTTTTCATACGGGGGTTTTTTTATATTTTTTGGCGCAACCAGCTATAAGTATTTGTGAAACAGCCATGACTAACGGGTAATAAACCGAGATGAATATTTCGCCTGGCTATTAGCTTCGCTGATCTTTGATTCCATCTGACCTTTAAAAAACAAATTATATTAATATGAATCAACCATATTCAATAAAGACAATATTTTAATTCTTTTAAAATTCCTTAACTTAAAAAATTAGGATGTCAGATATATTAAACATATATTTGTAATACGTTTTAAGTTTAGTTAGGTTTTTTAGTTTCATTAGTTTAGTAAAAGGATGGTGCCTCAGGGTGCTGTCCTTTTCAGTTTGTGCAAAATAATAATTGATAATCAACTTTATAAAGTTATAGATATGCTTTTTAGTTAGAACTTATTAACCAAATGCAAGTTGAGTAAGTGCGAATCTGAAGAGGATTGAGCTTAAGTCTATTATAAATAATGTGTGAATTTTGCAACTATTTTTCAAAGTTTTGCAACATCTGCCCGAATGAAAGGGTCATCTTTGATTCGTGATAATAAAGTCACAATTTAAGATGATAATTTTATGAAGCTTAAAAAATTATTACCAATCACGGCAATGCTTTTAATCGCATTAATGCCGGGTTGCAAAAAAGACGATGGTCTTTCAATTTATCCCACAGGGACTTCTTCCGACCCGCTCAACCGGGCGACAGGCGTTGCGCGAAATAAGGCAATTGCATTTACCTTTAAGGAGGAAATGGATCCCTCAACGATAAATGCTTCGAGCGTTACCTTAACCCAAGGAACAACCGCAGTTGCCGGCAATGTGGCTTATTCCGGAAAAACGGCAACATTTACGCCAACAAGCATGCTGTCAGCAAGTACTGCTTATACAGCTACAATTACAACCGGTGCAAAAAACCTGACTGGGAGTGCACTACCAAATAATATTGTTTGGAATTTTACTACAGTAGCTGCCACATCTAGCCTGGCTGTTGTAAATCTTGGGGCATCTGGCAATTATGTGATTTTGGCAAAAACTGCCATCAATAACGTTGCGACTTCCGCCATTACTGGTGATTTGGGACTTAGTCCTGCAGCCACTTCATATGCAACAGGTTTTGCTCTAACAAATTCATCCGGATACGCAACTGCTTCTCAGGTTACCGGAAGGATTTACGCAGCTGACATGGTCGCTCCAACTCCTATTAACCTTACCATGGCTGTAAACAATATGGTTACCGCTTATAACGATGCTGCTGGTCGTCCATCGCCGGATTTCTCCGAGCTTGCTACTGGAAATATTGGTGGAAAAACACTTACACCAGGTCTCTATAAGTGGACAAACTCAGTTACTATGCCATCGGATGTTACTATTTCGGGTGGTGCAAACGATGTATGGATCTTCCAGATTGCCGGAAACCTTAATATGAGCACTGCGATAAAAATTACGCTCATCGGGGGCGCACAGGCCAAGAACATCTTTTGGCAGGTAGCCGGTCAGGTGTCCTTGGGAACAACTTCCCATTTTGAAGGAATTGTATTGTCGAAGACAGGTGTTACTTTTCTAACAGGAGCATCAATGAAAGGGAGAGCTCTTGCACAGACAGCCGTCATCCTTGATAAAAATATTATTACAAAGCCATAATCTAAAGGCAAAAAAATTCAAGGGAGGCTTCCTTGCGGTCAGTCTCTTTTGTTTTTTGCATCGTTTTTAACTTTATTTTTTAGCAGTATGGAGCATTCTATAATCAGTTTATAAACTTCGGAGGACTAAATAAAAATGCTTGTTTATTTTACTTAGTGCCATTGTAAAATTTACAAAATAAATGTTAAAAAACGGTTATTGCGATATAAGTGTCACTAAATAAATATATTAAATCTTAAAGTATGGCAAGTCAATAAATTTACATTTTTAAGTGAAGTGTAAAATGTGTGAATTTTGCAAATATTTTCTAAAGTTTTGCAACATACGGCAGAATTAAATGGATCATCTTTGTGATGTGATAATTATGTCACAAACTAAGAAGCAAAAAAAGTGAAACTAAAAAAAGGATTTCCAATCGTAGCAATGCTATTGATTGCTTTAATTTCTGGTTGTAGCAAGGAACTGGATAACAATTCTTCTTTAGCCGCAAATTCGGCTGACTTGACCCTGAAATCAGGTAAACACGAAACAAATAGTGGAGCATTAAAAGTAGTAAATCTTGGTATTGCCGGTGATTTTGTGATTCTTTCAAAAACAGGAGTAACCGACGTTTATAAATCTGCAGTTACAGGTGATGTTGGATCAAGTCCAATTTCTGGTTCTGCAATTTTATTGAAATGCTCAGAGGTAACAGGTACAATTTTTTCAGTTGATGCTGCTGGTCCACTTCCTTGCAGGGTCACTAACGCGTCGAGGCTAACTACAGCTGTAAGCAATATGCAAACCGCTTACACAGATGCAGCCGGTCGTTCTAATCCAAATTTTCTGAATTTAGGAGCTGGAAATATCGGTGGTAAAACACTTACTGCAGGTCTTTACAAATTTACAACTGCTGTAGTTATTCCAACTAATGTTACAATTTCGGGTAGTTCTACCGATGTTTGGATATTCCAGGTTGCCGGAACACTTAAAATGAGCTCAGCCGTAAGAATTACATTGGCAGGTGGTGCACAGGCAAAAAATATTTTCTGGCAGACATCTGGTGCTGTAACTTTAGGTACAACCAGTCATTTCGAAGGAATCATTTTAGGACAAACAGCTATTAATATGCAGACCGGCGCTACAATCAATGGTAGGATGCTGGCTCAAACTGCAGTAACTCTTCAAATGAATACGGTTGTAAAACCTTAATATAGAATAGGACTCAAATCCGCATAAAGAGGCTGCCGCAAGGTTAGCCTCTTTTGCTTTATAAACAATTATCTAAGTAGGATTTGCTGAACCAATTTTGAATGGCTATCGGCACATAATAATTATTGACTTTTTTTCGTTTTTCTGCAATGGTTTGAAAAACACATTCTCATAAAATAATTTCGCCTGAAGAATATGTGTGAATGATGTAACTAATTACAAGAATTTTGTAACGGAATCAGGTCCTAAACATATCATCTTTGCCTTATAAAAATTTATTCACAAATAGCAATTAATAAAATGAAGAAATTAAAGTTTTGCATAATGACAGTCATTATACTATTGTCATTTATTCCTACTCTATCACGTGCAGCAACAGAATCGAAAATAGTGCCAGTCATTGCAACTAAATCTGTTGAGTCCACGAAAGACAATGCCGATCTCGCCAGACTGAACGAAATTAAATCGATGGATATGTCAACATTGAGCCGTTCAGAAAAAAAAGAATTGCGGAAAGAAGTACGCGAGATAAAAAACGATCAGGATGGATATGGCAGGCGTCATCATGGAGATAATGGAAATGGTTACAATGGTCGTCATAGCGGCGGAACCATATATTTTATGGGTGGCGGAGGATTGCTCGTATTAATTCTGATCCTTCTTTTGATTTAATAATTGAGATTGAAACGAATAAGAAGTCACATATAAAAACAACAAATTAAAATTAATTATCATGGGAAATTTACTTTACCTCGTAGCCGTCATTTTAATCATAGCATGGCTCATCGGATTTATAGGTTATGGTGCCGGAGGCATCATACACGTACTGCTAGTTATCGCAGTTGTTGCAATATTGCTTAGAGTTATCCAGGGAAATAGAGTGCTCTAAAAATTTTAAATTTTTTTAATCAGATCCTGTTGGTGTTACACCAACAGGATCTGATTTAATGAAAATTCCAATACTTTTTCCCTTACACATCTAAACGCATTTTAAATAGAAATATCATGTCAAAAAGACCGATTGCAATTGTCCTTATTATTATTGGTGTATTAATGATTATTTACACAGGCTTTAACTATGTGACCAATGAAAAAGTAGTCGACTTAGGCCCGATTAAGATTAACGCAGAAAAGAATCATCCTGTACAATGGTCGCCAATTGTTGGTGTCATTTTACTCGTTGGTGGCATTGTGGTAATGGTGACAAGCAAAAAATCCGATTGATCCTTTTTCGTCGGAAATTTTAATGAAATAGTCGTGGCTGCCTGATATTCTTTGATAATGAATCTAAATGAACCCCCCAAAATCAACATCCAATAAATTCTCGCGTTTCTGGAAAATATTAGGCCCAGGGCTTGTCACGGGTGCAAGTGATGACGACCCATCTGGCATTGCAACCTACTCACAGGCAGGTGCTGCATATGGACTTTCCACGCTTTGGACCGCACTTATTACATTTCCGCTTATGGCTTCCATCCAGGAAATGTGCGCAAGGATTGGCCTGGTTACTTCACATGGATTGGCAGGCACACTTAAAAGCAACTATTCAAAGCCTGTATTATATTTAATGCTGTTGTTTAGCTTTCCTGCTATTGTCATGAATATTGGTGCCGATATTGCAGGAATGGGAGCCGTAGGTAATTTGCTATTCCCTTCAATTCATGCAACTTATTTCTGCATCGGTTTCACCATTTTGCTTTTGGTGTCGATTATTTATTTACCATATCAGAAAATTGCATCTGTTCTGAAATATCTCTGCCTCGTCCTTTTGGTTTACCTGATTGTTCCGTTTTTATACAAACAAGACTGGATAGCAGTATTGAAAGCAACTTTTATCCCAACCATCAAATTCGACAAAGACTTTATCAGTATTCTTGTAGCCATTCTTGGAACGACCATTTCACCCTACCTTTTCTTTTGGCAGGCGAATATGGAGGTAGAAGATAAAAAGCAAAAACATTTAATGGTGAACAAAAGAGTAATTGACGAAATGAAAAAAGACGTCGATTTCGGAATGTTATTTTCTAATGTTGTGATGTTCTTTCTAATACTAACCACAGGATCGGTCTTATTTAATGGAGGTATTCATCAGATTGACACAGTTGAACAGGCAGCTCAGGCATTGAAACCACTGGCTGGAAATTTGGCATATTTACTCTTTGCGGTTGGTGTTATCGGCACCGGACTTTTAGCCATCCCGGTTTTGAGCGGTTCTCTTTCTTACATTTTCACCGAAACATTTGGCTGGAAACAGGGACTAAATAAAAAATTTCACCAGGCAAAAGCTTTTTATATCATCATTGCTATCTCACTGATTCTGGGTCTGGCATTGAATTACATGGGATTGTCTCCAATTAAAGCGCTGATCTATTCAGCCATCCTTTATGGTTTGACTGCGCCGGTTTTAATTGCCATTATTCTCCACATTTCGAACAACAAAAAAATAATGGGCAAAAATACCAATGGGAAAATGTCAAATATTCTTGGATTCGCGGCCCTTACACTTATGTCGGCAGCTGCAGTAGTTCTTGTATATATGCAACTTACTGAAAAATAGAATGCCACCTAATAGTACATTCAACCGTAAAAATGTCAGTATTTACTTTGTAATTTTGAGTATTTACATTTCTTTTCCTCATTAATTAGCGTATAAAGAATTACGAATATGTGGTGGCAGTACTTATTGGTTTTTGTCGGGTCTTTATTTTTTGATGTCGTACCAGTTCCCTTTCCTCCCGCTTTTACTATCATGATTTTTTTGCAAATCATGTTCGACTTAAATATTTGGTGGGTTATCGCAATTGGAGTTGCCGGATCAATTTTAGGGAGGTATATCCTTACTTTATATATACCGTTGCTGGCAGGAAGAATTTTCAAACGGTCAAAGACTGAAGACGTCGAATTCCTTGGAAAAAAAATGAAAGAGAAAGGATGGAAAAGCCAGGTGCTAATTATTGCTTACTCTTTGTTGCCTCTTCCCACTACTCCGCTGTTTCTGGCCGCAGGTATGGCGAAAATAAAACCATTGTACATAATTCCTGCTTTTTTTATTGGTAAATTTACGAGTGATGCCATTACAGTAAATTTAGGCAAATATGCAGCAGAGCACACTCAAAGTATATTAGAAGAAGCATTATCCTGGAAGTCAATTATAAGTTTATTGGTTGGGTTGTTTCTAATCTGCATCTTGTTATTTGTTGACTGGCGTACGCTGATACAAAAGAAGAAATTCCAGATAAAATTTATGATATGGAAGTGATCTAAGGTATAGCTTTACACTTCGGGTGCTCGAGGACTTTCATCGTGCAAATACAATCGTCTCAATTTCACTATCTTCTCCTTTTATGAATGTGTGAAAGATGTAAATTTTTCCTCCAATTGTGTAACAGTTGCCGGGATTTAGCAGATTATCTTTGAATCAAACTTATAACACTATTTATATGGCACTTTTAGACATTTTAATTGCAATAATTGTTGTTGGAGTCCTTTTATGGATTATCAATACCTTCATCCCGATGGATCATAAGATCAAAAGAATCTTCAATCTTGTCGTTGTGATTGCCCTGATCATTTGGCTTCTCAAGGTATTTGGACTGTTTAGTTACCTGATGAATGTACATATTTAAAAATTGAAATTATGAATCTTAAAAGAATCTTTGGGGCAATACTTACTCTTCTGGGAATTGGCGGTCTTATTTATGCTGCTGTATTATTTGTCAATGGTGGTGCAGATAATACTAAAGCACTCATTATTTATGGAATACTTGGTCTGCTATTCTTTTTTGCAGGTATCAGCCTTGTTCGCACTACAAAAGACGAGTCTTAAAGAATTATTTCGTAAAGTGCAAATTGGGGAAGGTCTATCTGTTCAATGCAAAATGTAATCATCTCCAGCTTTATGAGGTCCTGAATTGTAATACTTCGAAAGACCAAATGTGTGAATATTGCAAATTTTCACTGCAATTATGTAACACTTATTGGCTTTTAGATTAACAACTTTGTAGTATGAAAAATGCTTCATTATTAGAATCGAACAATATGAATACAATGGAAGAAAAAAGAAGTTGGGAAAAGCAAAAAAGTGAATTAATTCAGAAATTTGCTATCCTAACAGATAACGATCTGATATTTGAAGAAGGCGAAAAAGAGGAGATGTTTATAAAACTTCGCAACAGACTGGGGAAATCCAAAGAAGAACTGAAAAGAATTATCTCTTCATTCTGATTCGCCGAATTTGTTCTAAGTGATTTATTATTAAATATTTATTGTACGGGCATATACAATAAATCTTTTATAATTTCCAAACTATCAAACCTATTCAAATTGAAAAAAAATATTTTTACCCTTGTCGTAGCAACGCTTATGGGAGGACTGGTTTTTAGCGGATGTCAGACTCAATCACGAAAAATTGACGATACAATTGAAAATGGACTTGAAGCCACACAGAGTTTAAAAACTGGCGTGAAAGAGGTTTCAGTGGAATTAAAGAACGCATTATTTGTACAGGATTGGTTAAAGTTTAAAAAAGTTTCTGATTTTAAAATCATGAACAACGATATCCGGATTGCCCAATTGAAAATAAATACGCAAAGACGAGCAACGAAAGCTGCCCCAGGCTACCTAAATAAGCTGAATGAATTGGAAAATGTAAATTTGGGCATGAAGAAAAAGCTGCTGGTTTACAGTACAGATCAAAATGAATTGAATTCATACAAAAATGAATTTAATCATGATCTTGAAATGTTGGAACAAACACTTACTGATCTTACTTTTGACAATCAAAGAAATTGAAAATTCCCGGGTGATCTTTTAGACCTCATTATACCACATATATTTCAATAGCAAATCCTATTTCTGATAATGTGTGAAAGATGTAACTCTTTCAGGTAATTGTGTAACACATTTCATCAGTAGTAAAACCACCTTTGTATACTGTAATTATTTAATCACTATAAAAACAAATATTATGAGTGCAGGAAAAGTATTATTAGGAGTTTTGGCAGGCGTAGCTGCTGGCGCATTGGTAGGAATTTTATTTGCACCGGCCAAGGGTTCGCGTACCAGAAGAAGAATTTTGAAAAAAGGCGAAAACTATGCAGATGGATTGAAAGAAAAATTCAATGAATATGTTGATACCGTATCTGAAAAATTTGAACAGGTAAAAGAAGAAGTATCTGCTTTTACACAAAAGAGTAAAGAAAAACTGGAACAGGCTGAGAAGGATGTAAAAACAGCTCAGCGTTAAAATGTTTGCAGGTAGTTTAAGCGTTGGGTCTGCTCCGAAAATCCGATTATAAAGATTTACACCATCTGAAATCTTTATAATCATTGATATAAAGTGAATACTCTTACATGTATCGGTTTAAATCAAATCCTTAACGGGATATTTGGAGCGGACTCAATTATTACAAAGCGATTAAAAAAATAGCATTATGGGAAAAGTTACGATTAAAGCCAATTATTTTCTTCATAAGGAGAATATGTCATATAATCCTTCATTGCTAATGTTCGACTTGCCGGCCTTGGTCGATAAGATGAAACACAAACAAAACTGGACAAATGGTGAACTTAACGCAATGATACTATTGAAAACACCCAATAAGCAGATTGTCCTGACAACGATGCATGACGGAACAGAGATTCAATCTTTCCAGTCGAATGATTCAATTACCTTTCAGATAATAGAAGGTCAGTTGATGTTTCATACCCGGGAGGAATCTGTAACACTTGATGAAGGGCAATTACTCACACTTCACGAAAATATAAAGTATAGCCTGACTACCAAGGAAGAAACTGTACTACTTTTAACAATTGCAAGCGGAGCTTTAGAATTTTCGGAAAATTAAAAGCCCTGTTTTATATAATATGATCAAGACTGAAGCCATGGATGTTAATGCAAGTATGATTGAATCAATAATTGAAAGAACCACTGAATACGGTAAAACGAGCTTTGAGTTGATAAAACTTAAGACACTTGACAAATCGGCAGATGTAGTTTCTTCATTTGTACCAAATTTTATCGTTGTTGTCTTTATTTTATCCTTTATGCTTTTTTGCAGTTTGGGATTATCACTTTGGCTCGGTGAAATCCTCGGCAAAATTTATTATGGATTCTTTGTAGTTGCCGGTATTTATGCTATAACCGGAATGTTTTTTTATCTCGCAATGCATAAGTGGATTAAACGCATCGTCGGTAATAATTTCATTAAACAGGTGCTAAAATAAAATCACATGGAAAATATTACTACATCGATAGAATTAAAAAATGCGATTCAACGATTAACGGTTGAGCAGGCAATTGAAGGGCAGCTTTTGAAAGAACAATTTTATTTTGCTTTCGAGAGTCTGAAACCAATTAATATACTCAGGGACACACTACGCGATATTACCACCTCACCTCATTTGATTGATAGCATATTAGGTACAGCGGCAGGTCTTGTATCCGGTTATTTCTCAAGAAAAATAATGATGATTGGTGCGTCAGGAAATTTAGTCAGAAAGCTTCTTGCCACCGTATTGCAATTAGGCGTTACCAATGTTGTTAGTCAGAATCCGGAAAAGATTAAATCAATCGGGGAGTTTATTTTTCAACGTATTCGCCGTAAAAAAAGTAACGAATTCTAGAAAGGACAGATGGATCAAGAATTTAAATTACCTTTTTACGCAAAAATATCCATTTTCCTGATCGGTCTAATTGCGTTTGTTGCGATATTATACATTGCCCAGGGCATTATTGTCCCATTGGTTTTCGCGATCATTTTTGCCATTGTGCTCCATCCGGTCGTTAATTTTTTTGTTCGTTTAAGAATACATAGGGTCGTGTCAATTGTTCTGGCATTGCTATTGACAACAATCGCTCTTGCAGCCCTTGTTGCTCTTTTGTTTACGCAGGCGAGCCGTTTTACCGAATCATGGCCGTTGCTTGTTGATAAATTTACAGATATACTAAACCAAACCATCAGCAATGCAGCTGGTTACCTTGATATAGACCCTACAAAAATCCATGAATGGATTACAAAAAGCGTAGGTGAACTTCTCAATTTCAGCACAGCTTCAATCGGTCAAACCCTTGTTACAGTTGGCAATAGTGTAATGGTAATGCTATTGCTTCCCCTTTACATCTTTTTGATATTATATTATCAGCCGCTCATCCTGGAGTTTATTCACGAGCTATTTCATAAGAGCAACCAAAGTCAGGTGAAAGAAATAGTTTCGCAAACCAAAACGACCATTCAAAGATACCTTACCGGATTAATCATTGAAGCCGTTATTGTGGCAGGTTTGGATATATCGGTTCTTTTAGCTCTTGGAATTGATTACGCGATTTTGCTCGGTATGATAGGTGCTTTGCTCAATGTGATTCCATACATCGGAGGACTCGTCGCAGTGGCTTTACCAATGATGGTTGCTATGGCCACTAATTCAGCTACCTGGAGTCCTTTCTACGTTTTGATTGGTTATTATATCATTCAATTAATAGACAATAACTACATCGTACCTTACATTGTTGCCTCAAAAGTAAAAATAAATGCTCTTTTCTCAATAATTGTAGTTTTTGTTGGGAATGCTTTATGGGGGGTGTCTGGTATGTTTCTTTCAATACCGCTTCTTGCTATTGTAAAACTTATTTTCGATCATATCGACTCATTAAAACCGTGGGGTTTATTATTAGGTGACACTATGCCCCCAATCTTAAAGATAAAACCATTTCGCCTTAGACGGATAAAACAGGCAGCGGAATGACAAAGAATGAATATGGCTGCTTAATTGGCAAAATTATAATTAATACTCCATAAGATGAAAAATATAACGTTATCAAGTACTTGCAATAATGGTACTGATCAATATGAAGATTTGTTAGGCATGGAAGATGTTAAACCAGAGGGAATTAATTCAATAATAGAATCTCATCAGGATTTGGCCGAAATCTTGTTTGTTACTTCCTACCCACCCCGCGAATGTGGTATTGCAACCTATTCGCAGGATTTGATAAAGGCACTTAATATTAAATTCAGAAATTCATTTTCGATCAAAGTTTGTGCAATGGAATCGGGAAAATCAAATTATTCCTACTCCGACGAGGTGAAATTTGTTCTAAACACGACATCGGATTCCGAATATGCGGCACTGGCTTTAAAAATTAACAATGACAATGATATTAAAATCGTTCTTGTTCAGCACGAATTTGGATTTTTCTATGAACACGAACAATCGTTTCTGCAATTTTTAACGGATGTCTCAAAACCGGTTGTTGTTGTTTTTCATACGGTTTTACCTAATCCTGATGAACAGTTCAAAATGAATGTGCAGCGCATTGCTGGTGCTTGCGAATCAATCATTGTTATGACCAATACCTCTGCTGGTATCCTAATTAATGATTATAATGTGCCACAGCAAAAAATTACTGTAATAGCTCATGGAACTCATTTAGTTCCCAGGTTAAGCAAGACTTCGTTGAAGTTGAAGTATAAACTAAAAGGGCGCAAAGTGCTTACAACTTTTGGTTTACTGAGTTCAGGAAAGAGCATCGAAACCACTATTGAAGCATTACCTGCAATTATCAAAAAATGTCCTGATGCTATATTTCTGGTAATCGGAAAGTCTCATCCCGAAGTGGTGAAATCGGATGGAGAAAAATACCGCGAAATGCTTGAGCAACGAGTGAAAGAGCTTAGCCTTCAGAATCATGTGCGATTTATTAACAAATATTTGGAGTTGCCAGAACTGCTCGAATATTTGCAACTTACCGATATTTATTTGTTTACCTCTAATGATCCGAATCAGGCCGTAAGCGGCACTTTTGTTTACGCCATGAGTTGCGGTTGCCCCATCATTTCCACTCCAATACCGCACGCAAAGGAAGTGTTAACCAAAGATACGGGTATTATATTTGATTTTCGTAATTCACCTCAGCTATCAGGTGCTGTCATAAGGCTGCTCAGTAATGATAAATTGCGAAGGAGTATCGGTATCAATACTCTGCAGAAAATAGCCTCCACAGCGTGGGAGAATTCTGCCATTGGCCATGCTAAACTATTTGCCAAAATATTAGGCAACAAAATTTCTCTAAGCTATAATCTTCCGGCAATCAATTTGAACCATCTGAAGGAGATGACAACTCAGACTGGCGTTATTCAGTTTTCAGTAATTAACCGACCCGATATTAACTCAGGTTATACACTTGATGACAATGCCCGTGCCCTGGTTGCAACTTCCATGAATCTTGCTATGACTGGCGATAAGAAGAATCTTATCAGCATAAAAAAACATCTTAGTTTTATTAAATATTGTCAGGAGTCTGAAGGCGATTTCCTAAATTATGTAGACAAGGGTCTCAACTTTACCGATCAAAATGAAACGGAGAATTTGGATGATTCCAATGGACGGGCTATCTGGGCATTAGGCTATTTATTCTCAATATCCGAATTATTACCCGAAAAAATCCTCAAGGATGCCGGCTCAATTATTGAAAAATCATTGCAACATATGGAAACTGTGAATTCCACACGTGCGATGGCTTTTGCAATAAAAGGGTTATATTACTATCATCTTAATACAAGGACTTCTGAAAGTCAGCTACTTATAGCAACCTTTGCCAATCGTTTGGTGCAGATGTATGAACATGAATCGGGTAAAAACTGGGAATGGTTTGAAAGCTATCTTACCTATGCCAACAGTACAATACCTGAGGCGATGTTGTATGCGTGGCTGTTAACCGGAGAAGCAATTTATAAGGACATCGCAAAAACATCTTTCAATTTTCTGTTGTCACATACTTTTAATGAAAACGGGATAGAAGTTATTTCGAATAAACACTGGCTGCAAAGGGGCGGAAAAGCCGGACATTTTGGCGAACAACCCATTGATGTTGCCTATACCATTATGACATTAAGCGAATTTTACGATGCTTTTCATGACGAAGAATACCGGTTGAAAATGGCAACCGCTTTTAATTGGTTCCTTGGCGAAAACCGCTTAAACCAAATTGTTTATAACCCTTGTACCGGAGGTTGTTACGACGGACTGGAGGAATTTAATGTGAACCTAAACCAAGGTGCTGAGTCAACTGTTAGTTACCTGATGGCAAGATTAACTGTCGGGAAGTACAAAAATTTAATCGCATTCTCAAAGAACACCAGCGCTATAGTATCAGAAGCTTAAAATAAATCAGTCAAGTAAATATTAAAAATACGGAATATGAACACTACAAAACAATTAGGCATTTGGATGGATCATTCAGTTGCTCATCTGATCAAATTAACAAATGGATCAATTGAAACAAATACAATTGAGTCGCAACCTGAAATTCAGGCAGATCAACAAATTGTGTATAAAGACGAAAGCCACAGTCTGAACAAAGAAAAAGGTCAGCTTACAGCATATTTCAGGAAATTGGGTGATCTAATTTTGGAAAATGATGAAGTTGTTCTATTTGGACCTACTGAGGCCAAGAATGAACTTTTAAATGTCTTAAAGGAAAATCATCTTTTCGAGAAAATAAAAATTGAAGTTGAACCTGCGGATAAAATGACTGATATTCAGATGACTGATTTCGTGAAAGAACACTTTAAATGAATCGGTATCTTTTGAAAACAGGTATTAAAGAGGGGGAAAAAGTAAAAAATGTCGTCTTAATCGTGGCTCATCCCGATGATGAAACGTTGTGGGCCGGTGGTACCATTCTGAGCCATCCGTATTGGAATTGGTTTATAATTTGTCTATGCCGGAAAAGCGATAAAGAACGTGCAACGAAATTTTATACCACATTACAAGTTTTTAAGGCAGAGGGGATCATGGGCGACCTGGATGACGGGCCGGACCAAAAGCCATTGGATGAAAAGGTAATGGAAAGTGCCATACTTGATTTATTACCGTCAAGGAATTTTGACCTTATCATTACCCACAATCCTTCAGGCGAATATACCCGGCACATCAGGCATGAGGAAGTAAGCAAATCAGTAATTAAACTCTGGGACGCGGGTAAAATTACCGCTAAGGAACTCTGGACCTTTGCCTATGAGGACGGGAATAAAAAATATTTTCCGCTGCCTGTCGAGAACGCTAATATTTGCCGGCTTCTTACAAAACGTATTTGGCTGCGAAAATACAGCATATTGACTGAAACCTACGGCTTTGAAAAAACAAGTTGGGAGGCAGAAACAACACCCCGGGCAGAAGCCTTCTGGCAGTTTACCGATCCATATGATGCTAAAAGGTGGCTCGTAAACAATAGTTAATTTATCATTGGTATTTGATTCAACAGATGTCATTTGCCACTACTTTTTAATATTAGTAATTATGAAAGTATTAGTGATGTATGATTATCCTCCTTCACCCGGAGGATTGGCAACACAGGGAGATCTTCTCTACAGGGGACTTCTTGAAATGGGTGTTGATGTCCATGCTGTTCATTATGAATCAGCACAGGAAAAGGAATGGTATTATCGCTGGTTTAAGCCGGATGTTGCAGTGGGAGTTGGCTACTGGGGGTATACACCAAATTTGATTCTTCACCCGCAACGTTTTGGAGTGCAGCCGGTGCCATGGCTGGTTGCAGATGGTTATATTGCAAACTACCAGGAGGTTTTAAATGCACTGCCGCTTATATTGGTAACATCCAATTGGGTAAAGGAGATGTATGTCCGCGACGGAATCAGTGGGGATAAAATTGAAGTGTTACCTGTTGGTTGCGATACTGATACTTTTACTCCGTACAGTAAAGATGATCCGAAAATATTGTCGGTTCGCAAAGCGTTGGGTGTATCACCCGATCAGTTGATGATTCTTACTGTTGGCGGCGATGCAGCATCAAAAGGCGCACAAGAAGTGATGCAGGCGCTGGCTACAATTGATGAAAAAGCTCCTGACTGGAAATATGTCTGCAAAGTGTGGCCACAACCAAGAACTAATCTTCAAAATTTGGCGGATCACCAAATGGCTACTGATCTGGGAATTGATAAGAACGTTATTTATGCTACAAATATCATTTCACGAAATTTCATGCCTTACCTAATTGGTGCCTGTGATATTTATGCCGCTCCTTCAAGACTTGAAGGATTTGGAATGCCCCAGGTGGAAGCAGGTGCATGTGGAAAACCGGTATTAAGCATTAAAGCCATGGGAATGCTCGATACACTTATTCATGGAGAAACTGCATTTCTGGCGGAGATTGCCCGGAAAATTGTTGTAAACGAAGTGACACTTGGAAACGAGTCGGGCTTTGAAGATCATCACAAAGTGGTATTTGATGTACCGCGCACCGTCGATTTTCGTGCTAGTGTTCAGGATATTGCCAAATATTTACTGGTTCTTATGAAAGATCCTGCGTTACGCGAAAAAATGGGCAACGCTGGCAGAGAACGTGTTGTTGCAAATTTTGACTATCGGGTTGTCGCAAAACGATTCGTTCAGTTAATGCATGATAAATTGGGAATTCAGTAATTTTGAGTTCTATTTTACTGTAGAATTAATAATATTAGGATTTCAGTGTCGGAAGACAGAAGTCCGAAGATAAAGACAAATTCAAGCTACTTCGGACTCTTGCCTTCTGACTTCCAATCATTTTCAAACAGACATCATGCAAACAGAAAACTGGAAAGAGATTGAAGAAGCAAAGAAGGCCGCACTTGAAGTGTTGCTTCATAATGCGCATGGGCCATTTCAGGGACTTCCGAGAACCGCCGGCTGGGGCTACCCGGAACCATACACCCGTGATTTAATGTTCTCAATTCTCGGAATTGCTGTTTCGGGAAATAAAAAATTACTGGAAAGTATTCGGAGAGTACTGGAAACATTGGCAAAAAATCAGACTGAACATGGACATATTACTTCGCTTGTACATAAAAAAGAGGATCGTGGTGCAAGTGATACAACGCCTTTATTTTTGTTGGGTGTTGGCATTTTCAGAAAAGTAACCGGTGAAACAGACTTTCTTGACGAAGCCGTTGAAAAATCACTGTTATGGATGGAGTACCAAAGCCCCTCTGATCGTTATCTTGTTGCACAACAGCCCACAAGCGATTGGCGCGATGAACAATGGATGACCGGATACGGGCTTTTTGTAAATACATTGGTATATAGTTATCTCCGGATTTTGGGCAAAGACGAAAGAGCTGATAAGGTACGGCAGGAAATGGGCCGTTTTACAATTGCAGCCGGAACGGGACATCATCATGTTAATGAAGGTTTAGTCGTGAAACACAAACCATATTATGCATTCTGGTCTTATAAAATATATAGCAGCGAACGGTTCGACCTGCTGGGTAACAGCCTTGCTATTCTCTCCGGAATAGCCTCGTCCTCGAGGGCTGACGAAATGGTATCCTGGGTCGAAGAGGAATGTGCAATTATGCAAAAAAGAGGTGAGCTTGCTGTGAATCTACCACCTAATTTCTTCCCATTTATTGAGCAGGAAGACCCTGACTGGCTTCCACGCTATTTGCTGTTTAACAATCCCGGCGAATATCACAATGGTGGAATTTGGCCCTTTATATGTGGTTTTTATGTGGCCGCCCTGGTCGCTGCAAAGAGGTATACATTAGCCAAAGAAAAATTAGTTGCTCTTACACATTGTATACAAACTTCAAATACTGGTACTGTTGAATTTGGTTTTAATGAATGGATAAAAGCGCAGGATGGTAAGCCCATGGGGCAAGACTGGCAGACTTGGAGCGCAGCTCTTTACTTGTATGCCGCTAAGTGTGTTGAGGAAAAAGGAACTCCTTTTTTTGATGAGATACGAAATTGTCATTTGGTTTCGAACATAAAAGAGTAGCTAGTCCTATTGTGTTAGAAAAGTGTGAATCATATAACGCTTTTAGAAAATTGTGTAATTTATATAAAAAGATAGTGTTGTAAGTTTGACTGTATATTTCAATCAGGAAGTAGTCCACCTTTCAATCGAAAAGTATACCACTTAGTCAAAATAAAATGAGATTAAAACCTCATTTTTAAAGCATGATAAGTATGTATACAAAACAAGAGATCATCATCCGTAGTCATCGTGAAGGAAAGAGTCAGCGAAAAATATCACATGAGCTACAAATAAACCGCAAGACGATAAGAAAGTATATTGAGGATTACGAGAATCTTCAAAAGGGATCAATGAAGCCGGAAACGGTTCTTTCGACATATCTGTCAAGTCCTCCTGTTTACAATGTTGGGACGAGGAGCAAAGTTCGTTTGACTCCAGAAGTACAGTCTGTTATAAACACTTTTCTTGAAGAAAACGACAGAAAGATACAACAGGGTATGCGAAAGCAAATCCTGAAGAAAATAGATATTTTGCAATTACTTCATGAACAAGGCCTGGAGGTAGGCTATACCACTGTTTGCAATTATATCTGCGAAAAGCAAGGAAAGTCAGCTGTGAGCAAGGAGACATTTATCCGGCAGCAATACCAACCGGGATCATCCTGTGAGTTTGACTGGGGCGAGATAAAACTAAACATAGAAGGACAAGTGTGCCGTTTTCAACTTGCCGTATTTACCTCGGCTTACAGCAATTATCGTTATGCTGTTATATACAAGCGTCAGGATACCCTGGCTTTTATGGAGTCACATGTTTCATTTTTTGAGCATATAGGGGGTGTTTACCACCAGATGGTTTATGATAATATGCGCGTTGCTGTTGCCAAATTTGTTGGCAAACACGAGAAAGAGCCCACCCAGGCATTGCTTCAAATGAAGGGCCATTACCAGTTTAGCCATCGTTTTTGTAATGCCTACAGCGGAAATGAAAAAGGGCATGTTGAACGCAGTGTGGAATACATCAGAAGAAAGGCCTTTGGTTTTAAAAGCGACTTTCCCAACATGGAAGAAGCCGAAAAATATCTGGCAACAATTATTATCCGTATAAATCAAGCCAAACAGCAATTAACCGGCCGCACAGCTATGGAGATGTTTGCTGATGAGAAAAAGCTGTTATGGCAATACAAAGAGCCACTGGCATGTTCCGATTCGGTACAATTGAGGGTAGATAAATATGCAACAATCAGTTACTGCACCAACCGATATTCTGTATCGGATAAACTGGTTGGGTGTTTTGTTGATGTTAAAGTATTTAGCAATACACTTGAAGCTTACAACCAAAACAAGCTCGTTGCGTCGCATCAGCGTGATTACGGTAAGCATCAGTGGATCATCTCCATTGAACACTATTTGGATACTCTGAGGCAAAAGCCCGGGGCATTGGACGGGAGTGTTGCCCTTACATGCAGCCCATATCTGAAAAAACTATATCTGCAATTTTATACCCAAACTCCCCGCGACTTTATTGACTTGCTTCATTATTGTTGCCAAAATAAAATTAGTGCAGAAAATCTGGAAGTCACCGTTTCACGGTTGGTTGGTCTTTGCACCCAAAGCATCACCACAGAGAAGTTAACCGCACTTCTGGGCAATAAACCCAGAGAAGAGGTTAAACTGGTGGCCGTAAATAACCAAACGATGTATATGGCTCAGGAACAACTCAAACAGATCACAGCATTAATGAATTAAGGCAACAATAAAATGAAACTACAAAACGAAATAAAAGTACAAATTACCAGGTTCAGTAAAGAACTAAGACTTCCAGCTTTCCGCAATGAGTATGAACAGATAGCACAGGAGTCTGCCAAAGATAATGCTGACTACGAAACATTTCTTTTACGGCTAATGGAACGGGAATATGATACCAGGTTAGAAAACAGAAAGAAAGCACAGATCAGGCTGGCTGGTTTTCCGGCCAAACTATATCTTCATGATTTAAAGCGTGATTTGCTCCCTGTTGATGCTTCAGGAAAACTCACCATGCTCGAACGGCTCGACTTCATAGCATCGGGACAAAACATCATACTGGCAGGAAATCCGGGAACAGGCAAGACCCATATTGCGATCGGACTGGGTTTGAAAGCCTGTCTGCAGGGTTACAGAGTCTATTTTACCACCGTACACGGACTACTGACACAACTGCGTGAATCACACGCCCAGCGAACGCTGCGGCAGATGGAACTGCGGTTTGAAAAATATGATCTGGTAATCTGCGATGAATTTGGCTATATCTCCTTTGACAAAGAAGGAGCAGAACTGCTCTTTAATCATCTCTCCCTTCGGGCAGGTCGCAAGTCAACAATTGTAACCACCAACCTGGGTTTTGACAGATGGAATGAGATTTTTGGTGATCCGGTACTCACTGCAGCATTGGTAGACCGATTGACCCACAAGGCGCATCTGGTAAACATGAATGGAGAATCTTACCGGTTAAGAGAAACGAAAGAAATGATGAAAAAATGAAAAATAAACAGCCAAAAATCCGAGCTCCAGTCCTCTTGTGATCGGGGTACCCCGATCACAAGAGGACTGCCATTTATTAATTAAAAATGGTATACTTTTGGACTGAACTACTGGTATACTTTTGGGCTGAAATAAACA
>Ga0209540_10000168_pt1 | contig 82517 bp, 52 predicted proteins | sample BarGraIncu01121A_FD_184501 | JGI IMG/M metagenome (GOLD analysis project Ga0209540, IMG submission 184501) | Arctic peat soil microbial communities from Barrow, Alaska - Barrow Graham LP Incubations 011-21A (SPAdes) (version 2) | ecosystem: Environmental > Terrestrial > Soil > Wetlands > Peat... | reverse complement strand
CAAAAAATAATGAATACGCATTGATATTATTGGATATAAACCTTAAGAAAGGCATTTCAGGGTTAGAAGTCTTATCTGAAATAAGAAAAATTCCATATTATAAAGATATTCCTGTAATTGCACTTACTGCATTTGCAATGGCAGGAGATGAAGAAGAATTCCGGGCAGGGGGATGTACGGATTATATATCAAAACCGTTTAAGAAAGAAATGCTACTGGAAAAAATCTCGAAAGCATTAAAGGAATGAAATTGTTTCGTTTGGTTACTACGTCCCGATAAATGCGGGATCTTCGACCGGAGAGATTGTGCGAAAACCCGGATTTTCAAATAATATGTTTGGGCTAAAGCCCAATTGCAGAGCGTTGTAGCTACCCCGTCGTAAACGACGGGGTAATTAAGGAATTCTAACACAGTCTCTAAACGATGGGGTAATTAAGGAATTCTAACACAGTCTCTAAACGATGGGGTAATTAAGGAATTCTAACACAGTCTCTAAACGATGGGGTAATTAAGGAATTCTAACACAGTCTCTAAACGACGGGGTAATTAAGGAATTCTAACACAGTCTCTAAACGACGGGGTAATTAAGGAATTTCTTCTCGTTATGATGCTCCAGCGTTGTAACGTGAATTTCTTCTCGTTACGATGCTCCAGCGTTGTAACGTGAATTTGTTTGTTTACTACGTCCCGATAAATGCGGGATCTTCGACTGGAGAGATTGTGTGAAAACCCGGATTTTCAAATAATATGTTTGGGCTAAAGCCCAATTGCAGGGCGTTGTAGCTACCCCGTCGTAAACGACGGGGTAATTAAGGAATTCTAACACAGTCTCTAAACGATGGGGTAATTAAGAAATTCTAACACAGTCTCTAAACGACGGGGTAATTAAGAAATTCTAACACAGTCTCTAAACGATGGGGTAATTAAGAAATTCTAACACAGTCTCTAAACGACGGGGTAATTAAGAAATTCTAACACAGTCTCTAAACGACGGGGTAATTAAGGAATTCTAACACAGTCTCTAAACGACGGGGTAATTAAGAAATTCTAACACAGTCTCTAAACGACGGGGTAATTAAGAAATTCTAACACAGTCTCTAAACGACGGGGTAATTAAGGAATTCTAACACAGTCTCTAACGACGGGGTAATTAAGGAATTCTAACACAGTCTCTAACGACGGGGTAATTTTCTTATTTTCACTCTATCCTGACCTTCGTAAAGAGAAAAATTTTTATTGCATATTTCCTGCTTTTAAGGTGAAGTTGATGGTGCTTCCTTTACCTTCTTCACTCTCCACCCAAATTTTTCCTCTGTTTTTTTCAATGAAATCTTTGCAAAGCAGTAAGCCAAGTCCGGTGCTTGGTTCGTCATCTGTTCCTTTTCTGTTGGTTTGCTTTTCTAAAATGAAAAGATTTTCGAGTGTTTCTTTGCTCATACCAATTCCTGTATCCTTAACGGAAATTTCAACGGCATTATCCATTGTCATTGCGGGGAGTTCTTTGTTGAAGGCATCCCGTTCTTTTGCCGTTATAATAATTTTTCCACCATGCATAGTAAACTTGAGAGCGTTGGATACAAGATTCCTGAATATTGTTTCAAGCATAGGACGGTCAGCCAAGATAGAAATATTTTCCGGAATTTGTGTTTGAAGTTCGATTTCTTTTTGTCTGGCAGTTTCTTTAAATAGATCAAGAGTGTTTCCAAAAATTTCTGCTAACCGGATTGTCTCCTGATTGAACTGAGTTGACCCTCCTTGTATCTTTGACCATTCAAGTAAATTTGTAAGTAAACCATATAGATTATTTGCAGAACGATGTAAACTATGTGCAATTTTCTGAAGTTGATCAATCGTCATAACATTCAGTTCTTCAACCAGTATTTCAGTAAAACCAAGAAACGAATTGAAAGGGCTTCGCAAGTCGTGTGCAATGATTGAGAAGAATTTGTCTTTTTGTGCGTTGATTTTTTCTAATTGCTGATTTTTAAGATTGATATCTTCCTCTGTCAGTTTTCGCACGGCGATTTCGTTCTTCAGCACATTATTTTTCGATTTAATTATCATGAAAAAGACTAACACAATCAGTACCAGTACAATCAATACGCTTGATTCGATTACTTCGTATGTGATAAAATTGTTCCACTGATTCGCATCAAAATCCATTCCAAATACTGCAATAATTTTCCCGTTTGCGGGATCTCTTATTGGGATTAGCGGGCTCACCCACGTTCCCCACCTATCAGTATCTTCTTTAGTAATTATTTCTTTTCCATCTTTAAATATCTGTCTATCATCCGGATTAGCTTCTGTGTACTCCTGCCCTGGAGGCGAATAGTCTTTAGAATCTTCCAATTCGGAATCTGCAATAAAAAAGATTTTGTCATTAATTTCCGTGTATAAGTATGCAAATCTCGCTTCATTATTGACGCTGATTACCTTCATTAAGATATTTTTAAGATTACGATAACGCGGGTTTTCGATATCTGAAGGCGATACATCAAGCGCTTTTATATCATCAACCGGTAATGAAGCCGCAACGGACCTCGCAATTTGCATTACTTTTTCACTCTCCTGCTCTTTGATTCGAATCCAGGTAAAGCGAATATACACGACACTGATTATGGCGATTACCAATAATAATAACGTGTGCTCAAATATTTTTTTAAACAATTTAGTATTTTTCATGGTGAACAATCTCCTTTTTTTTGGGCTAAAAACCCATTGCAGAGTGAACGTATCGAGTAGGAGATATATTATTTATATATAATGCATATATTTTATATAAAAACAAAGTAATTTAATAAAACGTTTTGTAAAAATATTCCGATAAAAAGCACAAATCCAAACAAAAAAAATATTACTTTTTTCATATAGTTAATAATTAAATAAAGTCTATTAATCAAAAAAGAAGTTCTTTAACTTCTTTTTTGATTAAAATTTACACCCGTCTGTTTTGAATTTGAAAAGAAATGAATTAAATTCATTAAGTAGTATAATTTTGTGCCATTGTTGGTGTTTTAGCGAAGCGACACCAACCAATGTGAAAATGAGATGCATGTGATAATGATATGTTGTTGGTGGCGTTAGCTGGCGCTAACTTAAACACCAACAACGGCTATTGGTAATAGCGACTTGCTTTTATTAATTGAATCGCTCAATTTATGGGTAACTAAAAATAAAAAAATATGGAAGCCAAAATAGAAAACGGAAAATTAATCATCATTATTGATTTGCAAGAGCCCACGGCCAGCGCATCCGGTAAAAATTTAGTAGTAGCCACCACACATGGCAACGTAGTCACAGAATGTGTCATAGACGGAAAGAATGTGGTGATTGGGCTGAATGCGTATATAAAGAAATAATCTTTCGGTGTTTTGAAATCATTATTGCGTTACCGACCTCTAAAAAGTAGATAAAAATTCATTAAATAAAAAACTGAAATGGAAAAAATCACACTCGAAAACATGGATCAGGTCGCAAGTCAAAAGACCTGCAATTGTCCCGATTGCGGAAGCAATGAGTTAAAAATAGTATTTATTGCGGGCGGACAAACAGGTATTTTTCAGAATTCTATTAGTATGGGATTTAACGTTATTAGTCGTTTTTCCGGTATAAAAGCGATAATGTGCACAAATTGCAGATTAATTATTAAACAATTTGCAGATAAGACCTGACCTTGGATGAGCTACAAAGAGAACCGAATATTAAAGCCGGAAAAGAATTTGGAAATTAAGATTGATTGAAGAACAGAATAAAGAATGGAAAGATTTATTCTATGAAATTACAGACGAAGAGGAAGAAAAGTAAATAAGTGAAGAAGTGAGGAAGTGAAGAAGTGAGGAAGAACAACATGGGAAATGGATTCCAGCTCGGAGGTTGGAATGTCAAGGAGGAATAGGAAATGAATAACAGCAATAAATTTGGAAAAAAAGTCATAAACAAATGGACAAGGAGGAATAGGAAATGAATAACAGCAATAAATTTGGAAAAAAAGTCATAAACAAATGGACAAGGAGGAATAGGAAATGAATAACAGCAATAAATTTTCAAAAAAAATCATAGACAAATGGGGTAAATACACACTTTATCTCGTAAATGACGAAAAAATCCGTAACTCTGCAGAATATGCTGAAGAGTTCAGCGATTATGGAATGAATATTGGTAAAAAGGGCCTGGCAACCCTAAACTTTAAATTCATTCCTGAAAATGAGATATGGATTGCAAAATCAATAAAACCATCCGAAAGGCACTATGTCATAAGTAATGCTTTGGCATATATCAGAGGTATCGAAAGAGGTTTAGATCCGGGTGATTCTTATGATAAAGCTATAGATAAAGAAAAATCAGTGCGGACGAAAGATGCCTTGAATAAATTACACATTAAAAATTATAAACCTGCTGATAATTTGCATCACAAAGATATTCCAAAAAAAGTTTACATAAAAAAATACGGAGTAATAAATGATGAGAAAGAAACAGTAAATATTTTTCTTATAAACGGCGAAGTGGTTCGTGATTTATATAAAACGGATTATGTAGAAGGCGGTCACGCTTATGTTTATGACTGGATTCCCTTGGATGAAATATGGATAGAAAAAACAGTAAAGCAAGATGAGATTCCTGTGATTATTTTACACGAATTTTTGGAGCGGACATTAATGAAATATAAAAAATTTCCTTATGTAAGGGCACACGTTGCGGCATCAAAAGTTGAATTTGAGCACAGAGGGCTATTCAATAAAAAAGATGCCTTGAGTCTCACACGCAGTATTGTTATGAATAAACTTTTAAGGAATATTAATTATTGATAAGGTTAATATTCCATATAAATAAACCCGCATTTTAGCGAGTTTTATAGCGGAACCGATCCCGATGTGATCCAATGAATTCGGGACAGGCTGAGAATTCCCGTGAACATCCCGAAAAATCGGGACAGGCAGGGACGACCTCCATTTCATATTTCCCGATTGATAATCCTAAGTAATGTATTTTTGTTTTTTATTCTCTTTAAAGCATATTCTCGCTTAATTGCCTCCGACTTCGTTTTGTATAGACTATTTCCCATGGAATAGATGCTTAAGTAGATTAAAAAAGAAAGCTATAATGAAAATAGTCTAAAGGAAAGATAATTTAATAAATGGGATTCTGATAGTTCTTGCAAATATCTAATATTAGCGTTATTTTTACACTTCTAAAACGGAGCCGTAGTTCAGTTTGGTCAGAACGCCTGATCCCGAGAACCCGGGAGAGGGCGCCTTGTTAAGCCGGGAAAAAAAGTTTTTTAAAATAAGTTTTAAACGGAGCCGTAGTTCAGTTTGGTTAGAACGCCTGACTGTCACTCAGGAGGTCGCGAGTTCGATTCTCGTCGGTTCCGCTATAAAACCCGCCAAAATGCGGGTTTTTGTTTATGAAATACTTTACATCTTTATTTTTATTTTAACACTCTTATTTAAATAAACCCTGAAAAATATTATGGAGAAGCAATATCAGGCAGTATGCTCAAACTGCAATTGTAATTTGATTTTAGAACCCGCTGAAGTTGAGAAAGGTGAATTCACCTGCGAAGAATGTAAACATTTAAACAAATTCGAGAAAAATGCTTTAGTAGAAATGAATGGTGAAGATTCTGAAAATGATAACGATGATATTTATCCCAAGAAAAAAAAGACATCAAAAAATTATTTTTTAATTGGATTTGTTATACTGGCATTAATAGCGTTAAGTTATTATGCATATACTTCAGATTCGATCACATTTATTAACAGAAAAGGGAAAGCTGAAGAGCATTTAAAAAAAGGAAATGAAATTTTTACTTCTCTGATGAACTCTCAATCGCCTGATATGCAATTAATACAGACGGCATCATCGGAATTTGATAAAGCTCTTGAATTAGAGCCTGAAAACTCAGGAGCATTATACGGAAAATCTATGATACTTGCCAATACAGGAAAATTTTCTGAAGCAATTATTCAATTAAATAAGGTAATATCTTTGAATGCTTCGATTCCTGAAGCCTATTTTTACCGTGCCTTATGCAATTTGCAAACAGGTGACTTACAAAATTCTTTAAAAGATTTTAATAAAACATTGGAATTAAACCCTGAAAATCCTGATGCTCTTTTTTACAGGTCTAATACAAAATATCTGATGAAAGATTTTGCAGGTGCCAAAGAAGATATCACAAAGATAATCGAAGCAAATCCGACTCTTCCTAATACCTATGCTCTGCGAGGATTATGTGATGTCGAATTAGGAAATAAGAAAACAGGTTGTGAAGATTTCAAGAAAGCCAAGGAGTTAGGTTTTCCTCAGGCGGATTCATTAATATTACAGTATTGTAAATAATATAACCCGATAAATTTTTATTGTATTAATAAATAATTTTTTTAGCAGATTATTTGTTGTATATATTGTGTAAATTAAATTAAACTCATATTCAGGTTATTTTATCCTGTTCGAGTTTAATTATTATTATCATCATCGGAGCAATCCGGTTTGATAAATGCCGAAATCAAAAACCATTCAGGCGGATTATCTAATTATTTTGAGTCCGATGATACAACAGAAAGGAAATAAAAATAAAAATGATCTCAGAATCATTTAATTTAAGCAGTCAGATACTTTTATTGCTTGAAAAAAACGGAATTACAATTGCAACGCCTGTACAGAAAGAAATAATACCTGCAGTACTTGACGGAAGGGATGTACTTGCCCAATCAGAAACAGGTTCCGGCAAAACAATCAGTTTTGCAGTTCCTATTATAGAGCAGTTAAATCAAAAAGACGGAATTGCAGCATTAATACTCGTTCCTACAAGGGAATTGTGCATACAGATTACAAACGAATTTTTAAAATTCTCGAGAGGTAAGCATCTGGAAATAACCTCAGTATATGGGGGTGTTTCAATTGAGAATCAAATCAGGAAATTAAAGAAGACAAGTATAATAGTTGCTACACCGGGAAGACTTTTAGATCTTCTGAACCGCGGGTCGGTGAAACTCGATAAAATTAAATATCTGGTGTTTGATGAAGCAGATAGAATGCTCGATATGGGTTTTATTATAGATATAGAGAAAATATTAAAGCGTATACCTCAAAAACGTCAGACAATGCTTTTCAGTGCAACAGTAACAAAAGAGATAGCAAAACTAAGCCATAAATATCTGGATAATCCGATAAAAGTCACTTTAGAATCGGAAGTGAAGCCTGAATTCCTGAATCAGACATATTACAAAACAACAACGGAGCAAAAACTGAAGCTGCTGATATATCTTTTAAAACACGAAAGAGATCTTACACTTGTATTCTGTAACCGGAAACGTATCACTGACAGACTTGCGAAGAACCTCTGTGCTGAGGGAATAAATGCAAAATGTCTTCACGGAGATATGACTCAGAGCCAGCGTGAACGTGTGACTTCTGACTTCCGGAACAAAAAGTTCAATGTACTTATTGCAACAGATGTGGCATCCAGAGGTCTGCATATAGAGGATATCTCGCATGTTTATAATTATGAAGTTCCTAAAGAAGTAGAATCATATACACACCGTGTCGGACGTACGGCACGAGCAGGAAAAAAAGGCGAAGCTATATCGCTCGTTGCAGGCGGTGAAGATCAGAAATTTTTTAAACAAATATTATTCAATCATAACGGAGTCATCAAATTGAAAAACATCGATCCAAAAGTTTTACCGGAATTAAAACAAAAAAGTCCCGACCATAAGAAAAAAAATGAAGTTAAGGGACACAGCGGGGGTAAACACCCTCACGAAATAAAAAGTTCAGGCGGCTTCAAGGAAGTAGAAAAGAGGAAGACATCGTTTAAACAGAAACCAAAACAGTGGAAAGAAGAAAAGCCGCATAGACAGGACGCTATAAGTACTGATAAATGGGAAAATGAACAACCCCTGACCTCTGAGATTGCAAGACCAAAACCCTGGGATGATAAAAGACCAAGGCCTTTCGGTGAACGGAAATCAAGCCACTGGAAGGACAAAAGACCGGGTAAATTCGGTGAACGGAAATCAAATCACCGGGATAATAATGGACCTGATAAATTCGGTGAGCAGAAATCAAAACACTGGGGGAAAAATAAAACAAAAACTTTTGGGCAGACAAATCCAGATTCTTCAGGGGACAGGAAATTAAAGCCCTGGGAAGAAAAAAAGCCTAAACTTTTTAACAAGGTTAAATCAAAAACATTCAAAAAGTACAAAGATAAATCGAAAGACGATAATAATCCCAGGTCATGGGAAGAAAGAAGACCAAAATTCTGGAGTGAAAAGAAAGCCAAGACCTGGAGAGATTCGCTTCAAAAAATGCCAAATAAGCCTTAATCAAAATTGTTCTGTTCAAAGGTTTAAATCTAGAAAATATAACCAGATAATTAATAAAACCTCAAGTATAGAAACTATACCTGAGGTTTTATTATAATAAGATTTAATCTTTCAGTTCGTATCCTGTTTTTCTTCCCTTATCGAGTGCGGGTATTCCATCTTCCATCCATACCGGAGCGGGTGCTCCTTTAAGGTAGTGATCAAAAAACTGTTTCATTCTGATGGAGAGGTCTTTTCTGTTCGGCCATTTAGTTAAATTATGTTCCTCACCATTATAACTCAGAAGCCATGCCGGTTTTCCGAGACGTCTTAGCGAAACGAAATACTGAATTCCTTCCTGCCATGGAACTGCGCCATCGGTATCGTTTGACATTATAAGCAGAGGGGTTGTAACTTTATCTGCAAAGAATATCGGAGAATTTTTTATATACAAATCAAGTTTTTCCCAAAGAGTTCCACCAATACGGCTTTGTCCGGTCTCATACTGGAATATTCGGTTTTTCCCGGATTCCCAGCGGATACCGCCATAGGCACTTGTCATATTAGATACGGGTGCTCCTGCCATCGCAGCCTTGAATAAACCTGTTTGTGTTACCATATAAGCAGTCTGATAACCGCCCCAGCTTTGTCCCTGAAGTCCGAGATTATCTTTATCAACGAATCCCTGATCAATTAAATATTGGGTTCCGCTCATAATTGCATTATAAGCACTTTCACCGGGGTAACCGATTTTATATGTAATATCAGGAATGAATATAATATATCCGTTACTATTATACAGAGGAAAATTAATTACAGATCTGCTTGGATTTGGCAGGTAATGAGAATAAATCTTATCGGCATATTTTTCATAAAAATAAACTATCATAGGATATTTTTTTCTGTAATCAAAATTCTCCGGCTTGTATAAAAGTCCTTTCATATCTTCACCATCAAAATTTTTCCAATGCACAAGTTCTACCGAACCCCACAAATATTTATTCATTTGAGGATTTGTCAGGGATACCTGCTTAATATTGTTAAACTCAATATCACTATACCAAAGATCCGGGAACTCAGTATAGGAACCTTCCTGCCAGATAATTTTACCCGATTTTTTCGCTTTTATCGGATCCGAGAAATGTTTATCCATCATAACTAATGGATTCTCATAGACTCCAATGTTAAGATCTGCAAAATAGAATGCCTCGGAATAAGTATCTTCATTCACTCCTCTCAAAAGGATTTTATCATTTCTTCCGATGAATTCAGCATCATTATCAAGTTTAATATATCTGTATGTATCTTTACTAATGCGGGAATTCGTAATATTAATCGGTACGGTTATATTATCAAGGCTTGCTTTCCAGATATCATACCTGTCATATAGAAGGACAAATTCATCATTTTCAACCCATCCTCCGAAACCATAAGGATTCGGTTGTGCAGGTAAATCAAAAAGCTCATTTCCAAATTTAATATTCAGGGATTTTGTCAGAGAAATTTTTTCATCTGTATTTATGGAATAAGAATACCAGGAACTATCGGAAGTTTCATAATAAACGACATAATTTCCTGTAGGTGATATTTCGGCTCCAAATTGAACTTTTGGTATTATCAATTTTCTTTCACCGGTTTTAAGATTTATCGTGTAAACATCCGTGTATTCTGCTTCTTCCCAGCTTTGGATCTTAACATAAGGCAGAAATGAATATCCCAATGCAATATCTTTCTTTCCTTTTGAAACTATTTTCACTTCGTCAATAAGAGAATCTGCCAGTTGAATCACTTTTACACTATCATAATATTGAGGACTACCGGGAATATTCCAAACAGCGAGATAATTTTTAGTCTTATCTTTATCCAGATTTTTCAATTGCTCTGTTTGCAGTTCGGGGTCATTCCAGTTCCAGACGTCAACTTTGAATTTTTCTTCTTCAAGTAAAGTATCTTTTGGTTCAGGAGGTGCGATACGTGCAGTTTTGAAAAATAATTTCGAACCGTCTTCAGCAAAGTTTAACTGAGTATTTTCAGGTACTTCCCAATTTGAAGGCATTCCCGGTGTGAACTTATTTATAACAAGCTTCGGAACCGGAAGAGCAGAATTCCAGTAATAGATGCTGTATGTTTTTACTTTTGCAGTGTCTTCCGTGTATTGAAATGCTAATTGAGTTCCTTTATCATCCAATGTGACATTTTTTATATTTCCTTTTCCTCCGAAAATATATTGCGTTTTTTCTTTTTTCACATTATAAAATGCAATAAGCGAAGTATCGGTTTTTCCTTTTTCTAATATAGTGAATGCAATAAATTCTCCGTTTTTCGATGAATAATATTCGGTTACGGATTTGATAATTTCTTTGGTATTTAAAACAGGATTCATAATTGTGAAATCATATATATCGGCTTTATTTTTGGAGAGAGTATCTTTTTTATCCGATTTATTTTCATTCAGAAAAGATATCAGGGAAGTATTTTCCTGTGAAACTGTAAAAGACTTCAGGAACGGAATTTTGATAATTTTATTCCCGGAATTAAAAGTCAGGATACCGAGTGAATCTTTTGGCATATCTTCTTTTTTCTTTTTGTTCAGCTTTGCTTTTCTTGTTAAATCATCCTCGGGTTTAATTTTAAATGCTGCAAAATCATTATTAGGAGAAAAGCTAAGGTCATAGCCTCTAATTATTGTATCTGAGAATCCTTTGTCAGGATTAGCAATAATAAGTATTCCATCTCCTTTCTGAGGATTGATTTCATAAGATATCCATTCTCCGTTAAAAGATATTTTAGTTTTCTCAAGCCGCTTCCAGCTCTCATAAACAGTGTGATCAAGAGGTATTTTCCCGTTTAAAGTATCTGTATCATCTGACTGGGAGTATATTTCCCCTGAAAACAAAAAAATATTTAATGCAAATATCAATAAAAGTTTTCTCATATTTTATTTTAATCGATTTTAAAATTATATAAAGATACTGATTTAATTTATATTTCTAAAAACAATTTTAAATATTTCCAATCAGGGATTACCCGGAGGGTTACCCGGAAACGGGAGCATAAAATGTTAAATAACATTAAAATTTAATGATATTTTAGACAAAATGAATGTAAAAAAGAAACGCCCTGAATATTAATATCAGGGCGTATTGGCGAGCAATGCGGGAAAAATCAAGGGTCAGGAATATTCAATCTTTGTGTTTATGTTTTATTCCTTTAATTTTTTTGTGTTCTGTTTTATTTTTCTTAAAATTTTTCAGTTTTTCTATCTGATCATCATTTAGAGATTTTTTCAATTCTGCTTTTAAATCCTGCCTGTAACTTTTCATAACTGATTTCTTGTCAGAAGTCTCGGTTGGATTATTATTTTTCAATCCATTTATTTTTGTAAAATAACTTATATAAGACTGATATACGTCATTATATTGAGTCTGACTCAGATTAAGTTTATCCTGGAGTTTGTCCGTGATTTTTTTTGCACGTGTCTCAGGTGTTTTGTCAACGCTTTTATCCTGCGGAAATATGTTGTTGTTAATACCAGAGATAAAAAAGAAAAACAAAAGAAGTACCGGAAATAATTTTAGAATTTTCATTTAATGATTTACCTTTCTCGTTAATTTATATTCTCTAATTAGACAACTTTGAAACGAAAAGGTTTAATGGTGTTTACTGTATTTAATTATAATAATATTGAAAGGATTATATGAGAATAAACTATTTACAATTTGAATTTATCAGTTCAAGTGCTTCTTCATAGTTCATTTCGTATGCTTTTTGTAAATCTTTACAGGCGTTTTCTTTATCCCCGGATACTATTTCGAGCTTAGCTCTGTAAAAATATGCTTCTGCATATTCAGGATTCATATCAATTACTTTCGAAATATCGTCAATTGCACCGATCAAGTTATTAAGTTTTTCTTTAGAAATGGCTCTGTTCCAATAAGCCTGCGAAAGTTCGTAATGTACAGAAATCACGAAATCTAAATCCTCCAATGCACCCTGATAATCTCCAATTTCGTTTTTTATTCCTCCCCTGTTCAAATAAGCTTTTGCATATAACCTGTCTATGTTTATTGCTGTATTATAATCCTCCAAAGCACCTTTCTGATCACCTAATTTTTCAAGAACGGAGCCGCGGTTAAAAAATATTTCCGGATATTCACTGTTAAGCTGAACAGCTTTATTAAAATCTTTTAATGCGCCTTCATAATTTTCGAGTTTATCTTTTACAATCCCGCGGTTATTATATGCTTCGACGAGTTCAGGGTCTTTTTCAATAGATAAATCAAAATAAATCAATGCCTGATTAAAATTTTCATCTTCAAGAAATTCAACTCCTTTTAGGAAATAATATTCAGCGCTCTGCGGGAATATCTTCCCGGCGGAAAACAGTATCAGTAATAATAAAGAAACGTTAAAAAAAATTTTCATTAATTTATTTTGCCGGTGTCCAGATGGAAAAAAGTTATAATCAATTATCTTCAGATAAAAAGTTCAGATATTTATTAAGGATATTTACCAAATCATCTTTGTCAAAAGGTTTGGCAAGATAATCTGTGCATCCTGCTTTTAAAAACTCTTCTTTATCTCCCTTCATTGCATAAGCTGTAAGAGCGATAATGGGTATATTATCATAATCAGGTATCAATTTTACTCTTTCAATAATATCAAGTCCGGATATTTCTTTACCAAGATTTATATCAAGTAATATAAGATTATATTTTTTTTTCTGAAGCATATATATTGCATTTTTTGCATTAGTTACAATATCTATATTAGTAACATTTTTCAACTGAATTTTAACCACTTCCTGGCTAAGAAAATCATCTTCTATATAAAGTATTTCGTACTTTTTATCAAATCCTGTCCAGATATATTGCTCAGAAATTAAGGATTCATTATCCTCCGGCAAATTAGTTTTAATTCCGGAATTATCAGCGAGAGGAAAATATAAAGTGAATACAGAACCTTTTCCCAGAGCGCTTCTGACCTTTATTTTGCCTCTCATCATTTCGGTAAATTTTTGTGTAACCGTAAGACCAAGCCCTGCACCTTCATAATACCTGCCCTTACCTTCACTCACCTGCCTGAACTCATCAAATATAAGATTAAGATGTTTTTCATCAATACCTATTCCGGTATCACTGATGATTATTACGATGGTTTCGGAGTTATTTACTATTTCGGTTTTGACTTCAATATTTATCCCTCCTTTCACTGTATATTTCACTGCATTATTCAGGAGATTATTTATAATATTATAAAACATCCTTTCGTCAAGAATACCGTATATCGGTTTTTGTTCGTTTGAAACTGAAAGATTCAGGTACAGATTTTTATTTTTTGCATTTAAGGAATAAAGTTTTATGATATTTTTAATTTCAAATTCAATATCGAGAGGTCTCAGATTTATATCAAGTTTATTTGCTTCAACCTTTGAAAGATCAAGTATGAGGTTCAATGTATTTAATAATCTTTTTCCGCTTTCGAAAATATCATTTGCCATATCCCTATGGGTCTCATTATTAATTTCATTTTTCAGGATATCGGCAAATCCTAGGATTCCATTCAGCGGAGTTCTGATTTCATGGGACATATTTGCAAGAAAATTTGATTTTAGTCTGCTCATTTCTTCTGCTTTTTCTTTTGCTGAAATCAGTTCGACCTCAGTTTTCTTCCTTTCGGTGATATCACGCCCAATCACAACAAGAGCTTTTCGTTCCCCGTTTTCAAAGAATACCGGAACCTTGATTATATCCAATACTTTTTCATCACCTGAGGGTTTTCTGATTATCTCTTCAGTACGCGATATCTCCCCTTTATCCCAGCAGTTATTATCTGTAGTATTGCAATATTCGAATGTATCTAAATAATATGGATTTATCTTTTCTAATTCGCGGTCTGTTTTACCCTTATAATCAATTCCCTCTAAACCGAATAATTCTATACCGGCATTGTTTGTTATCAGCCATCTTCCTTTTGCATCTTTAAAACAAATGAAATCCGGGGAAGCATTTATCAAAGTCCTCAAGCGTTCTTCATTTTCTTTTAATGCTTTTTCCATATCCATTCTATTAGTAATATCAGTGCATGCTACAACAATAACATCATTACCTTCCGGTAATGTAATTTTCGCCTCGTGTAAATAGAGGTAACGGAGTTCTCCGTCTTTTGTCCTGTTTACTACTTCTTTAGTTAATTCTACGCCTGAAAGCAGTTTATCAATATTTTCTTTTACAAATTCAGAGTCATAGTTAACAATTAGATTCGCTACATTCATTTTCTTTAATTCCTCACGCGAATACTTAATCGTCTTGCTGAATGATTCATTTACATCCAATATATTACCTTCCGAGTCTTCAATAATAATACCTGTCGGGGAAAGATTGAAAAGTGTCCTGTATATTTTTTCATTCCTTGCAATATTATCTTCCGAAATCTTCTGTTCTTTATTTGACCGGTTAATGGAATTGATATCTTTACTTTTCCCTATGATACGATGAAGTTTATCAGAACCGTCTTTTAAAACTCTACAATTTGTGTTAAACCAATGCTGTTTTCCGTTTTTAAGCTTCAATCTGTGACGAAGTTCAAATGAATCTTTTTCACCCTCGATGCATTGCTTCATCATTTTATTAAATTGCTGAAGGTCATCTTCAAATATGAGGTTTTGAAACGAATTAAAATCGTTTTTTATTTCGTTTTCTTCATATCCGAGAATGGTTTTTATTTTTGTATCAATATAAGTTTCTCCTGTACCGGGATAATAATCCCAGATGCAAACATCTTCTGCCTGCAGCAAGATTTCATATCTTTCTTTTGCTTTTATCAGTTCCTCATCCACTTGTTTTCTTTCAAGAATTTCCTTTGAGAGGAATTTTGTTCTTTTAGAAATAAGTTTTTCGTTGTTTTCCCTGAAATCAGATACTTCTTTCATCAGTGCAGAAATAATTTTATGTTGCCTTTCTACTTCCTCCTGCAGAGAATTTATTGTAGGTTTTGCTTTTGACATTTATTCGAGACTGATATTTTATTTAATACAGTATCAATTTTACACTCCTGTATCTTTATGGAAATTAAATATATATTTTTTCTTTTAAAAGAGATTTATAAGTGCAAAAGGACGGGAAACAACATTTGAATAATTTCCCTTCCCCCCTTTGTTAAGGGGGGATTTTGTGGCGGGAAATATTTTCTTACTCTGTAACTTTCACCCTTACACCTTCTGAGTGTGATGAAAATTCAGGTGCATAAAAGCATTGAATTGTAGCAATACCATTAGAGAAATCTCCTTTTTGTGAAACTCTCAATGGATATTCAAATACATAAGTTCCTTTCGGAAGATACCCGAAGAAGAAATTTGTAGATGCATCGCGGGTACTTTCATAATATCCGAGATTATCCTGATATTTATATTGTGATATTACATTCAGCGGCTCGAAGCAGGAAGCTCTCATATCTTTTAATTGAACATATTCCATATTCCTATCGACTCTTAACTCCATTCTTACTATCACTTCATCACCTACTTTCAGTGCAGCATTATCATCAACAGGTGTAATCACCGGACCGGAAGTCGTATTTTGTTTGAGGAATAATTGCTTCTTCAAACTCAGGGGTGTCTCGGCAGATGTGATTTTATCTAAATGTTCAAAATATTGCCAGTACATTGCACCCCACGAAACACCTTCATTCTTTTTGGTTACGGTAATATTTCCCATATCATTTGTAATATCTTTTCCTATCCATGACGTCTTAAAGTAACCTGTACCTGCTTCAACTTTTACATTCTCCATTTTCTGAGGCTCGATTTTAATATTTCCGACAGTAATATCGACCATCACTTCAGTTGCAAGCCAATCCGTACCTCTTAGAATCAATGCATACACTGCATCTGCTGTTGCAGTTGTAGTTCTCCAGTTCTGTGTCTGTTTTTGCTTTAGCAGCCATACTCTCAAATCATCCACTGCTTTACTATCCTTCGCAACTTCATCAAAGAGTTCGACCATTAGTGCCTGCATTTCTACCGGCATTTCATACCAGTAATATCCATAGGACTGCTTCCAGTACATTCCCATTTCTTCATTTATTATTGAATATTCTTTCAATGATTTTATGATATCATCAGGAACACTTTTTTCACCGAAGCGGAAAAGCGAGAGACCTATCATACCCTGCATATACTTGCTTTTATTCGTCCAGTATTTCTTTGCCTGACCCGTGAAGTAATCAAATGCTACCTGCGAAGCACCCGGGATTGAAATAGATTTGAAATAACTTCTCGCATATAAATATTGTATCGCATAATAACCCAGGTTGTCATCGGATAATTTAATATAGCCTTTCTTTTCAGCCGCAAGCAATTCTTCGTATTCTCTTAAAATTGCCCCGTCCATATATGATATCGCATCTTTGACCATACCCCAGGTTCTGCTGTCGTCAATAAAATCTTTTATACCCAAATGGTCTAATCTTCCGAAACCTGTCACAAAATACTGAGTCATAAACCTGTCTTCAGGCATACCCTCGAACCATGTCCAGGCACCGTTCGGGAGTTGAAGTTTTTTCAGTTTCGATGCTGTTGCTTCGAGTTCGTTTTTCATCCTGCCGATTTCAAACAAAACACCCACTCTTCTTTTTCTTTCACTTTCGTTTTCTGCATCCCGCACCCATGGGGTTTCCTCAAGTATAAGAGTTTTCAATTCCTGATTTTTCTCCAGATTAGAAGTCAAAGCATCCGGTTCATTTTTTGCCCAGGTATCGAATACATCCTTTATCTTTGGATTTGAGTTTGCAATGTGTGTTGCGATACTGTTTGCATAAAAACGGTTGAATGTCTGTTCAACACATTCCCAGGGATACTCCATCATATACGGCAATGCCTGAATTGCATACCAGGCGGGATTGGAAGTGAACTCAAGTGTCAGATTAAAATTCGATATTGTAGGAGAAACATTGTTTATTAGTTTCTCAAATTTAAATTCTTTCGTTTGATTACTTCTTATCGGCATCGGAAGAGTTTCCGTAACAAGTATTCTATTATTCAAAACCGGCAATGTTGATTCTTCACCATCCGAAAAATTCTCAGTCTTTGCATAAACTCTCCAGGTAACGGCATATAGATCTTCAGGAATAGCCAGATCATAGGTCACCGTTGTGCTTTGACCTTTCAGGACTTCAAATGATTTGATGGCTTCACCTTTAATTAATTGCTGGTCAACCGGATTCATCGTGATAGCATCAAACAGCTGCAGTTGCGCAGAACCTTTCTGGTCTGCATCGGAGAGATTTGTAATTTTTGATGATATTGAAATATTATCCCCTTCCCTGAAGAATCTCGGGAAGTTTGAATTCACCATTAAATCTTTTTGCGTAACAAGTTCATTGGTGGTTAATCCGTATTTTAAATCTTTTGTAGTTGCAAAGCCAAGCATTTTCCATTTTGTAAGTGATTCCGGAACTTTGAAAGAAATAATTATTTCTCCGTTTTCATCAGTGCGAAGTTCGGGGTAAAAGAACGCTGTTTCATTGAAGTTTGCTCTCAACGGCATCCCCGGAGGAATGATTCCGCCAGTTGGCAATTCTTCTTTTCTTTCTGTTTCATCATCATCTTTGCCTTTTTTGGTTTTTTTGTCTGATTCTTTATCAGAATTTTTGTATACATCTCTTTTTAATTCACCTTTTCCTGTTTCCGGAGTAATAGCAGTCTGTTCGTAAACTCCATCCATCATACGAGCATTGTACATAGAAGGATAGTATAGGAAAGAGTTATATATTAATCCGAAAGTATTAAGATAATCATATACATAAGTATAATATTCTGCGTATTCATTCCAGTTGAGCTGATATAAAGTTGAGCCGGAAGTACCAAGATTGGAGGGCTGCTCCCAATTTCGATATGAATAATAAGACTGATAAATATTGAATCCCCAACTGTGAGGTGCAAATGCATCGAGCGATGCATCGTAAAGTGTAGCAAGCATTTCTGCGGCTACCTTATCGCCTCTTTTATCTTTAATCTTTATCTTCCATTCATCCTGCTCACCGGGCTGGAGTTTGTTTCTGAATGTTTCGAAACTTATATCAAGCTGTTTATTTGTATATGGAACGGTTATAGTACTGCTGTTTAAGTAACATCTGTTATTGGAAATAAATGAAAAATGGACATCGATATTTCCCCTGTATTCTTCTTTGATAGGGATAAGGAACAATTTCTGCTCGCCGGAAAATTTAATCCACTCCTTGTGTATAATTTCGCCTTCCCTTTCTATTTCATATAAAACATTCTGATTATTTGCAGAGCTTCCTGCGAGGAATTGTGCATCTTCATAAGGTTCGACAGTCGATTTTATGAACTCAAACCAATTAGCAGAGGGATACGGCAGAGTTTTTTCCTCGGTAGAATATATAGTAAAATATTTGAGTTCCTTTACATCCTGCCCGAAATTATCTTTTGATAAAATTTCCATCAGATATTCACCCGTCTGATAGTTTCTCAAATCATTAAGATTAAGCGAAGTGTCATTGGCAGTATTAAAATTCTGGCTGAAAACTTCTTTTTCTTTTTCCCACTTAAGCATATTATTTTCTTCTGCATAGACGTCTTCAGGGAATAAGTTATGAAATTCCGTTTCAGATAATATAAACTTATCCGGTGCACCCCAAAGTCTTGTCCGGTATGCTTTATCAGGATTTTTTAATCTGTATATCGATAGGCTTCCGCTCGCGGGAACGTAAACCCCGCTAAGATTGCGGGACATTATTTTGTAATTTGTATTCCCGTTCTTATTTATTTTATCGGGAATATCAGTATTTATTCTCAATGTAACATATCCGACGCTTACATATTTTGATGCACTTCTGGTTTCTCCGTTTAAATCGGTAACATCAACATTAACGGTATATGTGTAAGTCGGTTTTGATTCTGCTGGTACAGTTAAATCCGGAACGGCTGTGAAGTTAAATTCGTAGTTGCCGTTTTCATCAGTCTTTGCAGTGCCGCTTGTGATTTCAACATCAGACTGTTTGTAATAGGAGCCGTACCAGAACCACCACCAGTCCGGGAAGAAAGTTTTTCTTACAACTCTGAATTTCATATTTGCATTATCTATATTCGCTCCTGAATATGCTTTTGCCAAACCGGTAACCTTCACATTTTCTCCGAGTTTGTAGCTGTCATTTAATTCATTTATCTTCACTTCAAACTTGGGGCGTTTATAATCCTCTACTGAAATCTGTACGGAACCATAGACTCCCGGACACTGTATCGACATTTTCCCGTTTAAACCGGAAGTGGGAGCTGTAAATGAACCATTAATTGTTCCATATTCATTTGTTTTTAAATCCTGGTTAGATATTTCTTTGGAATTAGCATCAAGGAAAACAACATTATAAGAGTTATCAGGGACAATCTTATTATCCTTTTCCTTTGTGCTGATTGCTATTGCCTTGAAATAAACTGTTTGTCCCGGACGATAAATTGCCCTGTCCGTGAAGAAATATAAAGTTGTGTAAGCATCATTATCTTCTTTGGCATATTTATTACCGATATAGAAATAATTTTCAAGCAATACGGATTCATCATTCGTTGTCACTTCAAGATAAAAATCCCTGTATTTTTCACCGGCTTTTACTATTATATGCCCTTCATTATCTGCTGTGAGTTTTTCACCTTTGGTTTTTTGATAACGGTATGTATTATAATCATAAAAATAATCCCATATCTGTACGGACGCTTGGGCTAAAGGTTCTCCTGTAATTGAATTCAGCAAATAAAATTCACGGTTATTTTCCGAATCATATCTTGAGATGTAACTGATTTTTGATACATTAACCAAACTGTATGTAACTGCATTATTTTCGAAAACAAGATTTTCATCAGTTCCTGCAAGAATAATATATTTCCCAAGCGGAAGTTCCGGAATTTTTGATTCCGCCGAGTGGCTCTGGTAGTCACCATCATCGGGCAGGGTTACTTCAAACTTGTGAATTGGATTTTTACCTTTATAATACTCTAATATATAAGCATACAATCCTTTGTCTTCCGGCTTGCTGTATGATAATTCTTCAAATTCCGCCTGAGTAGTTTCTATAACTCTGAAATAAAGCCTGTTTAAATTTTTAAAATTTATCAAACAGCGGAAGGGTTTTCCCGGAGCATTGGTTTCCTCAAATGTGAGCTGAACACTCTTTGTACTGATTGTGCCCTGCAGAGCCTTGCAGTTCTTTGCGCCTACTGATTCAGGATATTTATCTATTCCAGTCTGGCATAAATCATAAGCTTTTTTAGATTCCCATTTGTATTCCTCTGATTTATGAGGGTCATATTTAGTCGCATTATTATAATAGATACATGCTTCATCGTAAATTGCTTCAGCCGAGACAGGACTTGAGGAATATTTACTCTGAATATTTTGTAATGCTTTTACATATAAATTTATTTTCTCCTGATTTGCAGAATTACTATAAACGAATTCGAGTCTTTTAAGATCGGATATGATAAGTGCATCGGGATTATAGTCATAGAGATGGAATTTTAATAAATCCTGAAACAACTTTGCCGCATAAAATTTATACGAATATGTGTCTTTTGTTTCAATATTAATATTAACGTAATCGTTTGCACTGCTGAAGAATTCATCATCATTCAAAGTAAATTGTTCTGCAGGTTTGGTAACGTCGGGTTCGGAGCTCATAAAGAAATCAATCGCACTGTGAGCGAGCAGGTCATATAAAGTAGGTCTGAATTCCCTGCCGTCAATATAATTTAATTCAATTTTCTGTTTTATAAGCAGAAGTTGATATTCATCAAGTTTAATTGACTGCAAATTTCCTGCATTTTCCAATGATAATTTATAATTTTCAATAACTTCATCAACAATTTTTTTCAGGTCCCAGGTCTTCATATCTTCCAGCTTGAAATTCACTACTTCCGAGCGGTCAAGAAATTTATATTTATTGTTTGTGTAATAATTCCAGTATAGTTCTGCAAGAGCCGAATGCAGTATGTTTTTCGAAGGGAAGGGAGCGATTGGAATATCGGCTTTCACCTCATCGATAGCATTCTCAATATCATATTCCTCGATATCACGTCTGATTTTTGCCTTATAAAAGATTGCTTTGATATAATTCTGCTGGTTAACTTCGCTTTTAGCGGTTTCATAAATTCTCTGGACAACTTCGAGAGCTGATTTTGGAAAACCCTGATTGATAAGCGAATCGGCTATTATCCATTCTTTTTCATAATCAAAATATAATTTATCCTGATTACCGGTAATTTTATCTAATGCATTAGAATTATAATATAATGCACTTAATAAAATCACAGAAATAACAAAGATTAAATTTTTCATAACTTTTTACGATTTTAAATTGGCGAACACTCTATTTTAAAAGAAACTTTGTTTGGATTTTATTTTTTAACTCACGAAAATCATTTTTGTTTCAAAAAGTGGACAGTATAATTTTAAAATCCCCAATACCATTTAAGAAGGCAAAATGTTTTCTGTATAACAAACGAATAAAAATATCATTTCTAATTACATATTAAAACACATAATTTTGTACAAAGGTATTGTAACTTGATAAAATAAAGAAACAAAAATAATGAAAGATATAATATTAACCAGAAGAAGCATTAGGGCATACAAACCGACGTCTATTAAAGAAGAAGACGTTGAATATTTATTAAGGGCGGCGATGAGTGCACCATCGGCAAAGAACATTAATCCATGGTATTTTATCGTGATACGCGACAGAAAAATTTTAGATGAAATTCCGAAAATTCATGAATATTCTAAGATGCTTTACGAAGCACCGCTTGCAATTTGTGTCTGTGGTAATTCCGGAGCGGATAAATTCGGAGGATACTGGATACAGGATTGCTCTGCGGCGAGTGAAAATATTTTACTTGCGGCAAATTCAATCGGATTAGGTTCAGTTTGGCTTGGAGTTTTCCCAAGGGAAGAACGTATTGAAAAATTGAAAAAATTATTAAATATACCTGATGGTATTACCCCATTATCGATATTAGCAATCGGATATCCTAACGAAGAAAAACCTCCCAGTGAACGGTATAAAAAAGACAGAGTTCATTTTGATAAATGGTAAATGTTAAAAGGTGAAAAAGTAAAAAGGTGAAAAAGTGAAAGGTGAAAAGGTGAAAAAGTAAAAAGGTAAAAAGGTGAAAAAGTGAAAAAGTGAAAAAGTGAAAAGGTGAAAAAATAAAAGATTAAATTTTTCACATGTTTTTCAATCACCCGTCGAAGCTCCCGCATTTATCGGGAATTGAGAATGTCTGTAATCGGTGTAATCAGTCTCATCATTTGAATCAGTGATTCTTTTCCATGCCGATTATTGCTATAAAGTACTTGCTTTTCGACGTGATTTTGTTTATGTTAATTAGAACTTAAATATCTAAATGACATAGTATGGTAAAACGCGAAATTTCGGAACGTCTTTTAATGTTGTCTGAAAAAATCCCGATTCTGACCATAACAGGTCCAAGACAATCAGGAAAAACCACCCTTGCCCGGAATGTGTTTCCAAAATACCGCTATATATCTCTTGAAAATCCCGATAATCTTGATTTTGCTCTTTCTGACCCTAAAGGATTTTTAAATACTTATGGGCAAAAAATCATTATTGACGAAGCACAATATGCACCAAATCTTTTTTCATATATTCAAACAACAGTTGACGAAAAGAAAATAAACGGTTCATATATTCTAACGGGTTCACAGAATTTTTTATTGCACGAAAAGATATCACAAAGTTTGGCAGGAAGAGTAATAATTTTTAACTTATTACCTTTTAGTTATGATGAGTTGAGAAATACAAAATATAAAATCAATAAACTTTCGGAATTAATAGTCAAAGGCTTTTATCCGAGGATATACGACTCGGGGTTAAACTCTTCTGATTGGTATCCTTCATATATCCAAACCTATTTAGAAAGAGATGTAAGACAGATTATTAATGTCGGTGATATAAATACGTTCAGAAATTTTCTTAGAATTTGTGCGGGACGAAGCGGACAAGTATTAAACTTAAGCAGTATCGGTAATGACCTTGGTATTTCTTATCAAACTGTAAAAAAATGGTTGTCTGTATTAGAGCAGAGTTATATAGTATATTTTTTACAACCTTATTATAAAAATTTTAATAAAAGAATTATAAAATCACCGAAATTATATTTTTATGATACAGGTCTTGTATGTGCCTTGCTTGGAATAAATTCCCCTGAATCGTATGAATTGCATTTTCTAAAGGGTAATATTTTTGAAACGTTTGTGATTTCTGAATTTCTAAAAAATAAATTCAATACAGGAAGCAATAATGAATTATATTTTTGGAGAGATTCAAATGGAAATGAGATTGATTGTATTATATCACACGGTTTAAATTTAAAAGCAATAGAGATAAAATCCGGAGAAACTATTAAATCTGAATTTTTTAAAACACTTTATCTCTGGAGTAATTTAGATATAAAAAAGAATAATGATTTAAATTTGGTTTATGGAGGTTCTGAAAATCAAAAAAGGAATTCTGTAAAAATTTCCGGTTGGGATAGTTGTACAAAAGTATTATAAATTGTCATAACTTCTTCCCACAACTAAAGTTATGGGTTGTAAGACTGAATCAAACAAACATCTGGTTTCATTAATAATTATTTCCCGATTCACAAGTTCATCGGGATTTCACTCCGTTCAACATTAATTATTGCTCATTTTGCAAGTTCGTTGATATAATCTTCCGGGACGGGTTCGCCGGCATAAAAGTCTCCTCTTTTTCCCTGTGTGTATGCCCATCTATCCAGCCAGCTAATCCCTGCTTTTTTATAAAATTCATCTTTTGTCAGATATGCCGGGTCTTTCAAAGCTTCTTCGAGTGTGGTAAATTTATAACCATGATTTACGAGCATTTTTTGCCGCTGTTGGTGTTTAAGCGTAGCGACACCAACAGCACGTATAATAGTTGTTGGTGACGTTCAAAGCCGTTCGAACTAAACACCAATAACGGCTCAAAAATTCAATTCAGAGAATTAAATATCTCCGTTTATTAAATAGTCTGTATTAATAAGGGCGAACACCCTCCAAAGAAACGGAGGGCGGGCATATGTTCGCCACCACAGCTACAAATTTATTTATTAATTATGTTTTTTGGAAATTGCCGAAAACACGCTAATTATTTTTTACCCGGCTTCATTAAATTCAGCAACATCATTATAAATTTCCTTCGTTTTTCCAAATAGAGAAATTACTTTACCGGATAACAAACCGGCAATGATGGCTATTACAATCGTAATTAAAATCCCTTTCAATTGAGCACTGACGTCAAGACCTTTAACAACAAAGATAGCAGCAAGTCCTCCGAATATTCCGGGTATACCATGAAGATTTGAAACACCGCAAGTATCTATAATCTTATGAAAATTTTGTTGTCTTTCCTGAAGTATCGCAAATCCGATTGTTGAAATTATTCCGGCAATTACTCCAATAATCATTGCCTGGGTATGTGAGGCAAAATCACACGTTGCACCGATAGCAACACCACCTGCAAGTGCCGCATTAGCAATATCGGCAATACTTATTTTTCCTCTTATCACTATAGAAGCAAAATAGGTTGCAATTGTTGAACAACATAAGGCAAGAAACACGTTAACAACTGTATGTGGGATTACTTCAACAGGAACAAGTGCGGCACAAAAACTTGGCCAGAATATCCAGAGCACCATACTACCTAATACCGAATATTTATCAGTTGTTGCATCCGATTCAATTGGAATCTCCATGTCTTTTTGTGTTGTTAACGATATTGCTGCCGCAATTCCAAAAAGAGCCCCAAATGCGTGAATAACTATTGATCCTCCGGTATCAGCGACCTTTCCCACAAAATGAAAATAATCGTTAACGACTATTAATTCATTTAAAATATAAAATGGCACGAAAAATATACCTAATATGATATATTGATAGATTTTTATTCTTCCCAAAATTGCTCCTGCGGCAATTAGTAAACTCGCTGCACCAAATTCAGCAAGTATTAATTGTTCAATTTCTCCTTTTGAATCAAAAACTCCAAATTTTTTGATTGCTATATATAAAGGTAATGAAACGCTTACCAATAGAAACGTTGCAGTTAATGCAGAACGTCCGTACTTTTTGACAAATACCATAAGAAAACCAAATCCAAGTAATAAGATTGCCATGATATGAATTGATCTGTCGTATTGCTGAATTTGTAAGATAGAAGATACTTCCCCTGTTTTCAACTTTCTGGGCAAATAAGCTGACGGCTGAGCAGAGAAAAATAATTGCAGTTGAGACAAATTTAAAAATAGTTTTATTTTTTTTCATGAATAATGAAGATTAGTTTATTAATTTGTGAATATAATATCTATTAATTATCTTAATAATATTGTGGCTTAGGTATAAAATAAGCATTGTGTTATTTTTTTGATAGGTATATTTTGCCGCTGTTGGTGTTTAAGCGTAGCGACACCAACAGCATGTATAATAGTTGTTGGTGACGTTCAAAGCCGTTCGAACTAAACACCAACAACGGCTCAAAAATATATATTAAAAACCTTAGAGGATGAAAATTTAATCTTGATATTATGAATAATAATGAATATTTTTGAATAAAAATGAATGTATGCCTAAAACACTAACATTAAGGATAGAAGACAAGATATACAAAATATTTAAAGAAGCTGCAAAAGGTGAAAATCGCAGCATTTCTAATTTTGTTGAAAACGCAGCGTATAATTACCTGTTATCAGATCAATATGTATCTGACGAAGAAATGAACGAAATCGTTTCAGACAAAGCATTATTGAAAGGATTTAAAAGCAGCCTTGATGATATAAAGAAAGGTAATTTTAAAATTGTCGGCTAAATTTAAAATTGCCGAAACAAAAACATTTAGTAATCATATTGCTAATTTAGAATTCAAGCAAGTCTATAATAAGTTATCAAACTACGTATATCCGCAACTCAGAGAAAATCCTTATTTCGGAACAAATATTAAAAAACTTAAAGGGGAATATGAAGGTATTTACAGATACCGAATCGGCTCCAACAGGGGTTTTTATATAATTGATGAGACTTCAAGGATTATATATTTAATTGATATTCAGAAAAGAAAAGATTCGTATAAATAAAACATTTTGAATAATTGTTGTTGGTGACGTTCAAACTTCGTTTGAACTAAACACCAACAACGGCTTAGAGTACTCGAAGACAAGTAAGAGTCATCCCCCCTACCCCCCTTCAAAGGGGGAAGTTTTAATTTATTATTTCGCCGCTGTTGGTGTTTAAGCGTAGCGACACCAACAGCACGTATAATAGTTGTTGGTGACGTTCAAACTTCGTTTGAACTAAACACCAACAACGGCTTAGAGTGCTCGAAGACAAGTAAGAGTCATCCCCCCTACCCCCCTTCAAAGGGGGAAGTTTTAATTTATTATTTCGTTTTTCTCTGTGCCTGCCCGCCTCAGGCGTGGTAACTTTGAGTTACTTCGTGTAACTCCGTGAAACTGTTTTTAATGTTACCTGGATTCCCCTCCAAAAAAACGGAGGGCAGGCCTTTAGAAACATTTCCCGACAGGTCGGGACAGGCTGGGAATGACATGTGTGTTTTATAACTTTTTGTGGAAGCGTAATGAGGCGAATGTGAGAATGGCAATCCCTATTGAAAACAGAGCAAGAGTTTCCTGCCACAAATCAGTAATTCCTAATCCTTTGAGTACTACTCCCCTGACTATAATATTGAAATACCTTAAAGGAATTAAATAAGTCATATACTGAACAACACGAGGCATATTCTCTATAGGAAAAGTAAACCCGGAAAGGAAAATCATCGGCATTATCATAATGAACGAAGATATTATCATTGCCTGAAACTGTGTTTTGGATATTGTAGAAATAAATAATCCCCCTCCGAGAGTTGAGAGCATAAATAAAAATGAAGAAAAATATAGATAAACCACGTTACCTTTTATTTCTATATTGAACCATAATTTCATAACGGTAAAAACTAATATCAATGATGCAAATCCAAGGATAGTGAACGGAACAAGTTTTCCGAGAATCATCTGATATGGTTTGATTGGCGTTACTAACAATTGCTCGAGAGTCCCAATCTCCCTCTCTTTGACGATAGCGAGCGATGTCAGGTTCGTAGTTATTATGAGTAATATCAATCCAAATATACCCGGAAGCATATAATTACGGGCAGTCATATCAGGATTATACCAGACTCTTATTTCCGGTTGGATTGTTCCGGACATTGGAATAATTTTCCCTGATTTTTCAAGGACATTAAAACGAATATTCTGTGAATAACCGGATACGACTCCCTGTGAATATCCTGCGGCGATAGAGGCTTTGTTGCCGTCCGAACCGTCAAAAATAGTCTGCACCTCTGCACTTTCTTTCCTCTCGATATTTTTCTCAAAGTCAGGCGGAATGATAAGCCCCATCAGCACTTCCCCCTTATCAAGCAGTTTAGTAAGTTCATCGTAATTAGTGATATAATGGTCTATTTGAAAATATCCCGATTTTTCAAAACTGCGTATGAGTTCACGGCTTTTTTCTGTCCGGTCTTTATCGAATACAGCTGTATGTACGGTATTTACATCAAGAGTAGCCGCATAGCCGAGAAATATCAGCTGGATTACAGGAGCTATTAATATAGTCATGAACATTTTTCTGTCGCGCCTGAACTGCCTGAACTCTTTTTTTATAAAATGAAAAATCAGTTTCATTATTTTCTCTGCTTAATAATTTTTAAAGTTGCTATTGTAAGACATACAATTGCAAAAATAAACAAATAGACAAGCTGTTCCCAGAATGCTTCAACTCCTACCCCCCTTATAATCACAGCACGTAATGCAATCAGGTAATATTTTGTAGGGGTTATATTTGTTAATATCTGAACTGCAGGCGGCATACTTTCAATTGGGAACATAAATCCTGATAATAAATTCGAAGGGAGCTGTGAGATTAATGTACCAATCTGGAATGCAACCTGCTGAGAATCCGAAATAGTGGAAACAAATATCCCGAGACTCAAAGAGGCAAACAAATAAAAAACAGTTGATACAAAAAGCAGAATCCAACTTCCTTTTACTGTAACATCGAACAATAAATAACCAAACAAAAGAATTATTCCCCAGACAATGAGCGAGAGAATAATATAAGGAATGATTTTACCCAACAGTAACTCAATTGAAGTAAGCGGAGATACATTTATCTGTTCAATCGTTCCTAATTCTCTTTCCCGGACTATAGCAACAGCCGTCAGCACAACGGCAAGCGTTATTAAAATCGAACCCATCAGACCAAGGATAAGAAACTGTGTTGTTTTCAATTCCGGATTAAACCAGAAACTCTGATTAATTATTACAGGCTGATACAGTTCTATTCCCTTTTTCTCAAGAACTTCATTTATATATTTATTGGAAAGATTTCTTGTAGCAGCTCCTACGTAACTGGTAATTACTGTTGCTGTATTTCCGTTAACGCCATCTACGAGATATTGAATTTTAACATTTTTCTTTGCGTAGAAGTCTTCAGATAATTTAGGAGGAATTACCATAACGCACTGCACGTCTTTGCTGTCCAGAGCTTTATTCACCTGCTGCTGGTTCTCATAATACTTCACTACCTGAAAATATTCTGTTCTGTCGATTGAGACTGCAAATTCCCTGCTTAATTCTGATCTATCCTGATCATAAACGCCGATGACAATTTCCTTTACATCAAAATTCAAAGCATAACCAAACAGAATGATCATTAGAATCGGAAAAATAAAAATTACTAACAAAGTAAGCGGGTCTCTTTTTATCTGCCTTATTTCCTTAACGGCTATTGTGAGAATTCTGTTAAACATTTTTAACACCGCCTTTTTCCAGGAGATTTACAAAAACGTCTTCAAGCGAGGGAAGTATTTTTTCAATCCTGATTACATTAATATTATTCTTATCAGATAAAATATTTCTTATTTCTGAAATTTTATTATTGTCATAGTCCGGTTCATTTCCCGCATTCTCAGACAATGTGACATGGATGTAGGTCGAAAAAAAAGAGGAACTTTTAACAAATGACATGTCATCCAGCAGTTCGATTGCCTTATTCACATCATCACATTCAATTTCAAGTATAGTACTGCTGATGTATTTTCTTTTGAGTTCTTCAGGGCTGCCGCCGGCAATGAGTCTTCCCTCGTTTATCATGATTATTTTATTGCAGAACTCTGCCTCATCAAGGTAATGCGTTGTAACGAAAACAGTAACACCATTTTGGGATAAAGTATTAATCAAGTCCCAGAAATTTCTTCTTGAAACAGGGTCAACTCCGCCTGTTGGTTCATCCAGAAAAACAATTTTTGGTTCGTGTATAACTGCACATCCTAATGCAAGTCTTTGTTTAAAGCCGACTGCGAGAGAGTCTGCAAGGCTTTTCTCTTTGCCTTTTAAATTAGCTATTGTAAGAACCCACTCTTTCCTGTCTTTCATTTCCTGACCTTCCAGCCCATAAACACCACCGAAAAAATCAATGTTTTCTTCAATAGTCAAATCATTATATAAAGAAAATTTCTGCGACATATAACCAATCTGCCGCTTTACCAATTCAGGCTCTTTAATAATGCTATAGCCCCCGACCAATGCGTCTCCTGATGTGGGTTCAAGAATTCCGCATAACATTTTAATTGTAGTTGATTTTCCGGCTCCATTGGCACCAAGAAATCCGAATACTTCACCCTCTTTTACTTCGAATGAAATATCATTTACAGAAATAAATTTACCGAATTTTTTTGTAAGATTTTTTACTTCAATGGAATTCATCGGCATTTAGTAAATTCTTCTTCCTAAGGATTTCTCGAGTTTTATTTTTGACAACTGATAGTCAACGAGAGCATTGGTATAATTCGTTGATGACTGAAGCAATGCATTCTGAGCATCAATTATATCTGTACTTGTAGCTATTTGACTTTTATATTTATCTTCTGTCATTCTTAGATTTTCCTGTGCCTGAGAAATAGCAAGCTGTGCAACACCAAGCTTCTCTTTTGCAAATTTCAGATTCAGATAATTCTGGTTTATTTCAACCTCTATATTTTCTTTTAACTGTTCGAGATTTGTCTGAACCTGAACAAGATTCTGCTCCGCCTGGACAATTTGTGCTGAAGTGTTTCCCCAGTTCAGAAGAGTCCAGTTCAGATTTATACCCACATCCCAGGTGCCTTTGAACTGATTCAAAGGAGGCTGGTATCTCTGGTTCGGCTGTGCAAAAGTATATCCGCCAGTAAGAAATACATTGGGATAATAAGCCGAACGTGTCGCTAAAATATTTTCCTGAGCGGCTGAGATTTTGTATTGAAGGGATTTTAATTCAGCCCTGTTATTTTTTCCTTCAACTGAGAGTTCTTTGACATTATTATAATAAGATGAAGTATCAATCGGGTCGATTTGTATATCGGTATTATCGCTTATCGGCAATCCGATTGTTTTGTTCAGGACAATCCTTGCAATTTCAATATTATTTTGTGCATCAATCTGCTGGAGTTTTGCATTTGAAAAAGCCACTTCTAACTTCAATATATCGCCTTGTGTTGCCAGACCATGATTCATAAGATTGCGGGTATCTGTGAGATGCTGTTCATTTATTTTTACTATATCATCTATATAAATTTTTATCAGTTTTGCTTTGTAAAGATTCCAGAACGCAATATGCGTATTTATTGCAACATCATTTTTGTCTTTAACCAAATCCAATTCCGAGGAAGTGTTAGAATATTGTGCTGAATTTTTCAACGATCTTAACCTGAAGCCGGTGAATAGAGGCTGTTGAACTGAAAGACGCATATTGTAATTATTGAGGATTACATCATATAATTTTATGGGTACAGGAAAATTCGGGAGTTTTATTTCAAACGGAGTAACGTCGCTGTATCTCGTATATCCTGCATTAAAAGTGACGAGAGGAAGAAACTGTGAATTGACTTCATCTATCTTTGCATTTGAACTCACTAATTTTGAATTTGATATTTTCAGGTCTTTACTATTTCCGAAGCCTATATCAATTACTTCCTTCAGCGTATATGTTTTCTGCGACCAAGATATAGATGCCGAAAGCAGGAAAATTATTATGAAAAACTTTTTCATACTTTTTGTTCTTTTAAAATTTTTATGAATATATTTTCAAGTGATACCGGTTTTAAGCGGTGGTCAACCACAGGAATTGAATTAGTTTCAAGTAAATCTTTAATTAAAGGATAGTCCGTATCATAATTATTCAAGACAATGTCTAGCCTGTCACCAAACATCTGAACTTCAAACTGAGTATTTTTTCTTATTATATCAGTTGCATTTCTTACCTGAGGACAGACAATTTGCAATATCGGATTGTGTAATTCTGATTTTATCTCTGAAGGCGAACCATATTTCAGAACTTTACCTTGATTAAGCATAACGATCGTATCGAATCTCTCTGCTTCATCCAGGTAAGGAGTGGAAATAACTATTGTCAGATTTTCATTTAATAATTCTGTCAATATCTTCCAGAAATCCCTTCTCGAAACCGGGTCAACTCCTGTAGTAGGTTCATCAAGAAATAATATTTTTGGTCTGTGGATGAGTGCACAGGCAAGTGCAAGCTTCTGTTTCATACCGCCCGAGAGCCTGCCAGCAAGGAAACCGCGGAAAGAAGTTAGCCGCATAAATTCCAGAAGTTCATCTCTTCTTTTTTTAAAATCTTTTACACCGTGAATCTTTGAGATAAAAGAAATATTTTCATCAACAGTCAGATCCGTGTAAAGTGAAAATTTTTGTGAGAGATATCCTATCTGACTTTTAATATATTTTTTATCTTTTACCAGCTGATATTCCAGAATTTTTGCACTCCCTGATGTTGGATTTATCAGTCCGCAAAGAATTCTAATTGTTGTTGTTTTTCCGGCACCATCGGGTCCTACCAGTCCGAATATTTCATTTTCTTCTACATCAAATGAAATTCCATCCAGAGCTTTCTGGTCTGAATAAACTTTTTCGAGATTTAATATTTCTATCGCCTTTGTTTCCAAGTTCTATTTTAATGTTATTTTTGCATCAGCCGGCATACCGGCTTTCAGTTCAAACTGAGGATTCGGTATCTGAATTTTAACAGCATATACAAGTTTCGTTCTTTCTTCAGGAGTCTGAATATTTTTCGGTGTAAATTCTGCTTCAGAAGAAATGAAAATAACTTCGCCGGTAAAAACTTTATCTTTAAATGAATCAACTGTAATTTCTGCTTTCTGTCCGAGTTTTACTTTTCCCAGTTCTTCTTCTGTGATGTATATTATGAGTTTAACAGTCTGCAAATCCGAAACCTTGAATAAAGATGCTGAAGGTACAACATTTTCACCTATTTCCACATACTTCTGCGTAATAAATCCATCTATGGGTGCAATCACCTTGCTGTCTTCAATACTTTTTTTTATTGCTTCAGAATTTGCAACAGATTTTTTCACGTTAGCCCTTGCAGACTCTATATCTTCAGGTCTTGTAAGATTTTTTAATTTATTATAATTCTCTTTTGAAGAATTGTACTGTGCTCTTGAAACATCGTATTTTGCGGCAGCATCGTCATACTGCTTTTTAGTAACAGTGTTAGTTTCATATAATGATGACATCCTGTCGAAATCCTGCTTTGCCTGATCAAGGTTTGTCTTTGCCTGATTCACTGATTCCTGGGACTGCCTGATATCTTCCTTTCGTGCACCGCTTTTTAAGAGTTTAAGTTGTGCATCTGAGAATTCAGTGCCTGCTTCAGACTGGCGTAATTGTATATCAAGCATCTCATGGTCAATTTCGAGCAGAACATCTCCTGCTTTCACCTGGTCGCCTTCTTTCACCGTGATTATTTTTATCTGTCCGTTGGATTTCGAGCTGACCGTGACATTGGTTGTCTCTATGGTTCCCGATGCTTTAATGACATTAGGGTCTTTTTTATTATTGCAGGATAGCAATATAAAAAAAGGTAAAAACAAGATTAAATAATTAATGAATTTGGTCATTATCATTATTTTTTAACTTTTTAAAAATATTTTTTCCTTTTGGAGTAAGTATTCCGTTTAATATTATTTCAAATGTAGTATCAACAGCTTCGTCAAGAGAGAAACTATTGGCAGTTATAAATTCAGGATTGATAATATATCTGATAGATCCTATGAATATTGCGATGATAATTTCATTCGGATAATCGCAAAATAACTTTTCCTTTTTACCCTGCCTTATGATTTTCGAAATATTAGCGTACATATATTTACTTCTGAGATTATCTACTTTTTTCCATAATTCAGGCATATAGATTTTAACATCCATTAGCATATTATTGTGATACTTCAATACTGCATTCACAATGAAATTCATCATATTAAGGAATTTCATAATAGCATTTTGACGTGTGTTCAGAATTTTTTTGACGCTTGAATTTATATAATGTATTATTGATTGGACAACCTCTTCCGTTAGTTTTTCCTTTGAAGGAAAATACCGGTACAGTGTGTTCTTGCTGAGCCCCGAAAGCGCAGCTATTTCATCCATGGTTGTCTTTGAAAATCCGTCAATCCGGTATTTTTCAAGTGCCGCATACAATATTTTTTCCCTATCAGTTTCAGGTAACGGTAAAATCATAATCTATGGAAACTTTAATAGTCATATTAGTTTCCATAATAAGAATTATTTATTTATTTGTCAAGTCTTAAGGTAAAACACAACTAGTGAGTAATAATATGATATATCATCCCCCCTACCCCCCTTCAAAGGGGGAAAAAATTAATCTTTAAAGTTAAATCAAAATACATTTATAATATCACTATAGTTTTTCTAAACATTTTGATTTAGCTACTTCCCCCCTACCCCCCTTCAAAGGGGGAAAAAATTAATCTTTAAAGTTAAATCAATATACATTTATAATATCACTTTAGTCTTTCTTAACCTTTTGATTTAGCTGCTCCCCCCTACCCCCCTTCAAAGGGGGAAAAAATTTATTTCCCTTAAAAATTAATTAGAGATATTACACTTCCCCCTTTTGAAGGGGGACTGAGGGGGATGATTTATACCTCCGCCCTTTCATCTTCATAACATCAGGATGCATACTTTCAAACTCTTCAATCCAGTTTTCTAAATACATAGCGACTCCATTTAAATTATTCATAACATCATTATCAGAAAATCTTATAAAATTATATCCTAGATTTTTCAAATAATTTTCTCTCTCGTTATCATATGATTCATTATTAATATGCGTCATTCCATCTAATTCAATTATTAATTTAAGTTCCTTACAAAAAATGTCAACTATATATTTATCTATAGGTCTCTGTCTTAGAAATTGATACCCTTTCAGTTTACGGGCTTTTAATAATTTCAACCATAGATTTACTTCAGATTTCGTAGAATTTTTTCTAAGCTTTCTTGCAATAGGTTTGAGTTTTTTGTTATAGTTATTATTGTTCATCATCCCCCTACCCCCCTTCAAAGGGGGAAAAAATTAATCTTTAAAGTTAAATCAATATACATTTATAATATCACTTTAGTCTTTCTCAACCTTTTGATTTAGCTGCTTCCCCCCTACCCCCCTTCAAAGGGGGAAAAAATTAATCTTTAAAGTTAAATCAATATACATTTATAATATCACTTTAGTCTTTCTCAACCTTTTGATTTAGCTGCTTCCCCCTACCCCCCTTCAAAGGGGGAAAAATAATTATGTCAATCTTCATTCTCTTACCTTACTGTTTTTAAAATAAATTAAAGTTCTTAAATTTATTATTTCAGAATTTTTTACTCTCCACCTTTTGAAGGGAAACTAAGGGGGATGATATTTTAAATTATTTGAGCCATTTGTCAAGCCATTTGAAGAATTCCCTTTGCCAGAGGACGCTGTTTTGCGGTTTTGTAACAAAATGTGTTTCGTCCGGGAAAAAAAGGAATTTGCTTGGAATTCCCTGTAGTTGTGCTGAGTTAAATGCTTCCATACCTTGTGTATATGGGATCCTGAAATCATTCTGCCCTTCTATCACAAGTATAGGTGTATCCCAGTTACCGACAAATTTATGTGGTGAAAAATCATAACTTTTTGGCTGCGGTTTTTCCCAGTAAGGTCCGCCAAGGTCATAATTTGCAAACCACATTTCTTCGGTACTGCCGTACCAGCTTTCGAAATTAAACATACCGCAGTGAGCGATAAATGCTTTAAACCTCTTATTGTGATGCCCCGCAAGCCAATATACAGAAAATCCGCCGTAACTTGCACCAACAGCTCCGAGTTTGTCTTTATTGATAAAAAGTTCATTTGACACTTCATCTATTGCACTCAGATAATCTTCCATATTTTGTCCGCCGTAATCCTGACTGATTTGGTCATTCCATTCCTGTCCGAAAGAAGGTAATCCCCTTCTGTTGGGAGCAACTATAATATAATCGTTCGCTGCCATTATCTGGAAGTTCCACCTGAAGGAGAAAAACTGGCTCACTGCACTCTGAGGTCCGCCCTGACAGTATAGAAGTGCTGGGTATTTTTTGTTTTTATCAAATCCGGGCGGATAAATTACCCAGACGAGCATTTGCTTATTATCAGTTGTCTTTATCCATCTCTCTTCCACTTTTCCCATTTCCAGCGAGGCGAGTAAATCTTTATTTGTAAGAGATATTTCTGTCTCGTTTCCGGTTTTTTCATCTACCCTGTAAATTTCGGACGGCTTCGACATTGACATCCTGGTCCCTATAATAACACCTTCAGCTGTTTCAAGTTCGGTATAATCATGAACACCTTTTGTTATCTGAGTTATTTTTTTTGAATCAACTTCTATTTTATAAACCTGATATGTTGCATTGATTCCGCTGATGAAGTATATATATTTTCCGTCTGCACTCCATTTAAAATTAGTAGAACTTTGGTCGAAATCAGACGATAAATCCGTATATTGCTTATTACCAAAATCATAGACCATTATTCTTTTTTTGTCGGATTCGAATCCCTGAGTTTTCATACTTTCCCAGACTATTTTTTTTCCGTCCTGTGAAAATACAGGATTGAAATCATATCCATTCATTCCTTCGCTAAGGTTATAAGTCATTTTTGTATCCGGATTATAAATGTAAATATCCGTGTTTGTACTTAAAGAGTAATCTTTTCCGTAGAGTTTTCTGCTAGTATATGCAATCTGACTTCCATCGGGACTCCAGGTAATCTGTTCAATTCCTCCGTCTGTCTTCACCGGGGAATCCCATCTTTCACCGGGCATTATATCAGTTGCATTTCCCATATTTCCATCGGAATATGGAGCGTAGAATACGTGGCTGTATGTAAAATCGCTCCAGGCATCCCAGTGGCGGTACATCAGGTTATCAATAATTCTTACATTTGCTTTCGGTAAATCAGGATATAATTCATTTGCAGTCGTATCGAGTTTAACATCGGAGAAGAACACAATATTTTTAATATCCGGGGAATACGAAAAGCCGTTTATCCCTCCCTCGAAATTTGAAATTTGATTTTTTCCGCTGCCGTCAGTATTCATTTCCCATATTTGCATTGAACCGCTTTCAGCCGAAAGGAAAGCAATTTTTTTCCCGTCGGGACGCCAGATTGCATTATACTCACTCGACTTTGTATCGGTAATCTTGACAGCATTACCACCGTCAACTGAAATAGTATATAAGTCCCTGTTTCCGGTATTTTCAACTAAGTCATAGTACGTAATTCCATATAAAACAGTTTTCCCGTCAGGTGAAAGTTTAGCATCGCTAACGCGGCCGAATTTCCACATTAATTCGGGAGTGAGCCTTTGCTGTGCATTTATTTCGAATGCAAATGCAATAAAAAGTATAAATATAAATATCTTTTTCATATCTGATAATTTTTTAAATAGAAAGATTAAAATTACTAAAATTCAATGTGAAAAAATATCGAAAAGGAATAGGAAGAAAAGGAGGTTAAATGGTTTAAAAGTGAAAAGGTGAAAAGGTAAAGTTTATAAAGTAAGAATAAATTATTTCTTTACCTCACCCCGTCCCCTCTCTTAAAAAAGAGAGGAGGGATAAGGATAAAAATTATTTAGATAAAATCATTTTCTTTACATCAGTGAAATCTGAAGTCTGGATTTTATAGAAATAGATTCCGCTTGCGAGTTTAGAGCCGTCAAAATTTATTTCATAATATCCTGCTTCATAGTTTCCATTTAGAATAACTGAAATTTCCCTGCCGAGTATATCAAAAACAGTAAGTTTTACGATTGAACTCTTCGGTAATGCAAATTTTATTTTTGTAACCGGATTAAATGGATTCGGGAAATTATTAAATAATTTATATTCGGTCGGTAATTCGGAAATATTATTCGAAACACCTGTAATTGTAAAAGTAAATCTTGTTGGTGGAGGTGTCGAGCCGGGAGGATTTATTCCCGAGCCGTCTGCAGGTAAAGTTGCCATATTAGGAGTCGGCATTGCAATATCCTGTGCAGCAAAATAATACTCGATTTGTGTTCCGCCTGCACTTCCCGGCATTTGATAAAAGAAAGAATCGTTTTGTGCATAATAAGGCACAACGCCTGTATAGGATGACCAACTGCCGCTAATATATTTTCTGTAATACATTCTCGGCGCTTCATTCGTCCAGGTTCTTATAATTCCGTTATCGGTCATTTTTGTTTTCAGTGTAATTATTCCTGTAATAGGTGTATTTCCTTGTTGTGAATGTGTTATTACAGGAGCGGTATTATCCATTTTCCTTGCTGAGTCAACTGCGAGTTTTGTATTGATTAATCCCCAGCCGACTGTATTATTTGGACTTGAAGAATTATTAGCAAACTTTCTCATTATTCCGATAATTTGCAATGGAGTTAAATTTTTATTGGCAGAAAGCACAAGAGCGCAGGCACCTGCATTCATCGGGCAAGCCCAGGATGTACCTGAGCCACTTGTATTATAACCTGTTTGTTCGGCTACCTGATTTCCGCTTCCCATTGCCATAACATCAGGTTTAATTCTCGCCGGAATATCAGTTGTAGGACCAACAGAACTATAATACGATCTCGAACCGTTCGAGCCGGTTGCACCGACTGTAAGGATACTATCTGCATCAGCAGGACCTCCGAGTGTATTATGGGTAGCGTTAGATCCGTCATTACCGGCAGAATTACTAACGAGAATACCTTTATGTGCTGCTAAAACTGCTGCATTTGTAATAAGCAATGTATGACCGTTCATATCCTGCCATGTATAACTGGTATCGTCAAAAACTAAATATCCCAATGAACTGGTAATAATATCTGCACCAAGACTGTCAACCCATTGTGCAGCTGCAGACCAATGGTCCATCTCTATCCGAGTTTCTGTTGGGTCAACTTCAGTACGGCAGAGTACAAACGTAGATTTAAAAGCGGGTCCGATTAATTGTCCGGGTTTATAACCACCTACCAACGAAAGAGTTGCCTGTCCGTGCGAGTGGATAGCAAGATTAACAGTATCACCTGTTTGGAAATCTTTTTTCTTAAAAATCTTCATCGGCAGGGTTGTAAATGCTTCGTGATTTAAATTCAGATAACCAGCGTCAAAATGTGCAATCATCACTCCCTGTCCGAAAATTCCCTGATTATGGACATAATTTACTTTTATCAATGTATCCTGTACAAGACTCAGACCATAGTTTAAAGAATCCAGCAGGATATTATCCATAGGAGGATTGATTAAATCAACTGCTGACGGCATAATTTCCATATCATTTTTCCTTTGTATGTAAGTCTCTACAACTTCGATGTTTTGCACGATACCAAGATTACTTAAAGAATTAATTTGTTCTCGCGTAACTTCAACGCTCATTGCATTAAACCATTTCAAAAGATGCCTTACTTTTGTGACATTTTGTGAAATAGTATTCACGTAATTACTATTCAAAGGAACATCCGTCTCATCAACGAGGTGTCCAGAAGGAAGGACTTTTGCCCTTCTATCCAGTGACCTTTGAGAAACGAGACTTAATGGATTAGAAAGCCACTGCTGAACATTTGGTCCTTTATTATTCAAAAATACATAGACAGTAAAACTTGTACCCGACGTATTATCGAGTTGGTATGCTAATCTTTTACCAATTTTTGGATTATTGGTTTTAAAGGAATTAAAAGCTAAAAAAGCGATTAAAAGAACGGAAACGATTAAAAAATATTTTTTCATATCAATTATTTTATTCAACCTTTAAAATAACGTCTTTAATAAAAATAAACAAAGCAAATAGTAAAATAATTTCAGATTGTATTGGAAATGGATTAAGATGAGGAAATCATTAGGAATAATATTTAACGACAAAGCAGGGAAATATAATTATCCTTATTTGTAACTGATAAATGAAGCAAGGGAGCAAGCTCCCTTGTCAAACCCAAAGGAGTGAAATATGTTTATCTATATATCTCACTCCTAAGGGGCTTTTTATGATTATACTTCGACTTATTTCAATAATAGCATTTTCTTTACAGCCGCATAGTCTCCTGCAATGAGTCTGTAGAAATACACTCCGCTTGGGAGACTTGCACCATTGAATTCGACTTCATAAGTTCCGGGATTTAGTTTTTCATTTACAAGTGTAGCGATTTCTTTTCCGAGGATGTCGTAAACTTTTAGCGTTACTAATGGATACCCGATAAAAGCATTCCCGATAAATACGGGACAGGTCGGGTATGACAAAGCCACCGGAATTTCAAAACGAATCTTTGTTACCGGATTAAACGGGTTTGGATAATTCTGCTGTAAATTATATTTTCCAGGAATTTCGGTAGATATCTTTGTTATCTTCACGTACATCTGATTGAGAGTAAAATTAACCGAGTCAATACTTCCGCTTGAAGGAACTGTAACCGCAATACTATCATGTGAGAATCCCATTCTGTCAACAATAAATTTTATACTTCCGGGTGAAACTGATTGCAAATGAAATATTCCGTTAGCATCGGAAAAACCAAATTTAACAAATGTATTTCCATTCTTTGCATATATTACTGCATCTTTCAGATTTCCGATTGCAGAGTTTGCTAATTTGAAAACCCTGCCGTTAACAAAATTAGTTTGTATTGAAGATACCATTCTGAATACAGTAAAATCTATATTGTTTAAATTACCCGTTATGGGAATCCTGACAGCATTCTGCCAGTAAATAGTAGAATTATAATAAGTTGGAACGAAATCGAGAGTACTGCCGGATGAATTAGGATAAGCACCAATATAAACGGAATCAATCGGTATGTTATTCAATTGATAAGAACCGTCCGTCTGAATTTGAACAGAATCGAGAATCATAATATTGCCGGTATATGTATCAAGTTTCAGGGCTTTTACGTAACCTGAAGTTACAGGTTGATTATTATCATTATATCTGACGATACCCGATACAGAATAACCAAGTCCATTATTAAAAAAGTCCTGTATAAAATTTGCACTGCTTACTATTCTTGTAATTGAATTCAGATTGGACGAGCCTCTCGCTATAAATTGTGCGAAATATATTCTTTGCGTATCATTTGGATTGACGGTGAAATTATTTGCTCCCATATTCATACTCATTCTCATATCACCGGGACTGAACGGAACTACCGTACCAGTCGAATCACCTCCGCAATTATTAATCCATCCTTTAGAGGGTGTCCAGCCAATACCGGATTCAGGTTCTCCTGTAAAGATAAATTTTGTTTTTCGCGGTGGATAGAACGAAGGGTCGAGAAAGCATGAGGAATCCATTTTATATCCTTGCATCAGAAGATAATATCCCCTTGGATAAAGTGTAGTATTCCATTCACAGGGCGCATAAATACTGCTACCTTCTACACGATTAAAAGATGTCTGACCGGTTGGAACTCCATCTATTACAGGTCCTTTTAGGATTTTAAATGCAACTGCAGGTGGTGCAACGCCATACACAGGATCGTTATTACTTGAATTATAGCATATCCCCATATTTCTTAAACTATCGCAAGCTATATAGTCATCTACAGCATCACCTAAGTCAGGGTCACTGAATAAAGTCATAAAAGTTCTTGTCCATGGTGCAGTGGCTTTATTAATTATTTCGTATTTAACGAACTGTACATCTTCAAGACCGGGTGTAGTATAAGCCCAGGCAGTAATATGAAATTCTGCGTATAAAGGTGGAAGACCTCCCAATATCTCTCCACCCTCGTGAGGAAAATGAGTAGTATCGAATCCATCTGTTAAACACATAAATAATGTCTGGTCAGAATTTTTCACTCCGGGTATATCAATACCTGCATCGAATACTCCATTATGATTCACATCATTATAAGGGGCACCATAAGGAACCATAAGACCCCAGCTTGCATAATCCGGATTGCTGTTACTGTCACCTCTCGATACCCTGTATATTTTAAAATTCGAATTTGTAACGGGCATACCGTTCTGGCAATATCCGGAAGTAAGCTCTCCTTGATATGTACAAGATGCCGAACTTAAAATTCCATTTAAATAAGCAGCAACAGTTAATCCACTTGTGAATATTGCTATTTTACCTGAATTTTTTGGCCATTCAAATCCTCCAAGATTTCCACTCGTTGTATTTTGATCGAAAATACCTGTATTCTGAAAATAAGCTCTAATATTATTTACTTCCAGTTTCTGTCTATAAATAGGAAATTGAGAATAGGAATCACAAAAGAATAATACAAGTAAGAATAAAACAAATAAATATTTTAAGTTTCTCATAAGTTTATATTTTAAGTAATATTAAATAATTTTAATTAATTTAATTCTCAAAATGAAGTTATTAAAAATGATAACTCGTCATTTTATCATAAGCCCTCCATAAAAATTGGAGCCCGCCCAGGCGGATTTTCAAGATTTCTGATTAAGTAATTATTGTTACTTGATCATCAGTCCCGACAAGAAACATTCCGATAAAGAACATACGGAACAGGTCGGGATTTCCGATAAAATGACTATCGTCATTTTATCATCAACATTTTTTTAACTGCAATAAATGAAAATATTACAAACACAATTATTCTTGAATAGATTGATTTTGAAGTTTTCATATATTTTCCTTTTTAATAAACTTTTTTTTAAATTCATTTACAGAAAATGACTTCTCCCAGAAGGCATCAAATACGGTAACCATACTTTCAGCAAAGGGTTTATTTCTTGTGATTATATCAGCCTCGTTGTGTTTAGGAACCGTTTTATCTATGACGTTTATATAGACTGTCTGTCTGTCAAATATAGTAATATTAGGAACGGTAGAATTATTTATCCTCACCTGCTCGCCATATTTTTCAAAACCTGTAACTGTCTTTATGAGGTCTTCAAGTGTTCCCTGCTTCCATCCCTCTTTTGTTTTAAGTTTAAAATCATCAGATGCCTGATAAACAGATTTAATGACTCCTCCATTTTTAATAAATTTAACAGCTATACCATCAACTTCATCCGATACGAGATACTCCGGCTTAGTCATAAACAAAACTTCTTTCTTTGCGTTCTTGAAAATCTTTATAAATTTAACTTCTCGATGCTGATTATATCCTCTTATCAATTCTACATTTAATTCTTTTTCGTCTTCGCTGTACTTTGATTTATAAAGAGGTTTAAGTTCTTTAAAGATCTCCTTTAAACTTTTAACTTCATTTTCTTTTTCAAAATTTATTCTATGTTCTATTTTATCGAAAATTATATCAGGGTCTATAATTTCATATTTCAAAATAGTGTTTGTTTCTATTTCATTACAAAATCCTTTTTTTACAAATGCTCTCAGGATTTTGTAAACATCCGTTCTTATAATACGGGCGCTTTCAGCTATTTCCGAGGCACTCATCAATTTCCCCTGAAGAAGTGCAAGGAATACTTTCGACTCGTATTCTGTAAAACCGGATGCTTTTAATTTGGAGATTAGTTCGTTCATTATTGTTGTTGTTATAACCTACAACAATATTACGAATGCAGATAATTATTGTCAAGAGATTAGATTTTGCATAATGTTGTATATCGGATATACAAAAAAAATGTCAATTTTAAATACAATCCCCGTGAGATGTAAAAAGGAGATATATTATTTTGATTCTTTGATCTTAAATGTATCAAAAATAATTTCGAAGCGAGTTTTAAGGAATTTGTTGAAATATTTATTTACAGGTGTATCCTCCAGATACCTCCAGCCCGGAGATATCGAAGAAAACTCGTTTACGATCTGCCATTTATGTGTGAAATATTTGCCGTGATATTTTTTAATGTTTTGGATTTGTTCATCAGTAAAATTATCGGGGCTAAGTTTCTGTTTGGCGAGGTTTGAATCAATCAGATAATTCTCGATTTTTGCTATGGCAAATATACTGTAAAGATATTCTTCTTTCTCAATTCCGATTTCATTTAAACTTTTTCTGAATTCAAACTGCGAGTGGAATACTTCAAATTTATATTTTGAAAGTGAATCTGTATAAGCGTTTGTCTTTTTTATTTCATTAATAACAGGTTCCGATAATTCATAACTAATAGGAACTACAATTTTTGCCTGAAATACATTCTGGACAAAGAATAAAAGCACAAAACAAACGACCGCAGAAGCGATGGGCGTAATAATCCAGCCCACACTGATTTTACCAAGAATTCTGAAGTTCAGATTTGTAACTCCCTTCGCAACACCTATACCTATAATAGCTCCGACCATTGACTGGGTTATCGATACAGGTACGAGCGGCAGAGCAGGAAGGTTTAAATTATGTAACAACTTTTCTATACTTTCAGATGAGAAAAGGAACAGCACAATGGAAGAAGCGAGCACGGAAGCAAGAGCCGATACAGGACTGAGAGTAAAGATTTCTCCGCCGACAGTTTCTATATTTCTTTTTGAATAAGTGAATATCCCCACTGCCATTGCAAAAGCACCAAGCATAAATAACTGATTCAAAGCCGGTATCGTGAAAATATTTAACACGTTGACGTCTTTAAATGGATTGGAATTTATAAATACTCCGATAACTTTTGCGATATTATTAGCACCAAGACTATACGAACCAAAGATGAGGACTAATATCAGAGCCATCCGGGTATAAAAATCAATTTCGAGAATGTGGATATTTAATTTTTTTAGTGAATGTTTTATTAATTTAAAAATAAGATAAGCAAAGATGCCGGAGATAAACGGATTTACTATCCAGGTAATCACAATTCTTGTCAGTGAAGGAATATCAACCGGGGTAGAAGTGAAGATACACCAGCCGACTATTGAACCTACAATTGACTGCGAAACAGAAACAGGGTAACCGTTTTTTATAAAGACAAAGACTGTCAAACCGGAAGCAAGAGAGACAGTAAATGCTCCTGCTAAAGCATTCACTTCACCAAGTTCGCTGATTGTGTGGGAAGTACCACCGCCGCTTATTACTGCACCAATAACAATGAAAGTACTTGCCAGAATTGCGGCAAACCTGAACCTGAGCATCTTAGTGGTTACAGCAGTGCCAAAAATATTACATGCATCATTAGCACCTAACGTCCATCCAAGAAATAACCCGCTTATTAAATAAAACCAGATCAACTATTCTAAATTTATAATTCTCTTTTAATTGCTGCAATGGATAACCTGTCGCAAACGTCTTCTGCGGAATCTGCAATATTTTCTATATGAAATGCAAAATATCTTATATGAATTTTACTGCTCAATTCAAGATTTTCCATTCTGAAAACCATTCTTTTAATTTTATCCGCAATTTTATCCGATTCTTTTTCAAAAAACATTACTTTATTAATGTGATCGCGGACTTCATTTATATTTTTAAAATAAGCTCTAACAGCCTGAACCATAGATTCTACTGAGGAAACAGCTGAATCTGACAACTCAAGAAAATACTGAGAGAGTTCAGGTAATATCTCGGGAGTCTCAACCGCAAATTGAGACAGAACTTCTTCAAGTGTGTTCAATACTTTATCGGAATTTTCAATTATACCAAGAACGTCTCCACGATGCTCGGGGATGAGAGTATTAATATATAATTTTGTCTCTATTACTCTTCGTAAATTATCTCCTTCACTTTCTGTACGGCTTGCCTCATCAAGTTTTTGATGAAACTCATCCAGTTGTCCCGAAAGATAATATTTTATTCCCTCTTTAAATATCAATGCTCCCCTCAACACCATATCGAGATACTCGTCTATCTGGAGCTCAATTTTTTTTGTTTTTTTTAACATTGTGAATCAAATAAAAAGATTTTCAATATATTAATTAAATAAAATTTTAAAACACCGGTTGAAATCATATCTGCTCTTTTTTCCCATAAATACGCAAAAAGTTTTATTTCTTCTGTTGTTTTTTAAAAGAAAAAAAAGAGGGTGATAAAAACCACCCTCTTTTAAAAAAATACTTTTAAAAATTTATTTCACGAGCATAAGTTTCTTAGTATCGGTAAATGATTTTCCATCGCTATTAACATAGTTCATAGTATAGAAATACATACCTGATGTGAGAGTTGATGCATCAAATTTAACTTCGTAAGAACCGGCATTAAGATTCTGATTAACGAGATTTGATACTTCTTTTCCTAAGGTATTATAAACTTTCATTGTTACGAATCCGTTTGTAGGAACTGCAAACCTGATATTGGTAACAGGATTGAATGGATTTGGATAATTTTGTGACAATGTAAATTTAGAAGGGACAGTAGTTGTAATATTGTTTACTGAGGTTAAACTTGCCCAGGAATTAGTGACTCTGATACCATCAATAACTTGAGATGGAGCGGCGGAAGCAGTTCCTTGTCTTATTGCAATCAAATCGATATTTGTTGCATCCGGTATTGTTTCAACCGCACTAGTTAAATCTGGCGTCGGCTCACTTCCATTTATTACTGGATTTATAAATAGGTAGCAAATATCATCTGTTGTAGTTGCAGTGTTAAATGTATATTTAAATATGATTAAATAAGTAGTATTTAAAGAATAATTAAATCCTGTATATGTTGCTGTTGCAGAATTATTTCTTTTTGAAATTCCAAAAGCGAATGATGTCGATGTAGAAGAAGTATCTTTTTTTGCAAATACTTTTGATACAAAGACATTACTCGTTGTGGGTGATTGAATAAAGTGAATAAAATAATCACCCGTTACCTGGGTACTAGTTACTTTTACCATAAATGCACAATAAACACTTCCATTATCTTGACTTGTAAAAGACTTATTTTCATCTTCTCCTGATATTGTCATAGTTACCGCGTTACCTATACCTGAACCTATGTAACCGGAATATGTCAATCCCGGGCTTGTAACTGTAATAGGGTTTGTTCCTGAACCACTATGTGATGTCCATCCGTGTGCTCCTATTGAGTCTCCTGCCGGATAATCAAAATTTTCAATAAATAATGTTTGTGCATTCAGGCTGAAACTGAAAGCGAAGAGGAAAAGTATTACAGATAATAGTTTAATTTTCATAATAAATTATATTTAAATTTTAAAAACATTTTTATTTTTAACGTGAATTATGAATATAAGTCCTTTGAAATTAAATTAAAATGATATTTATTTTGAGCGGATTTCCGAGCTGAAATTTGAATTTCAACCAGGATTGGGAAAATTATTTTAGAATGACAAGTTTTTGGATTGATGATTCCTTTTTAGTATCACCTTCAATAATCAACTGGTAGAAGTAAACTCCGTTTGCCATATATTCCCCTTCATTGTCTCTGCCATCCCAGGAAATCTGATTATTGCCGATGTTTACGGGCGAAATGATTGTTTTAACAAGTCTTCCTGAAACGGTATAAATTTTAATTTTACACCCGGCAGGATTTGTGGCTCCGGTTAATGTAAATAAGAAGCTTGTTTCCCCCTTCATAGGATTCGGATAATTCGTTAATTCTTTCAGAAGTAACTCGTTTGAAACGAGAACCGAATACTTAACAGTATCAAATGAATTTCCATCTGAGGTTTTCATAATAAATTTCAGAATATTCTCTCCGTTTTTCAAATCGGGATAAAAAGTAAGCGATGATTGATTTTGTTTACTTACTTTTTTGTCGATTCCCTTACTATTTTTATTTGCTAACCGGTCAATATTTGACTGCAGGGAAATATAATTATTGTTAATAAAGACTTTAAAAGCGGATGAATCAGTTTCGATGAAATTTATATTCTCATCCCCAGAGGATTTTATTACAATTTCAGGTTTTTGTTTAACATACTCATTTCCCTGAAGTTTAACACCATCAGCAAAGACTTCAATTCTCTTGCTTATGGGAGGACCATTTTTAATTGCTATATTCACAAATGATGTGTTATTATAATCATAATAATCGTTTTGCTGTCCTAATCCTTTGACTTCAAAATAAAGTGTAATGAATCCGTAGAATTTTCTTACATTGGGCGGAAAATAATTAATAGTGAGTAATGCAGATGATGAACTCATACTATCTATTTTAAGTACACTCCTGAGAGTATCGGATTTTAAAACAACTTTTTCTCCTGTATTCACATAAACGTACCAATTGCTTACAACACCATAGGCATTCGTATAACCAACGTTATAATAATATGCTTTTACTCTCACTTCGTCCCCGTAACTAATAATGGGTTCCGGAGTAATCAATCTGATACTATCTATTACCAACTCAGCAGGCGGCTGATAGCGGAACGTAAGAGATTTAAAAAGAGGAGACTGAGTTCCGGAGAGAGTATCGATATTCAACTTTGTAACTAACTTCAGATTAGGATATTGATAAGCATTTAGAGTATCGAGTGAAACAAGATTATTATTTGTCAAATTTGTATATAGCAAAACAGTTTGATTATTTCTATCAACTCCATAAACATCAAATGCGATACTGGAATTTGGATAAATAACCTGATTCCATTGGAAATTTTTCCAGTTCTGAGCAGGACCGATATTACTAACGAGTGAACCTGAGGTGAAAGAGAATTGCGGAGACATTTGGCTTATGGATTCAACCCATCCGAGGATTGGACTATATAGATGGTATTGCTCCGCTACCTGTGAATGCTGAGCACCTAAGAACCCAATAAAGCTCCATGTATGGAACCAACCGAGGACCGGCAAGCTGTCTGCATAAATACTTCCAAAATCCCTGTATTTCTGCTTAGTTGCAGCATTAAGAGGGTAACCTGAAGGAACATATGATGCATTAAGAGTTAATAAATATTGAGTAGAGTCAAATGTGTTTAAAAAACTTAAAGCAGAATCCGAAGATGCTGAAGTTGACATCATAACATTTTTAAATGCCAGAACTTTTCCATCAATCTTTCTTACCTTAAGCATATTTAATCCCGTATTTGTTCCGCCATCCATTAGAAACATATAATTATTAACGATAAAATAAGAAGCTTCATAAGCATTCATACCCAAAGACCTGACGAATAAATTACCTGTATATCCGGATAATTTCATATTCCCTGAATCAAGACTTATATTACTTATATTATCCTGAAACTGTTTAAAACTTTTTTTATTAATCGTAACGATTGTATCATAATCGGGTACCGAAGGACTATATTTACTGTTATCTCGATTTGTATTCGATGAAATATCTCTTGTGTTATTTTTAATACCGGGTTTATAATAAAACTTTTTTATTTCAGACCAGCCTGAACTGTCATTATTAATAATCACTAAACTCCTCCAAAAATATAATATATTCGTATCTAAGATGGGGACAGGTGAATAAAATTTTGAGATTACTCCTGACAAATTAGTCTTGAAAAAAGTCCGCTTAAGAGGAGAATTAAATGAATTAGTCGTATCTAATTCCAATATAACTTTTACTGTATTATTAACAAGATTAATTTGCGGATTAAGTCCGACAAAAATGAGTGAATCATACCGGATTAAAGAATTATCTATGGGTTTAAGAGGAATAAATGAAGAATTTTTTAAAACAATCGGGAATGAAATTGAATTGTTTGTTTTAATATCGAGCGGATACCAATTATCAGGATCAAGAACTATGCTGGCTTCGAATAATCCGGTCGTATCAATTTTAAAATTAAAATTCACACTGCTTCGATAAGCAAAATTATAAATAACTGTATCTTTTTGGCTATATAATTGATTGAATTTATTCAACCTGAATCGAATTTTACAAGAGTCTGCAAAAGTTCCAAGATTCTTCGGATTTACATTTAAGGTTATATTTTCGCCAACAACAGGATAAGGTGTAGAAATATTATAATCGCTTAAATTAATATCAAATTCCGGATGAGTAGGTAATATTAATTTAGATGCAGGATCTCCGATAAAATTATAACAATTGATAGTATTTCTCACGGGAAAACTTGAAGAATCAACTTTCATAACATTATTGGCATATTTAACGATATCCCCGAAATATCTAACGCTATCCTGTGCGAGTGATTGTATCAAATAACCATTAAAATCATTTCCTGAGCCTGAAAAACTCCAACCCGTAGTCCCGACAAAACCAATTGCTCCACCATTAGCATTGAAAAAGAATGATTCCCCGAAACTTCTTAAATCAGCAGTTGCATCTCTACCTGTAAAACAGGTCATACTGAATACTAAAGGCAGCTTTGAACCGTTCGTAAGAATCGAAGGATCATCCAATACGTTTTCCCATTTTGTATCCCCGGAATGCCCGATATAATTTATCAGCAGACTTCCGCGATTAATTGAATTCTTTGTTGAATCTCTTAAGTTAAAAGTTCCATAACCGGCAGAATCATTTTTATATATTTTAACCGGCAGCGAAGAGATAGGACGCGGGTTTATAAATGTATTGATAAAGTATTCCGATTTTGACATAAACTCAATTTGTGAGCTTCGATCAGATCCGCTGGTAATAAAAATAGGTTCTTTTACCCAGGTATTAATTGGTTCATTATCATAAGCAATTATTTTATTAACAGCTAACTGAGCCTCTTGAGGTGAGATAACAGGAATTCTGCCGATACTAAAATGCCAATAATATGTGAAAGAACCATCGTTTACATTACCAAAATATCCATCCGCAGCGGGGTTACCATATACAGGGACAAAGTTCTGCCAGTATTGTGAACTTGCCATATTTTTTTTGGGGTCTAAAGATCCCCTGCCGAATAAGCACAAAAATTTAATCTTAGGAGCCTGCCAGCTATTATAAATATATTTAGTATAGTTTCTTATGGCAACCGGATTTTCCATCCCGAAATTAAAAATATCATAAATATCTTCAATTTCCGTTTTTACTGACCTGAAGGAATTATGATTTGTTCTGTGTTGTCTTAACTGTTCTGCTTGTGATTCAAATAATTTATTGTAAATAATCAAATAATCGACTCCGTTTGAAGAAGATACTAAATCCGGTACCTGTCTTTGTTTGATCCTGAAAGGTTTTTTAGTTATAATTTGATTATAAATTTCATACTGACCGTTAGCTTTTCCTGAAAAAATGAGCGTATCATTCGACACCTGGCTATTAATAATTCTGTAATTATTTTTTATATCATAGATAGAAACCGGATTAGAGCTGTTGTACCCTTTGATTTTGAATAATACAGTGTTGGTGTCCGGTAAAGTGGAAGTGAAACGAACAGAATTATTATCAAAACTAAAACTGTGAGGATACAAGATTTCGAGCATATCAAGATATATTTGTCCCGTTGTAAAAGCAGACGGGAAATACCTGATCGAATAACTATTTACTCCAGACTGGTTTAAATATGAACTCGGAAATATAACGGTAGTATCGAATCTTTTAAAGTCATCAGATACGAGAGTATCGGGGAATGTGTTATTATTAATCTTGAGAATTATTCTGTGTTCATTATATACAGATGTATTCATATTAACGGGATAAGCAAATATCTTTAATAAACAATTCTGAGTGTTAAGCGTTTTAAGTGGGGTTGAAAAAGTGTCAGTTTGAGTATTGTTAAAATTCATTATTCTCCAATACCAACCTTCACCGAGAAATAAATCATTACTGAAGTTTCTATAATCAGACGATGACCAGGATTCCCCGAGAGAATAGACGAGATCCTTTTCAAAATGATATTTTGAATAATAATAATCGAGTGGATAATTCGAAACTGAAGTGTATCCGTAATCAGAATATCTTAATCCGTTGCTCCCTCCCCAGCCGATCCAGTAAGCACTGGTATCTGAATAGTTATTAAAATATTCATCTTTTGTATAAGATACCTGATTATAAGAATCATAATAATTTGTAATTCCTCCATAATTCCTTTTTCCATAAAAATCGAGATAATCACCATCGTCAAAAACACCGTCCTGCTCTCCAAAGAAATAAGCAGGTATTTGATCACCTTTATAATACACTTTTACTGTTCTCGGGTCAATGCTGCCGGTGTTAATTCCGGCATTTGTAAAATCAATCTTATTAATACGATAAATGCCGTCATCCGAGATATATAGTTTAAGATATGTCTGATTCGGAGTGATCCAATTATAATTTTGGCTAAATGAAGTGTTTATTAAAAAAAATAGTATCGCCAATAAAAAAGTGTTTTTCAGCATAAAACGTTTTTCAATTTAATGATCGATTTACATTATTAAATTTATAAATACCAATATACACCATAAATATAGTCAGTAAAAAATCATTTTAATATAACCAATTTCTGAGCTGAACTTTCCTTTTTATTATCTCCTTCAATAAATAATTTGTACAGGTAAACTCCATTTGCAATATAATCACCGTCAGAATCCCTCCCATCCCATTCAATATTATTAAAACCTATAACAGCATTAAACAGAATTTCTTTTATTAATCTTCCTGCAACAGTATAAATTTTAATTTTACTTTTCGAGGGTGGTAAGGAACCGGATAATTTAAAAACAAAACTCGTTGCCGACCTCATAGGGTTTGGATAATTTGTAAGGTCGAATATCTTTAAATCATTCTGAACAGTAAGAATATTTCTCACAGTATCTGCTTTATTACCGGAATTATCATATGATATATATTCAAACTGATGTTCACCTTCGTTAAGTTTTGGTTTGAAAATCACGGTAGCTTGCAGATAATTATTTTTATTATATGATATGAAATCTATATCAGGATTTTTTACGCCATTGATGAAATATGGTACGTAGATATTATCCAATTTCACTTTTATATTTGATGTATCTTTAATGAACGTCTGACTATTATCTAAAAATTTTATAATAATTTCCGGTCTCGACTGAACATAATCACCGGATTGCAATTTTGTTCCGTCATAAGTTACTTCAAGAACAGGTTTTATAGTATCTCCTGTTATTATAAACTTTGAAACAGCATTATTATTATAAGTGTAAAACTCATTTTCGCTTTGGTTTAACTTCGATTCAAAGTAAACATAAACGGTATCTTTTTGTTTTTGCCGGTTCCTTAATCCTTCGGTTTTGAATTTTATCTGAGGAGTAAAGTATTTACCGGGATTGAGATAAATATTATTAGTATCGCTTTTTAATAATATTATTCCCGATGGAGAAGATGCTGACCAATTACATATAATAATTTTCGCAGTAGAATATCCGGCATTGTAACAATTTAATCTGAAAGTGATACTATCCCCTTCCTGAACGATTGAATCACTGCGAATAAAAGAATTGTTATCCGGTACAATTTCACAAGCAGGTTGATATTTAAAAGTCGTTGAATTTAATACAGGCGGATATTCAGAGGATACAGTATCCATAGACATTTTAGTTTTTAATATCAGACCGGGATAGATGCTTGAATTTATTGTATCAAGATTAACAAAATTACTTATAATATCCTGAGAAAGAATATGCTGAACATTATTCCTGTCCAATCCGATTACATCAAATTTTATTGTAGTGAAAGGATATAAGATATACTGATATTCAACACTTTTCCATTCTGAAGCCGGTATAAATAAATTAGTTATGGTACCTTGCGGCTTGTAGAAAAATGTGGCGTATGTACTGATCGATTCGACCCAATTCCCTGTTGTATAAAGGTGATATTGCTCTGAAACAAGCGAATGCGAAGCTCCGAGATATCCTATAAAACTCCAGGTATTAAAATACCCCAGAGCAGGTAAACTATCACAATAGATGCTTCCGAAACTTCTAAGTTTTTGATTAGTTTGAGTATTGAACGTATTCATCTGGGTTGAGAATGAAGCATTCAAAGCCAGTAGATATTGAGTAGAATCAAATGTATTCAGGAAACTTAGAACTGAATCTGATGAATTAGCCGAAGACATTCTGAAATTACGGAAATCGAGTATACTCCCGGTAACTTTGTTCACTTTAACCATATTAAGAACCGGATTATTTCCACCATCAATAAATAGAGTTCTATCCCTTATCACAAAATATGATGCTTCAAATCCGTTTGTCCCATAAGACCTGACTTTCAATATATAAAGTAGTTTTATCAGGTTCAATCCGATAGAATCAGAAGAAATATTTTCTAATTCGTAATTGGAATATTGCGAAATTTTTTTCTTATATATTGTTACAGTTGAGTCGTCTGCTTTCGGTGATAATTCAGATTTACCAGTCAATCTGGCATTAATACCCGAATTACGGACTGTGAATCTTCTTGTTTCGGACCATCCCGAACTATCGTTATTGATAACGGAATTCATTCTCCAGAAATAAACTAAATTAGAATCAAATAAAGGTACTCTTACTTTGTAATTAGTTATAACACCGGTAAAACCATCCTTAAATAAAGTCTGCCGGAAGTTAGAATTAAAAGTATTTATAGTATCTATCTGCATTATTAATCTTATATTATTATCGGGAAGAGTTATATTAGGATTCAATCCTGAAAACTCAACAGAATCGGAGCTAATAAGAATATTATCAACAGGTTTTAACGGAACAAATGAAATATTTTTAAGAATAAGTGCAAAAGAAATCTGATTGTTAGATTTTAAATCTTTAGGATACCAATTATCCGGGTCTAATGTTACAATCATAGAATAGTTTCCCGTAGAATCTATACTGAAATTATATAACAGAGTATCAAAAAGTCTGAAATTATAAATCACAGTATCTTTGGTTCTGTTATTTTGATTATTCTTTACTAACTGATATCTGACTTTACAGCTATCTGCATAAATACCAAGATTCGCAGGATATATCTTTAAAGTTATATTTTCCCTCAACGAAGGATAAGGATTGGATAATTCATAATCCGAAAGCCGCAAATCAAACTCCGGGTTTACCGGGATTAGAAGCCGGGATGCCGGATCGCCTATCAGATTGTAACAATTAATTGTGTTTTTAACGGCAAAGGAAGAAGAATCCGCCACCATCCGGTAAATTGCTTTTTTTAATACATCTCCAAAAAATCTTAATGAATCCTGAGTAATAGCTTTTATAATATATCCATTTAAATCATTTCCAGATCCGGAGAAACTCCATCCGGTCGTTCCGATAAAACCGGCAGCACCTTTATTTGGTAAATAATAAAATTGCTCTCCGAAACTTCTGAAATTCGGCTCTGCATTTTTTCCTGTAAAACAGGTCATACTTAATACAATTGGCAGCTTATTACCGTTATTGAGAATGTTTGGGTCTTCAATCCCATTTTCCCAGGTGTTATTTGCGGCATGCCCTATATAATTCACTATTGAACTGCCCCGATCAATTGTTTTTCTGATTGAATCTGCATAATTGAAAGTTACATAACCGGCAGAATCATTCCGATAAATTGTAGTGTAAAAAAATGTAAGAGGAGGAGGTACGATATATTGATTAATAAACATATTGGATTGAGAAGCAAATTGAATCTGTTCTGACTGAGTTGAACCGCCAGTAATAAATACGGTATTTTTAATCCATTTATCTAACGGCTGGGTTTGGAAATTAATTATTTTATTGACAATATTAGAAGCTTCGGATGAAGTATAACAGGGAATTCTTCCTATGGAAATTTCAGGATAATATACAAAGCCATATTCGTTGAAGTTTACGAAATATCCGTCTGCCGGCGGATTCCCGTAAACAGGAATCTGATTCTGATAATAAGGTGAATTAGTATTATTTTTAGGATCTAAAGATCCCCTGCCGAATAGACAAACAAATCTTAACTTAGGAGCCTGCCAGTTTAAAGATACATATTTTATTAAATTTTTGACTGCAACAGGATTTTCCAATCCATAATTAAAGATATCATAAATATCTTCAATTTCTACTTTTCTTGAACGCAGAGTATCATAACTTTGGTGGAAAGTCCTTAATTGTTCTGCCTGATTTTCAAATAGTTTGTTATAAACTAATAAATAATCCGCACCATTTGATGATGCAAGCAGATCAGGAACTTGTTTCTGTTTAATTCTGAAAGGCTTTTTTACTATATAATTATTTACAATATGATAGTCACCATTATATTTTCCTGAAAAAATCAGGGTATCCGAGGATTGCTGATGAGACGTTATTTTCACAAAATTTTTAGAATCATAGATATTCAGATCAAGCGAGGGATTGAAATATTTTACTTTAAAAATCCTTGATGATGTATCGGTAGAAGATGTATTGAAATTTATACTGTTACCCAAAAAGTCAAATTTTTTAGGATAGTATAAAGTAAAATAATCAAAAAGCATTTTCCCTGCAAAAAGAAACGGATTTACATACGTTATACTTATTTGATTGACGGAGCCGGATTGAAGCATAGCAGCAGGAAAGGTCAACATCGTATCAATTTTATCATAATGGTTCGTAGAAATTGTATCTAACAAAATAGAATTTATCCTGATGACTAAATTATGCTCAAAAGTATAGGTTGTACTGTATGAATTTGGATATGCGAATATTTTAAGAGAACACAACTGACCCGATGAAAAAAGAGAGGGTGTGCTGAATGTATCGGACAGGGTACTGTTTTTTGACATTTCCCTCCAGTACCATCCTTCACCCATAACTTTTTCTGTGTTGAAATTCCTGAAATCATTATTATTTAATCTCTCACCGAGTGAGTAAACCGAATCTTTTTCAAACTGAATTTTTTCCGAAAAAAAGTTCTGAGGAAAAGGTATGATCGATTGTGTATCATAACTATTATACCTCAAACCGAAACTTCCGCCCCATCCAACCCAGTAAACATTTGTATCAGAATACAAATTAAAATATTCATCTGTAACATATGCAAGAATAGTAGTATTGTTTGCCTCCTGATATGTATTTGTTAGTCCACCATAATTTCTTTTACCATAAAAATCGAAATAATCCGAATCATTGAATATTCCATCCTGTTCTCCGAAAAAATAAATCGGAATTTGATTGCCTTTATTATAGAGCTTAACGGTCCGGGGGTTAATTTGTCCCGGATTTATGCCCAAATTAATAAAATCAATTTTATTTATCCTGTAAATTCCATCATCTACGACATACATCTTAAGATATGGAGTATTAGGCGTAATCCAGTTATAGTTTTGGGCATTCGTAATATTGCTTACCAGAAATACTAATATGAGTAAGAAAAACTTCATATTCAGTTATCTACTTAATAAAAATTAATTTATGTTTAAATTTAATGACATTAAATATAAAAATGAGGCTTAAAAATTGGACTATTTTATATGGTAGCAAAGATAATTTATTGTTTAATTTCGAATGATAAAAACTTAAACTTTATTGATAATTTATTTTAAAAAGTAAGCATTTACCACTTATATTATAACCAAACTGATTCCAGGAAAAATCGTATGAATAAATCAAATCATTTAATGGAAAAGCAACATTTGAACTTAATTTAAGCCAAGGTAAGTTTTTATCAAAATAATAATTTCCTCTAAAATCTGTTGAATCGAAAGAAAAAGTAGAATAAAATTTAATATTATATTTTTGCAAATATTTATTGATTTCTCCTGATTTAAAATAGCTTAAATATTCAAAACTATTAATTAATCCATCTCCATTTACTACTCGTCTTTCCGAAAAAAACCCGACAATTCCGGTGAAATCTATCTGGAATATATTATCATATTCACCAACATAATTATTCAGATTTTTAGCATAATTATAAATGAATTTATGTTTATTGGTTTGTATCCGCGTGAAATAGAGAATCACAATAAACGACAAAGAAAATATTATTAACAATGAAGCATAATATTTCGATTTTAGATTCAATAAAAAAGCTAACTGAAGCGCTGTAAGTAGTGTGGGTAAAGTTAAATACCACTCTCTTATTGAGTTTGCATTATACATCAAATGAAGAAGAAGAAATATAAAACTCCCTATTGAATTGATAAAAATAACCATAAAAATACTTTTCTCTTTAACAGGCAACTGTTTATATTTATTAAACCAATAATAAATCTGGAAATTTAGTCCCATAAATACAAATAATAAGCGGGGTAATTTATTATATAATTGACTATTTAAAAGGAATATATTTTTTATATTTTCTATAAGCACAATTTTGGGGAAGGTATTTTCTATAACAGCCGAAATGGTCGAGATATTTCCAAAGAAAAAATAATTTATCGAATAATAAATTATTGCTGTTAAAACAAGGACAAATAAATTAACAATTAAACATATTTTTCTATTTTCTTTTTTACTAAGATAATAGTCTGTTGCTAAAATGAAGGGAATAACTGAATATAAATAATCGGTTCTTGTTAGAAAGATCAACGGCAAAATTAATAATTTAAGATAAAAATAATATATCCCATATTTATTTTCTCTTATTAAAATATATAAATAGAGAAAAAATAATAGACTCAATAAATGAGTTTCTAATCCAAAATCCCTTATAACTGTCAGTACTAGAAAAAATGGAATGAACAATATAAATTTATTTTTATAACCGTCAGTGAATCTTAATATCCTATATATTATCATTAGTGTCAATTCTAGGAATATAGAATCAATAAAAAATATGGCTCTGTAAATGACCTCGGGGGAAGGATTTGCAAATAAGTGAATAATAAATAAATAAAGACTTAAAAATAAAAAATACAGGGGATGGTATCCATTAGTAGAATTGACTCTATCAAAAGAAGAACCGAGACCCTTTGATAAATTGTCAGCTGTCTTTATATAAAAAAAAGCATCATCATGAGAGAAATCCAATAGAAAATTAAATGGTAATAAAGATGCACAGAAAACAAGGAATAATGTAAATACTAATATTAAATAATGATGCTTCATTCACACTTCTAAATAGTAAAAATTAATTCTATATTGATTATATTACTTTAGATATAATAATTATATTTTAAAATAATATTTCATATAATTATGAAAATAATTTAACAATTAAATATTAATTGAAAAGACATTTATAAATTATTGAAAATTCATTTTAAAAAGTAACCATTTACCGGTTTTATGATAACCAAACTGGTTCCAGGAAAAATCGCACGAATAAATTAAATCATTTAAAGGAAAAGAAGCATTTGAATTTAATTTAAGACGTGATAAATATTTATCGAAATAATAATTTCCCCTGAAATCTGTTGAATCGACAGAGAAAGTAGAATAATATCTAATCTTATATTTTTGCAAATACTTATTTATATCTCCAGACTTCAAATAACTCAAGTATTCAAAACTATTAATTAATCCATCTCCATTTACTATTTTTCTCTCTGAAAAAAACCCGACAATTCCGGTGATATCTACCTGGAATATATTTTCATTTTCACTAACATAATTACACAGATTTTTTGCGTAATTATACACAGATTTAAATTTATCGTTTTGTACACGTGTAAAATATAGAACGATAATAAACATCAAAGAAAATATTATTAACAATGAAGCAAAATATTTCGATTTTAGATTCAACAGAAGAGCTAACTGAAATGCCGTAATAAGTGTTGGTAAAGTTAAATACCATTCTCTTATTGAGTTTGCATTAAACATCAGATGAAGAAGAAGAAATACAAAACTCCCTATTGAACTGATAAAAAAAACTATAAATATATTTTTCTCTTTTACCGGCAACAGTTTAAATTTTTTATACCAATAATAAATCTGTAATATCAGCCCTGAGAATACAAATAATAAGCGGGGCAATTGGTTAATGAATTGATTCTTATAAAGGAATAAATTTTTTATATTTTCTATGAGTACAATTTGGGGGAAGGTATTTACTATAACAGCCGAAATTGTTGAGATATTTCCAAAGAAAAAATAATTTATCGAATAATATATTAACGCTGTTAGAATAAGAAAAAATAAATTAGTTATTAAATAAATTTTCCTATTTTCTTTTCGGCTAAGAAAATAGTCGGAAGCTAAAATGAAGGGAATGACTGAATATAAATAATCGGTTCTTGTGAGAAAGATCAAAGGTATAATCAATAATTTCAGATAAAAATAATTAATTCCATATAAATTTTCTCTGATAATGAAATATAAATAGATAAAAAATAAAAGACTTAATAAATGAGTTTCCAATCCGAAATCCCTTATAACAGTCAATATCAGAAAAAAAGGAATAAATAGAAAAAATTTATTTTTATAATTATCGGTGAATTTTAATATCCTATATATTATCATCAGCGTTAATCCTATCAATATAGAATCTGCAAAAAATATTGCTCTGTATAGGACCTCAGGAGAAGGATTAGAAAACAAATGAATTAAATAGAAGTAAAAACTTAGCAATAAAAAATAAAGGGGGTGATATCCATTAGTAGAATTGACGCCATCAAAAGATGAACCAAGTCCTTTTGAAAAATTATCAGCAGTCTTTATATAAAAGAAAGCATCATCATGAGAGAAATTCAGTAGAAAATTGAATGGTAAAAAAGCCGAAAAAGAAATAATTAATAAAGTAAATACTAATATGAGTAAAAGATACTTCATACTCGGTTAACTATTTAGTAAAAATTAATTTAATTTTAGATTTAATCACATTAAATGTAAAAATTGGAATACCAAGCAGGTATCGTTTCCATAATCTTCCGGGTTCGTATAGTAATCTCATCAACCACTCGAGTCCCAGTTTTTGGAAAGTCGCTGGACCTCTAACTTTTGTTCCTGAAAATATTTTAATACCTCCGCCTACTGCTAATATTACATTAGAATTTATTTTACTGAGATTATCTGAAATCCATTGCTCCTGCAGAGGAAAACCGAGACCCACAATTAAAATATCCGGTTTTGAATTATTTATACCGGAAATAACTTTTTCGGTTTGATAATGATATCCTTCATTAAATCCGGCAATATTTAAATCAGGATAATTTGTTTTTATTTTATTAAGAGTCGCGATGTCGTGGCCAAAAAAATAGAATTTCCAGTTTTTTTCTATTCCTTTTTTACTAAGCGAATAATAAAAATCCGACCCGATTAATTTCTCTTTTAATCCGGTTTTTCCATATAAAAATTTCGAAGCTAAGAAAACACCTATTCCATCGGGATGAATCACATCAAATTTATCTATCAGTTTTTTAAGTTCAATATCCGAACAGATTTTAACAAGTGTATGGGCATTTGCATATGATATTTTAACTTTAATCTTATTTTCAACCGATTCTGAAATAATAGATAAGAATTTATCATAAGAAATATTATCAACATTAACACCAAATATATTTATTTTATTTACTTTCAATTTTTTAAGATAAATATATTTCGTTAAGTTGTTTCAAATAATTATCGCTTGTATAATTTTTCATAACTTCATTTCGAAGATTAACTGCACATGATTCTGCAAGTTTTTTATCCGAATAATATTTTTCCATTTTTTCCGATAAATCAAATATATTATTACATTCGAAAAGCAATCCGTTATGTTCATTTTTAATTAATTCTTTAATCCCATTTACAGACGAGCCGATAAAAGGAACTTTCGCTGCCCCGCATGAGAGCATAGTCAAAGGAAATGGATCTATCCTGGATGGAAGAACGAGAATATTAAAAATGTTCAGATAATCATAAATGTTATCTACCGGGTTTATAACAATTGCCGGTAAATTATTATCACTGATAAATTTATTAACTAATTTTTCATTTTTTCCTTTGCCAATCAGTACTAATTTTGAATTCTGGTTTTTACGATTAAACTTCTTAAAAGCCTTCAATAAAATATCCACACCTTTTTCCTCGAAATCCAGTCTACCTGCAAAACCCACAATAAATATATATTTATTTATTCCTATTTTTTTTTTCAATTCGTCCGGGCTGATTTGAATTTCAACTTTAGATAAATCTATAGTGTTGTATATAACTTTGATTTTTGACTCATCCTTTTTGAAATAAGAAATCAGGTGTTCTTTAACAGCTATACTTGGTACAATTAACGTATCTGCTTTATAACTAAGAAATTTCAAGCCCTTGACAATACTCTGAACTGAAGTTACTGTTTTTATATTTTGATTTCTTGATAAGATATAAGCCAAAATATCAAAATATCTGTGGTGAGAATGAATGATATTTATACTGTTTTCTTTAATAAAGTTTTTTATAAAATTGATGTTAGCGATAATATTTTGTTTTGAAGAAGACCCGTCACCAATTTGAGCAGCTTTTATGTTTTTCTTTTTAAACTTATTTAATGCACTTCCGCCAAAGGTTAATACAAAATTTCTGTTATTTGTAGAATCGGAAGCTATCTGGTAAATAATTTCCGTAATTCCACAATCAATATTTAAGCGTGGATGCAGGTGAAGTACTTTCATTTAATTTATTTTTTCCAAAAAGTTTTCCGAAAAAAAGTAGAGATTCACGTTTTGATTTTTCAAAAAAATTTTCACTTTTATCGGTTTTTTAAATGAATACATTTAAATTATTTAAAAATATTCCTTCAAAAACTTATAGTATTTTCTGTCAAAATTAAAAAGATTATATATTCGAAATTTAATATCCATTCGTAAGAATTTCTCTAAATTATCACCTAAAACAAGAATCAACAAATATTTTACAAGATTTTTAGGTGTTAATATTTTTTTATAATAACGCTTTGCGTTTTCGGGCTTTCCATAGAACAGACATAAGTCACCACAGATTTGATTCCAATATTTTTTATCAGAAATATCGGTTGATTTTCCAAGATTTAGACTAGAATTTTTGAATAATAAATCGAAGATACTTTTGCTCTCTGATATTTTTGTATTCGAGTCCTTTCTAAGTCTTGTATACGTCAAGAAAAGAGGTATATTATAAAACACAGCTTTATCACGAATTCTGTAGAACAATTCAAAATCTTCAAAATTCATAAAAGTCTCATCATACTTTTCTTTAATAATTAGATCTCTGTTAAAAACAATACCGGAATGGTTAAGTGGATTATGCAGGTCTAACTTTCTGTAAATATTCTGATGATCTATTGGTGGTTTCCAAAGGAAACAAATTCTACCTTTATCATTAAAATATACTGACCAGCTTGAGATAACATTATATTCAGGATTACAATTAAGAAAATTTATTTGTTTTTCTAATCTATCGGGAGTATTTAAATCATCAGCATCTATTCGGGCAATCCAGTCTCCGGATGCAATTGAAATTCCATAATTTAAAGCAGCAGAAATTCCCTTGTGGTCAATATTTTTATAAAGGATTCTTCCATCTTTAAATGTTCGTATAATATTTTCTGTATTATCCGTGGAGCCGTCATCGATAATTAAAAATTCAAATTCTTTATAAGTTTGGTTCAGGATGCTCTTGATAGTTTGCGAAATATATTTCCCACAATTATAAGCCGGCATTAATACTGATATATTCTTTATTTTTTTCAATATTTTAAATTATCATTAATCTATTTTTACTATAATAATGGTATGATTTTTTTGAACAGTTTATTTTATATATTTTATATATAAGTACCCTTTACGGAAAAATTTGAAGAAATAGATGAAATTAAAAGGTAAATATGTAAGTAGATAATTATAAATTCTTCTGATATCAAATATACCGGTTATGGATTTTTTAATATAATTTCTTGCAATGGTTTTATTTTTCCCGTTCTCCAAATAAAATATACCAGTCCTGAAGTTAAACAAACCTTCATTTGATTCCGAATTGTCATTACTTCTGGAATGATTCCGTATTCTATAATTAATCAATGGTTCACGAATATTATATACCTTTCCATAATTAATAATTTTTTTCCATAACTCCCAATCTTCATTATTCTTCAATTGGGGATATCCACCTACTTTTATGGTAGTTTCTTTTTTAAAAACCGATGCCGGATGGCAAAATGGATTCCATTTAGTGATGACTTTTCTTATTTCCGAATCTGATTCGGGTAATCTTCTCATGCCGATAAAATCACCTTCATCAGTAATAACGTTATAAGAAGAGCTGCATAATACAATATCTGAATTTGAAATCAAAAGATTAAATTGTTTTTCGAATCTACAATTTACTGCAATATCATCATCATCTGCTATGGCAATCCAGTCTCCGATTGCAATTGATATTCCATAATTTAGAGCGACAGATTGACCACTATGGTTGATTTTTTTATAATTAATTCTTCCATCTTTAAATGTGCTTACAATATCTTCTGTATTATCTGTGGAGCCGTCATCAATGATTAGAAATTCAAATTCTTTATAAGTCTGATTCAGGATGCTATTAACAGATTGCGAGATATATTTCCCGCAATTATAAGTAGGCATTAATACAGAAAAATAACCCATATATATGTCAAATATCTAATTTTAAAACTTTTTAAAAAAATTGGAATTTTCAAACCATCAATTTGAGTATTATTTTCAACTTCACGCTATTAAATGTAACAACTCTTTTCTTAAATTTTACTTATAATAATTCAAGTAATATCTTTCAAATATATTTTTCCATGATAACTGTTCTAAATCGGTTTTAAGCTGATAAGTTAAAGATCCATTAAAAAATTCAGTAAGTATATTTAAAAATGATTTTTCATCGCCGTAATCGAAAGTTGAAATTGAAAGATAATCTCCCAAAATCTCACTTAATCCTGTTTGATTCGTTAATATCGGATATAAACCACAAGAACCTGCCTCCAGAATAGAGATGGAAAACTGATCATATTTGCTTGATGAGACAATAATTTGTTTGTCCTTTAAATATTCTACCATCTCAACGGGCTTCATTTTATCGGTTACGCTGATCTCCAGGTTAGGTAATAATTTAAAACGTACTTTTTTTTCAGCCGAATCAATAATATATAATTTAGTTTTAATTTCGAATTTAGACAACGCTTCCAGGAGAAAGCGAAAACCTTTTTCTTCCCTGTCAATATTACCTATAAAAACAATCGAATTATAATCTATTTTCGTTGGTTTTTCGAAACCGAGAAAACATTCATCGAGCCCGTTTATTGCTTTTGATAACCTTGAGACATCCGGGGAATAATACATTAATAGGATTTTTTTTGAAAATTCAGATAAATAAAAAATTCTATCAGATGCATAAACGATAATTTTTTCGACAATAATATTTTTAAGAACCGTAAATTGTGATTCTTTAATGAAATATTTGTTTTCGTGTCGAACAATTCCATTTAATATATAATATATCTTCACTTTCGAAAACAACCTTACCAAATACAGAAAAACTGTAAATCTATCATAGCAAGGAATATGAATATATTTTGGTTTTAATTTCAAAATTTCATATAACATCCGGATTATCCCGAGCATCATTACGTCACTGCCATTAATGGATGTTATTTTTTTACTTCCAAATAACTTCTTAATATAGCTATATTTATTACCGTCCTGAAAATAGCATACAAATAATGTTTTATCAATTTTAGAATATTCTTCGAAAATTCTTTTAGATACTTTTTCCGGACCTGACATTATTTCGTTCTCATTAAAAGAACCTGCAAATATTACTTTCATTTTATGATAATTTTAATCGTAAGTAAATTATACCCATAACAAGAATATATACTTCAGTTATTAATGTAGCATATACCGCACCTAAAATACCTAATGTATTTAACAAAATAATATTCGCTAAAATATTTATAAAAAGCGCACTTATCATAACTTTAAGATTCTCCCTGAACATACCTAATCCGTTTAGGGTAATGCCTGTCAGGTTATTTAAGGCTAATGGTATAACTGCAAGAGACAATAGTTGCAAAATCAATATCGATGAATAATATTTTTCACCATATAACAATACTATAATTGACTTTGAAAATATTGCTAATATCACGAAAATCAACGCACTTAAAATTAATATAGTTATAAAATATTTTTTAAGAAATAACTTTACGGCATAATTACTTTTGGATAACGAAGATATTCTTGAATAACCTGCAACAAGAATAAAAGAAAAAGAAATTTGAGAAGCCTTGTATATCCCGTAAGCAATATTATAATAAGCAACATGTTCTATATCAATAATTCCCGATATTAAAATGACATCGATTTTATCATATAAAAAATTAGATATCGCAGCTATACCAAGAGGCATTGCTAAAAATATTAAATGTTTGATTTGCACAAACGAGATTACATTCTTACCACCCTTCATGATGAATCTGTTAACAATAAATTTATACAGAATGTATATTATTATAGCGTTTCCAACAGAACAGATTGCTATATAAAAATTGACGTTTTTTATAAAAAATAAGATCAATATTATTAAGGACACAGATATTATGCGCGAAATACCATAAGATTTAACCTGAACCCGTTGTTCGTTCAGACCAAGCAAAAACGAATTGAATAAAGATATAAAGTAAAACGAGAAAACAAAAGAATGAATTAAAATAACTATCAAATATTGTTTAATATTATAAAATATAGAAATAACAAATAATATTGCAACTAAACTTAGAACAAATGATGCAAGTCCATAAATTATTGAAATATTAAATTCTGTCCGGTTAATTTTTTTCTCATTAGCTGTCTGTCTTTGGAAATAAACAGGGAGTCCGAATTGCATAATAGTCAGCAAAATATTAGATATAGAAAATATTATTATAATTTTTCCATAATCATCAGTTGTTAGAGTTCTTGCTATTATAAGGAAAAGGAAGAAAAAGAAAATTTTATCAATAACCTGAGCATAAAGGATAAATTTACTTTTTCTGAATATTTTCCGAATTTGATTAATCATTATATAAAACTACAATTCTATTTAATAAATTGAAGTAAACAAAAATAGGAATATTTTATAGAACAAAAAGCTTATATTGGAAATGAAAAGAAATCAGGGGATAATCTATCAAGCTATTGCTGTTTATCGGACACTTATGATTATAATTGCTACTATATTTACATGCTTCGCGAAGTACATTACTAAATTTATTAGTCAATAAAATATTATTTATAAAAGATATTCGGTGATTTGATTATAAATCTTGTAATGCTTCAGATGGAAATAGACAAAAGAATCTGTTTGACTGAATAGAAGGAAGATAATAAATATGCAGAGTCTAAAAATATTTTTCTTGTTTTTAGAAAGAAATATAAGAAATTGGAACGTAAATAATCAAGCACACTCATGTTTATATTCCTTTACATTGAAGTGTGTGCATTATAATTAATAGTTATTTAGCTAATATTAAAGAAAACTATCATGAAATTACCAACTGATTTTGCATCAGCTCTTCGTTGTCCCAAATGTATGTCAAATTTAGAAAATAATGCTAATTCCTTTAATTGTTCTAATTTTAATTGTAAAACATCTTTTCCAATTGTTAATGGTATTCCAGTTCTGATTAATGAAGAAAATAGTGTTTTTAGTATAAATGATTTTATTGAAATGAGCGATACAACTTTTAAAACGAAAAAAAATGTATTCAAAGGAATGTTGGTTCGTTTTATCCCAAGCATTAGCAAAAATTTGAAGGCAAAAGAAAATTATTCGAAATATGTAAAAAGTCTTTTATCCAACTGTTCTACGCCTAAAGTTTTAATATTAGGTGGAAGGATAAAAGGTGAAGGTATGGATGTTTTACTAGAAAATCCATCAATTGAGTTTTACGAAAGTGATGTTTCATTTGGTCCAAGAACTAAATTCATTATCGACGCACATAACATTCCTTTCCCTAATGAATATTTTGACGGTGTAATAATTCAAGCAGTTTTAGAACACGTTGTTGATCCATATAGATGTGTTCAAGAAATTTTTAGAGTACTTAAAAAAGATGGTTTCGTTTATGCAGAAACACCTTTTATGCAACAAGTGCACGGGGGAAAGTACGACTTTCATCGATTTACATATTTAGGTCATAGGAGACTTTTTAGATATTTTTCAGAAATTGATAGTGGTATAGTTTGTGGTCCCGGTATGGCGTTAGCCTGGGCATATAGTTATTTTATTTACAGTTTTACAAATTCTAAAGTAATAAGAAAACTTCTTTATCCTATCGTTAACTTAACATCGTTCTTCTTGAAATACTTTGATCATTACCTAATTAATAAACCCGGTGCTTTGGACGCAGCTTCTGGTTATTTCTTTTTTGGGCAAAAGAGTTCAATTCCCCTAACTGATATCGAGTTATTAAAACTTTATAGAGGATTGTCTTAAACATTTGACGCTATATATTCAGCAACTCAAACTAATGAGTCATCAGGAATTTTTTTCTTCTTTTAAACTCTTAATTGCTTCATATGAAAATGTAACCGTAACAGTAGTAGTTTTTTCTTTTCTTATTTGCTTCTTTTTTCTTTTTTTTAAGTTTGTTAATAATGTATATATCTTGATTTCATATTTTATTTTTAGCCAATTTTAATATCTTGTCTATTTTCGCTATGCTCACGACATTAAAAGAATGAGATAAAAAAAGAGCGCACAATTGTTATAAGTAAATAAAAACAAAAACTTTTAAAAAAAGTAGCACTCAATCATACAAGACAATTTAAAACAAATAGACGGGGTATTTATTTCCGAAATTGCAGTGGGAATACTAACTTTTATTTTAGCTTTTTTATATTTTTAAAAACATTTATCTGCTAAAGTATAGAACAGAATAAATTTGCTTTCTCTGAGTGTCCGGAAATATTTATTTATATTTAATCTCAATTAGTTTTAAGAAAATTTCAATACTTGAACCTCTCATGTAATTCAAATCGACCTTGGATAATGGGCTCGAGAAAATAATATTTTTAAAATTTGTGAGTATTCTTTTAGATTCGTCAATCATTTTAGACTGAACTTAATACAATTAAATATATATCTAAGGTAATTAATGATATTGAGTAATTTCTAGTTGAAATTAAGAATAGAAACTCCTAATTTTATATAATTTATAAGCAACGAATTTAAAAAATAAAACAGGAGATCTCTATTATGGCTCAAGTTAATAAAATTACGACAGAATAGTTAGGTTGGCTTTTATCCAAGTAGATTGTTTACAAATCTGAGATACTATGGAATCATGTCGAAATGAGTAAAGTATTACTAACCGAGATATTAAATCATTAAGGAACAGAATTGTTTTATCTTGTATATTTACACTTATCAAAAAATGTGTATAATGCCGATAAGATATTGAGGACTTATTCTTAATCAATTATTAATTATCTTTGGAAACAGATGCAGATTGAAATATAATATGTGGTTACCCAAAAACACAAAATTATATATAGATTCTTTATAAGTTCATAAATATCATTTAATGAAGCGACATAATTATTTGTCAAATTTAGTTAATTCATTTGTTTATTCTTCGGTGAGCCAATATAAATGGTTATCATATATTTTCTTGCTTATTATTTGTATGATAACGCTAATTTTAATGTGTTGTGCAAATTTTCTCAACTTTCGCGGTGATGACCTAATTATTATCAAAGCATCAATAATTAATCATTTTCCCATAAATGAAACATGGCTACAAACAAATCAACCGTATTTTAGACCTTTAACAGTTTTAATTATATATTTTGAATTTTTAATAAATGGTTTTAATCCATATTATTATTATCTCTTTAATATAACAATACATTTGGTAAACTCCATATTGTTGTTTAAAGTATTGTTAGTTCTCATCGATAATTTAAATTTGCAGATTAATTTTTTCCATATTTTTGTAATTTCTTTGTTTATTTTAAATTTTGTTTCTATAGGAAATGTTTTTTGGATATCTGAACAACATGATTTATTGGCTCTTTTATTTATTCTTGTTTCAATTAATTGTATTATTAGTTTAAAGTCTAAGCCAAATAAAGCAGCATTAATAATATTTCTTTTTTCAATATGTTGTGGTTTTCTCATCAAAGAATCTTTTATATTAATAGTTTTATATGTTTTTATATTCGATTATATTTTTAAAAACAAATTATGTTTTACGAAAAATTATTTTTTTACTTTTATTACAATCCTTATAACAATAATATATTTGATTTATAGGATGTTTTTTCTTGGCTTAGAATTACATCAAAATATAAATATTAATACTATTTTTCTTGTGAAATATTTTACTTATGGTCTAACGACCACACTTTATTTTACAGACATATTAGACATTTTGTATTATAAGTACAATTTATATTTAATATTCATTCTTATAGTATTGATTAGTGTTTTTACATCTTTCGTCGGTATCTATCTATATTTTAGCAATGATATCAAAAACAAGCATGCTTCATTGATGTTTCTTATTATGGGAATAACCGGTATGCTCATTTATTTAAACGTATTTTTAACACCGCGTTTGTTGTATATAATTATGCCCCTATTTATCTTAATTCTATTTTTTCTCTCCTTTAATAAAAATATAATTGTATTATGTATTTTTTTCTCTTTAATATCAATAAACAATATAATATCAGTTAATAATGAAGCACAAAAAATAATTGTTGCAAATAATTATACAAAAGAATTTTTAAACGTTATCACAAACAATAAAATATATTATGAGAACAATAAATTTTTAGATTTAACTAAGATTCATAGAGTAAGCCAATTATATTGTGCTGTGGATAAAAGTTTATTAATCTCTTTAAAGTTAGAAAATAATTTATTTTATCGTGATATTAAATTTATCGAACCTTTAATGGTTGAGACATATCCATTTGAGGATATTAAGTCGATTTTAAAATATAAATACATTGATTCAAATTCAATTAGTGTTGAATTAACTGATGAATTATCGGTCATAAATCCTCCTCCGGTAACAAACAATTATAAATTTCTTAATATTAACGATGAAATAATTATTGAAGATGGAATAAAGGTACAAGCATTGCAAAGCTCTAAATATAGACAAGGGTATGCTTCAAAAATACTAATCCAATTCCCGCCGGATTATCTCTTTGAAAACTTTTATGTGTTGTTTTATAATGACAATAAAATTTATTTAAAGAAATACAGGGAATTCTGCGATTTGATAAATTCCAATTAAAGCATTATATTATTAAGTTTGTATATGTTTTTGCGTAAGATAAGGAAATCATTGCCTTAAGAAGTTTGTATATCTTTCATTAAAAATTTGACATTCGAGGATTCAACAAAAGCTTAGTTCCTTGTTGGCAACTATCTTACACTTCTTTGATTTATCTCTGAATATGAAGATCTAAATTAAATAAAACTACTAAGGAATTAAATAAAAAAACGCCATTACTATTTTTCCAAATTGGTCGCAAAATATTTTCTGGCAACTATAAGGAATATAAAAAAAAGAAAAGTTTTTCCGCCAAAGTATAGAACAGAATAAATTTGCTTTCCCTGAATGTCCGGAAATATTTATCTATATTTAAATTCAATCAGCTCTGAAAATGTTTAAATACTCAATTACTTACACAAATAAATGACTTTGTAAATCCTAGATACTTTTCTTTTATTATCACTGCATCGGGGAAAAGTAATTTAACATCCTTGTATCCTAATAGATTAGTATCTTCTACAATTTTTTCCGCTTCTTTTTTTTCAAACTTATTATACCATCCAAGATTAAAATGCCGGAGAAGAAATACTTTAAATTTTGACGGGAAAAACTGGAAAAAAGGAACCAAAAAATGAGGTTCTAAGGGAAAATAGTAGTTTGGAGTTTGAATAAAAATTGATTTTCCTATTCTTAAAATCTCTTCTGCGATTTTTTTCTTTTCTGCAAAATTCCCGATGTGTTCAATTAACGAATTTGAGAAAACAATATCGAATTCATGGTCACTAAATACATTTAAGTTCCTCACATCCATTTGAATGAATCTAAAGTTTGGATATCTGACTGTTATAGTGTCAATATTGATAATTGTAACATCGATATTATCTGATACTAAACCCATATTCTCCCAAAATTCCTGTGTCCCGCCTAAGTCAATTATCTTTACCGGTGATTTGTGTTTTTCTATTAATTGATTAAATAAATAGAATCTTTTCCTTCTAAATTTATTGGATAAAGAGTTTGTATCATTGACATTTGTATATTTTCTTAAGAATTTCAAAATATCATTTCATTTTTTTATAAAACATTTTTGTACGCATTTCATTAATTTTTCCTTCGAAAAGACTATCCGGGATTAATCTAAAATTATAATTATTATTAAATTATTAAAATAAGTAAATTATATTCAGTTATGAATACGTTGAAGAAAAAAGCTTTATTTGCGTTATTATCCCTATATTTTTTAGCACCTGCTATAAATTTAAACAGTGTGTTTGATTTCAACGTTTTTCAAAATATGCTTGCATCCGCTCTTTCTTTAATAATTTTAATATCATTAATATTATTTAAAGTTGAAATTAATTTATTTGTTCTTAATAAATCCTTTATAATATCTTTTTTTGTATTTCTACTTGTCTTGTTTATAAGTTCAGTGTTCAATGGAGCATTAATTCTTCTTGGAAAGGACTTATCGTTTTATTTAAACCTATTTCTTTTTTATTTAATAATAATAATTCTCAATAATATTTACGACAAGGATTCCATACTTCGTTTAACAAATGTATCAATAATTATAGGAGGAACTTTAGTGGTTCTTCTCGGATTTTTACAAATATCGGGAGTGAATTTATTTAATTTCATTAATGCAGATAGACCCGGTTCTTCGCTTGACAACAGGACATTTGCCTCCGAATATTTAATCTGTATTTACCCGTTTCTCCTGTATATTTTTTATAATTCTCTAAGGACATTTACCGGCAAGACCCGATTTATTATACTATTTTTACTACTCACGTTGTTTACTACATATATATTTCTCTTAAGAACAAGAGCAGCTTATGTGAGTTTTTTAATTATTACTTTGGTTTATTTAATTCTCAATTTTTCCCTGCGAAAAAACTTATTAAAGAAAAATCTGATTTTTACTTTACTAATATCAATTATTATTATTATCTCAATCTTCATCTCAAATTCTTCATATTTCAAAAAAGATCCGTATAGAATAAATCTGTCGGAGAATATAACTTCAATTTTCAACCCAACTCAAAATGAAATTAGGTTAAATTATTGGAAATCCAGTTTGGAGATGTTCTCGGATAAGCCTCTTTTCGGCATTGGAACGGGTATGTGGTTCGGGCAATATCATATGACATACGGATTAAGAGACAGGATTAATAGCGAAGCAATAACAGACGAAAATGTATATTTTAACTCCGATTTAAATCCCCACAATATTTATTTCGAGTTTCTGAGTGAGAATGGAATCGTAGGATTAATTGCTTTTCTATTAATAATAATTCCTGTTTTTTATTCATTACTTCGAAACTCTCTCAGAAAAGAAATTTTTACTCCTTATTTTTTATCTTTAATAAGTTTTTTATTGATAGGGTTCTTTACATTCATTAAAGATAATTTTTGCGTGATGATAATTGTATTTTTAGCGTTTGCAATGGTATCGCCTGATAAGAAAATTGATAAAATAAATGTAAATAAGATTTTATCAAAATTATTCCTTATAATTTTAACATTAATTTCCTTTTTGTTGTTTTATTATAGCTACAGCAGATTTCTATCCGAAAAAAGATATATTTCTGCCTTAAATTTAAAAGCAAGAGTTGATTATATTAATATGAATATCGAAATGGATAAAATAAGTAACTGGATATACCCGGCTGATGTGAACAGTATGCCACTTGATTATTACAGGGGTGTTGGATATTATGAACAGAAAGAATACATAAAATCTTTAAATCTTTTTAATAGTGCTTTAAAATTAGCACCGGGAATAGCATTGATATCAAATAATTTAGCAGCAACATATTATCAGACAGGAAATACAGATAGTGCAAAAAGTATTTTTCTTAAATTGAAAAAATATTATCCAAATTATATTGAACCGCAAATAAATTTAGTATCACTATATACGAACACTAAAAATTTTGATTCTGCTAAAATGATAATTAAAGATATAGAAGAAAAATCATTTAAAAAAGAATTTGTAAAAAATTATAATGTTTTTTTATCTGTAAAGGAGTTTTTAAAATGAAAAAATACTTGTATATAATAATTTTTCTTTTGTTTTTCATTGCATCAGATTCTAATGCCCAGATTATATATGGGGTTGTTCCTGATACAGGAAGCCAGGGTATAGGTTTCCCGATTTCTATTACAGGTTCCGAGACATATTGGACTGCGTCTACATACGTCGAAATTTATTTTGACAGTATAGGTGTAATTACATCGAACGTTGTGATTGTAAACGATACAACATTGCATGCAAATCTACAATTATTGGGAATTGCCTCAACCGGTTACCATAAAGTGACTACAGGTGATCAGTTCCTGAATTTTATTTCTAAAGATAGTGCATTTTTTGTAAAGTTATCCGCTCCCATTGCTCCCGTTTTAGTATTGCCGCCTGATAACTACCAGCTTGCAAATACTAATCCTTTATTTACATGGGATACTAACGGTTATGCCGCCACATTCAGAATTCAGGTGTCAACGGATTCGCTTTTTTCGAACATAGTTAAGGATACTACTAAACCCAATATTCAGGGTTACCAGATGCCGAATATACTTCAATTAAATACTTATTACTGGTGGCGTGTAAAATTCTTTAATGCCCTCGGTCAAAGCCCGTGGTCTGTTGTGTTCAAATTCAAAACCAGAATTACAGGAATAAATTTAATTAGTTCAAATGTTCCTCAATTTTATAAATTATATGAGAATTACCCGAATCCTTTTAATCCGGTTACAAAGATAAAGTTCGACATACCTTCATATGGATTCCCCTCCAAAAAAACGGAGGGCAGGCCGTTAGGAGCATATGGGAATGACAAGGTGGTATTGAAGGTATATGATTTACTTGGAAAAGAAATCGCAACACTTGTGAATGACCATCTAAATGCAGGAAGTTATGAGATTTCCTGGAATGCAAATTATATTTCAAGCGGAATATATTTCTATAGATTTTCAACTTCAAGTTTCGTAGAAACAAAGCGAATGGCACTGATAAAATAACAATTCTATGTCCTTAAATATTTTAAAGCCTGAAACAGGAAAATTGCTGCTCTCGGCACCGTTTTTATCTGATGTCTTTAAACGCTCTGTGGTCTATATTACAGAGCATAATGACAAAGGGTCACTTGGATTTATCATTAACAAGCCGATGAAAATAAAAATAAATGATGTCATCGATGACTTCCCTGAGTTCGATGCAGATATATATTATGGCGGACCCGTACAGCAGGAAATTCTGAATTTCTTTCATAAAGCCGGTGATAAGTTTAACAGCGGATTTGAATTGAAAGACGGATTATACTGGGGCGGAGATTTTGAGACTCTGAAACTTCTTATCGAAACCGGTGAATTGAATCCGGATGATTTCAGGTTTTTTCTCGGGTATGCCGGCTGGTCTCCCAATCAACTCGAGGACGAACTTAAAATAAATTCCTGGATAGTGAATGATTCAAAACTTAATGATGTATTTACCGGCGAGCCGGAATCTTTGTGGCAGAAAATTTTAAAAGAAATGGGCGGGGAATATTCTATCATTTCCACTTTTCCCGAGAATCCCTCCGTTAATTAAGCAGGTACGTGATGAAACCTAAATCCTCAATATTGGTTTTTTTAAGTTTCATCATTATATCATCTTTGTTTTGTTTTAATTATTTCCGTAACAACGAAATAAACTTGGATGCAATTTTTTACACCGGTTGTGCCATTAAATTGGAAAATAATGACATTCGGGAAGTACATAATAGAACATTTAATTATTTAAAAGAATATTTACCTCATCAAAAATTCGATTCACTTTTTGATGAGAGTAATTACAAAAAGCTATTACCCGAAAACGTTGAATCATTTGCTCAACAACTCGATTTTTATAAGAGCAGATTGTTCTATATTTCTTTGATTTATTTAATTATTAAGGCGGGCATAAATCCGTTTTATGGAGGATTATTTTTATCAACAATATTTGTGATGGCAGGATTATCTATTATTTTATATGGATTTAAAATCCATGAAAAAATTTATTTATTTATAGTATCTCTGATAATATCTTTGGTTCTGGGGACGGGATATATATGTAATCTCGTAACTCCCGATTCACTTATTTTCCTTTTTATTTGCCTGATATTATATCTTTTGTTAAAACAAAGTTATACATCTTTATTGTATATGCTTATTGTTTTACTCATAATAAAATTGAGTATGTTCATATTTGTTTTTCAAATGATATTTTTAATATTCATTTTGGACAGGAAAGGATTAATCAATATAAGTCTGATTCATATTGTAACGGTTACTGTATTATCTTTCATTATTATAATATTTTATTTCTTTTATATTAATGAATACAGCTGGGACACATTATTTTATCATACATTTATTAATTACTTATCTTATCCCTATAATTTCACCGAAAAGATATCAATATCACAGTATACTATCGTATTATTCAGAAATTTTTCCGCTATTTCACACTCAAAACCATTTTTAATATTCATTGCTTTTTGTATTTACAATATATCCCCATTCAGAAAAGAAACAAACTTTGTTATCATGAAATACATGAATATTATTAATTTAATATTCGTAATTATTCATTTTTTATTGTTCCCCAATATAAGCGAAAGATTTTTTGTCGGAATTTATTTTTCTACGTTTGTTATTTTTCTGTTTAATCTTGATGTGCCAGGTAATAATTTCTTACGAAATCAAACTACTTATGTGCTCCCCAATCGCGAGTGAGGCTGTTGCTGCAGGAGATGGAGCATTACAAACATTTATGACGTTTCCGTTTCTGTAAATAAGGAAATCATCAATCAACTTGCCATCAATTGAGCAAGCCTGTGCCCTTACACCTGCTCCGCCTGTTGTTATATCATTGATTGTGATTTCGGGTAATAATTTCTGTAATGCTTTCACAAATGCCCTTTTTGAAAATGAGCGATAGAATTCGCCGAGTCCGGTTTTCATAAATTTCACAGCAATGGAAAGAAATCCTTTCCACACAAATGTCCTGTACGTATCCCTCAGGCTGAAAGAAGTTTTTTTATACCCTTCTTTTTTGAAGGAAAGCACCGCATTAGGTCCTGCTTCAATGTCACCTCCGATTTTTTTTGTGAAATGAACTCCGAGGAAAGGAAAAGAAGGATCCGGCACAGGATAAATTAATGTATTTACAAGATAAGTTTTATTTTTTTTCAATTTATAATATTCGCCTCTGAACGGAATTATTCTCACAGGAAGTTTTCCGGGATACGTGAGCGAAGCTATTTCATCCGAGAATAATCCGGCGCAATTTATTACGGTTTTCGAAATAAAAGTTTGATTTGCGGTCAGGACTTCTATATAGTCTTCTTTCTGATTTATGTTTTTTACTTTTTGATTAAAATAAATTTCGCCGCCGTAATTTTTTATTTTTTCGGCATATTTTTCCGAAACTATTTTAAAATCGATAATCCCTGTATAAGGCACCAAAACAGCTTTTACACCCTTTGCATAAGGTTCGTATTCTTTAAGTTCCTCTTTCGTTAGATATTTTATTCTATCGAGTCCGTTTTCCAATCCCCTATTATAAATATTTTCGAGAGCGGGAATTTCACTTTCCGAAGTTGCCACAATCACTTTCCCGCACAACTCATATGGAATATTTTCCTTATCACAGAAATTGAGCAGCATTTTATAACCGGTTTTGCAGTTTGTTGCCTTTAAAGAGCCGGGTTTGTAGTAAATGCCTGAATGTATAACTCCGCTGTTATTCCCCGTCTGGTGGGCAGCGACAGATGATTCTTTTTCCAGAACGCAAATTTTTGAATCAGGTTTTTTTTCGAGAATTTTTAAAGCAGTAGCAAGACCGACGATGCCTGCACCGATTACGAGCACATCATAATTTTGCATTTAGTATCCGCGTACTTTTGTTTTCTCATAATCTGCCTTCGCCATTAATCTTACTAATTCATGGAATTTTGTAGTTGACGTCCAGCCAAGTTTTTCTTTAGCTTTTGATGCATCTCCTTTCAATAAATCTACTTCGGTCGGACGGAAATAATTTTTATCTACGGTTACAAGTACTTTTCCTGTTTTAGCATCAATTCCGGTTTCATCTTCATCTTTGCCTTTCCACTCAATTTTGTAATCAAGTTCGCTGAAAGCAAGTTCGATAAATTCCTTTACAGTGTGGGTTTCTCCTGTTGCGAGAACAAAATCTTCCGGTTTATCCTGCTGGAGTATTCTCCACATTCCTTCGCAGAATTCAGGAGCATATCCCCAGTCCCTTTTTGCATTCAGATTTCCGATTGAGAACTTCTCCTGTAATCCGCATTTTATTCTTGCAACCGCTCTTGTGATTTTTCTTGTAACGAATGTTTCTCCTCTTCTCGGAGACTCGTGATTGAATAGAATTCCGTTACAGGCAAAAAGATTGTACGCTTCGCGGTAGTTCACAACGATCCAGTAACCGTATATTTTTGCAACACCATAAGGACTTCTCGGATAAAAAGGAGTTGTTTCCTTTTGGGGAACTTCCTGAACTTTTCCGAAAAGTTCGCTCGTGGATGCTTGATAGAACTTGGTTTTTAAACCTGTCTCCCTTATTGCGTCGAGGAATCTCAAGGTACCTATTGCGTCAACTTCAGCAGTATATTCAGGAATTTCGAAAGAAACTTTTACGTGAGATTGTGCTGCAAGATTATAGATTTCTTCGGGATGAATTTTTTCAAGCAGGCGGTTAAGATTGCTCGTGTCTGTTATATCACCGTAATGAAGAAATAATTTTTTATCTAAAATTTTATTATCGTTATACAGATGGTCTATTCTTCCGGTATTGAAAGAACTGCTTCTTCTTATTATTCCGTGGACTTCATATCCTTTTTCCAAAAGAATTTCGCATAAGTAACTACCGTCTTGTCCGGTTATGCCCGTGATTAATGCTTTTTTCATATTAGTAAGATTAATTAGATGTAAAAATACGTTATTAATTTAAAAGTTAAAATTGAAAAGTTAAAATAGTTTATTTTCATTTGCGTTCTAAACGAGTGAAAACATTAAATATCTTTAAAGTAATTTGGGCTAAAGTCCCGATATAGAGCATCGGGATTTCCAACCCGAATACGGGGCGGTTTAGCCATCCCCGTCCCTCCACGGAGGGCAGGCTGTAAACGAGGGGTAATTTTCTTATTTTCAAACATTCTCCCCCGATTGGAAACATAAATATATGTTTGAAAGCGTTCCCAAAGAGGACTTTGGGAACGAAGGGAAACTAGTTTAGTTATTCCACTTAGATCCTGAACTCACCGACTAGTCGGGATGCAGAGAACGCACAAGTTCAGGATGAAAAATTCCAACAATACACTTCTAATTCTTTGTCAGCATGGGTAATTCCCTTGCGGCGTCCGTGATGGCGCCTATCTTAACTGCATAGCTGGTTTTATTTGCTAAATCTTTATCCGTTACAACGTGGACGTCGAGCATATTATCCATTTTGTATCCGGTTTTAAGTTGATTAATTTCCGAGAGGCATTGGCTCCAGCCGTTCAGCCAGTTTTCGAGCAATACACGCTGAATATCCGTTCCGTTAAAATGCACGAGTATATTTATATCACTCGTAGGTCCTGCAGTTGCATTTTTTGTGCTGCCGAATACATAGATTGCTTTAACGCCAAATTTATCTGCATCGAGACGCGATGCAATTTTTTCCGCCATTTTATAACGCCATCTCCAGTAGTCTTCCGGCTGTAATTCAGTATATACTTTTCTTTGCATTTCCATCTCAATTTTAGAAGGTGCGGAAAGCATAGCAAGCGCCTCATCAAGGTCTGCATTCATAAGGATTTTCAAGGTTTGACCATTAGTCACTTTTGGAACATCTATTACATGAATTGTATTCTTAAGGGCAGCGTATTCCGGTAATATATCCTTCAGAATATTATACGAGCTTTTAAGGAACATTTCATTAAAGATGATGCCTTCGTCATCAGGATAAAGCGGAATGTATCTGATAGATGATTCCACAAGGTCCTGGAAGAAGTGAGTACCGAAAGATAAATCTGGAAGATAGTTTCCTTTTTTCCTTGCGACCTCAATTAACACCGCTGTATTATTAATATCTGAATATGTAACATTCACTCCGAGCTTAATATCTCCCCTGCTTCCCCATCTGCCCGGACCGATTAAAATAAACTGTCTTTTAGGAAGGAGTTTATTCAGTCTGCCCACAGCTTTTCCGATATCCTTTAATTCATTTAATTCGGAAACATCATTATAGGAATTAGGGTCAACATATACGATATGTGTGATGTCAGGTACTTTTCCGTTAGATACATATTTATTTGCAGTGAAAATAATTTTTTCTCTTGGTGTATCTTTCGGAATGGGTGCAGGCATACTCTCCTGTGAGTAACTTTGAGGTCTGCATTGTAGTAAATAAAAATGTGAACCATTAAAAGCAAATTCAATATCCACAGGGAAACCGAGCTTTTCTTTTAATACTTTCAGTATTGTCTGCATTTTGGGAATAAAAGACCTGTTCGTCATCAGTTTGTCGAACGTAACCACAAGATCCTGATTAGCTCCGTCAATATCCATTTCCATCAGATTCTTTATCTGGTCATGGTCACAGGCAGAAACTATATCGGTAATGCAAGGATATTCACTTCCATACTCTCTCAATACATTTTTAATTTCTATTGTTTCAAATGAATTTGATTCAAGATTTATTACGTCAATTTTCTGAGGTGAATATCTGATAACGTCATCAACCGATACATTCACCCTAAGCCCGGGTTTACCGGGTGCTATCAATGCCGGATAATCGTCGCTTACTCTATCAACCGCCCTTGTACCAAGCCCCGGTACAAGCCGTATCAGACCATCTTCCCTTTTTATCCTCGGAGACCACCTGAATTCATTATTGCTGAATGCAACACCTGCATAGGCAGGGAAAAAATATTTTCCTACTTTTGTACCAACGACTTCCTGAATCATTATACCCATTTCCTCGTGATAATCCAGTAATCCTCTTTCCTTCCTGTACTCAATCGGGTCTGCATTGAAGATTGATGAATATACTTCTGCAATGGCATCCATCAGTGCACTCAGGCGTGCCTGTCTTGTGCCCTGATTTGCTACAAACAGACTTTTATACTTTCCCGAAAAAGAGGCGCCAATCCTGTCTTCAAGCAAGCTTGAACTTCTTACAATGAGAGGAACATTACCGAAATCTTCAAGCACAAGTGATAATTGCTTCACCACTTCAGAGGGGAAAATTGAGTTCTTAAAAATCTGAACAATGTAAGGATATTCCTGCCTTATCTGGTCAATATCTTTATATTTCTGTTCAATCACCTCTTCAAGATTATTATAATGCAGGAATTCCATAATAATATCCGATGTGATATACCAGGTTTTCGGAGTCTTTATATCTTTGAATATTTCTGCATGTTCGGTTGAATTTTTTAAAATTTTATTTGCAATAAAGAGCCCGACACTTTTGCCTCCGATCTTTCCGGCTGACTTGGAAAGAAATACCATATGCTGTATTAAATTCTGGAAATCTGAAAGATCGACATATTCTTTTGCCATCCCGATAAACTCCACCTGATCCGAGAGGAATCTTCTAATGAGCGATGCATTGATACCTTTCATTATAGTGGCAGGAAGGTCGTGATAGCTCGCGGAGGATGCCTGATAACGCCTTATTGAATCTGCGATTTCCGGAAGAGTACTCCCCTGATATTCCAATGTCCGGACTAAAAAGCTAGACCTGTCTTCCTGAATCCATTTTTGCACTCTCTCTAAAATATCATCGTCACTCAAATTTTCGAATGCTATTTTAAAAATTTCCTCGCTCATTTCCGTGAGTGCTCTTTTTTCCATAGGACGATTATCCATATCGGCAAAATCTTCATAGTCTTCTTCTTCTCTGATATTGGCATTATACAGCAACTGCTCTGCGGCTTTTATTCCCCTCCAGCAGAGAAAATTTATCATTTTTCTGGCAATCAGTTTATATAGGTTCTGGTCGGTTTCTTTCAATAAGTCAATTACGATTCTCCATTCCGGTTTATTATCCTCTTCCGGTTCCACCGGCTTATGTGATTTTTCGTCAAAGAAATTTTTCAGCCTGCAGTGCAGTACATAATTCCCGATTCTGTCTGAGATGGTATTGATAAGTCTTCTTTCTTCTTTTAAAAAAGGTCCGTCATCCCTTAAAGGTCTCTCTTCGGTATAATAAATATTAATAGAGCCAATTAATTCATCATTCACTTTAATATCCGAACGCAGAACCCATTTTGATTCCCGGTACTTTTCAGACTGATAGAGTTTATCTTCAAGCATAAGTCTCACCACGGTAATAGCGGGATATTGAAATCCGGGGGGCAGGACTTTAATAATACCATTGAATATGAAGTTCACATCAGAACCGTAATTGCTTAATAGTTCTTCGACATTATAGAGGCAGTTCAGTTCTTTTGCTCTTTCCTGAAGTGAGGTAAGAATTTTATCCAGTGATTTATTTTTTTCGTCCGTCATAATTTGTATACTTTTGTTTTTTTCCGGTTATAAAACTTTAACATAATGAACAAGTTAAGAAAGAAAGGAATATTATGAAACACAGAAAAAATGAGTAAAAAAACAATTAGTAAATAATAATTAGGAATTAATAATTAAATAAAGAGTCCGAACCAAGATTTATATAATTCAGGGATTAACATGATAGACAAAAAGCAAAAGACTTTACCACTGATGAACAGAGGGGGAAAAAAGAATAAGAATCATCAACACGAGGTCACGAAGGCCACGAAGAAGAACCAAAGATAAATTTTATAATTTATAAGAACAACAAGGGAAGAAAAGAATAAAAATCATCAACACGAAGGTACTGTGTTAAAAAGCAATAGAAAAAACACAACGTATGTTTTAATTAATTTTGTAATTTGGGACATATGTTGTATTATTTTTCCAAAGAGTGTAAATTAATACTAAAAGTTTTCTTG
>Ga0209540_10000167_pt1 | contig 82991 bp, 74 predicted proteins | sample BarGraIncu01121A_FD_184501 | JGI IMG/M metagenome (GOLD analysis project Ga0209540, IMG submission 184501) | Arctic peat soil microbial communities from Barrow, Alaska - Barrow Graham LP Incubations 011-21A (SPAdes) (version 2) | ecosystem: Environmental > Terrestrial > Soil > Wetlands > Peat... | reverse complement strand
CATACAGTCAGCCTCCTTTTGGTGTCAAGCAATCGCATCTCTGCAAGAGTAACGTCCAACCGGAATTTGATGCAAGACTAAATTCAGCTTCACCCCTATACTGTGGAATTTACTTTTTCAATTAACTGTTTGTGTTTAAGTTTGTGTTTAATGTTTACATCACTGTGTTCTTATGATAAAATCTTTAAGGTATTTCGCCGTGGTCACAGTCTATGGATCGTCCGACCATTCACTTTGCCACAGGACATTAATGGAGGTAACTAGATGGACACGATTAACAAAGCTGAAATTATCAAAGAGTATGGTCTTAAAGAAGGCGACACAGGATCCCCTGAGGTGCAGATCGCAATTCTCACAGCCCGTATCAATCACCTGACTGAGCATTTGAAGGAACACAAGAATGACCACCATTCCAGAAGAGGACTTCTGTCGATGGTTGGACAGAGGAGAGGCCTTCTTGATTATCTGGCCCGTATCAATGTAGAACGCTACAGAACAGTAATTGCTAAGCTCGGAATCAGAAAGTAAACAACTGATATTTCAAGAGAGGTGAGCTTCCCAGCTCACCTTTTTTTGAAATTTTTTTGAAAAAAGCCAAAACATGATGAGTTAAGGTATAATGTTAACGGTATAGTTGCTCAAAGTCACTGGATTGGGCCGTAGAGGGTAGATTGATGAATCGTATACAGAAGAAGTACGATGCACGAATCTACAAGCTACCGCCCTGGTGACTAAGGTATATTCAATCTTTCCAGGAGGTATTTTTATGGAAAAAATTTTTCAAATGACCCTGGCTGGCCGTCCGCTTATCGTGGAGACCGGCAAACTCGCCCAGTTCGCCAATGGTTCATGTCTCATCCGCTACGGCGAGACGGTAATTCTCTCGTCAGCCACTGCATCGCTTTCACCAAGGGACGGCATTGATTTTTTCCCGCTGTCCATCGATTATGAAGAGAAGCAGTATGCAGTAGGCAAGATCCCCGGCGGTTACATCAAGCGTGAGGCAAGACCTTCTGAGAAGGCAATCCTGACATCACGTGTAATTGACCGTCAGATCCGTCCGCTTTTTCCGAATGACCTGAGAAATGACGTTGTCGTCAATAATCTTGTCATGTCGGTAGATCAGGACTGCTCTCCGGAAATAGCTGCAATGATCGGTACGTCCATTGCAATCGCGACTTCTGACATTCCGTGGAACGGCCCCACAGGCGGTATCGTACTTGGCCTGATCGGTGACGAAGTCGTTATCAATCCTACGGAAGAACAAAGAAAAGCAAGCCGCATGTATGTAACGCTTGCAGGAACAAAGAAAAAGATCTGCATGGTTGAAGCCGGCGCCAATGAAGTTGAGGACGAGATAATGCTCGCCGCAATTGAAATCGGTCATAAGACGATTCAGGAAATTGTCGACTTTATTGCCGGCATAGTAGCTGAAATTGGCAAACCGAAATTCACATACAAATCCTCTGCCGTGCCGGAAGAAGTTTTTGCTTACATTAAGGCTTTTGGCTGGGATGACATGAGAAAAGCAGTTCTTTCCGATGACAAGAGCGTCCGTGATGCCCAGGTCGCTGTACTGACTGAAAAGGTAAAGGCTTATCTTACAGAGACAAACGAGAGCTACCTTCCTTATGTCGGTGAATCCATTTATAAGCTTGAGAAAAAAGTCGTAAGGGATTATCTTTTCCGCGAGCACGTCCGTGTTGACGGTCGTCCCCTTGATCAGATCCGCCCCTTATCCTGCGATGTTGGAATACTGCCCCGCGTACATGGTACCGGACTCTTCCAGCGCGGACAGACTCAGGTTCTTACAGCAGTTACACTTGCGCCTCTTTCTAAATCACAGACACTTGACGGTATAGATAACGAAGTTACCAAGCGTTATATGCACCAGTACAATTTCCCCGGCTATTCAGTGGGAGAGGCCAAGTCGTCCCGTTCACCGGGACGCCGCGAAATCGGCCACGGTGCCCTTGCTGAGAGATCCCTTATCCCGGTTCTTCCTTCTGAAGAAGACTTCCCATATGCAATCCGTGCTGTTTCAGAAATCCTGATGTCCAACGGTTCCACATCACAGGGTTCTGTCTGCGCAAGCACACTCGCCCTTATGGATGCCGGTGTACCGATCAAACGTCCTGTCGCAGGAATTTCTTCGGGATTGATTGTCAATGAGAATGACGAAAATGATTTTCTCGTATTCATGGACATTCAGGGAATTGAAGACTTCTTTGGCGATATGGATTTCAAGGTTGCCGGTACAGAGCTTGGCATCACCTCCATCCAGGTTGATATCAAGGTTGACGGACTTTCCATAGAGATCATCCGTCAGGCATTCGAAATGACAAGAAAGGGAAGACTTCAGATTATCAACGAAGTTCTCCTGCCTTGCCTTGCCGCACCCCGTACAGAAATGTCGAAATATGCACCCCGTATCATCCAGACACAGGTTCCGATTGATAAAATCCGTGAAGTCATCGGATCCGGCGGTAAAGTCATCAACAAGATCATTGCCGACACCGGCGCACAGATTGATATTAATGACGACGGCCGTATCTTTATTTCCACACCGGACGCAGAAAAGGCCCAGCGCGCCCTTGCGATTATTAATGGTATTGTTAACGATCCCGAGCCCGGACAGATTTTTGACGGCACGGTAACGCGCCTGATGGCATTTGGTGCTTTCATTGAGTTCCTTCCCGGCAAGGAAGGCCTTTGCCACATCTCCAAGATGGCATGGAAACGTGTAGACAAAGTGGAAGATGTTGTAAAAGAAGGCGATAAAGTCAAAGTTAAGGTTCTGGAAGTGGACAGTCAGGGACGTATTAATCTTTCGATAAGAGACGCTTCAGAGAAACCGGAAGGTTTTGTCGAGAGTGCTTCTGAGGCTCCCCGTCGTCCGATGGGTGATCGTCCTATGGGTGACCGCCCGGGCCGTGAGCGCAGAGACGGATTCGGCGGAGGACATAATGACCGTCCTGATCATGGCGACCACCGTCCTGACCGCGGACCCCGTCCTGAAGGAGGACCCCGTCCTGACCGCGGACCTCGCCCTGAAGGCGGACCTCGCCCTGAAGGCGGACCTCGCCCTGAAGGCGGACCTCGCCCTGAAGGCGGACCTCGCCCTGAAGGCGGACCTCGCCCTGACCGCGGACCTCGTGAAGGCGGATACCAGGACCGTCCCGACAGGGAAAAGAGAGATACTTTTGAAGCGCACAAAGAGCCTGTGACACCCCCTGATGAAGATGTCACCCGTCCGGGTGCAAGATCAAGGGATTTTTGATCCTTTGACATGAACCTTCGAAACAAATAATGAATGCAGCCCCCGATTGATCCTTTTGCCTGAAAGCAGGGGGGAAACAACTGGGGGCTTTTTTTAATTTATAACATATGAAAACCCATCCGGATTACTTCACGAGGGAAGAATCCGGACGGGCTTTAATCATTATATATTCAACCCCGATTTGCTTATTTGGCAGCGATGGTTTTGCGGTATTGCTCGCTCTCCCAGTTGCTGATGAATTGTTTTCCCGCCTCATTCATTGTGTTCACATTATATCCGGCGGAGCGGATTGTACGTGTTATAAAAAGAATCGCGCACAATGTCTCTTCAATCGTCTGGGCTTCACCTTTGCCGCACTGGTAAAGGACTTCACCGGTTTCACGGAAAATTATAGCTTTTTTGGTGCTGATGTCTTTATATTCAGATATGGAGCCGGATTCCACTACAGCCATCTGGCCGGAAAGGAATACCAGCTGATCAGGATACAGCGCCTGGACCGTAAAGAAATCAAGATCCCATTTTGTATCAAGAAGATGCGCTTTAAGCCAGGGTGTCGCTGACTGCCAGAAATTAGCGGAAGTCTCATTTGAAACCGGTTCCACTTGAACGGTCGGCCAGTCTTTTTCACTGACTCCAAAGAAAGCGGCAACGACTTTATTGACCTTTTCATGAAGATCCAGACAAGTATCGGCATTATCCGAGGTGGCAATCAAGCCGTGATTCTGCATAAATATGACAGACGGCTGTTTGCCTTCGGAATCCGCGGCCTTTTTGCGTGCGGTATCAATCTCGAAGGTCAGCTGCGCACCCGGGTTGATATATGGGACGAATGCATAGTTCAATTTCATGTCCGTCATGATATGGGATGCAAGTTCCGGACCTTCCACAGCACAGGTCAGCAGATTGGCATATACCGGATGTGTATGAAGTACATAGGTATCGAGTAACGAGTGAAAGCCGGCTTCCACAGACGGACGAAGAACAGGAAGACCATCGATTACAACGGCAGCATCTTTCGTTTGTGAGGATCCTGCTTTTTCAACATCATCAAGAGAGGATGCATCTGTATTTTGATAGAATGTCCGCAATTTTGAAAAATCGAGAACAGCATAGGCAGCATCGGGAGCTATCTGATCAAGCCGGAAACCGGATGCCTTGATAGCCATCAGTTGACTGTCAAGTTTGCAGGAAGTATTTCCGCCGCCGCCCTGGACATAATCCGAACGGCTGCCGGCGGTTCGGGAAACACGGGTGAAATCGGCTAAACGCTCTTCATAGCGATCAAGAAATGAGTTTTGAGCATCATTCATAGTTATTACCTCCGTTAATCTGTGGACATGCCATGCGAATCACTTATTTGCGTCTTTTTTATACAGCTTCATTGCAGCATCGCGGAAATACACGATACGGTCAGTCAGGGCAGGAATCAAGTCAGTTGTCTGACTTGAAAACATTCCTTTGGCCAACTGCTCGGATGCCAGTCTTTCATGCCCGATCAAGGCCCATGCTGCATCAAAAAGATTGGAAAACATGGGGTCCCGCATTGCATCGCAGACAAATGCCTGACGCGGCTGGTTGATATCTTCCCCACTGATCTGAAATAGTCCGTGTTTGTCGCACAGGCTGCGCAGGCGGATCAATTGTTCGCGTGTATTGCGTGAAGGCATATATGTTACGGCATTGAAACCGTTTGCCTTAATGACTTCGAATAGCTCATCAAGATAGCTGTCTTCAAAAGTCTGCGCCTTTTTGTCACCGGTTACAGAGCTTGTGATATCCCCGAGATACGGGTAGGCAAGTACGATGCCATGCATTCTGGCAAAGGCTGCAACTTCTGCGATCGGAGGACATTCTTCCGTTGCCGGCAGATAGAACTTTTCGACCAGGTCACTCTTAAGAAGGCCGAGAAGATCATATGCCTGATGGGGATTATTCTGATCCGTGAGCATAGATGCCATCTTGTCAGATACAATTATTTTCAGCGGCCCGGTAAGAAATGCTACAAGTTCGCCGGTAGTTCCGAATCGGGCAATCAGTTTGTCGGCAACCGCAAAAAGCAAGTGGCGTTCCGTTACACTGCCGCCCATGGCAGCAAGTGACAGGGGAAGTACATCGTTATCATAGTCAACAGCAAGACCTGCCGGTGCAAGAAGTTCGTTCAGACGCTTTGTCATTTTTCGGTTACGGATCCCGCGTGCCCTGGCAACCGGCTTGAAGAAATGTGCGAGTGCCTTGGTCTGGCTGTGGGGGACACCATGAAAAGCAATGTAAGCAACTGTATCCTGATCCGGATTGTTAATTCTGCGGCCGGCTAAAGGGGTTGCAGCAAATGATGCACGGCACTCTGCTCCGATTGTGGTAGGAAGTCCGATGATCTGACCGGCAGCGGTGAATTCGAGCGCGCCGGAAATGGAATCATGATCCATAATCCCGGCTGTGGAAAGTCCGGCCATATAAGCCATCCAGACAGCTTTCGAAGGGGAATAAGGAGAAAAGGAGTATTGTGAATGAATATGATTGTTAACGTCACGACCGAAAGCCGGACGGGAGATTACTCCCTCGTCCAGCTTCTTAGTAAGCTGCTTAAGTGAATCAAGCCGATCAATCATTTCGGGACTATTGAGTTGTTTTACTAAATCCTGAACATTATTTTGGCTCATAGCATACCCTTTCCTTATCAGACACCCTGCTTGTTTCTGCGGATCATCTCAACATTTGTGAAACTCTTATCGGCAACAAACCCCGGCAGAGGCTGTATTTTCTCGTGGAAAATATCAATAAACCAGCTGGACTGCGGGAAGAAGGAATCCTCAAGCTCGAAAGCAGGAGTAATCCAGTTACGAGAGCCAAGGACCGCTACCGGTGCGTCGAGATAATCGAAGCAGTAGTCGCCAATGTTTCTGGCCAGTTCGCTTAAGTATGATCCACGGTCGCATGCATCGCCTGCAACTATGACTTTTCCGGTCTTTTTAACAGATTCGATTACTTTGTCATAATTGAAGGGAACCATGGAACGCGCGTCGATTACCTCGACGGAGATGCCGAATTTCTCTTCGAATATTTTGGCAGCTTCAAGGGCACGGTACAATGTTGCACCGATTGTGAGGATGGTAAGATCCTTACCGGCCCTTTTGATGTCAGGTTCGCCGAATGCGATTTCATAGCTTTCGGTCGGTACTCCGCCGATATGGAACTGCTCGGCAATGTCATAAATACGCTGGCTCTCAAAGAAGATAACAGGATCGGTACCATTCAGGGCAGTTGTCATGAGGCCCTTGGCATCATAGGGCGTAACAGGGAAAACGACCTTAAGGCCGGGAACCTGCGTACACATTGAAGTCCAGTCCTGTGAATGCTGTGCACCATACTTGGAACCTACGGACACACGAAGTACAACAGGCATCTTTAGGATACCGGCGGACATAGCCTGCCACTTCGGAAGCTGGTTTAAGACTTCATCACCGGCACATCCAAGAAAGTCAGCGTACATCAGTTCAACGAGGGCACGTCCGCCGCTCATTGCATAACCTACAGCAGATCCGACAATGGATGCTTCAGCGATAGGAGAGTTAAACAGGCGATGGTAGGGAACGGCTTCTGTCAGTCCGCGGTATACGGCAAAAGCACCGCCCCAGTCACGATTTTCTTCGCCGTAAGCGACAAGTGTCGGATCTTCGATGAATTTATCGAGGATTGGCTCAAAAAGGGCGTCGCGCAGCTGGAATGCCTTGTTCTTGGATACCGGTTTACCGTTTTCATCATATGCAAAACGAATTTTCTTGGCGATCTGCTGGACACGGAGATTCTCTTCCTTTGTCTGCAGCATATCAGCCTTTCTGTCTTCCATCTTCGGCATGTGCTGGTTGGAGAACATAATTTTTTCAATTGCGTCCGGTGTTTTCTGAAGATCCATCCGGGGAGAGACATCAGGATTAATGGCAAGACGTACTGCATCGGTAATAGTGCGGATAACAAACTCGTCGATCTCGTCGAAATCCTCTGATTTAGCAAGGCCGGCAAGAATCATGTCAGCTTTGAATACGGCAATGGAGTCCTGACCGACCCACTCATCTTTCTCTTCCTGGGTACGGTAGGAGTCAGCGTCGGAAGGAGAGTGTCCTGAGTAGCGGTAAGTGAGCGTGTCCAAAAGAACAGGTCCTTTCTTATCCTTCAGAATCTTGATTTTTCTTTCCATGGCATCGATGACAGCTAACGGATTGTAACCGTCGATACGCTCGGCATGCATCTGCTCCGGATTTACACCGGCACCGATACGGGCAAGGAAATCATAACCCATGGTTTCACCGCGGGTCTGGCCGCCCATTGCATATTGATTGTCCATAACATTGAACAGGATCGGCAGGCCGCCCTTCATGTCGCCCTCCCAAAGCTTGCGGTACTGGTCCATAGCGGAAAACATCATACCTTCCCATACCGGGCCGCGTGCCATGGAACCGTCCCCGACATTACAGACAACAATACCGGGTTTTCTGTTGATCTTTTTGAAAAGGGCAGCGCCCGTGGAAATACCGGCGGAGCCACCTACGATTGCGTTGTTCGGGTAAATGCCGAAAGGAAGGAAGAAGGCATGCATGGAACCGCCGAGGCCCTTATGGAATCCTGTTTCCTTGGCGAAAATTTCCGCCAGGGCTCCGTATACCAGAAAGTCGATTGCAAGTTCTTTTACTGAACGGTTTTTGCCTTTGTTTGCTTTTTCAATAACTTTCCAGGCGGCACCGTCAAGGAAATTCTCCATGATTGTAATTAGTTCTGCGTCGCTGAGCTTATTGATCGAGGAAAGTCCCTTGGCAAGGATTTCACCGTGGCTTCTGTGTGAACCGAAGATGAAGTCATCTGTTGTCAGGTGGTAGGCCTGTCCGACGGAAGATGCTTCCTGACCCATGGAAAGATGGGCGGGGCCCGGATTATTATAATCAAGTCCGTTATAGGCGTTTGTGGTCTTGATGGAATAAAGCATTGTCTCAAATTCACGGATCATCCTCATATCGCGATAGATCCGCAGAAAATCTTCTTTGCTGTATTTGCCGGCTTCATCGCCGGGTTTTTTCTGATACTGATTGACAGGAATGTCCTTGAACTTGATCCAGCTTGCTTTTCTTACGTCTTCAGGTTTGATGTACAGTTGCTTTGACATAGTATTTCCTCCGATTATTTACCCCGCAGCGATGATTTCTTCTGCAGATTTTTAGATGGTTTGCGTTTACCTGCTGTGACAGTTGGTTTAGATGGTCAGTTATGAATGGAAAACAGCTTCGCGGATGATCTCACTGACGGTTGGATGAGGGAAAATCAGTTCCTTGATATCGTTTATCCTCATCTCGAACTCAATCATTATACCTGCCGACACGATGATTTCCGATGCATACGAACCAAGGAGGTGGCATCCGAGAAGACGCTGGCGGTCAGGATCGATTAAGATTTTGATAATTCCTTCTCCGCCTTCATTTTCCGCCATATAACGTCCGCTGAAATTCATTGGCAGAACCGTTTTTTCATATTTGATGCCCTTTTCGATACAGGACTCTTCGGTCTCACCGACAAAAGCCATTTCCGGATTGGTATAAAGTACGGAAGGCATTGCCTGGTAACGCATATTGTCCTTTTTGCCTAAAATTGTGTTGACAGCCACTTCGGCCTCGCGGTAAGCTGCATGTGCCAGCATCCAGACTCCGTTGACATCGCCTACGGCATAGACCCCGGGTACATTGGTGCGGCCCTGGGCATCTGTGACAATGCGTCCGCGCTCAACAAGCAGTCCGATATTTTCAACACCGAAGCCCTGCGATACGGCACGGCGCCCGATCGAAAGAAGAGTTTTTGCTGCAGCTGCCGTTTTTGTCTCGCCCTCAGCTGTTGTGTAAGTAACCTGGCTGTTGCCGACCGCCGTAACCTTGCAGTTCAGGTGAAATGTAATGCCCTTTTTGGCAAATGTCTTCTGAAGAAGTGATGAGAGCTCACGGTCTGCGGGACCGGCTATATGATCAAGCATCTCGATTACAGTTACTTTGCTGCCGACCGTATTGAAGTAACTAGCCATTTCCAGGCCGATAACCCCGCCGCCGACCACTACAAGTGACTCGGGTATTGTTGTAAGGTCAAGGATCTCACGGTTTGTCATTACGGTACCGTATGCTATCCCGTCTTTAACACCGGGAATCGGAGGGACAACAGCTTCAGACCCTGTTGCAATAACAAGATTTTTGGCTTCAAATACTTCTTTGCCGACTGCAACGGAAATAATACCGTTTTCGCGGCCGAGAATCATGCCAAGGCCTTCTTTGACGGTAACTTTATTGTTTTTCAGTGTGAACTTAATCCCGTTTACAAGGTTTTTGACGACTTTGTTTTTACGGTTAATGACAGCTTCCTGGTCGATTTTTGCATTCTCGGAAGTAACACCGTATTTTTCACCATGACACGCATGGTCGAAAATCTTGGCGCTGTTGAGAAGTGTTTTCGACGGAACGCAGCCTTCATTTAAGCATACGCCGCCGATCTTGTTTTTCTCGATGAGAAGAACGGAGAGACCCGCTCCGCCTGCGCGTTCAGCAGCCATATATCCGCCGGGGCCACCGCCCAATACAAGTAAATCATACATTTTCTGTCCTCCTTTATTGCATCAGCAGCAGTGAAAAATTCTCCAGGGTTTTTACCAGATCCTTAAGGAATTTGGCTGCCGGAGCACCATCAAGTGCACGATGGTCGAATGTGAGGGAAAGTCCCATTGCCGGATATCCCTTGAGTTCCCCGTTTACTTCACGTACACGGGTTGTGATTGTGTCAACGCCGAGAATACAGGTCTGCGGAGGGTTGATGACCGGTGTGAAAGACTCGATTCCCATGGTTCCAAGATTGGTAACCGTAAATGTTCCTCCGCGAAGGGCATCCGGGTTGATCGTGCCTTTCTGGCAGTCAGAAGCGGCAGCCTTCACTTCAATCGACATGGCTGACAGTGTCTTGGAATCCGAATTGAAAATGGTAGGCACCATTAATCCGCGGGGAGTATCGATTGCAACACCCATGTGCACATGCCTGAAGAAAGTTAACTTCTCATCATCATAGTGTGCGTTGCAGGACGGATGGCGGCTCAGGACTCTGGATGCAGCATAAAGAATGATATCATTCAGTGTAGGTACATTCTCTGCAAGAGTGAACCCCTGCTCGGCTTTAAGACCTGCTTCGCCGGCTTTCTTAAGCCTGGAGCGCAGGGCAAGCACATCGGTTGCATCAAAGCTTGTGTTTAAGGTAAGCTGAGCCATCTGGGAAAGGGAAGCCTGCATCGAACGGGCAATAACCTTGCGGATATTGCTGTGTTTTTCCGTGTAGGTTTCCGGACTGTCAGAAGACGGGGCAGCCGCTGCGGGTGCTGTGATGGAAACGGCGGCAGGTGCGGCAGTTTCAGCGGCAACGCCCCTGGCAATATCATTTACACTGACTCGTCCGCCCAGGCCGGTACCATTCAGATCAGTATCATATTGTTTTCCGGCGGCAGAGGTCGAAAGTTTGCCGGAAGCAATAAGGTCAAGTACATCGCGTTCGATCACGCGCCCGTTCGGCCCGCTGCTTAAAGCAAAACGAAGATCAGCGCCGACTTTTGCTGCCAGGTTGCGTGCCCTTGGACTGATTGCGTCCGGCATATCGCCTGCGGCAGCAGTAACTGGCTGGGTATTTGTTTCTTTTACCTGCTCCGAAGCGGCCGCAGCTTTATTTGCGCCGTCAGATGATGTTTGAGCAGGGGAGGGGGCTGTGCCGTTGGGATCGAACTCTGCAAAGGATTCCCCGGGCTGACCGATTACGCATACGTTTGTGAGACAGGGAACATCATCACCCTCGTCAAAAAATACGACAAGGATTGTGCCGTCCAATTTTGCTGCTTCGTCAAAAGTAGCTTTGTCCGTTTCGTACGTGAAAAGCAGATCGCCTGCCTTTACCGCATCGCCTGCCTGCTTATGCCATTTGCCGATAATGCAGCTTTCTACGGATTGACCTTGTCTGGGCATAATTACTGGTGTAGCCATGATTATTCCTCCTGTTTGAGTTTTGAGCTGATCAGATGTGGTTTGTAATCATTTCAGATATGTTGCCTGTAAAATGAACATTCTTATTAATTCAGCATGTTCTGGCCGCCGGTGACCGGAATCGCCTGGCCGGTTTCATAAAGCTGTTCCACGCAGTATGTGATTGCCCGGGTTACATCAACAGGGGAACACCCTCTGCGCATGGGTACTTTACCTACATAGAAATCATATACTTCCTGGACCGTTTTGGCTCCGGGAACTTTGCCGGTATTAAGATATTGGACAAAGAGACCCCTGTCAGGATCACTCCACAGAGGTCCTTCATAGAAATTGCCGGGACAGACGGCGTTGACTTTTATTCTGTCCTCAACGAGTTCTTTGGCAAAACTTTGAACAAGTCCAATTCCGCCGAATTTTCCGCCTGCATAAGCAAAGTTCTTATTGGATCCTTCAAGTCCGGATTTTGAATTGACCTGAACGATATCCGAATAGTAGGCGGGGCTATAGCGGGCCTGAATTTTCATAGGACGCGAGCCGTACTTTACTACAATAAAAAATGCGGTGTAGTTAATTTTGGTTACAAATTCAAAGTTTGACAGTGTCATTTCTTCGAGGCCGCCGGCACGAAGTACACCGGCATTGCTGACAAGGAGATCCAATCCGCCGAAAAGCAGAACTATATTCTCCATAAGCGATAAAACGGATGCTTCCTGACCGACATCGACTGATAAAGCAACGGAAGCCGCAGGACCATATACGGCATTGAGGGATGCAGCCACGACTTCTGCCTGGGGAAGGTTCAAGTCGGCAATGACTACATGGGCACCTGCTGCTGCAAGTTCACGTGCAATACCTTCTCCAAAACCCTGTGCACCGCCGGTTACCAGGGCGACTTTGCCATGAAGGCGATTTCCCCTGGCTGTCGTGCCGGGTAAAGTGAGGAGAAAAGAACCAAAGCCTGCAAGGATAATCTTTTTGTATCCGTGTCCTTCGGATAGGCTTTTCTGCAATAGACCAAGTAAACCGGATAAATCCGCTGTCCCAGATATATCAATAAAAAGCACATCTTTATTTACGGCTGTCCCGGCAGAGTTTTCTTCGGATTCTGCCTGAAAACTCACAAGAGGATAGTATTCGTTTTTTGAGAGTGACCGGATAACCGGGGCGACTGCTGCGGCAACGCTCGTCTTACCGCCTGCCTGTTCAATCCAATTCAACATAATAAATTCACCTTTCATAAGTAGATTATCCTGCCAACGGCAAAAGGTCCGGCCACCCGATCATGTGTGTCCGGACCGAAGCCGTGAAGTACAATTAAATTGATTTGGCATTTGCCAGCAGGAATTTCTCCGCATCAACATTCCAGAGTCCGTTGTTTATTTCGACAATATCCGCCAGCTTCCTGAAAACCGGATCGGATGCACCGAGAGCCCGGAAGTCATTTAACGCGGTAAGCGGCATATCAATCTGTGTGTAGATGAGCTTCTTGCCTCCGGGAATCTTCGGCAGGTTAAGAGTAGTCTCGATAACGCTGTTGATTCCTCCTACATGTGTGACCATGGCAGACGGATTGATAAGTCCTTTTGTCATCATATCAATTGCTTCGATCAGGTCATCGGTATTTCCGCCGCTGTTGCCTGCAACATGGGATGCGTTGTAATGGACATTGTAGAAATTGAACTGCGCACCGAATGCCGGATTGGTCGGACCTGCAAAAAAGTTAAGGCATCCGTCATATGCGAGGATTTTATCTGCCTGCTCGACAACGGGTGCAACAGGTGCATATACATATACGTCATTATAGCCTGTGCCGCCGGTCAGTGAAATCAGGTGAGCGGGGACATCTTCAATGCCGCTTGTGTTGACATATACAAGCTTGACGCCGTTTTTGGCTGCTTCTTCCACAGAGTAAATCGATGCGGCACGTGCGAGGCGGGCGTCGTCAATATCCGTTACGACGAGTAGTGCAGGACGGCGTGGATTATGTATCGCATAGTCAATGGCGCCGAGGCCCATGGGACCAACGCCTGCAAGAAGTGCCATACTGCCGCCTTCTACAATACCCATGCTATGGACATAGCTTCCTGCCACAGTGTGGTAATTTACGTGGAAACCTCCGATAATGCAGGACACCGGTTCGGAGAGGGAGCCGAAGTAAAATGCTTCCCCGGTATAATGAAGAAGACAGCCGCGGCTCATAACAATCTCAGGAATTACAATATAAGTTGCTGCACCGCCGATATTATGGAAAGAATAGCCTGGTGCCGCATAGACATTTCCGGGTTCATTGAGAGCCGGCTGAATACCGAATTTTTCGCCGGGCTTAAACTCATTTGCCCATTTACTGCCGACTTCAATTATTTCACCGCAGAACTCATGTCCGATAATAACCGGGTTCTGCGCTATATCAGCGGGAACACGCTTGTGGTCGGTTCCCTGCATAGCTGCTTTATATGAGGACATACAAATGCTGTCAGATATTATTTTGGCGAGGATTTCACCGGGGCCGATTTTGGGAAGTTCAAATGTCTCGAGTCTTAAGTCTTGTTTTCCGTAAAGTCTTACTGCTGTCGTCTTCATAGGCAGATCCTCCTGTAGTTTGATGTCAATCATTTAAAATGTTTTCAGGTTAGCCGCAGCATTAACCGCAGCGACTGATCGATCCATTCGATTCTTTATGTCAGATTATAGCATTTATGATGTTGCTTGTGAACACTAAATTGTTAATTTCTTTCATATATTTTGCAAACGAGTTACAAAAGAAAATATCTGATAATTGAACAAAATCATTGAAATTGTTATTTATATATACTATATTCATATCAAACATACCAAATATAACTCTTTTATTAGCTGATTGAATTTGGTATTGACCTGTGATATCATCAAATTAATAGGAAATTAACATAGATAAAAACAATGATAATTTGGAGGGGCTTATGCCAATAGATAGACGTGATGCAATAAACCAGTTCATTCAATCCCACGGCGAAGCCCGTTTGACAGAACTTGAAGAAAAGTTCCCGAAAGTTTCAAGTATGACAATCAGAAGGGATCTTGAGACACTGGAAAGACAGGGATTAATTGTGCGCGTCCGTGGGGGTGCCAAGTCACTTGCTCATCTTTCAATGATCAAGGAAGCAGCTTATACACAGCGCCAGGTTGAAAATACAATGGGTAAACTGTCAATTGCAGATAAAGCGGTCACCCTGGTTGAACCGGGACGGTCCCTATATATTGACTCAGGGACAACCTGCATGTGTTTTGCCCAGCGACTGTCGGATCAGAACCTTTTTGTGCTGACACCGGCGCCCAATATAGCGCTTGAATTGGCAAAACATCAGAATATCAAGATAAACCTCACCGGCGGCCAGCTTAACCGTGAGACACTGTCACTTTCCGGCTTCAATGCAATTGAATATGTTAAGAGTCTTAATATTGATCTTGCTTTTGTTGCTGCCAGTGCGTTTTCTTTGAACAGCGGATTCTCCTGCGGAGATTATTTTGAAGCAGAGCTTAAACGCCTGATCATCAAAAAAGCGCAGCGGGTGATTCTACTTATGGATATTTCCAAAATCAACAGCGGTCTGCCCCATACTTTTGCAAGACTGAACAACATTCACACATGGATTACGGATAGTCCGCTGCCTGAGGATGTCCAGAAAGCAGCCAGGCAGGCGCACGTTACATTACTTTAGGAGGACTCCTCTATGCCGAGAGCTTTGATTGTCAGAAGCAAAAGCAATGACCCCTGGTATAATTTAGCCCTTGAAGAGTTTCTGATGCAGACGCTCAGCAGGGCGGCAGCCGGGGAATCTGACCTGTCTGCAATACTCTATTTATGGCAGAATCAGAATACTGTTGTAATCGGACGCAACCAGAATGCCTGGGCCGAGTGCAGGACGGGATTGCTGGAAGAAGAAGGCGGCCGGCTGGCTCGCCGAAGTACCGGGGGCGGTGCGGTATTTCACGATTTGGGGAATTTGAATTTTTCCCTGCTGCTGCCCGAATCCGATTTTGACTTGGATCGTAATTTCCAGATGATAGTGGATACGGTTCGCAGGGAAGGGATAGAGGCCGTTCGTTCCGGACGCAATGACATACTGGCAGACGGCCTGAAGTTTTCCGGGAATGCATTTCGCATCAACAAAGGTGTGGGTCTTCACCATGGAACACTTCTTGTACATTCCGCTTTTGAACGTGTCGCCCGGTATTTATCAGTCAATCCCTCCAAGTTAGCGGCAAAAGGAGTAACATCCGTCCGCTCCCGAATTACAAATCTTCAGGTATTACGTCCGGATATTACTGTTGAACTTCTGTCTGATGCGATGGAAAATTCATTTATCAGTACATTTTGTTCATCCCCGGCGGATATCCCGGGAAAGACCGAACCTGAAAAGAATGGACAAGGTTTTCTTATTGAGAGAAAAACAGACAGTGATTATGAACACGATCCTCTGCTTATTACTTTGCGTGAACAATTTGCTTCCTGGGAATGGCGTTTTGGGGAGAGCATAAAGTTTGACTCACAGATTGAGCATAAATTTGACTGGGGACACATCCAAATCGGATTGAATGTCCATCAGGGGGTTATAAGCAGCGCGCAGATCTACTCCGATGCACTGGACTGCGATTTTATTGACCCGGTCATCAACTGCCTCAAAGGCCTGCATTTCCATTCTGTTGATTTGGCTGAAGCCGTACTGAAGTATGCACCGGAAGGCGACGGATTCGGTGTATCCAGGAAAAAAATGGCGGAGGATATCGCTGATCTCCTGCGTGTACAGGGGTGGTAAGCAGGATAGTTTTAAAAGATCCCGACAAATGAATATCAAGTGCAATGAATCGTAAACGGAGGAATTACTTATGGAAAAAATGAAGCCAACGAAAAGACCCCGCATCGGTATTTACACAATGGGACTCAAACATTATTGGAAACAATTCCCCGGCTTAAGAGAACGCCTCATCGGCTACGGGGAATTTATTGAAAAAAGAGTATCTGAATTTGCAGATGCTGAAGTATATAATTTCGGACTTGTTGACAGCGAGCAGGAAGGAAGAAGGGCCGGCGAATATTTTAATGCCAGCAATGTGGACCTGATATTTGCCCATGCAGGAACATACGTAACGAGTGCATGTGTACTTCCCGTGCATCAGATCTGTAAGGCACCGGCTGTCATTCTCAATCTTCAGCCGACAGCCAGAATTAATTATGCACAGACAACGACAGGTGAATGGCTTGCTCATTGCGGTGCATGCCCCGTTCCGGAAATATCCAATGCATTTCACCGTGCCGGTATCAAATACCGTGTTATCAACGGACTTCTCGGTCTGGAAAAAACGCCTGATATTTCGCTTGCGGATGAGGTCACGTATCAACGACCGGAAGCTGTCAGGGCATGGAAAGAAATCGGTGAATGGGTACTTGCAGCCAGCGTGAAGAGCGGATTACGATATTCGCGCTTCGGATTCTTAGGAAATACATACAGCGGAATGCTTGATATGTACAGCGATTTTACCATGTTCCAGGGACAGACAGGAGCACACCTTGAAGCGCTGGAAATGTGTGACCTTGACCGTATGCTTCAACTGGTCACCCCCGAAGAAGTGGAAGGGAAGAAGAAGGAAATTGCAGAGTTTTTTATGATCAGCGAAGATTCTTCCGCTGACCCCCTTGCAAAAAAGCCGACATCAGAACAGATTGAATGGTCGGCGCGCGTAGCAGCCGCACAGGAACGCCTGATAAAAGAATTTGACCTGGACGCATTGACCTATTATTATCACGGCGCGCCTGGCGGAGCATATGAGAAACTCCAGGGCGGATTTATCGTCGGGCATTCCCTGCTGACGGCAAAGGGAATACCGTGTTCCGGGGAAGGCGATCTCAAGACCTGCCTTGCCATGAAAATATGTGATATCGTCGGTAAAGGCGGCAGTTTCTGTGAGATCGTCGTTACAGACTATGATGACAATACTATCCTTCTTGGGCATGACGGTCCTTTCCATCTTGAAATAGCAACAGGGAAGCCGATCCTTCGAGGTATGGGGCTTTATCACGGGAAACAGGGAACCGGTGTATCCGTTGAAGCGAAGGTCCGTACAGGTCCGATCACAAATCTCGGTACAACACAGACCATTGACGGCAAGCTCAAGTTCATTATTACGGAAGCACAGTCGACGGATGGTACCATAATGACTATCGGCAATACGCAGACCCCTGTAAAGTTCAAAAAGGATCCAGACGCCTATATGGATGAATGGTTTGCAGAGGCACCGACACATCATTTTGCAATGTCCGTGGGACACAATGCATCCCTGTTTCAGAAAATTGCGGATATCATGGACATTTCGTGTGTCGTGCTAGATAAATAGATCAGGGTGTAAAGAGCGGGCTGAATGGTAAATGATTGAAATAATGTTAATGAAAATAACAGCTGCAGTTATAGTAACGGGTGCCTCATGTATTACCAGTTTAATGACTCAAAACTCGATTCAAACTCCTTCGTTTAGGCAGATCTTCTGGGATATGAATTACCTGCTCTACTCTGTTCGCGAGCCATTCCCAAGCCGATCATCTAAAACTAATCTTGTGTTCGGAAAAATAACGCAGGAAGCTCCTCTCAAAGTAATGTTACAGATGCCGGAAAACGGCGTTATATTTAGTGATGGAATGGAAAGTGATTTTCTTGAGTTTAGCTCAGGCATGGAAGCAGTGATTTCGGTAGCAGAAAAAAAGGGCCATCTGGTTGTTTAATTTGATTAAGGTTTTGAGAAAATTTAGTCGGTATTGCATAAAGCAATTTTTACCGGACTAATTAACCGGAACCAATGTAACATTACCATTTGCGTCATAATCAATTAGAAATTGATAATTTGTATTTGCATCTGCCGTGAACTTATTCTTAAATATAATATTGTTATCAGAATCAGATAATGTCAGATCATAATCAAGGCTGTCCGCATCATTAAAGGAAGACGGATCTATCGTAAAGCTAACTTTTCCACCATTTTTGATTGCGGAGTTATTAGCATTCGTAACAACATTCGTCTCCGAAATCTCGCCATTGTGATATATATCCATTCCAATACTGTAAATCGGATTGTCAGTGTTATTTTGGATTTCAATGCTGACCGGACCGCTAAAATCCTTATATATATATTCTGAAATCAATTCAGGCCAGTTTGTGTCGGACCTGGTCATTGAATAGGCAGCGTCTGTGCCATTTTCCGTTATCTTTAGTTCTGTAGTTTTTTCATAAAAAATTAAATAACACAGATCATATCCATCAGCGTCAGATTCATCGAGATCACTGTAAGCAAAAATATTGACCGGCTTACGGAAGAATCCTTCTAAACGGGAATTCGTTTGAATATCGGCCGTTTTTGCTGCGCCTTTCCGGTAGATCAGATAGGACTGCGTGGCATCTTCTTTTGATTCGCACGCTAGTACATATATGCCGTCACCGGTTTGATCACAATTACTAAGCCAACTGTTCACTTCATCAACTTTGCAAAGTTCTGTTTTATCCAGACTGTCGGTATACATAGAAGAGCTGTCCGTAGGTTCGGAACCTGCGTGTAAATACGAAAATCCTATAACCAGGCTAACACACAGGAAAACGGGAATAAGAATTACTGCAATCAGTATTCCAACTAATCCTTTATCATTTCTCGGTGCTTGCAAAGGGTTAGTCTGGTTTTCCGGAAGCGGTTCTGCACAATTAGGACAAAGGTGCCACTGCGGTTCGACCGGAAAGCTGCACTTTTCACATGTGAGTTTCAGTTTGGCTCCGCACTTCGGACAGACAGTGTACCTGTCGGTTACAGTCTGACTGCAGGAAGGACATTGCAGAGGAGAATGATCATCACGTACGATTAAATAAATAATCAGCCCTATAAAGGTAGGAGCAAGAACCACAATCAATGTCCATAGAACGGCGTTCATATTGCGTTTCTTTGAATCATTATAAACAAAAACACCTATCAGAACCGGAATTGCCAGAGACAGCAGAAATACCAAAGCCAATATGCTAATATTAATTAATGATGACATGATAATTACGCCTCCTTTGATAAATAAACAGAACGGATATAAGACCGTTTCCAATTAGACTTAAGCAGAAAAATGACAGACAGATGATGCCGGCTAACAGATGGATTCGAATAATATAAAAGGCCAGGATTGCGATACTTATATTTGCCAGAAAGGATGCAATGGCAAGCAGTATTGTCTGTCTTCGAAGAACACGGCGGGATGTCTCCTCCAGAAGCATTCTCTGTGTTAGCTTAGGCGGTTCAAAATCATCAAAATGATATATTGGCTTCATTTATTAGCACCTCCTTTAATACTTTGCGTGCTTTGTTCAGTCTTGATTTTACGGTGCCGACAGGAACATGAAGCGCCTGAGCTGTCGACAGCAGATCCATATCCTGAAAGTAGTGAAGAATAACAGTGGTTCTGAGTTTTTCAGGGAGGTTGTTAACAGCGCTATGCAGGTCACTGTAATCATCTGTTTCCGATGCCCGGACATTCTCCATCAGAGAATCTTTTTCTTCCGTTGATGAAAATAAGTCAACAAAAGGACTGAATTTTTTGTGCCGGAGCTGATCCCTCCATGTGTTTACACAGATCTGTGTCAGCCAGTATTCAAATTTCATTTCCGGTTTGTATAGGTGCAGTTTTTTACACACTTTAAGCCATGTTTCCTGATATAAGTCATCCGGGTCGAATGAGTCGGCACAGAGTGTGATACATAGACCGTAAAGCCGCTTTCCGTGATGTGCAATATATTGATCAATCACATTTGTGCCCTCCCTTCACTAATATATACGAATATAGAACAAAATAAGTTCATTAATCGACAAAAATAGTCAAACAAATTGAACATGTTTGTGTTTCTTGAGAAAAATACGAATATTTCGATAAAATGCGGGCGCACATGCTTCGTCCTGCTATATTTGAGCAGGATGACAAATAAGTGTTATTACAGAATCAGATTTACAGAGAACTGCTGTCATATTTTCTTGCGGGAATCCGGATTTCAACTTCGGTTCCCTCATTTTTGGAGCTCCTGTATGTAAGTCCAAACGACTTGTCATAATAGAGCTGCAGACGTTTGTGCGTATTATAGATGCCGATATTGCTGCCGATACCGCTGTCACCTTTGCCGCTTAAGATTGTCTGCATTTTTTCCGGCGGTACACCGACGCCGTCGTCGGAGACGATAAACACAATATTGTCATCTTCAGACCATCCGGTAATAACTATGTTTCCTTCTTTGGATTCCTTGCCGAAAATTCCGTGCTGTATAGAGTTTTCAACAATCGGCTGCAGTACGAATTTGGGGATTTCATATTCCAGAAGATCATCCGGGACATCAACAAAGAAGTGAATCTTGTCTTTATACCTCATGTTTTGAAGCTGGACATACAGTGAAACATGCGACAGTTCTTCACCGATGCTTACGATAATATTCCCTTTGCCCAATGTCAGCTTGTAGAATTTGGACAGCGCCTGGACGGCTGTGGAGACTTCTTCACTTTTGCCGCTTTTGGAAAGCCAGTTAATCATATCAAGTGTATTATACAGGAAATGTGGGTTGATCTGAGACTGCAGCGCCTTAAATTCAGAAATCCGTAAGTCGTTGGCAGCTTTTACTTCCTTTTCCATAAGATTATTGATCTCGCTTGACATGTAGTTATATGTGTCGATCAGATCTCCTACTTCATCATGTTCAAGCCTTCTTTCGAGAGGCTTGGGCTTCCCGCCCTCGACAAGCTTCATCTGCTTAATTACGGAAGAGATACGCCTTGCAATGGAGTTTGAAAGCTTCAGGGAGATAAAATAAGCAATACCAAGAAAAATGAAATAGGAAACAACAAACAGCCACAAGATGTTCCTGTTTTGATTCAGGACACTGTCAACAGGTATGACGGACACCATATACCAATCCGTACCGCTGACTTCCTTGTATCCGATATATGTTTTCTGAGAGGCAAACGTTCTCGTCTCGAATTTTGTCGTATCCGGAATGGTAGCAGCGACTTCCTCATAACGCATGAAATATTTACCTGAGAGATATGGATTGGAGGAGGAAACAAGTGTATTTCTGCCGTTTACCAGGTATGTTGCGCTATCTGTAGTGGAAATATTCTTTTTCAGGATGGAATCGATATTCCCTTTGGAAAAGTAGACAACGACGAAGGCAGCGGCTGATGCGGAGCTGTTTGAGTAGTTGATTTTACGGGCAATTGCAAAAGCTCCGGACTTACTCATCTCATCCGGCGTGAGATATAAGCTTGGGCATACAAGCATCCTGTCGTTGGTACTGCTGAAAATTCCATGCCAGTAAGAACCTTCAATATCGGAAATGGGGCGGAAAATATCATATGAGGTGAATGCAGGATCGGAATACAGGCTTTCAAAAGGAGAATCAAGATATATCTTAATATCAGAAATATTTAAATCATCAATAAGCGTGCTGGATGTATTTAGAAATTTAAGAGTATCCGTAATAAACATCGGGTCGGATGTGATCTTTTGCCTGAGTGTCGCATTGTCATACTGCAGCATCTCTGTAAAAAAGGAATCGCTTATTATTTTGTTGGAAGCCTGATCAACCTGCTCGATGGAACTTTCAATACTGCTGACCGTCTGCCTCGAAAGGGTCAGTTCTGAATGGATTGTGTTGGATAAAATGACTCCGGAAAGCTGATTATAAATGAGAAGGGAGATAACCAATGTCGGAACCAAAACCAGAATGAAGTGAGAGAGCATAAATTTATATTGAAGTTTCAGGTCATACGAATAGAAGTTGACTATTTTCCTGTATAGCTTCATCATTTTGCATTTTGCTCCCTGAACTCAGACGGGGAGAGACCCACCATCTTCTTAAAGGTTTTCCCGAAATAGTTGCCGTCATTATAGCCGACTTTAGCAGAAATATCCGTGATTTTGTAACGGGGATCCAAAAGCAGTATTTTAGCCCTGCCAATGCGGTATTCAGTCAGGTACTGATTCAGGGTTTTACCCGTTTCGTTCTTGAAAATAGTACATACGTAAGAAGTTGAAAGATAGACATGCTCGCTGATGTCCTTTACGGAAAGATTTTCATTCTGGAAATTCTTGCTGATAAATGCTTTGATCAGGAAAATAGTGGAGTTCTCCTGGATATTTGTTTCCATGGAAAGAAAGAGCCGGTCAACTTTCTCCATTAACAAATTGTGCAGTATGGTCAGCGTACCGCTTTTAGAAATATAATCAAGAATCGTCTCCGAACTGCCTTCTGTATCTGAAAGATAAACCTGCATATGGGCAGCCGTCCTATACAGCTCCATAAATAATTTATAGTAAAAATCTTTGACATAATTTACAAGCACGCCCTGGTTGTTAATAAGCTTCGAATAGAGTGATTTAACGATTATGAGTGCTTCTTCTTTATTCTGTGAGGAAAGTGCTTCGTGAAAATTCGAAATAATATCAAGTGAAATCTGTGTGGATTCCCGATTTTCTTTTTCGTTCTGCAAAACACTGTTGTACTCATAGAAAAAGGAACTAGCTAATAGGATAACTGCGGAATTATAGGAATCAAAAACTTTACTTGCACCCGTTACAGACTTTCCGACTGCAATATAGAAATGGCAGGACTTTGAAAGTATATCCGAAAGCTTATGGATGATTTTTGAAAGCAGGGGGAATGAGAGCCTGTCCGCTGAAAAAAGATGGCAGATTAAATACTCATCCTGCTTAACCGCCCAAAGATATTTTATATGATATGGTTCGGTAAGCCTGTTGAATTCATCGAGGATACCGCCAAGTGCTGTGTTGCCGATGCTCGAAAATCCATCGACAAATTTGACGATCAGTGTGGTAAATGAAGTCGACTGTTTGACAGGCATATGCAGTGCCGTAAACTGCCTGTCAATTACATCAGCATCTTCCAATTTCAAATATGTGATTTCCAAAGCCAGTTTTGCATTTGCTTCCCGCATTTGCCGTGTTGCGGAATCTTTGTTCAGCTGATGAATCGCGTCCGCTGAAATAGCTTCTTTTACCGCATCTTCAACTTCCCTGGGAAGAATAGGCTTCTCAACATAACTTATCGCTTTGAGGCGGATGGCGGCCTTTAAATATTCTTTGTCAGAATATCCGCTCATAAAAATAATGTGACAGTCCGGGGAATCCTCCCGGATTCTGTTTGCCATTTCAATACCGTCCATGCGCGGCATACGGACATCACTTAAGATAATCTGGGGTTTGTGCTTGCGGGCAAGGGCAAGACCGTTGATTCCGTCATCGGCCTGGTAGATGTTTATAATTCCAAGGGATGCCCAGTCAATACTGTTCAGCAGACCCTCTCTTGTAAGTTCTTCGTCATCAACTATCAGTAAATTCATTTTTTGCTCCGTTACAAGGAAATAATTTGTGTGTTTATGCTATTGTATCAAATTTCGGATGAAAACTAACTGTAAATAAATTACTCATAATAAATTACCCTGTTTCCAATAATTTTACCGTTTGAATTGAAAAGACTGGATGGTAGCATAATAAAAGAAAGAACATGCAAATGTTTTTTGTGCAGGATGACAGTTAAGCCGGTTTTCGCTTTGTAAGAATGCATATTTATTTGTTATAAATTGCTTGAATTAATTCCAGCAAGGACAGGAGTAAGAATGAGTGTGTCTGAAAATGATGCAAAGTACGTTCTTGAATTGAACGGAATTACAAAGATTTTTCCTGGCGTTAAAGCACTGGACAAAGTGCATTTTCAGCTCAGGCCCGGCGAAATCCATGCACTCATGGGAGAAAACGGCGCAGGTAAGTCAACGTTTATCAAAGTAATTACCGGAGTCCATAAGGCCGATGAGGGTGAAATGTTCCTCGACGGTAAGAAAGTGGAATTCAGGGGGCCCAGGGACGCACAGGCTGCAGGAATAGCAGCAATTTACCAGCATGTTACGGCTTATCCGCACCTTACGGTAACTGAGAATATTTTCATGGGCCATGAAAAAGTCAAATTCGGAAAAATCATGTGGAATCAGATGAATAATGAGGCAAATGATTTTTTGAAACAGCTGCGGGCCGATTTTTCCGCTACAGTTGAAATGGGTGCATTAAGTGTTGCACAGCAGCAGATGGTAGAAATTGCAAAGGCACTGTCCATGAATGCCAGGATTATTATTATGGACGAGCCAACTGCCGCATTAACAAAAACAGAAAGCGAAGAGCTATATAGAATCACTGAAAATCTTCGCGATAATGGTACTTCCATTATATTCATCTCCCATCGATTTGAAGATATGTACCGGCTTGCAACCAGGGTAACGGTACTTCGGGATTCAAAGAATATCGGAACCTACAACGTAAATGAAATTACGAACGATGATTTGATCAGAGCCATGGTCGGCCGCGAAATAAGTGACTTGTTCCCTAAGCCGGAAGTGCAGATCGGTGAAGAGGTCTTACGGATACAGAACTTCAGCAGAACCGGTTACTTCAAAAATATCAGTTTTGCAGTCAGGAAAGGTGAGATTCTCGGGCTTACAGGCCTGGTTGGTGCCGGACGTACTGAAGTCTGCGAAACCATTTTTGGAATTGAAGAAAAATCCGAAGGGAAAGTATTCCTTTACGGCAAAGAAGTTAAGATCAATAACCCGACGGATGCAATGAAGCTTGGCATCGGTTATCTTCCGGAAGACAGGCAGCTGCAGGGACTCATCCTTGACTGGGGTATCGGCCGCAATATTTCTCTTCCCGTAATTGATAAAATGAGTAAACACGGATGGCTTAATGATAAGAAGGAACGTGACCTTGCCAAAAGGCTTGCGGAGCAGGTAGATACCAAAGCGGTCACCATCTTTGACAAGGCAAGTTCCCTTTCGGGAGGCAATCAGCAGAAGGTTGTCGTGGCCAAATTATTATCAACCGACCTGAAAGTAATCATCCTCGACGAACCTACCAAAGGCGTTGACGTCGGGGCCAAAGCCGCTATTTATGTGATTATGGGCGAACTTGCCAGGCAAGGGTATGCAATCATTATGGTATCGTCAGAAATGCCTGAAACTCTCGGTATGTGCGACAGGATCATTGTTATGTGTGAAGGAAAAGTTACCGGTGAGTTAATGAGAGGCGAAGCAACACAAGAGATAATTCTTGATAAAGCTATGGCAAAGTCTCATCACACAACAGAAAAAGAAGTGAGGTGAGGATAAATGGAAAAGATAAAGTCAATTACCAAGACATTGACAAAGTCCAGGGAAATAAGCCTGATTCTTGTGCTGATTGTTCTGTGTGCAGCCATTCAGCTGAAAAACAATCAATTCCTGTCTTTTGCCAACCTGAACGACCTTCTCGTTAACGCAACGATTATGTGTGTCCTGGCTGTAGGAATGATGTGTGTACTTCTTATCGGAGGCATTGATATTTCGATCGGATCCACCCTGGCGCTGTCAGGAATGGTTGCGGCCCTTGTTATGAGGGATTATCCGCAGACTCCAGCCATTGTATCCGCATTGATTGCAATTGGTGTCGGCCTGTTCTGCGGATTCTTAAATGGTGTTGTTATTGCAAAGGGCGGTGTTATTCCGATTATTGCCACACTGGGATTTATGAATATTTTCAGAGGTGCAACGTACCTTGTGGCTAAGAGCCAATGGGTCCATAAGGAACAGATTACACCTGACTTTCAGAATTTTACATTAAACAGCCTGTTTGGTATTAATAACATGATTACCGTTGCTACTTTGTGCTTTATAATTGCTGCATATTTCCTTAAATTTACACGTACCGGCAGAAAGATATACGCAGTTGGAAGTAATGCGGAAGCTGCTGAGGTAAGCGGTATCAGTATTACAAAAATCAAAATAATGGTTTATTCACTTATGGGTGCCCTGGCAGGACTTGCAGGTGCGCTTTGGGTTTCAAAATATGCATCGGCACAGGGGGATTCCGGCAAAGGTATTGAGATGGACATCATTGCTGCATGTGTTATCGGAGGCGTCAGTTTAACCGGCGGTAAAGGAACAATGCTCGGTGTAGTGCTGGGCTGCCTTACATTGGGTATTTTGAATAATGCACTGCCGCTGATCAATGTATCTTCTTTTTGGCAGGATGCCATCAAAGGCCTGATCATTATCATAGCGATTATTCTGAATGTCATGACACAAAGGTCGCTTGACAGAAATAACTTAAAGAGGAGGGAACTGTAACCATGGCACAGACAAAGAGAGTAATTGCTTCTGAAAAAGTATTCTCGCTAAAGAGTTTTTTCCTCCAATGGGAGTGGTTTCTTTTACTGGTATTCATATTAGTAAATATTATGAACTCATTTATCTCCCCTTACTATCTGAGTGGAAGCGGCTTACTGACAGCCACCTCATCGTTTCTTGAAAAAGCATTTATTGCCCTCCCGATGGTGTTCGTACTTGTAATCGGGGACATTGATATTTCCGTCGGATCAACTGTCGCGTTATCCTCAGTCGTGATGGCAGAATGCTACAACAAGCTTGGCGTCCCCATGGGGCTTGCCATTGTGATTTGCCTTCTTGTCGGAACGCTCTGCGGGTTTATTAACGGAATTATACTGACAAAGTTTACGGAGCTTTTCCCGATGATCGTAACACTCGGAACCATGATATTGTACAGGGGAATTGCGGTTATGATCCTGGAGGATCAGGCATCAAAGAACTTTCCTTCCTGGTTCAGTAATATTTTCTGGGGCAAGATCGGCAGCGTACCTTATATGCTGATTGTATTCATAATTTGTGCGGTCGTGTTTGGTGTCCTTCTTCATAAAACCACTTTCGGAAGAAGGATGTTCGCAATCGGAAGCAACCGCACTGCAAGTAAATATGCAGGCATTGAAGTGCAGAAGATCCGACTGATCGTTTATACACTTACAGGATTATTTGCAGCCGTAACGGCTATCTTCCTTACATCACGGATGGGCAGTACAAGACCGAATATCGGCGAGGGATATGAACTCGAAGCCATTTCAATGGTTGTCCTCGGCGGCATATCCACTGCAGGCGGAAAAGGAAGATTCGTAGGAGCGGTCATTGCTATATTTATCATCGGTTTCCTGCGGTATGGATTGGGACTCATTAACACATCTGCATCAGCCATGCTGATTATCATCGGATCCCTCCTGATTGTTGCCGTAATGTTTCCGAATTTGAAGCTTGGAAGCCTTATCGGGAAAAAAGCAAAAAAACTGATGTAACAAAGGATCCGGGAGGTTGGACACTTTTACTTTGGTACTGATGGCGAAGCCATTAATGTATAATATGCAGGAGAAGTTTTCTTTTGAAGTTTTCTTTTTCTGTGTAAAAAATAACAGGGAACATAAGGCTCTGTTATGAAGAACTATTCATTACTTATTTCAAAGGAGGAAAGAAAATGAAAAAACTACTCGTCGTACTCTTGTCTGTTGCCATGCTTTCCACGCTCCTGGTTGGTTGTTCGAGCAAGACAGCTTCAACAACAGCTGCATCCAAAAAAACGTATGCCATCATCGTGAAGAATGCCGGTAACCCTTACAATGAAAAGGAATCAGCCGGATTCAAGAAGGTCATTGAAGATGCCGGTGCTACCTGCATTATCAAAGCACCTGAATCAGCAACAGCTGAAGCACAGATCACAATGATCAATGAACTTGTTGCACAGAAAGTCAGCGCTATTGCTGTTGCCGGTAATGATGCCGATGCTCTTAAGCCGGCTCTCACGCAGGCTATGGGTGCCGGCATTAAAGTATTGTCCCTTGACTCTGCGGTCAATAAGGACAGCAGACTTGTTCATGTAAATCAAGCCAGCACAGAACTTATCGGAACGACTCTCGTTAAAGCTGTAGCAGACATTGCAGGCGCTGACGGCGGACAATTCGCGATACTTTCAGCAACAAGCCAGGCTACCAATCAGAATTCCTGGATTGAGGCCATGAAGGCTGACCTTGCAAAAGATCCCAGAAACCTTGAACTGGTCAAAATCGCTTATGGTGATGATGAGTTCCAGAAGTCAGTTGATGAGACAGAAGCTTTGATCAAGAACTATCCTGACCTTAAAGTTATCTGCGCACCTACTACAGTTGGTATGATGGCTGCCGGTAAAGTTCTCACCGATAAGGGACTTACAGCAACTATCAAACTCACAGGTCTTGGACTTCCTTCAGAAATGGCTGATTATATCGGCGCTGACAAAGCCTGCCCTTACATGTTCCTGTGGAACCCTCTTGAGATCGGTGCTCTTGCTGCTTACACGGCTATCGCACTTGTAGACGGAAAAATCACAGGCAAAGCAGGAGAGACATTCACAGCCGGTACTCTTGGCGACAAGAAAGACGGTAAGTACACGATCGTTGCCTCATCTGACGGCGGCACGGAAATCATCCTTGGCTCTCCCTTCAAATTTGATTCTACCAACATCGTTGAGTGGAAAGCAATCTATTAATTATTTCCTGACATGAATTATTCAGTACAAAAAGAAGATTCCTGCGGCTTTATGCCGCAGGAATTTTTCTATATAATGGTACAGACAAGGGCATGGCTGATTTCAAAAGGAGAAAACTATGATAAAAGGTTTTAAGATGAAAATATATGAGGGGATGGCAGACGAATACGAGAAACGCCATAATGAATTATGGCCGCAGATGCAGGATATAATCCATGAATATGGCGGGAAAAACTACACAATTTTCCTGGATAAAGAGACAAATGTTTTATTCGGTTATATTGAAATTGAAGATCCCCAAAAGTGGGCGAAAGCAGCAGACACGGCTGTCAATAGAAAATGGTGGGACTTCATGGCAGATATCATGGAGACAAATCCGGATAACAGTCCTGCAGCAGTTGACCTGAAGATGGTATTTCATCTCGATTAACGAGGTTAGATCAGGCAGGCCGTCCAGGGGACCGTTATGAGTCTTGATAACATTCCCCCAAAAGGGAAAACCTTAGGGATTTTCATCCCTAAGGTTTTTTGCGTGGTCGGAGTGACCGGACTTGAACTGGCGACCCCTTGCACCCCAAGCAAGTACTCTAGCCAACTGAGCTACACCCCGACGCCTATACAATTTTATCATAAGATCTCCCTATGTCAATTCTCAATTTGTAAGTATATTTTCTGTCAATCAAATGGCAGCGTATATTAACAGGAGCTGCGTTGAACGAATGTTTGCTTTGTGGTATTATTTTTACATGACTGTCGATTAGGAGACATGTGATGCACACAATAAGAGCCTTCCTGGAAATCATTAAAATTGAATTTAAAGAAGATCTGCAGTATACCTTTGCACTTATGACAAGTGTAATTATCCAGCCGATTATTCTTCTGATAAATATTGCATTGTTTACAAGTGTTTATGCATATAACAATACCACCCAGATTTTAGGGTATGATTTGGGGCAGATGATCTGGTATATGACAAGCGCTCATTTCATTTGGGTCCTGATCTTCAATTTTACTGACTTCCGGATATCCGACAGGGTATTGACCGGGGATTTGAATATGGATCTGCTGCGTCCGCTGTCCCTGTTTAAATACGAACTCGGAATATCCATTGGATTTCGACTGACGGCATTTTTTACGGAATTCATTCCCGGCCTCATAATCTATTCACTTATCTATTTTCCTTCCTTTATGTCATGGCTGTCCATCCTTAAGTTCTGCCTTCTGGTTCAATTTTCCTTCCTGATCATGTATATGCTGAATTTCCTTACAGGACTCTCGGCATTCAAGCTGCAGAACAATGCTTCCATTACAGGGATCAAGGTCATTCTTATGAGTATTTTCGGCGGGAGCGCTATACCGCTGGAGTTTTTTCCGCTTCCGGTCAGGCAGGTTCTGGCGTTCCTTCCATTCGAATATGTTTTCTACTGGCCGATACAATTCTTTCTGAATACACGTACTTCCCAGGGGGTCTTCGTTTTTCTGCGTGTCGCAGGCCTTCAGAGTATGTGGGTTGTCCTGCTTTACGGTCTTTGCCGGTTCTTCTGGAAAAAATCATCAAGGGACTTTTCTGCCGTCGGGTGACTTACGCTGCTTGCAAGAAGGGGATATATGAAGACTATTCGGTTATTTATATGGAATGCCAAAATACGGATACAAAGAAACATGGCGTACAGGGCGGATTTTTTTGTAGGAATTATCGTATCCCTTGCGGAGGCATCCCTCGGACCGCTTTTTCAGTTGCTGCTTTTTACGAATACCAAAGGGTATCCCGGATGGTCGATTGACCAGGTACTGCTGCTGCAGGGACTCGTGCTATTGTTTTTGGGGATCAGGGGCCTTCTTTTCGGGGCGATAGGGAGCAGGGTTGCCAATATGGTCTGGTCGGGAGGTTTTGACAGACTGCTGTCGCTGCCATACAAGCCGCTCCGGTCAATCATGGCTTCCGGATTTGATTTGAATCGGATAGGAGTTTTGCTGGTAGGACTGGCGCTGACTTTTTATGCAGGCGTGAGGCTTCATCTGCAGGTCGGTCCTGTACAGGTACTGTTTGTACTGTTTGGTTTTTCCTGCGGCATCGTGCTGTACCTGGCTTTCATGATCTTCTACTGTACAATGATGGTAATGGTTACCAAGATCGGGAGAATTGAGGAAGTTATCGATACACTCTTCAATTTTATCAGCTACCCTGCGGAAATTTTTACAAACTCGCTTCGGATCGTTTTAATGACGGTACTGCCGTTTATGCTGGTTGCATACTTCCCTGCACAGAAGCTGCTCTCCAGGGCAGCCATAACGGTAATTCCGGGCATGCTCGTGTGCCTGGGGCTTTATGTGCTGAGCCATTTATTCTGGAACCACAAACTTAAAAACTATACCAGTGCAGGAGGTTAATATTATGACGGTTCATATGGATCTGAAGTACCGTTTACAAATAACCCGGGGGTGCAGGATATGAAAGACAGCAAGTCTCGCAGAATGACCAATGATGTGAACGATATAATCACAGTTTCTCACCTGTCCAGGAGTTTCCGCGTGACGAAACGCGAGAAGGCAGGACTCCGGTATGCCATGCAATCCTTGATAAAAAGAGAGTATGTGCAGGTTGATGCAGTAAGTGACATAAGCTTCACTGTTAAAAAAGGGGAAATCCGAGGATTGATTGGTCCGAACGGAGCCGGAAAATCGACAACTATCAAAATCATGTCCGGAATCCTGTATCCGTCATCCGGAGAAGTCAGTGTTATGGGATACAAACCATGGCTTGAAAGGGAAGAATATGTCCGGCATATCGGCGTCCTTTTCGGACAGAAGTCACAGCTGGAATGGGATTTGCCGGCAATTGACACATTTAATCTTCGTAAAAACCTTTATGATATCCCAAATGAAGTTTATAAACGCAATCTATCATACTTTGAAGATACCATGGGTCTCTCGAGTGTCTTATATAAGCCTGTAAGGCAGCTTTCTTTAGGTGAACGCATGAAGTGTGAATTTGTCTGTGCTGTTCTCCATGAGCCGCCCCTTGTTTTTCTTGATGAACCTACAATTGGCCTGGATGTAGTTTCCAAGGAAATTGTCCGCACTTTTATTACGCAGATCAACCGCGACAAAGGTACTACATTTATTCTGACTACTCATGACCTCAATGATATTGAGAATCTGTGCAGGAATATTACAGTGATCAACAAGGGAGTATTGGTTTTTAATGATTCGCTTGAAAAGCTGAAGTCATTTCTTCCGCCCAGGAAAATTATCAGTGTGCTGTTTGAAGTTCCCGTATCACCGGAAAAACTGGCACCTTTTGCACCGGTATCATCCGGGAAGATGCAGGCAAGCTTTGAGGTCGATACAGCTGAATCGTCCGTTCGGAATTTTGTCAGCCGCCTTTTGGAAGACCTTCCGATCGCTGACATCAATATCGAAGGAGCAGGGATCGAAGAGATAATACGTGATATTTATACGACACCGTAATGATTTAATATAGTGAAAATATTAAAATTTGTGTTATCATAACTTTAGTATAATCTGTTGAGTATAACAAAGCATCAACTTATTAATCAAGGGAGGCAATTATATGTTCTGTACGAAATGTGGTAAAGGAATCGCAGATGAAAGTGTTTTTTGTCCGGAGTGCGGACAAGACCTTCGAAATCTTTCAGCGGAAAAGCCTCAGAATACAAATGAAGTCCAACCGGCACCGGCAGCATCATATGAGCCAGTCGGTCCTGCGGCAGCTCCTGTAACAGCTGCAGCAGTAACACAGCCGGAGCCGACGGATGCTCCTTATGCACCAAACGGCTTCAGGCCTGCGGCAGCGGCACAGGCTGCTCCATACACATCAAACGGCTACACGAGGCCTGCAGCAACGGCACAGGCTGCACCTAACGCATCCAACGGATACGCTCAGAGTACCCAGAATGCGTCAAGCTCATACACACAGTTTGGCGGGGCAGGAACGAAGCAGCAATCATCAGGGGATGTCGGATCGCAAATCAGCGGCTTTTTCAAAGAATATTTCAAGAATCCAATTGCAGCCGTTTCAAGCCGTGCAGCAGATAAATACTGGCTGTGGGGTCTTGTTTCGATAGCCGCTTATTTGTTTGTTCAATTTATCATTTCGATAATAGGAACTACCTCGGTCTTTGGATTAGGGTATAATTTCGGATATAGCTTCGGTTATAGTTTTGGTAATCTGCTTGCGGGTATTGCAAATTTTGCGGCATTCATTTTTGTATATTTCCTGTTCCAGAGTGTCTTTAAGGTCAAGAAAAAGAGTCTTTTATCCATTGTCTCGGTAACGGGACTTGCATTTCTTCCGATTCTCCCGGTTTATCTGGTTGACCTTGCATTTACCAGAATATTCAGTAACGGCTCCATTTTTTCGGGCCTGATGACGGCAGTTTATGTAATTGCAGGCATCATTCTCTTCTCTGAACTTAAGGAATCATCTGATGAAAAATCAGGATTTCACAGCCTGCTGACGATTGCAGTGGCTTTTGCATGCATGCCGGTAATCGGCGGCATCATTGATGTTATTGTCAACAAAATCCTGTATAATGTATATTATTAATCTAGTTTAATGAATCTCAGCTTCTTTTAATGACACCCCGTACTATTCTGAAAGGGAGAGTACGGGGTTACCTGTTTAACCGTTTTTACAAGTGAGGAAAACAAATGGGCTTATCAACTCAAAAAGAAATTTGCGAAATATATCCTGACATAACGATCCGGCACGATCTTCGTTCCGGTGATCTTGGCACTATGATTAATATGCATGGCAGAATATATGCATCGGAATGCGGTTACAATATGAAATTCGAAGCATATGTGTGCAGGACTTTCTACGATTTGGGAATGCAATATGATCCTGATGCGGATATGTTCTGGCTTGCAGAAGCAGGAGACCATATGGTCGGCAGCATTGCTGTTATTGCGAAGGAAGATAATATTGCGCAGCTTCGCTGGTTTTTGGTTGAACCCGAATACAGGAAACACCATCTTGGGCGATACTTGTTTAATAAAGCTTTGGACTATTGCCTTGAAAAGGGATATAACCAAATATTTCTCTATACAACCTTAGAACAAAAAACCGCCCTCTCGATTTACGAGAAGGCGGGTTTTATTCTGGATCATGAAGAAGAGAGTCAAAGTAACTGGGGCCATCCGATTCAGGAACGTAAATACATTCTTGATTTCAGGCGGCAGCCGTAGTAGCTGTCGTCGCTGCTGCACTTGCGGCTGCTTCAACATCAGCAAGATACTTTTTGGCATCTTTTGCTGTCATTATACTCAGGCTGCAATAATAACTGCCCCCGCCCGAGGTTGAACTCCCGGTAGAACCTATACCCATGGACAGACCGTAATTTCCTTTTACCGTAACAGGATCTGTTGCTGAAAGAAGAGTGGAGAGTAATGCCGTTGCGTCCTCTTTACTCATGCTCGGATAAAGAACCTGGATGTAAGGTGCGAATACAATCAGGACTTCCTTGAAAGAAGCCTGGTCCTGCATAACCATTACGGCATGCAGTTCAGTCAGGTTCGAATTAGATTTGCTGACACTTCCGGTAAGGGCAAACTGGTAGTTGACAGTATTGCTGACATCCTGTGTGAAATCACGCGTAACAACCGGTACCGGCGTAACGGACGGTGTTGGTGTTACAGAAGCGTCTGTAGCAGCTGTTGTTTCTTCAGCGAAGGTTACGGCAGGAAAGGCAAAGCCATAACCTGAAATTGCTTTGTATGCGCTTGTTTTGGCATATGCGGCAGAAAATTCATCGACTGTCATTCTAAGAGTATTACTGGTGTCAAACATTCCCAGAAAATATGCGACAAATACGACAATAAGTGTGGCAGCAACAATTCCGGAGACAATTACGATAGGATCTATTTTACGTTTGCCGGGTGTCTTAGCTATGTTCATTGGCTGACTTTGCGTTTTTTGCTTTTTGATCCGTTTTGACTTTTTACTGCGAAGCATGTCTTCGATAGCCTTTATTTCTATTTCATCATCAACGGTAGGATTCTCAATAACAGGTTTCTGTGCTTTCAGAATTTTGTCCATGCTTTCATCTTCGGCATCAACGGCAGCTGAATCTGCAGATTCAGCTGATTCTTCGACAGCCTCATCCTTAGCGTCGTCAATTTGCTCGCTTTCCGGTGCTGTGACATTCGCCGGCTTGATTACAAGGTCATCAGGATCCGGTTCAGGTCCTAACAAATTGACGGTTAGTGAATCAGGGTCAATATCGGTTGTATTCGTATCTTTTGTTGCAAAAGTTGCCATCTTCCGTTACCTCACATCTCAATTAGACATTTTGTACTATTGAGATGATAATCTCATTTAGGCAAATCCGCAACTCATGTTTTAGGATTCATTCCGATTTGCCGCAGTTACGTGTTACAATTATAATCATTACAAGAGAAAACATGATCGGCAGGAAGGTGAAAGATGCTTTATAAGAGCAGATTACATGCATTAATAACGGGTGGCTCACGAGGTATAGGGGCAGCGACAGCTAAAGCTTTTGCCCGCGCCGGTTATGCTGTTACTATTTTTTATAATAAAAATGTCAAGCTGGCGGACGATCTTGTGGATTCACTCCGTAAGGAGGAACATGAAGCAATTGCCATTTCAGTCGACATTAAGGATTTCGGAGCTGTTCGCCGTGCGGTCCAAAAAGCCAACCTTCAGTTCGGTGCGGTTGATGTACTTATAAGTAACGCCGGAATTGCAGGTCAGAAGCTGTTTACCGACGTTTCCCCGGAAGAATTTAAAAATATGATGGATACCCATGTAACCGGCCTGTTCAACATAACGCAGGCCGTCCTGCCCGGAATGATATCCAGGAAAACGGGAAGTATAATAACCGTATCATCTGTTTGGGGGATTACCGGTGCATCATGTGAGGTTCCATATTCTACGGCAAAGGCGGCAATCATTGGTTTTACACGTGCGTTAGCCAAAGAGACCGGCCCTTCCGGCATAACTGTCAACTGTGTAGCTCCGGGCGTTATTGATACAGATATGAACAGTGACCTCACAAAAGAAGATATTAGTGATTTGTGCAGCCAGACACCACTCGGACGTATGGGGACACCTGATGAAATTGCAGGCGTCATTTTATTTCTTGCTTCCGAAAAAGCATCATTTATTACAGGGCAGGTTATCAGTCCCAATGGGGGCCTTGTCATATAATGAATTGCCGTTTGGCGTGATATCTGGGTTTGGTGACTTCTTACATTTATATTGCTGCACATATGGTAGAATAATCCTGTATAGAGTAATCTGCCGGCATGAATCGAAAGAGCGTAAACAGAGTATTTGATCGGCTTTATAATTGGGAGGTATCTTTATGAATTCATTGGATTTCGCAATTAAAACAGAAATTGATGGAGCTGCATTTTATTCCGGGCAGGCACAAAAAAACAAGGGAACCACACTTCAAAGAGTATTTGATCTTCTTGCACAAGAAGAGCTGCAGCATGAAGATATTCTGAGGCAAGTTGCTGCCGATATTTTTTCCGACCTTCCGGAAAAGGCCGTACTTACAAACACAAAGAGTATATTTTCCAGTCTGGATAATTTCAGGGATGAGATCCGTGAGAATCCCAGCCAGGTGGAAGTGTATCGGTTAGCGCGCGATATGGAGCAAAAAAGTATCGACATGTACCAGAAGATGCTCGAGGAAGTACAAACCGAAAAAGAGAAGACTATTTTATTGTTTCTGGTTAAACAGGAGACTCATCATTTTCAGATGATTGATGAGTTTGTGATACGTATCGGACGCCCTGATGAGTGGGTTGAGTCTGCTGAATTCGGACCCCGCGAAGATTATTAATTGATTTGATCTGCAGCTGCAAAAGAACAAATAGTTCGAAAGAATTAGTTGTTCTTTTTTTGTGCTGAATTGATTTCGGATCAAATTCTTCATCTGCTTGACTGACTGATGATAAGCAAGTAAAAATAATACATTTGCTGTATAATTATTAAAAAATTAATATAGTAAGGCGGATGCAGCATGATTAAATGGGTTGCCGTTCTCCTGATGATAATGGATCATATAGGATATTATCTTGGCTTTCTCATGCCGGAGCCGGTTGTTATTTGTCTTCGATTGATCGGCCGCCTGTCCTATCCGCTTTTTGCATATTCGATAGCACTCGGATTTCTGCGCACAAAAAACCGGAAACGGTATTTTGTACGCATGTTCCTGTTTGCCTTTTTCACACAGGCACTATTACAGGCAACGGCATATTATACGCATTCCGGCGCTTTTATCAATGTCCTGTTCACATTTTCCCTGGCCATCCTTTTTATGGCATCATACGAGCTTCCCGGTAAAAAGCTCGAAGTATTCGGGCACATGGTTTCACCCCCGCTGGGAACAGTTATCGCCTTTGTATCGATGCTTGGAATACTTGGACTTACTGTCTGTTTTAACCCGGACTATAATCTGTTTGGTGTTTTGTCCGTATTTGTTTTTTACATCATTCAGAAGAAAGTAAGAAAACCTGAACTTACGCTGCTTCATGACCGGCATGCCGTGAAAGTACTGTTTGTGAGCTTTCTGGGACTCAACCTGGCTTGGACCCTGATACAGATTCTCTTTTCCATGCAGCCTGCATACTGGGCTGTAATGGAGGTTTTTTCCGTAATTTCCATTGGTATAATCCTATTGGACAAACCCCGGAAAAAACCGGCCGGTTGGGAGAAATATTTTTTTTATTTTTTTTATCCGGTGCACATGGTACTGCTGATGATTGTGCAGTTTTTATTTATTCATGGATGAACCGGATGATATCTGACAGGCATTATCCGCCCCGATGCGCTGGTGATCTGGTTTTTACTGTGCACTTAATTGACAAAGAGCCGGGTGCAGGTTTACAGTATCACGTTTTTATTATCTTATAGGTCCGTCGGTTTGGACGATATCATTCCTGTTGGGCGTAATCACTCTCATATACTCGAAGAAGGCCATGATAATCATTTATTCCATATCAAATCTGATAATAGCGCTGTATATGTGGAATGAACTCAGGAAATTCAGCGATTGGACAAGCTTTTATATTGCTCAGACGATAATTATCCTCAAGGCTTGAAGGGGGGAAGCGATCAGCTGGAAAGCAAGAGTCATTGCGGTAGCAGATGCATATGATGCTATGACCAGTGACCGGCCCTACAGGCATGCTTACAGTCAGGAGTACGCAATCAATGAAATCAGGAGAAACGCAGGAACTCAATTTGATCCGGATATTGCGAAAGTTTTTATAGGACAGGTCATTGGCGGTGTATTTTAGGTAATGGTCTGCCGAACCACTTATCAAAACAGCCTGTCCAACCTTACCCATGAGTTAAAAAGTGATTAATGCTTCTTGATAAACATAAAAGAGGTATTGACATTGGTTCTGTACTAAACTAAAATTACTACTATAGAAGAAACACTAGTGGCATGTAAAGGAGAAACAATGGTGATATCAAAAGTAAGGTTTATCGAACCAGGATTTCCGCAGTATAAACGATCCATAAGGAACCTGTATACATACAATAAATATATCCGTACACCATCTGTTGGTCTTCTGACACTTTCAACACTGACCAGAGAAACGGTTGATGATACGCTTATGTACAGTGAATCCATATCAAAAATAAAATGGGATGATGTTCTGGATGCGGATATCGTCTTTATTGGAATTTTCACCTTTGCTGCTGTAAGGGGATATGAGCTTGCCCGGTATATTAAAGAAAATTCAAAAGCCATCGTTGTGATGGGAGGACTCCATGCTTCAATGAATTACCCGGAAGCGGTAAACCACTGCGATTATGTCCTTCTTGGGGAAGGTGATGAAACCATTATCACTTTCATCGAGGCAGTCAGAAATGATGCACCAATCGATTTTCCTGGTGTTGCATATAGGAAGGACTCGGAAGTCATTGTTACAGGGCAACAGAAACCTCCTGAAAATATTAATACAATTCCGGACAGGAATTTGTTGTATCGATATTCCAAAATGGCAGGTTACAATACTATATGGGCACAGGTACACGCTTCAAGGGGCTGCCCGCATAACTGTGATTATTGTGCGGTCGTCCGCCATTTCGGGCGGCAGGTTCGTACGAGAACACCGGAAAACATTCTCGAAGACGTAAAACAGGCGATTGCCTTTCAGGAGCAGGGGTTTTTGCCGCGCCTGAACCGTATTTTATGGTTTACGGATGACAATTTTTTTGCCGACAGGCCCTGGGCGGTTTCCGTACTTCATGCGATTATTGACAGTAAAATCAAATATCACTTTACCGTGCAGGCCAGGTTTGAGGTCGGTTTTGATGATGAAATGCTTGATCTTCTGAAAGAAGCCGGATTCCTCGAATTAGCTATGGGGATTGAATTCCTGGAAGATGAAGCATTTGCTTCGAATCACAAAAAGAGCTCCTATTCCGAAATCAGCAGGGCGGTGGAAAATATTCAGAAGCACGGCCTGAGTGTACGGGGATTGTTTATTATGGGTGCCGATAACCATACAAAGGGTGTCGGTGACCGTCTTGCAAACTTTGTAATAGAGCATGATATTCACGGCGTTCTCATCCAGTCCATGTACTTTGTGCCCGGCACGCCGTCTTATGAGTCACACAAAGATAAGCTGATTCATACGGACTGGTCAAAATATAACGGCAATGTCGTTCATTTCCCTGAGAACATTTCCCCATATGATTTGCAGTTGGAAATCATTCACGCAAGCAGGAAGATATATTCACGCAAAAGACTCATCAAAACGATCTTTTCTGAAAAATTGTTTAACAAATTAATGTTCTGCGGCGAATATTTCTGGCAAAAAAGCGTGCGTGCTGAATTGAGTAAGGAACTTCCATATTTAAAATCACTAGACGGTAAAATGTCCAAGGCAAGTATCATATAAACAATAATGCCCGAATAAAGAAAAAAGTCCCGAAGCCTTTTCAGCTTCAGGACTTTTTTGGCAGGGGAGACAGGGATCGAACCTGCAACCGACGGTTTTGGAGACCGTTGCTCTACCGTTGAGCCACTCCCCTATAAAGCTGTACTATTTTACCGGGCATTGTTTTTGTTGACGGATGCATCTGTCATGCAAATGAAACATTCACAAGTTTAATGGACGGTTTGCATCGTGTCAAGTTGAATGTTATCATTTCTTTAAAGAAAAATGTTTCATTCATTATATATGTAATACATACGAGAGGAGGAATCATAAGATGATTTTCTCAGTAATAGGTACAGGAAATATGGGACAGGCTCTGGTTTCAGGTTTTCTAAGCAAAGGGGTCCTGCTGCCGGATGATATACGCGTATGTGATTCTGATGAGAATAAAGTAGTTTCTTTTGCAGGGCAGACAGGCTGCAAGCCATTCACGAATGCTTCTGAAGCGGTAAACGGTGCTGATTATGTCCTGCTTAGTGTCAAACCACAGGTGATTGACAAAACGCTGCAGGATATCCTTTTGTCCCTTTCTCCCAATACGGTAGTCATATCGATAGCCGCATCCGTCAAGGTAAGCCGCCTGCGCAATCTGCTTCACCCGAAGACCCCGATTGTCCGCGTCATGCCCAATACACCCGCACTAGTCGGAGCGGCTGTAAACGCAGTTTGTTTTGACGGAGTAAATGAGCAGAACATGTCCTTTGTCCTGACTTTACTTGAGACATGCGGAATGGTTGTTCCCTGTGATGAAAAAATGCTTGATGCAATCGGCTGTGTGTCGGGGACCGGCCCTGCCTATGTCATGCTCTTTATTGAGTCGCTTGCAGATGCAGCGGTGAAGCTTGGCATCCCGAGAGCCACGGCCCTTGAAATAGCTGCCATGACTGTTTATGGTTCCGGTAAATTGGCCGTCGAGACCAAAACACACCCCGCTGTACTTAAGGATCAGGTCTGTTCCCCCGGCGGAACAACAATTGAAGGAGTACTTGCCCTGGAGAAATTCGGACTTCGCGCAGCGGTTGAAGCTGCTGTTATTGCAGCAGATGATAAGACTCGTCTTCTGGCGGGAGGCTGACATCTGTGGCAAATGACTTGCACGTGGAAATATATACGGACGGAGCCTGTTCGGGGAATCCCGGACCCGGCGGCTGGGCAGCGGTACTGGTTGCAGGCGGACGTGAAAAAGAAATATCGGGCGGGGAAGAGTCAACGACAAATAACCGCATGGAGATGACCGCAGCGATCGAAGCACTCAAAAGACTCAACATGCCGTGTTCCGTCCATTTATACAGCGACAGTGCTTATCTGGTAAATGCTTTTTTGCAGGGGTGGCTTATTACATGGAAGCGCAACGGATGGAAGAACAGTACCAGACAACAGGTGAGTAATATGGACCTCTGGCTGGACCTGGACCAATTGTCATCAAAGCACAGTATTACCTGGTGCAAGGTCAAAGGACATTCCGATCATGAATACAATAACCGGTGTGATGCACTGGCTGTCGCAGAAGTTGTGAAAATTAAAAACAGGGAAGGTAATACGGATCATGAGTGATGAATTGAAGAATGATTCTGCCGAAAAAAGGGAACCGTATCCGCACATTGATTACCCGGCCGGAGAGGGCCATCCGGGAGATCCTACCGAACATATTCTCAAAAATACCCGGCTTTTTACAGGAAGGGTTTTTGCAACGGAGATTATGGATGTAAGGCTTCAGGACGGCACTGTCAGCAAACGTGAAATAGTCCGGCATAACGGAGGCGCGACGGTCGTGCCTCTGGACGACGATATGAATGTCTATGTGGTTCGTCAGTTCAGGGCTCCCTTCCAGCAGGTTCTTGTCGAGACACCTGCCGGTAAGCTCGAAATTGATGAGGATCCGCGCGACTGTGCCATTCGCGAACTTCGTGAGGAAACGGGCCTGGTTGCCGACCATATAGAAGATTTGGGCTGCATATTCCCCTCACCGGGATATTGTGCGGAAGCACTTTACCTTTTCCTGGCCACCGGCCTGCACCAGCTGGAGAGTTCCCTGGATGAAGGGGAGTTCCTGAATGTCGAGAAAATTCCGCTTACAGATCTTCTGGGCAAGATTGAATCCGGCAAAATACGTGATGCCAAGACAGTTGTTGCCCTTCTAAAAACTGCAAGGAGGGTCGGGCTCTGATGGAAGAAGCTCCGGTCAATCACAGACGTGAAGTAACGGGCGTAGTTTTTCTCGCCTTTGCTATTATACTGGGCGTATCCTACTATCTTCCGCCTTCCGCTACGGGAATGCTCGGCGTGTTTTTGAAATCCATGGGAAAAGGACTTTTCGGAGTCTGCGCATATGCCATTCCGGTTTTGTTTATTTATGCTGCCTTTGATTTTCTCATGGAAAAACGTATTGATGTTGCTCCCAGGCGGGTGACGTCGGTACTGCTCGTTCTATTGGCTGCCTGTGCACTGTTTCCGGTTTTTACGGTAAGCAGGGACATGATTGCAGCTTTGTGCATCGATGCCACCAAACATGTGGCACTGGCACATAATGGTTTTATTGTTCTTTGGAAGTCGGGGATAAATCCTGAAATGCTGAGAGCGGATGCAGCGGATAAGACAGTTTTTTTGACGGGCGGTGTTATCGGCGGGTCAATTTCCCTGGCGCTGGAAACGATTGCAGCGAAAACGGGAGCGATGATCATTCTTATAGCATTTGCACTTTCACAGGTTGTGCTGATTTTCAATGTATCACTTTCCCGTACGGCAACCCGTACCGCACAGGCAATCCGTTCAACGACCAACCGTGCGTCCGGTGCAATCCGATCGGGAGCGCAGTCACTGCGTGCATTTTCCCGGCAGGTTGATTCACAGCAGCAGGAGTCTCCCATGTTAGACGGGGTCGACAGCTATCCGGGCTCGCAGATTGACTTAACGCAGCTTCGGACGGAAGATATCTCGCCTTTTAACGACCCGGATATTTATAACGAACCGGATTATCATGACCGTCAGGGGTTCATTGACCTCGATGGAACGGAAGCGCCTATGTCGGCATCTTCCCACCGTGAATATAATCCGTATGATGTTGACCTTTCAAACCCGCCTCCGCTGCCGGGAAGAACAAAGGAAAAGCCGTTTGAGCCCGTGGAATCCCTTGTCCAGACCGATTTCATCAAGTCTCCCCAGGAGCCTTTCCCGACATCACAGACCCAGGCAGTATCCGAACTTCCAGGTTTCCTCCGGGAGAAGGAAGAATCAACCTGGCTTGATATCCAAATGAATACAGTGAACCCCGCTGAGAGTAGGGTTGAACATATTCCGATAAAACGTATCGGGGTAGACGGCAGTATCCTGCATTCCAGCGGTCAGGATGCAGATGATGAGGCGACAGCCGGTTCCGGTGTATCTGATTTCGGTACAGTTCCGGTTCCCATGCGGGTCATTACACACGCAGGTGATACCCTTGTTCCTGCGTGCACGCAGGGATACTCCGCATCCAATGCATATGCCGTTACATCAAAGAACACTCCTGAAATACCTTCTGTCATCATTCCATCTGATAAATCTAAAAGCCGTCAGCTTTCCCTTGCATTCCCCAGACAACCCTATAAGGTTGCGCCGTCATCGCTTTTACGGCCGGATGTCAAAGATGATTCAGGAAGATCGTCACAGGCAGCCCTGGTTGCACAGGGTAAAAAACTTGAGGATACGCTTGCAAGCTTCGGTGTTGTTGCGAAGGTCGTAAATATCACGCACGGGCCCGCTATTACACGATTCGAATTAACACCCGGTCCCGGAATCAAAGTGAGCCGGATTGTGAATCTGACCGATGACCTGGCCCTTGCCATGGCTGCCATGGGTGTCCGCATTGAGGCGCCTATTCCCGGAAAGTCTGCTATTGGAATTGAAATACCAAACGTGGAGACAACGGCAGTCACACTCCGGAGCCTTATTGACGCACCCGGATATAAGAAGAATACAGCACCCCTGGTGGCTGCCCTCGGACGTGATATACCCGGAAATCCGATATACTGTGACCTGGCAAAAATGCCGCATCTCCTGATTGCCGGTGCGACAGGTTCAGGTAAATCCGTCTGTATCAATTCCATATTGATCAGCATCCTTTGCAAAGCGACCCCCGATCAGGTCAAACTCATCATGATTGATCCCAAAGTGGTTGAATTATCCATATATAACGGCATTCCTCATCTTTTGGCCCCTGTAGTCACCGATCCGAAAAAAGCGGCCAATACGCTGAACTGGGCTGTCGGAGAGATGACGCGGCGTTATGGATTTTTTGCAGAGGCTTCTGTCCGTGATTTCCGCGGATACAATGAGGAACTCAGCAATCGAAAAGAAAAGCCGCTTCCTCTGATACTGATTGTCATTGACGAGTTGGCCGACCTGATGCAGGTTGCCTCAAAGGAAGTCGAGGAATCAATCGCCAGACTGACTGCCATGGCGCGTGCTGCGGGAATTCATCTTTTGATTGCAACGCAGAGACCGTCAGTCGATGTCATTACAGGAGTCATTAAGGCGAATATTCCGTCGCGCATAGCTTTTGCAGTCGCTTCACAGGTTGACAGCCGTACCATTCTCGATATGGCCGGCGCCGAAAAGCTGCTTGGTAAAGGGGATATGCTGTACTACCCTCAGAGTGCGGCGAAGCCTCAGCGCGGACAGGGCGCTTTCGTGTCCGATGCGGAAGTGGAATCGGTCATTGAGTTTTTAAAGTCCCAAAACATGGGGACTTACGACCCGGAAGAGGCGGAAGCAATTATTTCCGCAACACCGGGCGGTCTCAAATCTTCCGAAAAGGACACAGGTGATGAAGATGAACTTCTTGGACAGGCTGTAGAAATTGTTCTTCTGGCCGGATGCGCTTCCGTATCTATTCTGCAGCGCAGAATGAATATTGGATATCCGCGTGCCGCCCGGCTCGTAGACCGGATGCAGGATAAAGGATATATAGGACCTTTTGAAGGAAGTAAGCCAAGGAAACTCTTGATTTCACAGTCTCAGTGGCTGGAAATCAAGGCTAAGGGAGGACAATAATATGACAGCAGCAATCATTTCCGGGAAAGAAATCTCAGCGCAGATCAGGTCACAGATGAAAGATGAGGTTCATCAGATACTTCTGGCCGGCCTTGGTGAAAAACATTTTTGCCCGCCTGGACTAGCTGTAATTCAGGTTGGACAGGACCCGGCCTCATCAATTTATGTAAACAACAAAAAAAAGGCCTGCGACGATGTCGGCATTATGTCTTTCGGGTACGAGCTCCCGGCGGATGCATCACAGGAGGATCTGATCGACCTGATCGATACTCTGAATAAAGATACGCGTGTACATGGTATTCTGTGTCAGCTTCCGTTGCCTTCGCATATGGACGAGTTTGCAGTTGTGTGCGCCATTGATCCCAAAAAAGATGTGGATGGATTCCATCCGGTTAATAAGGGGCTTCTTTCCATTGGAAGAGAGTGCCTTGTGTCCTGTACACCGCTGGGCTGCGTTGCGCTTCTGAAAAATCAGGGCATTTCCATTTCCGGTAAACACTGTGTAATTATCGGCCGAAGTAATATCGTCGGAAAACCTCTTTCCCAGCTTATGCTTGCCGAAAATGCTACAGTTACCATCGCACATTCCCGTACCGGAAATCTTCCGGAAATATGCAGGCAGGCAGACATCCTGATTGCTGCAATCGGTAAGGCAGGATTTGTTACAAAGGATTTCATTAAACCGGGCGCGATTGTCATCGATGTCGGAATCAACCGGTGTGAGGACGGAAAGGTCCGCGGTGACGTGGATTTTCTCAGTGTTTCCGAAATAGCCGGTGCGATCACTCCGGTACCAGGCGGAGTCGGGCCGATGACAATTACCATGCTTCTGCAAAACACTCTTCACGCATATAAAGCAATAACAGGAAGGCAGTGACATAATTATGAAGGATATGAATGACAAAAAAATCCACGGCGCGGAGATTATCTGTGTCGGAACAGAACTTCTGATGGGACACACACTTAATACAAATGCAGGTTACCTTGCAAAACAATTGGCTGAGCTTGGCATTCCGTCTTTCAGGCAGACAGTAGTCGGTGATAATGTCGAAAGGCTGGCACTTCAGATAAAAGAAAGTGCAGGCAGATCCGACCTTGTCATTCTGACCGGCGGACTCGGACCGACAACAGATGACCTTACAATGGAAACGGCTGCCTCGGTAGCCGGTCTGCCGCTGGTCCTTCATGAAGAAAGCTACAAATCGCTGACCGGATTTTTTGAACGGATCGGACGGCCTATGACCGAGAATAATATGAAGCAGGCCATATTGCCGAATCCGGCCGTTATATTTCAAAACACAAACGGAACTGCACCGGGAGCGATGTTCGACTGTCCGGCACCGAACGCAGGGGATCCTGATCATGTTGCCAGGCTGATCCTTTTACCGGGCCCGCCTTCAGAAGTAGTTCCGATGTTCACATTATCCGTTCGTCCCATCCTGGAGAAACTGGCGCCCTTCACCCTGCGAACATCCTATGTCCACCTGATTGGAGTGGGTGAATCGGCTGCAGAAACAAAAATCAAAGATATGATCGATACACAGGTCAACCCCACCATCGCCCCGTATGCAGCGGAAGGTGAGTGTATGTTCCGTGTAACGCAGCGGATTGATTCCGAGAATGACCCGGATCTTCTTACTCCCGTTATTGAGGAACTCAAGGCGAGATTCGGCGGACATATTTATGAGATCGGCACCCGTTCCATGAAAGAAGTCGCTTATGATCTGCTTCTTGCCGGGAACCTGACCATATCATTTGCTGAGAGTTGTACTTCAGGAATGGTATCTTCCGAACTCGGGGATATTCCCGGAGCATCCAAAGTATTTTCCGGGTCGGTTGTCTCCTATGACAACCGCATCAAAACAGCCGCACTGGGCGTGCCTGAGATCCTTTTAGACACGTTTGGCGCGGTGAGCGAAGAATGTGCCGCAGCGATGGCTGAAGGCTGCAGAAAGCTTATGGGGACCGATATTGCCGTATCGCTTACCGGAATTGCCGGTCCCGACGGCGGCACCGAAGAAAGGCCTGTCGGACTGGTCTATCTGGCTATATCGGATAAATCAGGGACTGCTGTGAAAAAATTATCACTGCGCGGCAACCGGATGCGCATCCGCCGGGTCGCATCACTTGAAGCATTTAATCTGATCCGGCAAAGGCTTATATAAATATGGGACAGCCGGAAGATCAGGCCAGTCTTCAGCAGGAACCCAGGAGCAAGCGCACAGCAAGTATGGCGCTTGCAACCTTTCTGATGATAATCGGACTTACCCTGTCAAAAGGCACCGGGTTTCTGCGCGAGACTTTTATCGGGATTCAATTCGGTTTCGGCAATATTTTTGCTGATTCTTTTTACCTGGGATTCCAGATACCTGATCTGTTCTTCCAACTTCTGGTTGGCGGTTCCATACAAGCGGCGATAACGCCGACTCTTGCACGTTCACTGGAACGGGGGGACCAGAAAAGAGGATGGAGAAGCGTCAGCATTTTCATAACTCTCATGACTGTGATCATGCTTGTTACCACATCGCTGGGCATGCTCCTTTCGGAATGGATTTTTCCGCTGATATATGCCGATAAAGTCCTGAAAACGCCTGAAATAGTTGCCCTTGCCGCTCAATCATCCAAGGCACTGTTCCCTCAGGTTTTTTTCATGATGCTTGCCGCCTTATGTATCGGTATCCTGAATGCTTACAAAAAATTCTCGTCTACGGCTTTCGGGCCGACCCTGTACAACATTTGTGTCGTCCTTTCCATTGTATTTCTGGGGGGCCGTTCCAATCAGGCTGTTATAAATACGGCAATCGGCATAACAATTTCTGCCGCCTTGTATTTTTTCCTGCAGTTTTATATGGCCAGGCGGGAACTGAAAAGGTTCAGGTTTTCACTTGATATTAAGGATGAAGGTTTCAGGGAACTTCTGCGGCTGGCAGTCCCGACGATGATTTCGGCGTCAATCGTCCAGCTGAATACGATTATTATCACAAGTTTTACAGCCGGATTTGATGACGGCATTATTCAGTCACTCAATAACGCCAAAACGATCTGGCAGCTTCCTTATGGTATTTTTGCAGTTGCGGTCGGAAGTGTCATGCTGCCGTCCCTTTCGGCTCACTTTGCAGCCAAAGATAATAAAGCGGCCAGGGTATTGCTTGGGAAAAGCCTGCGCAACGCCTTGTTTCTGACAATTCCTTCCGCCGGGCTCCTGTTTGCATTACGACTCGATGTCGTTCTCGCACTTTTCAGATGGAACGCGAAATTTGTCCTGTCTGCAGGAGAGACGACAGCCCTGATACTGATGGGATACTGCATAGCAATTATTTTGCAGACTGTTGTTTTCATCTATAATCAAGCTTTTTACGCAATTGGAAAAACAAAAATACCATTGATTACCGGTGTGTTATCCATGGTTCTGATAGCCGGTATCTGCTACATCTTAAAATCTTTCGGTTTGCTGACCTCAACGTCACAGGTAGGGGCACTGGGCCTTTCGCTGGCATATTCATTTACAAGCGCCGTAAGCGCCCTTGTCCTTTCCGTCCTCTACAGAAAGAACAAACAGCTGGCTCCGAAAAGCATATGGGCATTTCTCGTCCGCTCCGGTATATGTTTTGCAGTACTGATTCTTGTCGTGTATACATTAAATGTTCTTCCGGTTGATCCGCAGAGTAAGGCAGGACAGCTCGCATGGCTTGCGTTCCGGGGTATCTGCGGATTCGGCGGATATCTTTTAGCTGCCCGTACCATGCAGATGAAAGAATTGAGTTCGTTTGCGGACCGGATCAGGAGGAGAAGGAATCCTTCCGCCTGATCGAGTTTATAAGCAGGTTATTGTCGAATTTTGTAAGATTTTGTCGAAAAGTATTTTATTATTTTTATTGACTTCCGTGTATGCTATTTATATAATGAACACATAAAGAACGAATGTTCGACGAGGAGGATATTATGGCAAAGTCTGATAAGCAAGGCAAATCCAATCAGGAAATTTCACAGAAGTCGGATTCTAACCGTGCCCGCGCACTCGATGCAGCACTTTTACAAATAGAGAAACAATTCGGAAAGGGTGCCGTCATGAAGCTCGGTGAAAAGACCGGGATGCAGATTGAAGTCATTCCGACCGGAGCACTGACCCTTGATATTGCACTGGGTGTCGGCGGTGTTCCCAAGGGGCGTGTCATTGAGATCTTCGGGCCTGAATCTTCCGGTAAGACTACCGTTGCCCTTCATATTGTTGCCGAAGCCCAGCGGGCGGGGGGAACAGCTGCCTTCATTGATGCCGAACATGCCCTTGACCCTTCCTATGCCGCCAAAATCGGTGTTAATATTGATGAGTTGATTATTTCCCAGCCGGATACCGGCGAACAGGCGCTGGAGATTACGGAAGCACTTGTCCGCAGCGGGGCCATAGATGTAATTGTTATTGACTCGGTAGCAGCCCTTGTTCCTAAAGCGGAAATTGACGGTGAGATGGGTGATTCCCATATGGGTCTCCAGGCTCGTATGATGTCACAGGCACTTCGTAAGCTTGCCGGTGTTATCAGTAAGTCAGGTACCGTGTGTATATTTATTAATCAGCTTCGCGAGAAGATCGGCGTAATGTTTGGCAATCCGGAGACGACAACCGGCGGACGTGCACTTAAGTTCTATGCATCTGTCCGTCTCGATGTGCGCCGCACGGAAAGTCTTCGCAATGGTACTGATATTGTCGGCAACCACACAAAGGTTAAGGTAGTGAAGAACAAAGTCGCACCTCCTTTTAAAGAGGCGGAATTCGATATCATGTATGGTGAAGGTATATCAAAGGAAGGCTGTATTGTTGATCTGGGCGTTCAGAAGGATATTATCGATAAGAGCGGTTCATGGTTTTCGTATAACGGACAGAGGATCGGCCAGGGCAAGGACAATGCACGCATGTTCCTGAAAGAGAATCCTGCTATTCGCGATGAGATTGAAGTTAAGATACGCAGTTCGCTGGAAGCGGTTCCTGTTGATGCCATTGTATCAGTTGATGATCCGGCCGCTGAATCTGATATCCTGGGCATAGATTTTTAAGTATATCAATTACCCTGAAAGGGAGGACAGTACCTTGATCAATTCCTTTGGGGATGCACGGTCCCTTGCAGTGTCATATATTGGGATATCACATAAATCCAGCGGCAAAGTCAGGGATTATCTGATCCGTAAAGATGTTTCTGCAGAGGTTTCGGAGCAAGTCGTTGCCAGCCTGACAGATGACGGATATTTAGATGATCTGCGCATTGCTCGCTCAGTAATTCAAGCCAGAAGCGGACGAAAGGCGGAAGGAAGAATCGCCCTGCAGCAGCGCATGTCCCAGGCAGGTATTTCCAGGGACGTCATTTCAGAGTCCTGTGAATTTATGCCGGAAGACGAGATATCCATACTCGAACTATTTGACAAAAAACTCATGCCCGACCTTCAAAAGCAGATCGGCTTGGATACTTTCAACGCGGAAATCTGGATGAATAAATCGTTTCGTTTTCTACTTTCAAGAGGTTATTCTACTTCTCTGGCCATAGAGACTTTGCGGAAACGTATTCATGATGTAAAATAGATGGATTGTTATCGCAATCTTTTCCCGGAGCATTTCCGGAAGTTTTGAGGAGTATATTTATTGAATAGTAACAAAAAACAGATTCAGGTTTTGCTTGTTTCACTCGGCTGTTCCAAAAACCTGGTTGATTCTGAATGCATGACACGCATACTTCTGGATGACCGGATGGAGATGGTATCTGATCCGGCTGATGCTGATGTTATCATCGTCAACACATGCGGGTTTATTGAAAGTGCAAAGAAAGAAGCGATTGATACCATTTTTGAAATGGCACATTATAAAAAGCCGGACGGGAAATGTGATTTCCTTGTGGTGACCGGCTGCCTTGCGCAAAGGTATGCCGAAGATATCCGCAATGAAATACCTGAAGTGGATCAGGTCCTCGGTACATCACATTATCAGGACATTGCCAAGGCAATCCGCGTATTGTACGGCGAGTATGCAGGACCCGTGGAATCTTTTGTCAGTGAGCCGGGAAGTCTGGCACATATGCGTACAAACAGGGTTGTGTCGACAAATACTTATGCCTGGCTGAAGATTGCCGAAGGTTGTACAAACCGGTGTGCATATTGTGCGATTCCATTGATTCGCGGACCCTATATTTCAAGGACTATGGAAAATATATTACAGGAAGCTGCATTTTTATCTGAAACCGGTTCGTCCGAGATTATTCTGACAGCACAGGATACTACCCGGTACGGCTTGGATAATTACGGCAAACGTATGCTTCCTGAGCTGATCCGTGAACTGTCAAAGCTTCCGGCTGTCGGACTGATCCGTATCATGTATACATACTCTGACGGGATTACGGATGAGCTGGTTAAAGAGATGGCTGTCAACCCCAAGGTTGCGCATTATCTTGATATGCCTGTTCAGCATGGCGATGACACCATATTGAAAAGCATGAAAAGACATGATTCTGCAGAAATGATTACTACTGCAATCGAACGTCTCCGGCGGGATATTCCGGATATCGTTTTGCGGACCACCGTAATGGTTGGTTTTCCGGGAGAGGACAAAGTGGCATTCGATAATCTGCTCAAACAGATTGCAGTATGGCGTTTTGACCGCCTGGGATGTTTTGTTTTTTCTCCGGAAGAGGGAACCGAAGCATACAGCATGAAAGGCAAAGTAAGAAAAGATGTTGCAGGGAAGCGATATGATAAGGTCATGGCTTTACAGCAAGGGATTTCCCTTTCGAAAAATCAGGAAAGAATGAATACTATCACAAAGGTTGCTATTGAAACAATTTCAGATGATGGTATATTTTACGTGGGAAGAAGTTTCGGAGAAGCTCCTGAAGTGGATCCGTCCATATACGTTGCTGCAGCTAACGAGCCCCTTGAAATCGGGCGGACCTATCCCGTGCGAATTGTTGATTGCTCGGCATATGATCTTACAGGAGTGACTGAATCATGAATACGCCCAATAAATTATCGATGTTACGAATTTTTCTGGTTCCGTTTGTCCTTCTTTTTCTTTTGCCTGTCCATATTTTTTCTTTTGAACCTGCAGCATGGAATCAATTCATTGCTGATTATGGCCGTATTTTTGCAGGGATTATCTTTGTTATCGCATCACTTACAGACTTTGCGGACGGTAAAATAGCAAGGAAATATAACCTGATTACGAATCTGGGCAAGTTTCTTGATTCGCTCGCGGATAAAATGCTTGTTATCTCCGTACTCATTGCTCTTGTTGATTTGGGGAGAATTTCCTCCGTATTTGTGATTATCATCGTTATCCGTGAGTTCATGGTAACCGGAATACGGCTGATCGCAAGTGAAAAAGGAGTCGTGATGGCTGCTGCAATGATCGGGAAAATCAAAACGACAATGCAAATGACAGCAATTATCTATATTCTTTTCGAGCAATTGCTTCAAATGGTTTTTGTCAGACTGCTTCCAACCTATGCAGCATCACATATATCCGGTATAATAACCGGAATCGGGGATGTCCTGTTCATGATCTCGGTCATTATGACGATTATTTCAGGATTAGACTACCTGATAAAGAACATTCATTACTTTAAAGAAAGCGCTTAAAACTTTGAGAATCAAAACATTTTTGAAAAGATTTGATTTTTCTTATTGACATTTAAGGAGCGTTCGGATACAAACAATGTAAGACGATTGTGCAAACAATCAACCAGGAGGTAAATTCATGATTACAGGTGATCCAATTTTCGAAAGTGTTAAAGGAATTCTTGTTGAACAACTGGGTGTGGACGGTGAGACAGTGTCTATGGAGTCTAACTTCATAGACGATTTAAATGCTGATTCTCTTGACATCGTAGAGCTTGTTATGGCAATGGAGCAGGAGTTTGGTATTTCAATTCCGGATGAAGAAGCAGAACGTATCAAATCCGTTGGAGACGCTGTTGAGTTCATCAAGGCTAATGTTTGATTCTTTAATACCGGTATACGCAATAGAGCTCCTTCACTGAGGGGGCTCTTTGCTTTTCCGGAAGAAACGGAGCGTATCTTGAAACAGGGAATTATTTCTCAATCCGGGAATTCTGAACTTTCTACGTTTGAGAATCTTCTCGGATATAGTTTTGCGGATAAAAACCTGCTTAACATTGCACTGACTCATTCAACCTATGCTTATGAGCACAGGTTTGAAAACACATATGACAATGAACGGCTGGAATTTCTGGGAGACGGAATCCTTGACTTTGTGGCAGCCGATGTTCTTTTCCACCAGAAAAAAAACTGTGACGAGGGGTATCTTTCCAAGACACGCGCCCTGATCGTCTGTGAGGCGACTCTGGCGGCTAAAGCAAGGATAATGGGACTGGGTGATTATCTGCGCCTTGGCAGGGGGGAAGAGAGCACAGGGGGCCGTGACAAGCCCTCCAACCTTGCCAATGCAATGGAGGCGATTTTTGCTGCAGTTTATCTTGACGGTGGATTTGATGAAGCCCGAAAACTTATTCTGCGCTTATTAGGCGATGCCATTGAGACGGCGCTGTCCGGGGATCTCGTCTTTGACTACAAGAGTAAAGTTCTGGAATTTGCTCAGACAAAAGGAAACGTACATGCCATCCGTTTTGAAATAACGGATGAGTCCGGGCCTGTGCATGAGCGTAACTATACGTCGGCCGTTTTTATGGATGATGAAATATTCGGCCAGGGTATCGGACACAGTAAGAAGCTGGCTGAGCAGGAAGCTGCAAAGGCTGCTTACAAGGAATGGATGATACGGTATTCATGATCCTGTATCCAAGATCCGGATTTTTGGTATATAATTGTTATCTATAGAATGAAGTGGAAGGATTGTGTTACTGCATGCATCTGAAAAAACTTGAGATTCAGGGTTTCAAATCTTTTCCGGAATATACACTCATAGAATTTGATAAAGGGATGACGGCAATTGTCGGTCCGAACGGAAGCGGAAAGTCGAACGTTACTGATGCTATACGCTGGGTTTTGGGCGAGCAGAGTGTCCGTACGCTGCGCGGCGGCAAAATGGAAGATGTCATCTTCAACGGAACACAGTCCAGACGTGCTATGAACTATGCCGAAGTCTCGATGACCATTGATAATTCCGATGGTCTTCTGGGAGTGGATTATTCAGAAGTTCAGATCACAAGGCGCTTATACCGCTCTGGCGAGAGCGAATATCAGATGAACCATGTTAATTGCCGGCTAAAAGATATTGTTACCCTTTTCATGGATACTGGGCTTGGCAAGGATGGATACTCTATCGTCGGACAGGGACGCGTCGATGAGATTCTCAGCACGCGGTCGGAAGACCGGCGTAAAGTTCTTGAAGAAGCTTCAGGCATTGTAAAGTACAAGGTCAGAAAAGATGAAGCGGAACGCAAACTGCTCTCAACGGAACAAAATCTGATTCGTATTTCCGATATACTTTCCGAACTCGGCGAGCAGGTCGGGCCTTTAATGGAGCAGGCAGATAAAGCCCGGAAATACCATCGTATTTATGAGGAATGGAAGTCGCTTGATATCGGGCTGTCCCTTCATCTGATCGACCGTAACCAGGCATTTTTGTCAGCTTCCGTCGAGGAAACAAACTCGCTGACGGATGATATCCGCAGGCAGGAAGACTCAATACTTGAGATGAGAACGCAGAACCGTGAGCTTTCGGAAAAATCCAATCTGCTTGAAGACACACTTGAGGAATCCCGTACGAAGGCCCAGGCGATATCCAACGATATCCATGAACTGCAGAGTTCGATCGCCGTTATTTTCGACCGGAGAAGCCAGCTGTCATCGCGTATTGACGTAAGCGAGAATGAAGAAGGCACGGCACAATCGGAAATTGACCGACTTGAGACTGAATTTACGAACCAGAATAAGAAGATACATGTTCTTCGTCAGCAAAAAGAGCGTTACGGCACCGACCTTGCCATTCAGGAGAAAGAAATGTCACAGCTTCTTTCTTCCATTGACCAGTCACAAAACAGGCTTGCCCAGCTTCGCAAACGAATGGAAGACATTCAGGAAGAACTTTTCGAGGACAAAGAGCGGGCCCAGAAGCTATCCTCCGATTTATTTCTTCTGGATTCCAGGGTGAAAACACTGACGCAGGAGAGACTTCTTACAATCAATGAGTTGGACGGACTCAAAATCAAGCTTGAAGATGCAGAAAAAGTTCTCCAGGATCTGAATAAACTGTCGGCAGGCACAGCATCGGCACTTGCAGAGAAGAAAACTGTCATGGAGACTCTCCGGAAAGAATCTGCGGTACAGACTACTTCGGCTGAACAAAAGAAGAGGGAACTCGATAACAATAAATACCGCATCCGTACTCTTGAAGAACTTGAGAAAAGCAGGGAAGGCTATCAGGAACCTGTACGCCGTCTTTTAACTGCATCCGAATCAAATCCGGAACTGAAAAAGTCTATTATCGGCGTGCTTGGTGAGTTAATACGTGTACCGTCCGAATATGAGATTGCCATTGAAATTGCACTTGGACAGGCAGTTCACAATATTGTTACACAGACGGATAAAGATGCAACCCTCCTGATTGATTACCTGAAGTCAAATCATTTGGGCCGTGTCACGTTCCTGCCTGTAGATATCATCAAGCCCCGTGACCTGGAACAGGGATACCTGCAGACTTCGAAAGACGCGGAAGGATTTCTGGGAATCGCATCTGATTTACTTGAATATCCCGCGCATCTGTCAGGAATTATGAAGAGCCTTCTCGGGCGTATCGTAATTACAGATACGCTTCCCCATGCACTTAAGATAGCTGCAAGGACATCCCATTCTTTCCGGCTGGTTACACTGGAAGGTGATGTGGTGAATCCCGGCGGGTCGATGACAGGCGGCAGTATACGCAGGCAGGGGACAAGCCTGCTGGGACGCGGACGCGAACTTGAGTCCCTGAGAATATCAGTTTCGGTTCTGGAAACCGAGGTTTTTACCCTTTCTTCCGATAAAGAAGAATCCGACAGGAAAATCAAGGAAGCAGCAAGAGAACAACTTGCCCTTGATGAGAAGCTTCATACCTGTTCCATGGACCGTGTACGTGCGGATGCTTTACTCGGGAATCTGCGCGCCGAAAATGACAGGCAGCGTGCACGCCTTTTCCTGATTGAGAAGGAAACGGCAGAGATTGCAGGCAAAAAAATCCTGATCGTCGATGACCAGGAAGATTGCCAGAGCACAATTAAGAGCTGCGAGAAAGAGATCCTGACTCTGCGAAAAACACTATCGCAGACGGATGAACAGAATAAGACCGTACAGGAACAGCTTGACGACCTTCGTAACGAGATCGGCAACCTTCGCATTTCCGTAGGTTCCATCGAAGAATCCCTTCGCGGTGCCATTGAACTGTCCGACCGTATTCAGAAAGAAAAATCCGGATATGCAGACGGCCTTGTCAAACGTCAGAATGAGCGTGAATTGTCAAGGCAGGAAGTAATATCCCTTATCCGGGAAGAAGAAGAAAAGAGCATGCAGAGGGATGCGCTCAAAGTCAGGGAATTGGAGATAACATCCGGGATTAAAGCCCTTCAGCTTGAAAAGGAAGAACTCGAACAGGAACTTTCCGGATTTATAGACCGGCTGTCATCCGCAGCATCACGTTTGTCATCGATGCAGGGTGAACAGGCACGCATGCAGGCCAAGGCGGAGCGTTTTGAGACGGATGTCGATGAAATGAAGAACCGTATGTGGGAAGAACATGAGCTTACCTATGACAATGCACAGTCATACCGGCTGGAGATGGATAATCCGCAGCCTGCGCAGCGCCGTGTCAGCGAACTGAAGATGGAAATGAAGGATATCGGTCCCGTCAATCTGGGCGCAATCGACGAATATGACCGGGTCAATGACCGCTTCACTTTCATGCAGAAGCAAAAGGATGATATTGAAGAGGCCAAGGGGAATCTTGCAGGGATAATATCCGACCTGGTTGCGGAGATGAGGCTGCAGTTTTTACAGAACTTTGAAAAGATCAATGAGAATTTCAAAAAGGTTTTCTCAGACCTGTTCAACGGCGGAACGGCGGAAATCCTTTTAGAGGATCAGGAAGATGTCCTGTCGTGCAACATTGATATCCGCGCACAGCCCCCCGGCAAAAAGCTCCAGAGTCTGACGCTTCTTTCCGGCGGCGAGCGGTGCCTTACGGCGATCGCACTTCTTTTTGCCATTCTCCAGCTCAGGCCGTCTCCTTTTTGTGTCCTTGATGAGGTGGAAGCCGCACTTGATGATGTAAATGTTAACCGCTTCACTGATTTTGTGCGAAGATATACGACAAAGTCGCAGTTCATCCTTGTGACACACCGTAAAGGTACGATGGAGGCATGCGACCGGATGTACGGAATTACCATGCAGGAGAGAGGCATTTCCAAAATCCTCTCAATGCGCCTGGGGGATTCCTGACCATATCCGGTGCTTTTGCCATGTTTGTTCTGAAAAGATAGAAGAGGAGTCAGCATATGGGGATTTTTGATGTATTTAAAAAGGGCCTGGAAAAAACCAGAAGCTTTGTAACAGATGGTTTTTCGAAAATCTCAGCAAAAATGGGCCGGTTCGATGAGGATATGCTTGAGGATCTTGAGACCCTCCTCGTTCAGGCGGATGTCGGTGTCGGCGCCACCCTGTCCATTATGGATGCAATACGCGAAAATATTAAATCAACAGGTGACGCCGGCAGGGACCAGGTCCTGTCTTCTTTATCTGCACAGATGCTCAGCATCCTCGGCGAAAAGAAGACGCTTACCCTCGAAGACAATACGCTTAATATCATTTTGATGGTTGGAGTAAACGGAACCGGTAAAACAACAACTGCCGGCAAACTGTGTCTCCGGTATAAGTCGCAGGGGAAGAAAGTTCTCCTTGCTGCTGCAGATACATTCCGTGCAGCTGCCATTGAACAGCTCGAAGTATGGGGAGAGCGTACACAGACACCGGTCATTTCCCACGAAGAGGGTTCCGACCCTGCGGCCGTCTGCTATGATGCTATCCATGCCGCCCTTGCACGCAAAGTGGACGTACTCATCATTGACACAGCAGGGCGGCTTCATAACAAACAGAATCTCATGGATGAACTGTCCAAAATCCGCAGGGTCATTGACCGTGAGGCGCCGTCGGCATTTTGCCAGTCACTTCTTATAATTGATGCAACAACGGGACAGAATGCCGTCATCCAGGCTGATGTTTTCTCAAAAGCAGTCAACCTCACAGGAGTCGGTATAACTAAGCTTGACGGCAATGCAAAGGGTGGGGTTGCCATATCCATAGCCTATTCATCGCACTGTCCCATACTTCTGGCCGGTCTGGGGGAGGGTGTTGAAGATCTGATGGATTTTGATCCTAAGGCATTTGTTGAGTCGCTTCTGCCGGAATAGCAAAAGAAGAGGTGCGCCCGTGAAAAGAGTACCCAATATTATCTCCGCCTTGAGGAACTGACAATCAATCTTTCTTCAAAAGAATTTTCGGCCAATCAGAAAAGTATTTTCTAAAAAGGACAATCCGAAGATACCCAAAAAGCTGATAAGTCCGTTGTGCTGCATTTGCCATAGGCCTGATAAGTGGAATAATAATCAGCATCTGCAACAGAAACAAAAAGCAAGCGGATAATTCTTCCCGCCCGACAAGTAAAAGTACTTGACACCATTTGGGCCTTCCTGTATCATACTCATAGAAGTCAGTGAGGGTATTTTTTATGGAAGTCTTTGATGCCTGTATGCTTCTGGATTTTTACGGACAGCTTCTTACAGACCGTATGCGCTCCATACTTGAGCTGCATTTTGCAGAAGACATGTCGCTCGCAGAGATCGCAGAACAGGAGAGCATATCCCGTCAGGCCGTTCACGACGCAATAACGCGGGGACGAAGATCCCTCGAAGAATACGAAGCGAAACTCGGCCTGATTCAGCGGTTCATGAGCCAGAAGCTTGTCATCAGGGATGCAGTGGAAGCGCTCGAAAAGAATGATATGAAGAGGGCACACAGAATGCTTTCCGAATTGATGGATACATTATAAACGTCCGGATACGGACAGATAGGAACCGGCATGTTTGAAAGTCTTTCAGGAAAACTGCAGAATATTACGGCGCGCATGCGCGGTAAGGCACGTGTAACTGAGCAGGATATCAAGGATATGATGAAGGAAATCCGCATGGCGCTTCTTGAAGCGGATGTGAATTATTCTGTCGTTAAGACTTTTATCGCCGATACCTCCGAGAAGTGTCAGGGACAGGCGATTCAGACCAGCCTCACTCCCGGGCAGCAGATCGTTAAGGTCGTGCACGAATCGCTCGTAGAGCTTTTAGGTTCTACTTCCGGTAAAATTGCGGTGTCTCCTTCCGGATTTACCGTAATCATGCTTTACGGACTTCAGGGTGCAGGAAAGACGACTACGGCAGCTAAGCTTGCCATGCTGCTTAAGAAGAACGGCAAAAAGCCCATGGTAACTTCCGTGGATGTACACCGTCCGGCAGCTGCCAGGCAGCTTGAGATACTGGCTGAAAAGGTCGGAGTCCAGTCTTTTATCATGCCGGAAGAGAAGTCCGCAGTTGAGATTGCACAGAAGGCGGTTGCCCGTGCGAAGTATATGCTCTGCGATACACTGATCGTTGATACGGCCGGCCGTATGACGGTTGATGAAGAACTTATGCAGGAGCTTATTGATATCGGTAAGATCGTAAAGCCCACCGAGAAGCTTCTTGTTGTTGATGCCATGATCGGACAGGAAGCCGTTGCCGTAGCGCAGGCTTTTGAATCGGCTATCGGTCTGGACGGCTTCATCATGACTAAGCTGGACGGTGATGCACGAGGCGGTGCTGCCCTTTCCATCAGGCAGATGACCGGAAAGCCGATAAAACTTATTTGTGTCGGTGAGAAAGTAGAAGATATAGAAGAATATTATCCCGACCGTATGGCTAACCGCATACTGGGCATGGGTGATGTGCTGTCCCTCATCGAAAAGGCCCAGCAGTCTTTTGACGAAACATCGTCGAGGGCGGCGATGGACCGGATCATGAAGAACAATTTCGATCTCGACGATATGCTTTCCCAGTTTGAACAGATGCAGAAGATGGGCTCGATGAAGGATGTCCTCGGTATGATTCCCGGCATCAGCTCCAAAATCAAAGATCAGGATATAGACGAATCGATTGTCGATACCAATATGGCGATTATCCGTTCGATGACCAAAAAAGAACGCCGTTATCCCCAGGTGCTTAATGCAAGCCGCAGGAAGCGCATAGCAGCCGGTTCAGGAACAACGGTTCAGCAGGTCAACCAGCTTATTAAGCAATTTGAACAGTCATCCCAGATGATGAAGCAGTTTGCCAATATGAATAAAGGCAAGGGTAAGGGCAAAGGCAAGATGCGGCGCCCTTTCTGATAATAATCAGTTATGCAGCCCGGCAGAGACCCAAAGCCCGCCCGGTACATGATCACTTAGTCGTTCACGCAAAGATTTGCGCGGATATATAAAGAAAAAACGGCACAAATATTAGGAGGAAACAAAATGGCAGTTAAAATCAGATTAAAGAGAATGGGCGCAAAGAAGGCTCCTTTCTATCGTGTGGTAGTTGCGGATGCACGTTACCCCAGAGACGGACGTTTTATCGAAGAGATCGGCACGTACAATCCTCTCACGGATCCTTCAGAGATCAAAATTGATGCTGAAGCGGCCCAGAAGTGGATCAAGAACGGTGCCCAGCCTACAGAGACTGTCCGTTCCTTACTAAAGAAGTCCGGCATAATTTCTTAACGGCAAAATAGGCTGTTATGTTTTTATGTGATGAATGAGGGGAGGTAGGCAAAGCACCTTTTTATAAGGCAGCTTGCTGAAAAAACTATGAGTGATTTACTTGTTTCTATGGCTAAAGCTCTCGTCGCCAATCCTGATGCTGTTTCTGTTAAGGAAACAGATCGCGGGAACACAATTGTTCTTGAATTGTCTGTCGATTCCGAAGATATGGGTAAAGTAATCGGAAAAGGCGGCAAACGTGCACAGGCCATCCGTACCATCATGAAAGCAAAATACCTTCGCACCGGCAAACGTGTCGTTGTGGATATTGTCTGATGAGCGAATATTATATTATCGGCAAAGTGATCGGCGCACACGGCATCCGCGGGGAAATCAAAGTTTTCCCCATTACGGATGATGTGCGCCGTTTCAGTACCATTTCGGAGTGTATGCTCCTTTCACCGAACGAAAAACTCCTGCGCACGGTTCATGTGACGGCAAAGCGGTTTACTGCGGAAGCTGTCCTTATCACGCTGGAAGGCATTTCGGACCGTGACGAGGCGCAAAAGCAAAACGGATTGTTTCTTGCAGTAAAAAAGGAAGATGCCGCGCCGCTTCCTGAGGGACGCTATTTTATAACCGATATGATTGGATGTAAGGTCACGGATTCGGAACGCGGACTTCTTGGAGTCCTTTCCGATGTTCTGCAGACGGGCGCCAATGATGTTCTTGTTGTCAAGCGTTCCGGCAAACAGGACCTGCTGATTCCATACCTGAAGAATGCAGTTTCAGAGGTTGATGTTTCTACCAAACAGATTAATGTAACTCTGCCGGACGGACTTTATGAGATCTATGAATGACAGGAATTCTTGTGCGGGGGACTGACCAGTGAATTTTACGGTACTTACCCTTTTTCCTGAACAGGTAAGGGGCTTTCTGGAAACCAGTATTACCGGAAGAGCCATGAATAAGGGCGTTTTCTCGCTGGATACCGTAAATATACGTAATTTTGCAGGTAATGCATACAATAAAGTTGACGACACTATGTTCGGCGGCGGTACCGGAATGCTTATGATGTGTGAGCCTGTGTACGCAGCCTGGAAATCAGTTGCAGATCTGACTCCGGATAAGCGTCCCCATACAATATTTCTGTCACCGAAAGGCGATGTCTTTTCACAGGCCAAAGCAATCGAGCTTTCGAAGTACGGGCATCTGGTTTTCCTGTGCGGGCATTACGAAGGTATTGACCAGCGTGTGCTTGATGAGATTGTCGATGAAGAAATATCGATCGGGGATTATGTGCTCACCGGCGGTGAGATGGCGGCCTGTGTTGTCATTGACTCAATATCGCGCATGATACCGGGAGTCCTTCCGGATTCTTCGGCTTATGAGGAAGAATCCCATATGGGCGGAGTCCTTGAGTCGCCGCAGTATACAAGACCGGAAACCTGGCATGAAAAATCTGTTCCGCCGGTTCTTCTTTCGGGTCATCACGCAAAAATCGTAGAGTGGAAACGCCTGTCGTCCCTCTATGAGACGTGGCAGAGAAGGCCGGATCTTTTTGACCGGCTCTCCATTTCGGCAGAGGACTGGAAGGCGCTTCTGGAGATGAAAGAAGCAAACAGGACCATCATAAAAGATTAGTATTGCACTGGTGACCCCACTGTGATAGAATTTTAGAGGCTAAAAGGGATGGTCCGCTGCTGTAATCCGGCATGAACATCTATCGGACAAGGAGGAACACAAAATGGATTTAGTAAAAGCAGTTGAGCAGGACAACCTGCGTAATAGTTTTCCTGAGGTCAGCATTGGTGATTACGTAAAAGTTCACCTGAAGATCAAGGAAGGCACACGTGAGCGTATTCAGATTTTTGAAGGCTCCGTGATTGCAAGAAAAGGCGGCGGTTTATCGGAGACGATGACTGTAAGGCGCATTTCCTACGGCGTAGGTGTAGAGCGTATTTTGCCTGTGCATTCCCCGAGAATTGATAAGATTGAGATTGTCCGTAAGGGCCGCGTCAGAAGAGCCAAGCTCTATTATCTGCGCGATCGCGTGGGCAAGGCAGCAAAGATTACAGAAAAGCTCAAAAGGCGTTCCTAGTATCTTTTGTACTGACCGACGGACTGCTCGGATGTGTGAATTTTCACCTCCGGGCAGTTTTTTTGTACAGCATCCTATATACTGGTATGTACTGGTAGAAACAAACAAACAGGAGTATTTATGCCAACCGATATAAACTGGTTCCCGGGCCATATGCGCAAAGCTCTCCGGCTGATTGCCGATCAGCTTAAATTAGTCGACGTCATTATTGAGACGTGTGATGCAAGAATTCCCTTTTCAAGCAGAAATCCGGAGCTTAATACAATTATTAATAATAAGAGAAGACTCTTAATCCTGAATAAGGCTGACCTGGCCGACGAAAAAGTAACCGCTGCATGGATCGCATATTATAAGGAACGCGGCATTGTTGCCCTTCCGACAGATGCGACTCATAAAAAGGGACTTGACCTGATCAGGAATAATTCCAAAATGCTGTGTGCCGATATTCTTGAACGCGCGATCAGCAAGGGGCGTACCGGCAGACCGGTACGGGCAATGGTTGTCGGAATTCCCAATTCTGGTAAATCAACCCTGATAAACGCACTGTGCAACAGAAAAATTGCAATTACCGGGGATCGTCCCGGTGTTACCCGTGGTTTTCAGTGGGCCCGGTCCGATTCTTTCCTTGAGCTCATGGATATGCCCGGCGTGCTGTGGCCCAATCTCGGATCAAGGCGAAGCCAGCTTTGCCTGACCCTTACCGGTGCGATTAAGTCTGAGGTTGTTAACCTGCAGGATGTCGCAATGGAAGGCATAGCCATTCTTATGGACAGATACCCTGCAGAGTTCTGCACGCGGTACAAACTTGCGCTGCCAGGGACGGAAGGCTATATAGAAGATGAATATGAGAGATATCTTATGGCTGCCAGAAATCGCGGCTGCATTCTCTCCGGCGGGCGTATTGATGAAGAAAGATTTGCGGCACTCTTTTTAGATGACTACAGGGCCGGACGAATCGGACGTATTTCGCTTGAGATGCCGGACAAACCGATCACGCAGGAGGCCTGACATGACCCGTGAAGAGAAGCTGATTGAGAAATACTCGCTGCTTTCACTTTATGAAGATCAGGCAAAAGGGCAGGGATTTATTCTTTGTGCCGGAATAGATGAAGCAGGACGAGGACCGCTTGCAGGTCCTGTTGTTGCTGCAGCCTGCATCCTTCAGGAAAATTTGCCCATTTACGGGCTTGACGATTCAAAGAAAATTCCGGAAAACCGCAGGGAAGTGCTGTACGAGGAAATTATCCGTAAGGCAAGGTGCTTTTCCGTTATTCGTATTGAGCATGATGTAATCGATGAAATTAATATTCTTGAGGCTACCAAACGTGCGATGCGCATGTGTGTGGAGTCGCTCACTGAAACCCCTGATCTTCTCCTGATTGATGCCGTTGACCTGAAAGGTACAGGTATTCCTGTGAAGGCGATAATCAAGGGGGATTCCAAATCAAATTCCATTGCCGCCGCATCCATACTGGCCAAAGTGACAAGGGACCGGATCATGCGTGAGTATGATGTCATGTATCCGGGTTATGGCTTTGCCAAACATAAGGGTTACGGAACAAAAGATCATTATGCCGCAATTGGGCTTCTTTCACTATGCCCAATACACCGCCGGACTTTCTTAAAGGGTCATTTTTGAGCGGATATATATTTAATCGGTGCTTTTGACTATAGCTTTTGTCAGTTATTGCCTGCAATTGTCGAATTAATGCTCGATTTTTGTCTCTCCTGATATGCAATACTGTTTTTGCAGCTGCATGCTATGGGGGGATCAAATGACCGGTGATCAGATTGCAAGGGCAAAGTGGGCGAAAGATATCGGCAGGCAGGCGGAAGACGTAGTTCTTCCGCTCTTTCTTTCACGCGGATATACACTTCTTGCGAGAAATTTTGCTGTTCACCGGTATGGTGAACTCGACCTGATTCTTTGTAAGGATATGTGCATATATGTGGTCGAAGTAAAGAGCCGTAAAGATTCGGATCAGTTCGGCGGTGCCAGGGAAGCAGTTACAAGGCAGAAAATGAGCAGGATGCTTCGTGCGACGCGAGTTTTTTTGCTGGACAGGAACTGGGAGTCGTACGATATCCGTTTTATTGCCGGATGCGTGACCCATTTGGCCGACGGATCGATCCTAACCATTGAAATTCTTCCGATTCAATCATTTTAATGCAAGCCTCTTGAGATTTCCCTTCAAAATAGACTATAATATTGTAGTTCGGTTCGTGATTTTCATCTTGATGTGCAAGGAAGTCATTCAAAAGTTTCTTTTGCACGATTGAGAAACCTCGCATTTCCGGCCAATACCTACAAATTTATACACGTACAAGGGGGACCCTGACATGCTTTCTTTTTTGGAAATGGACCATGCGCAGCTTTCACAGGAGTTGATTTCACTTAAGGATCGATATAATGAATATCAGGCACAGAAGCTTTCGCTTGATATGACCAGGGGAAAACCCTGCCGCGAACAGTTGGATATGGGGTCCGCATTGCTTTCGAATTTACAGCCTGATGATGTTTTTGCAGAGGATGGTTCAGACTGCAGGAATTACGGATTGCCTTTGGGTATTCCGGAAGCCAGGAGATTTTTTGCTGAAATGCTCGGGACAAAAGCTGAACATGTGATCATCGGCAACAATTCAAGTCTCAATGTCATGTTTGATACATTGATGCGTGCGATTGCTTTCGGGGAAATAGAATCCGCAAAACCGTGGTCCCGCATAGAAAACAGGAAATGGATCTGCCCGGTACCCGGATATGACCGTCATTTCCTTGTGACGCAGACATTAGGATTTGAATTGATTGCCGTTCCGCTTAATGAAGACGGCCCTGATATGGATATGGTTGAGAAACTTGTTGCAGAGGATGCTTCCATCCTGGGAATGTGGTGCATGCCGCTATACAGCAACCCGGACGGATACATATACTCACCTGAAGTTTGCCAAAGACTGGCATCGATGAAAACGGCTGCCAATGATTTCAGAATTCTCTGGGATAATGCTTATGTCGTTCATCACCTCTATGAGGATAAAAAGGGTACACTCCCGGATATTCTGTCTTTGTGTGAAAATGCAGGAAACCCCAACCGTATCTATGAATTTGCATCTACTTCCAAAATATCCTATGCCGGTTCAGGTATCTCCTGCATAGCTGCTAATACCGATAATTTTGCCAGGATCCGTAAATACATATCCGTCCAGTCAATCGGCCCCGATAAGCTCAATGAGCTGCGTCATATCCGTTATATGCCGGATCAGAGGGCACTCGAAACAATCATGAAGCGTCATGCCGATATCATTCGCCCAAAGTTTGAGACGACCCTTTCCATTCTCTCCGATGAATTCGAAGGTACGGGAATAGGAAGATGGAATAAGCCCCTCGGCGGATATTTTATAAGTCTTTTCGTCTATCCGGGTACGGCCGGGAAGATTGTAGCCCTTGCCAAAGAAGCCGGTGTTGCTTTGACTCCGGCAGGAGCCACCTATCCTTACGGCAAGGATCCGCTGGATGAAAATATTCGTATTTCGCCGACATTCCCTGCGATCAGGGATGTTGAAAAAGCTATTTCGGTCCTCGGCGTCTGTGCAAAGATTGCTGCCGTCGAAAAACTCATGGAAGAGGTATAAGAATGAAGGATGCTTATGAGAGCCCGTTGAATGCAAGGTATGCGAGCAAGGAAATGCAGTTTCTGTTCTCGCCCGACAATAAATTCCGCACATGGCGAAAGCTGTGGATAGCTCTTGCTGAATCCGAGAAAGATCTGGGCCTTTCCATTACACAGGAGCAGATCGATGAGCTCAAATCCCACAGGGATGATATCAATTACGATGTCGCCAGCAGGGAAGAACGTATTGTCAGGCATGACGTCATGGCGCACGTACACGCATACGGTGAGCAGTGCCCGACAGCCAAAGGGATCATTCATCTTGGTGCGACATCCTGCTATGTAGGTGACAACACCGATTTGATGGTCATGAGGGACGCTCTTATCCTTGTCAGAAAAAGACTGGTCCATGTGATTTCCGGCCTTGCTGACTTTGCCGGCGAGTACAAATCCATGGCTACCCTTGGGTTTACGCATTTTCAGCCCGCTCAGCTTGTTACGGTCGGAAAGCGTGCAACATTATGGCTGCAGGATCTTCTTTTGGACCTTGAGGAACTGACTTTTGTCATTGGCAGCCTCAAGCTTCTCGGCTGCAAAGGAACTACAGGAACACAGGCGAGCTTCCTTAATCTCTTTCACGGGGATCATGATAAAGTAATCAGGCTTGACCGGATGATCGCTGAAAAAATGGGGTTTTCCGACACATACAGCGTCAGCGGACAGACCTATTCCAGAAAAATTGATTCGCGTGTGCTCAATGTCCTTTCTTCGATAGCGCAGAGTGCACATAAGTTCAGTAATGATATCCGACTGCTTCAGCACTTGAAGGAGATGGAAGAACCTTTTGAAAAGACACAGATTGGTTCTTCCGCCATGGCATATAAGAGAAATCCGATGAGAACAGAGCGGATCGCATCGCTTTCCAGATATGTAATTGCTGACGCCCTCAATCCCGCTATGACAGCATCCGAGCAGTGGTTTGAAAGGACTCTTGATGATTCAGCCAATAAGCGGATCAGTGTTCCGGAAGCCTTCCTTGCTGTTGATGCCATCCTCAGTATTTATAAGAACGTAGTTTCCGGACTCGTCGTATATCCAGGCGTCATCAGAAAGCACCTGATGGAGGAGCTCCCGTTTATGGCAACAGAGGATATCATGATGGAGGCTGTTTCAAAAGGCGGCGACCGTCAGGATATACATGAACGGATCCGGGTTCATTCCATGGCGGCCGGTGCCGTTGTCAAAGTTGATGGAAAGCCCAACGATCTTCTGGAGAGGATTGCATCGGATGATGCTTTCGGGCTCGACAAGGATTCGCTTATGACACTTCTGGATCCGAATCTATATATCGGACGCAGCCCGGAACAGGTAACGGCATTTTTGCTGGAAGAAGTAAAACCCGTACTTGAAGAATATGCCGGTGATATGGCACTTTCAGATCCGGAGCTTACCGTATAAGGGAGGGAAGTCTTCTGATCTATCTTGATAACAGCGCGACAACAAAGCCTTTACCGGAAGTGGTCTCGTTTATCTGCAGTGAATTGTCATCCGAAGACGGGTTCGGAAATCCCGGATCCCTGCACCGGCTGGGACTTCTGGCTGAAAAAAAACAGCGGGCAGCCCTGGATACGATTTCGGGAATACTCGCATGCAGCCGAGACGAATTGTTTTTTACATCCTGTGGTTCTGAATCTGTCAATACGGCGATCCGCGGTTACCTGTCAGCGAATCCAAGGGCGGGAAAACATATTATTTCCACAAGGACGGAGCACAAGGCATCCCTTGAGACACTTCGGTTTCTTGAAGCATCCGGTTATGAGGTTACATATATCGGTGTCGGCAGGGACGGAATTCCCGATATGAAGCAGCTGGAGGAATCCATCCGGACGGACACGGCTATCATTACACTTACCCATGTAAATAACGAAACAGGTGCGGTTCTGCCGGTATCCCTGCTCACAGCAATCCGCAGCAGGAAGAACCCGAAAATCCGCATTCATCTTGACTGCGTCCAGTCTTTCGGCAAGCTTCCGATCAGGCTTTCCCAAATGGGAATTGATATGGCTTCCTTTTCCGGTCATAAAATACATGCTGTCAAAGGCATAGGACTGCTCTACATTAAGAAGGGGTGCCGTATACACCCGTTAATTTATGGAGGCGGCCAGCAAAACGGTTTGCGGTCAGGAACGGAAAGCACTTTCCTTTCGGGAGCGCTTGCCCTCGCTTTGTCGCTTGCAGAGAAAGATCGGGAGAACGCCTTCACAAGTGTTACTATATTGAAGAGGCAGTTACTGGCAGGCCTCGAAGATCTCCGGCCTGTCATTTTATCTCCGGAAGACGCCCTGCCATATGTCGTTAACTTGTCATTTGCTTCTTTTGAAGCGGAAACAATGCTTCATGCTCTGGAAGAACAGGATATATTTGTATCGACGGTTTCGGCCTGCTCTTCAAAGCAAAAAAAGGTCAGCTATGTCCTCCTCGAAATGGGAACAGCAAAATACATTGCACAAAACGCAGTCCGTATCAGTTTTTCCCGCTTCTCAACAGAGGAGGAAGTGAAAACAATATGCCGGGCGATTCATGGAATATACGATAAATATACGATAAATATACGATGAAACGAGGATAAGAATGGAAAACGAATCAAAGCACGAGGTCATCATCCTGGCACGCATGGGTGAGATTGCACTCAAAGGCTTGAATCGCGGAAAATTTGAACACCAGCTGATTTCGAATCTCAAATACCGGCTGCGCCTTCTGGGGAATTTTTATATTTTCCAGAGCCAGTCACGCCTTTGGATAGAGCCGAAAGCCGAAGGGGATAATCTCCAGAGCGCAGCTCCTGTAAACTCCTTCATGGAAGATCCGGTTCTGGCCAAAGCCGTTCTTACCGCCGTCACGGAAGTGTTCGGCATTGTATCGGCAAGCCTTGTGTGGAAATTTTCAGGCGGAATCGATGAAATTGCCGCACAAGCCAAGGACTTTGTTCGTGAACTCCTGACTGAGCACCCTTACAAGACATTTAAAGTTGAAGCCAAGAGGGGAGACAAGCGATTTCCGATGACATCCCCTGAAATCTGCACGGAGCTTGGCGGTCAATTGCTCGAAGCATTTCCGGAATTGACAGTCGATGTCATTTCACCTGATTTCATGGTATATGTTGAAGTACGTGAAAATATTTCCCTCTATACCCAGAAGATATCCGGACATCGGGGACTTCCCGTAGGGACGGCCGGCAAAGGCATGCTTCTTCTCTCGGGCGGAATTGACAGCCCGGTCGCGGGATATATGATGGCGAGCCGTGGAATGGCCCTTGAAGCTGTGTATTTTCACTCCTATCCGTACACAAGTGACCGGGCCAAAGAAAAGGTGATTGACCTGGCTAAGATTGTATCTCATTTTGCAGGAAGCATGACACTTCATGTTGTTGATTTCACATCCATCCAGCTGGAAATGTATCAGAACAGTCCGCAGGACATGCTGACAATTACCATGAGGCGCGTAATGCTGCAGATCGCAGAGGGAATTGCTTATCAGCGCGGATGTAAGGCGCTGATTACAGGCGAGAGTCTCGGGCAGGTTGCCAGCCAGACACTTGAGGCGATTTGCCTGACCAATGAAGTTGTTAAGCTTCCGGTTTTCCGTCCGCTGATCGGCACCGACAAAGATGATACGATTACTACCGCCAGGAAAATCGGCACATTCGAGACTTCCATTTTGCCTTATGAGGACTGCTGTACAGTGTTTGTAGCCAAACATCCCAAGACGCGTCCGCTGGCGGAACACATGATTGCCGCAGAGAAGAATCTCAACATTCCCGATCTGGTTGCAAGGGGTCTTGCTTCCATAGAAAAAATATATATCTGAGGAGGACAAACCGATGCGTATTGGAAAGTTGACCAACCAGGAACTTCAGGAGATTGTGATCTCCCGGCTTCCACAGCTTTCAGCGCGTACGATTACCGGTGCAGGGGTAGGATCTGACTGTGCATGGCTCAATATGGGTTCGAATCTTCTTGTCGCTTCCACAGATCCGGTTACTGCCGGCGGTATGCAGTCCGGACGCCTTGCCATTTTCGTCTCCTGCAATGATATTGCTGCGTGCGGTGTGAAGCCCGCCGCTATTCTTCTGGTTGTTATTGCTCCTCCTTCCATAGATAAAAAGGACCTGATACAAATTATAGACCAGGCTTCAGAAACTGCCGCTTTGCTTGGGGTTGATATTGTCGGGGGACACACCGAGATCAGTGATTCCGTCAACCGGATTATTGTTACAACGACAGCTTTTGGACTTGTAGAGAAAACGGATCCCGTCCCAAGCGGAAGAGCTATGCCGGGAGATACACTGCTGATGACAAAGACAGCAGCGATTGAAGGCACTTGGATTGCGGTTATGGAACATTCCGACAGGCTGAAGGACAGCCTTCCTGCGGCTGATCTTGCTGAAGCCCGTCTTTTCATTGATCAGCTCAGTGTCGTAAAAGAGGGCGTACTCGCCGTGTCCTGCTCCTCCGGAGAAATCAGTTATAGTGAACAGGGTTTCCTGCACAGCGCCGTACATTTGATGCATGATGCGACAGAGGGGGGGATCTTCGGCGCATCCTATGAGATGGCTGAATTATCCGGAACCGGTCTGCTCCTTGAATCCTCCCGTATTCCGGTCCATCCTGTTACGAGAACAATATGTTCCGCCCTTGGGCTGGACATAATGAGGCTTATTTCTTCCGGATCCCTTTTGATTGCAACTCCGGAGCCGGACATGGTGACTGCGAAACTGACAGAAAACGGTGTTTCATGTACTGCAATCGGAATATTTACTGATACGGGCTTTTTTACAAAAGGCGAGACCGGTGCAATCGAACCGCTTTTACCGCCTGATGCAGACGAACTCTATAAACTTTAACACGGTCCGTCGAATACAGAGCTGTTAATGATTGATTTGGACTTTACCGAAGGGTAAGAATCCGTTAAAATAGCTGGGTATGAAAAAATAATCAATTCAATATAGATAGGATCATAGAAAGCGGAGGGAACGGTTATGTTTGAACACATTAAGGCTGAAGACCCGGAAATATATCAGGCGATTATGCAGGAGGTTAACAGGCAGCGTACCAAGATCGAACTGATCGCGTCTGAAAACTTTGTAACGGAGGCTGTACTCGAAGCCGCCGGCAGCCCGCTTACAAATAAATATGCGGAAGGTTACCCGGGAAAAAGATACTACGGCGGATGTGAATACGTTGACGTTGTCGAGTCCCTTGCTATTGAAAGGGCCAAAAAGCTGTTTGGTGCTGAACATGTTAATGTGCAGCCACATTCAGGTGCACAGGCCAATACGGCCGTATATTTTGCAATCCTGGATCCGGGCGACATCATCCTGGGTATGGATCTTTCCCATGGCGGACACCTGACCCACGGTATGAAGCTGAATGTATCCGGTAAGACATATCATTCAGAATTCTATCAGGTAGATCCTGTAACCGCCCGCATTGACTATGACAAACTTATGGAACAGGCCAAGCAGGTCAAGCCTAAAGTGATCGTAGCAGGAGCTTCGGCTTATCCGAGAATCATTGATTTTGCCAAATTCCGTGAAATAGCCGATGCCGTAGGTGCTTACCTCTTTGTCGATATGGCGCATATTGCCGGCCTTGTCGCGGCAGGACTCCATCCGAACCCTATCCCGTATGCTGATTTTGTCACAACGACCACACACAAGACACTCCGTGGACCCAGGGGCGGAATTATCATGTGTAAAGAGAAATATGCCAAACAGATTGACATGGCTGTATTCCCCGGCCAGCAGGGCGGACCTCTGATGCATATTATTGCAGCAAAAGCCGTTGCCTTTAAAGAAGCGCTTACCCCTGAATTCAGGGTATACCAGGGCAATATCATCAAAAATGCAGCTGCCCTTGCCGCAGGTCTTCAGGACAGGGGAATTGCACTTGTATCCGGCGGAACAGATAACCACCTTATGCTGATGGATCTTCGCGGTACAGGTGTAACCGGCAAAGAAATGCAGCTGCGCCTGGATGAAGTGAATATTACCTGCAATAAGAATACAATCCCGTTTGACCCGGAGAAGCCTTTTGTTACAAGCGGTGTCCGTCTGGGTACGGCAGCAGTTACCTCCCTGGGAATGGATACAAAGGACATGACCGAGATTGCGGATTTGATCGCACTGACTCTTAATAGTTTTGAGACAAGTAAAGAAGAAATTCTTACAAGAGTAGCAGCACTTACCAGCCGGTATCCCCTATATCCCGAAATTTGATAGAGGTGATCTTTCTTGGATAATGCAATGCCCGGAAAAGAACCGCTCGCTTACCGCATGTCACCGCGCTCGCTTGATGAATACGTCGGACAGGAGCACATTCTGGGAAAAGGTAAAATGCTTAGAAGGATGATAGAGGCAGACCGTCTGTCCTCTATCATCCTGTTTGGTCCGCCCGGAACCGGTAAAACGGCGCTGGCACGTCTTATTGCACATACGACTGCTTCGGGATTTTCCAAGCTGAACGCTGTGACGGCAGGTGTTGCCGACATCAAGCGCGTCATTTCCGATACACAGAATCCGATACTGAATCCTTCCGGCCGTACGGTCCTCTTTATAGACGAAATCCATCGTTTCAATAAACTTCAGCAGGATGCACTTCTTCCCCAGGTGGAAGACGGTACGCTGATCCTTATCGGGGCTACAACGGAAAACCCGTTTTTCGAAGTAAATAAGGCGCTTATTTCGCGGTCAACCGTTTTGGCGCTGAAGCCTCTGACGGAGTCCGATATCATTGCAATCCTGAAAATGGCGCTTTCCGATAAGGAACGGGGACTTGGCAATGAACTGATTTCAATAACAGAAGAAGCTCTGACTTATATTGCCAATCTCTCAAACGGGGATGCGAGAATTGCCCTCAGGGGTCTTGAGCTTGCTTCCGTCACGACCCCGCCGGATTCAACCGGAAGGGTAACCATTGATGCGGCTGTACTTGAAGACTGCATGCAGAAGAGAAGTATAGCATTTGACTCGAGCGGGGAGAGCCACTATGACAACATCAGCGCGTTTATCAAATCAATGCGCGGATCCGATCCGGATGCAGCAGTATTCTATCTGGCCCGCGCACTCCATGCCGGGGAGGATATCGAGTTTCTGGCAAGGCGGATTCTGATTTGCGCCTCTGAGGACGTCGGTATGGCCAATCCGTCTGCGCTTCCGCTGGTGATGGCAGCTTATCAGGGGATTATGGCGGTCGGTATGCCGGAAGCAAGAATTCTTCTGTCTGAGGCCGCGATCGTTGTCGCCACAAGCCCCAAGTCAAATGCTTCCTACCTTGCGATCAATAAGGCGATGCAGGACGTTGCTGAAAAGAGGACGGGCGAAGTGCCTATGCACCTGCGCAATGCCCCGGCACGGGGAATGGCGGATCTTGGATATGGTGTAGGCTATAAATATGCGCATGACTTTGAAGGGCATATTGTAGAACAGCAGTATTTGCCGGATGAGATGGCAGGTACGGTATATTATGAACCGACAAGTCTTGGTTATGAGTCCAAAATCCGTGAATGGCTTGATAAAAGACGAAGCGGCGGCAAGTAAGCATGGAAAGTCTATTGTTTTACTAAGAAATTCACGAGGCGTAACATTTGTTACGCCTCGTTTATTTTGAAAAGACTACAGTAGGACATGCAGGATCTTTCAATCTCAGGCAGCCCGGATCTCAAAAACACCCGGACGCAGAAGAGAGATTTCCTGACAGTAAACAGAAAGGTCACCAGTTGGTGATAGAAGTGGTGCAAATGGCAGGACAGGATGTCAGAAGAGTTTATCTCGATAATGCCGCAACTACGATTGTCAGGCAGGAAGTAATTGATGAAATGATTCCGGTTTTTACCGATAATTACGGAAATGCTTCATCCATTTATAAAGAAGGTCAAAAAGCTAAAGCAGCCCTTGAAGATGCAAGGTCAAGAATAGCAGTGTGCCTCAATGCGGAACCCTCCGAAATATTTTTTACCTCATGCGGAACGGAGTCTGATAACTGGGCGATAAAAGGGGCGGCGTACCGGTACGCCAAAAAAGGCAGGCATATAATAACATCTGTAATTGAACATCACGCAGTTTTGCACAGCTGTGAATTCCTGGCCAAACAGGGATATGATATTACCTATCTTCCGGTCGATGATTTCGGTATCGTTGACCCGGCCGACGTGGCAGCGGCAATCCGTCCGGATACGATTCTTGTAACCATAATGATGGCCAACAATGAAATCGGCACGATTCAGCCGATTGAAGAGATAGCCGCCATATGTAAAGAGAAGAAAGTACTGTTTCATACGGACGCAGTACAGGCCGGCGGGACTCTTGTTATTGATGTCAAAGCACTCGGTGTTGATATGCTTTCACTTTCCGGACATAAGCTACACGCGCCAAAAGGTGTCGGCCTGCTCTATATCCGCAAAGGGGTTGCCATTACGAATTTCATGGACGGCGGGGCACAGGAGCGGGCAAAACGAGCAGGAACAGAGAATCTGCCTTATATCATTGGTTTTGCCAAAGCACTCGAGCTTTCTACGGCAGACATAGCAAAGAATGCCGTCAGGTTAACCGGAATCCGCGACAAGGTGATTGACGCTATTCTTACCGCAGTACCGCATACCCGGCTTAACGGGCACGCGGTCAAACGACTTCCGGGTAATGCCAATCTTTCATTTGAATTTATCGAAGGAGAATCACTTCTCCTGCTGCTGGACCATATGGGATTCTCATGCTCAAGCGGATCAGCATGCACATCCGGTTCCCTTGATCCGTCCCATGTCCTTTTAGCCATCGGTCTTCCGCATGAAATTGCCCATGGATCCCTTCGTATCAGTATCGGCAAATTCAACACGGAAGAAGAAGTCATGTCTATCGTACCCGCCCTTGAAACCATTGTGCAGAGACTTCGTGATATGTCTCCGCTGTATGAGGATTTTATCAATAACAAGACGACGGCCTTTACACCCTGTAACCGCTGCAACAAGTAATAAAAGGAGAATTTATATGCTTTATAGTGACAAAGTAATGGATCATTTCATGCACCCGAGAAATGTCGGTGAGATTGAAGATGCCACTGCGACAGGAACAGTCGGAAATGCAAAGTGCGGAGATATCATGAAAGTGTATCTTAAGATTGAAGGCGATATCGTCGTAGATGCCAAATTCAAGACTTTCGGCTGCGGAAGCGCAATCGCAACATCAAGCATGGCTACTGAGATGATTAAAGGCAGAACGATTGATGAAGCCCTTTCTCTGACAAATGTAGCTGTTGCAGAGGCGCTTGACGGGTTGCCCCCGATTAAAATGCATTGTTCCCTCCTGGCTGAACAGGCAGTAAAGGCGGCATTCAAAGAGTATTTCGAGACTCACGGCGGTATTCCTGCCGACAAGCAGAAGTATTTCGATGTGCTGGAAGAGGATGAACGCAGCGTCTGAAATGTGTGTTTCCATTCGAAGAACTCAGGAAATTGCAGATTTCCGGGCTGTCATAAAATGGGAGTCCGGATTTCTTTTCTTCCGACATAGGATGTTAATTCATAAAATCCACAGCTTTTTAGGAATTCAGACGTTTCATCAAAGTAAAAACCGAGAGTGGACGAATCGTGCGAATCGGAACCAAGTGTGACACGTTCTCCCCCTAAGTCTCTGTAATGTAAGAGGATTTCACGGTCAGGCAAGATGTTTTTTATATTTTTTGAAATCAGTTTGTTGATTGAACGCGTATTAATTTCCAGCGATTTATTTTTCTGGACAAGAGCCTGGAGGAAGCGGTCAAAAGACTCAGGGGCATCCGTATATTTCATGGTCGGGTCCTCATAGGAACCGTACCTCATGATGTAGTCGTAGTGTCCTGCAATATCGAATTCATTGCAGGCAAGGACCATTTCGGCCAGCTCATTGATGTATGCAGCGTAGACTTCCGACTTAGGCCTGTCGTAGCATTTCCGGTAAAAATACGGATCCTGTCCCTCAAAGAGATGGTTGGACAGGATGACGGAGTCAAACGGATAGCGGGAAACAAGGCTGTCGTAGCGGGTACAAAGGTGAGGCTGATATCCGAGTTCAATTCCGGAATAGAGGGATAGACCGGCCTGCAGTTCAGTCTTCCACTTTGCGAAAGATTCAAAATACGTATCAATGTCAAACAGGAGCGGCTTGTCGAGATTGTGCGGGTAATCCAGTTCATAGTGTTCCGTAATAACAACGGCCGTCAGATCTTTTGCTGTCGCTGCAGTAATAAGCTCAGCTGCCGTCATACGGGCGTCCCCGCTGAACTCGGATGTGTGATTATGGCTGTCAGTAAACATGCATCATACCTCATGCGTCATTTTACAGGGAACTTAAAAATTGAATCTGACGTGTTGTCCTCGTTTGTACCTGCACAATATGGTATCATAAAATCAAATTTCTGTCGCACAGCAGCACGCTGTGCAGCAATATTTTAAGGAGGACTAACATGCAGCCTAAAGATAAAAAACTTGTTTCAGAAGATTCGGTCGAAAAAGGCAGCCACAAAAAAAACAAGGATAAGTATAAAAAATTACTGGCAGATTATCCGAATCTGTGGGAAAGCCGCACGCAGGATGATTTTGATCATGCTTATGCAATGGCGGACGAATATAAGCGTTTTCTCGATGCAGGGAAGACCGAACGCGAGTTCGTACATATGTCCATTGAATCCGTTGAACAGCTTGGCTATGTTGACATATCATCCGTTGCCTCCCTTGCTGCAGGACAGAAAGTCTACCAGTCAATCAAGGGCAAAGGTCTTATGCTTGCTGTAATCGGCAAAAAGCCTATCACGGAAGGTATGAATATTCTTGGCTCCCACGTAGATTCCCCGCGCCTTGATTTGAAACCGAACCCCCTTTATGAAGAGAACGAAATGGTGTTTTTGAAAACTCACTATTACGGCGGCATCAAAAAGTATCAGTGGCCGACAATTCCCCTGGCAATCCATGGCCTGGTGATCCGTCAGGACGGCTCGAAAATTTTCATCAATATCGGTGAAAATGAAGACGACCCGATTTTTTACATCACGGATCTTCTGCCTCATCTCGGCAATGAGCAAATGGCCAAGAAAGCTACGGAAGTGATACGCGGCGAGGACTTAAATGTACTAATCGGCGGACGGCCGGTCGACGACAATGATGCTTCCAATAAATTCAAAATTGGGATTCTGGAGTTACTTTCGAAAGAATATGGAATGGTCGAAAAGGACTTCGTAAGTGCGGAACTTGAAATTGTTCCCGCCCTCAAAGCCAGGGATGTGGGCTTTGACCGTTCTTTTGTAGCCGCATACGGCCATGATGACAAGGTCTGCGCATTCCCGGCCATGATGGCGATTATGCAGCAGGAGCGTCCGGGCAAGACATGCGTCGTCATGCTTTCCGACAAGGAAGAAATCGGCAGTTACGGCAACTCAGGCGCCCAGTCCAGACTATATGAGAATTTTCTTGTCGAGCTTTTCGTCAAATCATGCGGTATGTATGACGAACTTCTTTACCGCAAAACAATAGCGGCAAGCAAGATGCTCTCAGCGGATGTCTCCAATGGATTTGACCCGACCTTTGCATCGGTTTCTGATCCGAAAAATTCCGCCTTTATGTCACGCGGCATTATGATGGAAAAATATGTCGGGTCACGAGGCAAGTCCGGTACAAACGATGCCAACAGCGAATTCTTTGCCGATATCCTTCGTGTTTTTGAAAAGAACAATATTCCGTGGCAGACCGGAGAACTTGGTAAAATTGATGCAGGCGGCGGCGGAACCATTGCCGTATATATGGCAAATATGGGCATGGAAGTCATAGACTGCGGAGTACCGGTACTTTCCATGCATGCCCCGTATGAAGTGATCAGCAAGATTGACCTGTATTTTACTTATCTGGCGTATAAGGTTTTCCTGGAGGAAATGTAATCAGAATGATTGAAAAGGTAAAAGGTAAAAGGTATAAGGTAAAAGGGAACATGGAATTTGAATATGTTCTCTGTAGTATGGCAGCTGTTTTTGGAAATGACCGTTAAAATTGCAGCATAGTAGTTTGCCCGATGATGAGGGCTGAAAGTAGGAATATATGATTATTGTTGTAAAACCCGGCTCAACAGAGGAACAAGTCCGCGAAATTTTGGACCAGCTTGAATCACACGGCCTGAAGGCTCACATTTCCGAGGGCTCTGAACGACTGATCATCGGTGTCATCGGAGACAAAAGCCGTTTGTCGTTTGACTCGCTTGAGGTTCTGCCGGCCGTTGAAAAACTGGTTCCGATTATGGAATCCTATAAGCTCGCCAGCAAGGCTTTCCGGCCGGAAGGGACTTCTTTCGAAATAAAGGATGTCACACTCGGCGGAAACGAACTGGTCATGATGGCCGGACCATGTGCTGTGGAGAGCGAAGAGCAGGTTGAAGAGGTTGCCGGCTTCATCCGTAAATGCGGCGCCAAATTCCTGCGCGGCGGCGCCTATAAACCGAGAACGTCCCCTTATGCTTTTCAGGGGCTCGAAAGGGAAGGCCTCCGTATCCTGCGCAGTGCGGCGGACCGTCACGGACTTCTTGTGATAAGCGAGATTACATCCGAAAATGATATTGAATATGCCGCCGATTATATTGACATGATACAGATCGGCGCCAGGAACGCACAGAATTTCAGACTTCTTTCCGCTGTCGGAAAGTCCGGGATACCTGTTCTTTTAAAGAGGGGTATTGCACAGACGATCGATGAACTTCTCGGATCAGCAGAGTACATTATGAGTGAAGGCAATTACAAGATTGCCCTTTGTGAGCGCGGAATCCGGACTTTTGAAACCGCGACAAGAAGTACACTTGACTTAAGCGCCATACCGGTTCTAAAGAGCAAAACTCATCTTCCGGTTATTGTCGATCCAAGCCATGCGGCGGGAAAGGCACTTTATGTGCCGGCCCTTTCGCGTGCGGCCATTGCAGCCGGGGCAGACGGACTGATCATAGAAGTCCATCCGAATCCGAAATGTGCGATGTCGGATGCCGCCCAACAGCTGACACCGGATGCCTACCGCATCCTTACGGATGAAATCCGCGCTATTTCTTCCATTCTGGGGCGGATATACCCTGTTTAAACGACATACCTGAATTACATATTTGAATTACCTGTATGAATTACTTGTCTGCATTACGCCGGGAAGCATCTGATGCGCTGCTTTCCGGCGTTATTCCTGACAAAGGGTTACTTTCGACGGCTTCACGGAGAGATTCATCATCCACATGGGTATATATCTGCGTGGTGGCGACACTGGTGTGGCCCAGAATGGTCTGCAGGCTTCGAATATCGACATGCCCGTATTTATACATGAGGGTTGCGGCAGTATGCCGAAGTTTGTGAACGGAATAGACATGGGTGTCGATTCCTGAATCGTGCAGGACTCTTTTGGTTGAGAATTGTATCATCTGGTTACTGAGCCTTCTTCCAAGACGGCTTACAAACAGGGCCTGCGGGTCCTTTAAGCCTTCACGGGGGCGGACGGCAAGCCAATCCTCCAGGGCGGCCAGGCAAGCCGTATTAAGGTATATAGTACGCTCCTTATTACCTTTACCGACAACAGTAAGTGTATTTCCATGTATATTGACAAGATTGATACCGCTGAGTTCGGAAAGACGCATCCCGCAGTTCAGAAAAAAGGTCAGGATACAGTAATCCCGCTCTTTTCCCGAATGTATTGATTCAGAAGCCGTCGAAAGAAGGCACAGGCTTTCGTCAAGGGTCAGATAATGGGGAAGGCGCCGGGCAAGCTTAGGTGCATCAAGTTCATAGGACGGATCTTCCGGGATGAGCTTGCGTTTCTGGAAAAGGTATTTGAAAAAGGATTTCAGCGTTGCTGCTTTTCTGGCACGAGTAGGAGGGGCCGCATGCCGCTCCCTGGAAAGATATATCAGAAAGACGAAAAGGTCATCGGTCCTGACCGATGCCAGAAATGCCTCGTCAATATCATTGATCGGAATTTTCTGAAGAGGTATACCGGGTTCTGACAATCCCCGGTCACGTTTGATAAACCGGAAGAAAAGCACAAGGTCATACCGGTACTCCTTCATTGTAAGAGGAGACCTTTCTTTTACGGCCTGCATATAATTAGAATATTGATCCAGTATCGGGAAAGTATCAATCCTTTTTGACGCGTCATCTCCGGTACGAGTTCCCATAAAACAATTGTCTCCCTTACGTCGCAATACATATATTTTAACATATTGTATGTCATAAAATTCCTGATGAAGTAAGCTGAAATAATTCAGTTATTCTGAAAAAAACTGCATAAAAGTGAGTTGCACGACTTTTCCTGATGTGATATTATACTCCCAGCAAACACAAATGTCCTCGTGTGGAGGACAACGGTAAACTTTCAGCCACGAATTGTCAGTTTATATCAGCATCGAAGCTGAGCTTTTGCCGTAAGAGAGGAGAGAACAGGTCATGGATAAGAAGTTGAAAGTTGGAGTCATTGGTGGAACCGGGTATGTAGGTCAGAGGTTTATAGCACTTCTGGAGGATCATCCGTGGTTTAAGTGCACTGCAGTTGCGGCTTCTCCCCGATCTGCCGGAAAAAGATATGAAGATGCAGTAGACGGCCGCTGGAAAATTGATGTTCCTATGCCATCTTACGTGAAAGACATGATTGTATACGGAACGGACGAAATTGAGAAGCTTTGCGAAGCAGTTGACTTCGTGTTCTGTGCCGTCGACATGAAAAAAGAAGAGATCAAGGCCCTGGAAGAGCGTATTGCCAGGCTTGAGACACCTGTTGTCTCCAACAACTCTGCCCACAGGTGGACACCGGATGTCCCCGTGATTATTCCGGAACTGAACAGTGACCATTCTGCAATCATTTATGCACAGAGGAAGCGCCTCGGCACGAAAAGAGGATTTATTACAGCCAAACCGAACTGCTCGATTCAGAGTTATGTACCGGCTCTTTCCCCACTGCTTGAATTCGGTATTGAGAAGATCAGTGTCTGTACATATCAGGCTATTTCCGGAGCTGGAAAGACATTTGCTGACTGGCCCGAAATGACAGGGAATGTGATTCCTTACATCGGCGGAGAAGAGGAGAAGAGCGAGAAAGAACCGCTGAAGATTTGGGGAACACTCGGTCCGGACAGCATAGTCACGGCAAAGGTACCGGTCATCTCGGCACAGTGTTACCGTGTAGCGGTTCAGGAAGGCCACACAGCGGCCGTATCCGTATCATTTACTAAGAAGCCTTCCCGCGAGGAAATTCTCGATCGCTGGACTTCCTTCGAGGGCGCGGCACAGAAACTTGATCTGCCGAGTGCACCGAAGCCTTTTCTTCAGTACCTCGAGCAGGACAATCGACCGCAGCCGCTTCTTGATGCTGGTTTTCAGCATGGTATGGGCGTCAGCATCGGACGGCTTCGAGAGGACTCAATCTTTGACTATAAGTTCACATGCCTTTCCCATAACACGCTTCGCGGAGCCGCCGGCGGCGCAGTACTGATGGCTGAATTGCTTACCAGGCAAGGCTATTTAGAGAGTAAGTAAAACGGAAATTATACAATCAATAACCCCGGACATCAGGATACTCCGGCAGATTCTTCAACACAGATCGTGAATACAGGAACTGCCGGAGTATTTTTGCATTAACTGTTTTGTATCAAAAGAAAATTGATACTTGACGAGTTCCCAAGATATGTATATAATCCTACTTGCGCTTCAAAAGTGTGGTGCATGAGACACTTCAGGCTGACCACATTATATGTTGAGCATGGGCCTTTAGCTCAGTTGGTTAGAGCAACCGGCTCATAACCGGTCGGTCCCGGGTTCGAGTCCCTGAAGGCCCACCAACTTGCACCTTATCGACATTTATATATATGGGAGGATTCCCGAGCGGCCAAAGGGAACAGACTGTAAATCTGTCGTCAGTGACTTCGATGGTTCGAATCCATCTCCTCCCACCAGAAAAGCCCCCTGCAGAGAAATTTGCAGGGGGCTTTTTTTACTTGACCGGCAACAATAGCTGCGTCAATGTAATACCTGGATTCTACGTCAGCTCATTTAAAAGTCCCTTCTAAGCCAGGAAACATGAGGGTTTACGACAAATTCAGCTTTCACCCATTGGGTGAAAGAAAAAGCTATTGAAAACCGTTATAAGCTCTGATTATTTCTGCACAAAATGCTAAAATAGCAGTATAGAAAAGTAGTGAGAAGAGGTCTAAATTATGGTTAGCAAAATTGATTTTAATGCCAAGAATCTAACGTCAAATGCGGGTCTTTTTCTGCTGCTTGAGTATGCAAAAAGCAACGGGATTTTTGAACTTATTGAAAATGACCTTGTATTTGATCAGGATTCAACCAATAAAATCAAGATGAATCATATCAAGACGATGCTCTGCGGTTACTTTGACGAGGAAATTATCGAAACGATTGAAACGCTTGGTTGCCAGTATTTGATTAAAGCCAAGGTGTATCCTACACTCGCATCTCAATTAACAGATCCAGCCGCTTTATTCGTTAAAGGTGATGAAGGCAGAGAAACGACAGAACTGCTTACGAAGCTAAACACATGGGCGAAAGACAGAAGATTTGTCGTGTCTCGTGTATTAAAGCCTGAAAAAGAAAGAGCACAATTATCACTTGTAGAGGGTGCTGAATACGAATACTTTTTCTTTGTGACAAACACAGCTTTGCTTTCAGAAGAAGTTGTCATCTCTTATGAAAAGCGTGGCAATGCTGAAAATTACATCAAAGAAGCCAAATACGATATGGC
>Ga0209540_10000166_pt1 | contig 83808 bp, 81 predicted proteins | sample BarGraIncu01121A_FD_184501 | JGI IMG/M metagenome (GOLD analysis project Ga0209540, IMG submission 184501) | Arctic peat soil microbial communities from Barrow, Alaska - Barrow Graham LP Incubations 011-21A (SPAdes) (version 2) | ecosystem: Environmental > Terrestrial > Soil > Wetlands > Peat... | reverse complement strand
ACCCCTGCCGATACAGCAGACCCACGCCGACCCGGGGGAGCCCCAGGTCGCTGGCGGACTTCAGGTGGTCTCCGGCCAGAATGCCTAGGCCGCCGGAATAGATGGGGAGCGATTCGTGCAGGCCGAACTCCATGGAGAAGTAGGCGATGCGCGCCCCCGGGTTCCCGTTATGCTCGTACCAGGTCCGCGATGCCAGGTAGCCGTTGAGAGTCTCCTCCACCTGGGCCAGGTGGGACATGAAGCCCTCGTCCGCCATCAGGCTCTCAAAGGTGGCCTGCTGCAGGCTTCCCAGCATCTCCAGCGGGTTGTGCCGGGTCACCCTCCAGAGCTCCGGGTCGAGCCGCTTGAAGAGGCCGATGGCGTCCGCCTCCCAGCTCCACCAAAGGTTGTACGCGATCCGGGCCAGCCCTGCGAGCTCCTTGGGCAGGGATGGTACCACGGTGAACCTGTGCAGCGTCGAGCTGAGATTCATGACGCACTCCTGGCTACTCCGGTTTTCCGATGCCAAACTTCTCCAGTCGGTACTGTAGCGTCTTGTAGCTCATGCCGAGCAGGGGCGCGGCCTTGCTGATCACCCACTCGGCCCTCTGCATCGCCTTGATGATCAGGTCGCGCTCCAGGTCATCGATGGAAATCCCCTGCGCGGGGAACTCGAAGGGGAGGCTTCCCGACAGGGTCGCCTCGTGATGCACCTCGGCCGGCAGGTCCTCGGGCTGGATGTAGTCGCTCTCGGCCATCAGCACCCCCCGCTCGATGACCGACTCCAGTTGCCGGACGTTCCCCGGCCAGCCGTACTCCAGCAGGATCTTCAGGGCGGGCTTGCTGATACCCTTGAGCGGTATGCCGCAGGAGGCGCTGTACTTCTTCAGGAAGAAGTTGGCCAGCGTGACGATGTCGTTGCCCCGCTCGCGCAAGGGGGGGAGCGTGATCCTGATCACGTTCAGCCGGTAGAAGAGGTCCTCGCGGAAGGCGCCCTTCTTGGTCTCCTGCTCCAGGTCCTTGTTGGTGGCCGAGATGATGCGGACGTCGACCGGGATGTTGATCTTCCCCCCGACCCTCCTGATCTCCTTCTCCTGGATGGCCCGCAGGAGTTTCGCCTGCATGGCGATGTTCATCTCCCCGATCTCGTCGAGGAAGACCGTCCCCCCCTCGGCGGCCTCGAACAGGCCGATTTCCCTGGTCCCGGCCCCGGTGAAGGATCCCTTCTCGTGGCCGAACAGCTCGCTCTCCATCAGGGAGTCGGGAATGGCGGCGCAGTTGATGGCGAAGAACGCCTTGTCCTTGCGCGGGCTCCCGTCGTGGATGGCGCGCGCCACCAGCTCCTTGCCGGTGCCCGATTCGCCGTTGATGAGGACCGTCGTGGTGGTCGGGGCGATCTTTTTGATCATCCTGACCACCTCCATCATCTTCGGGTGCTCACCGAGCATGTTCGGGAGATCCTTGGTTTCCGCAAGCTTGCGGTGCAGCACCTTGTTTTCCTTGAGGAGCATGATCAGTTCGAAGGCGCGCTGCACGGTGAGGATCAGGTCGTCCCGGTCCAGGGGCTTCTGCAGGTAGTGGAAGGCCCCTATCTTCATCGCCTCCACGGCGGAGTCGATGGTGCCGTGGGCCGTCATCATCACCACGCACTGCTTGGGATTCTCAGAGAGGACGCGTTCCATCAGCTCCATGCCGGACATCCCCTGCATTTTCAGGTCGGTGAGCAGGAGGTCGAACTCGCTGCGCTCGAGTTCCTGCAGCGCCTCCCTCCCCCCGGGTACCGCCAGGACGCGGTACCCTTCCTTTCCGAGTATGGCGGAAAGGATGTCCCGCTGCCCTTTTTCGTCGTCTACAATCAGGATGCTGCCGGTCATCGGAACTCCTAGAAACAGATTAAGATTAAGATTGAGATTAAGAAAACAGATTAAGAAAACAGATTAAGATTGAGATTAAGATTGAGTAGAGGCCGAGGTGCTGTGCTGCATCTAGGTCGACGTCAAGCAACGTCTTAATCTTAATCTTATTCTAGCCTTTAGCCGGCAGCCTCACGGTGAAGGTGGTCCCTTCGCCTCGCGTGCTGCGCACTTCGAGCGCTCCGCCATGCTCCTTGATGATCCGCTCCGTGATGGCGAGCCCCAGGCCGATCCCCGCGTCCTTGGTGGTGAAATAGGGCTGGAATACCTTCTCCAGGTCCTGCGGCTCAATGCCTACTCCCTCGTCGCTGAAGGTGAGCAGGAACTCCCCCGCCTCCGGGTCGAGGCCGGCGCCCAGGGTGATCTTGCCACCCTCCGGCATCGCCTGCGCCCCGTTGCTGATGAAGTTGCACAGGCAGTTGCGCATCAGTTCCGGGTCGACTAGCATGGGAGGCAGGTCGCCCGGGATTTCCCGGATCACCTCGATGTGGCTCTCCAGCAGCCTGTCCTCCATGAGCTGCATCGCCTTGTCGATCAGGCCCGGATAGCTGACCCGCTGCAGCCGGAGCTTGAGCGGCCGGCCGTAGTTCATGAAATTGAGCACCATGTAGTTGGCCTTGCGCACCTCTTCCTTTATGTTGTCCGCGATCGCCTCGAGTTCCCCACCTCTGCCCTGGCAGAGGGGAAGGAGCTCGCTCTTCAGGTGGTCGATGGCAAGGCTGATGTAGTTCAGGGGGTTCCTGATCTCGTGGGCGATGCCGGCCGCGAGCTGCCCCACCTTCGAGAGGTGCTCAGCCTCGTAGAGCCTCTTTTCCAGCAGCTCCTTTTCCTTGAGCTTCTCCACCATCTCGTTCAGGTTCTCGGCCAGTTCGCCTATCTCGTCGTTCCCCTCCACATGAAAGGTGACGGAGAGGTCCCCCTCCGAGACGTCCTTCACCCCGGTGGCGAGCCTGTGGATCGGAAAGGTGTACTTGCGTGCCAGGATGATGGTGAGGACCATGCCGATCACGAATACCAGGCTGGTGGCGACCAGTCTCCTGACGAAGTTGGCGTGCTGGATGTCCCGGATGTTGTCCAAAAGGACGTGCACCTGCACGTAGCCGAGCTGCTCGTCCCCGACGATGACCGGAACCACCAGGTCGTACGGCTTCATGGAGGTGGTGGAGCCGACCCCCCTGGGGGAAGCCTTCAGCCCCTTCTCCAGTTTCTTGATTTCCCGCTTCTTGCCGACCTGGGCGGGGTCGGAGGAGTCGATGATCTCCCCCTCGTTGTTGATGATGTTGACCTGGTTGATCCCCTTGTTCCTTGCCTCCTGCAGGTACTCCTTGAGGCGGGACGACTCGACGTCCGAATCCGAGGTAAGGTCCTCGATGCTCAGCTGGATCGCCTTCGACACCATGGTGGAACTCTCTTGTATCTCCTGCACCAGGTCGTTCTGGCTGAACTGGTTTAAAACGAAGAGGATCAGCATGGCAATGACCAGCATTGAGAGCATGATCATCACCAGCTTGGTATTAAGTTTCATGACTGCCCAACCTTGTTTGTGAAAGGATTCCCACCAAGTTTGCAAGTATACAACAGCGTCGGCTGCTAGACAAGTTGTATGTCCCCGGCCGCGCCGGTGAGACTGACGGATCGATTGAATACCTGTCATTAGCTGGGCCGACTGGTATAATTCCGAACATGTGTGTTTGGGCTCTGTCTGTAGCAGGGGAATCGGAGGGGAAATGAACTACATTGTCGGCAGGATATCTGGTGGTGCGAAGGTCGGCCCGGATGCGGGGGGGCAGGGGCGTCAGCGCAAGCGGGAGGGTGCCACGCATAAGGGAGGTGGCGGGGACAGCATCAGCATCTCGGACGAGGCGAGAAGACGGAGCGATCTGGAGGACGGAGAGCCCGAGTAGCTTCCGGCGCGCCGCGCCGTCAGCTCATGAACAGGGACCGGTCCTTTTCAAACGCAGCCCGGAAGGTCTCCAGTATCTTGGTCGCCTTCTCCTCGGAAAGTTTCAGCAGCTGCCCCGGTTTCGATCCGGCCAGGTCGAGGTCGTCGAGGGGCGCCCGGACACCGATGCCGAGCTTCAGGCAGTACAGGTCTGCGAGGGAGGTGACCGCTGTAAGGTTCACCACGGCCGGAGGGTCCGCAGGGCCGAACTCCAGCCTGTGGTGCTGCAGGATCGCCGTGGTGAGGACCTCCGGAAAATTCCACTTCTTGATCACGTAGGCCCCGACCTCGTCGTGGCTGAACGGATAGGCGCCGCGCTCCGCTTCCCCGAAGGAAATTCCCTCGTTGTAGCAGTGCCGCATGACCTCCTGAAATTTCGTCCGGTCCAGCGTGTTCATGATGATCTTGCCGATGTCGTGGAACAGCCCTGCCAGGAAGGCCTCCTCTTCATTGGCCGCTCGGGTCTGCGAGGCGATGATCCTGGCAACGAGCCCTGCCGCAAAGGAGTGCTCCCAGAGCATCTTCTCGGTGAGCCCGTACGGTTTGTAGACCTGTTTGACCGAGGCGGCCACCACCAGGCTGCGCAGTGTGCTGAAGCCGAGGATGACGATGGCGCTGGAAAGGGTCTGTATCTGCCTTTGGCATCCATAGAAGGAAGAGTTTGATATTTTCAGGACGCGGGCGGCGACCGCCGGGTCGGAAGCGACGATCTTCGCCAGTTCCTCGGCGGTGGCGGTCTCGCTTTCTATGAGTTGCATCACCTTGATCGCTACAACGGGAATGGTCGGTAGGTCGGCCGCCGTCATGATGGCCGTTTCAAGTTCTTTGTTCATGCGAGGTCCTTGCTGGTTAGCCAGACTGCCTGTGCTGGTAGGTGATTTTAGTATAGTCATACCGTTAGCTTTTAACAAGGGGGGATTTAATGATTGAAAGGGTGGGCGGCGCGGGCTATAATGAGGAAAAAAATAAGGCACGGGTTTCTAAGTGATCATAAAAAGCACAGAATTCATTAAAAGCGCAACCAGGCCGGCCCATTACCCCGAGGGGGACCTGCCGGAGATCGCCTTCGCGGGGCGCTCCAACGTCGGGAAGTCGTCGCTGGTCAACGTGCTGGTGAACAGGAAAAACCTGGTCCGCACCAGTTCGACGCCGGGGCGGACCCAGCTGATCAACTTCTTCCAGGTAAACGACGACTTCATGCTGGTTGACCTTCCGGGGTACGGCTACGCCAAAGTCCCTCTGGCGGTAAAGAAGGACTGGCGGCCCATGATGGAGACCTACCTCTCCAAGAGGAGGAATCTGCGCGGCGTCGTTCTGATCCTCGACATACGGAGGACTCCGGTGGAGGAGGACCTGCAGATGCTTGCCTGGTTGCGGGCCTTCTCGATCGCCCCGATCATCGTGGTGACCAAGTGCGACAAGGTCTCCAAGAACGAGCGGGCCAAGCAGACAGCCATCATCATGGCGCGCATGGGGCTGGAAAAGGGGGATCTCAACTTCTTCTCCGCCCTTTCCAAAGAGGGGAAGGACGGCATCTGGGCACGGATCGACGCCCTGCTGCTGGCCCATTCGGCCGAGGCTCCCAGGGTTACCGACACCCCTGGGACCGCCGAGGCGGCTCCCGAGACCGTCGAAAGCGCCGAGAGCACCGGGAACGCCGTTCAGGTTATAGATTGACATTCGCGCTAGCCTCTGTTAGAAACTTGCTTAACTATAGATAGTTATCGTCCGGGTGCCCCGAAAGGGGTTAAAAGGGAAGAGGGTGGAAATCCCTCGCTGTCCCGCAACTGTGAACGGTTATGAAAGCCGCAACAACGCCACTGAGCATATCGGGAAGGCGCGGTGAGTAAGTAGACCCGTGAGTCAGGAAACCTGCCAGGATGAACGCTTATTGGAACCTCCGTGGTAGAGGGGCTAAAGCCAGAATCGTATCCTTTTTCGATTTTTGACCGCCCGCCTTCCATTGGAAGGGGGGTTTTTTTATGTCAAAAGTTACCCTGGTAACGGGTGGGACGCGCAGCGGCAAGAGCCGCTTCGCGGAGCGGTTGGCCGAGCGGTTCGATCCGATGCGCGGCTACCTTGCAACCGGGCAGGCGGGCGATGCGGAGATGGCCGAGCGGATCGCGCGCCACCGCGGCAGGCGCGGAAGCGATTGGGAGACCGTGGAGGAGCCGCTGGAACTGACCCGGGCCATCACCCGTATCGATGGCTGCTACACGGTGCTGCTGGTCGACTGCATCACCCTCTGGATTTCCAATCTGCTGTTCCACTGCGAAGGGGGCGCCGCCGAGGCGCTGCTGCAGGTGGAGAAATTCACCGAGAGCTTCGCCACCCTGAGCACCCCGCTCATCATCGTCACGGGCGAGGTCGGCATGGGGATCGTGCCGGAGCACCCGCTTGCCCGGAGTTTCAGGGATCTGGCGGGCGAGGCGAACGAGCTCATCGCGGCCAGAGCCGACGAGGTGTACGTCACGATCTCCGGATTGCCGCTGAAGCTTAAACCTTAGAAACCGTTCTACGTTCAACGTTCAACGTTGAAACCCCTGAACACTGAGAACGTAGAACGTAGAACGCCAAATACAGGAGACCACCATGGAACTGTTAGACAGGACGCTGGCTAAGATCCAGCCGGTAGATGAAGCTTTCCTCGCCAAGGCGCAGGCGAAGCTGGACAACAAGACCAAGCCGCTCGGCTCGCTCGGTCTCCTGGAGGAGATGGCGCGCAGGTTCGCCGCCATCAACGAGAACCTGAGCCCCGAAACCGGCAAGAAAGTCATCTTCACCTTCGCCGGTGACCACGGCATCGTCGAGGAAGGGGTGTCCCTGTTTCCCAAGGAGGTGACCCCGCAGATGGTGCTCAATTTCCTCCGGGGAGGCGCAGGGGTCAACGTGCTGGCCCGCCACGTCGGCGCCGAGGTCCGGGTGGTCGACATCGGCGTGGACTACGACTTCGAGCCGGCCCCGGGGCTCATTATACGCAAGATCGCCAAGGGGACCCGCAACTTCGCCAAGGGAAGCGCCATGACCAGGGAAGAGGCGGTCGCGGCGATCGAGGTCGGCATTGCCCTGGCTGACCAGGCGAAGAGCGAGGGAGTCGCCATGCTGGGGACCGGGGAGATGGGGATCGGCAACACGTCTCCTTCTTCGGCAATCATCGCGGCGTTTTCCGGGTGCGGGGTCCGCGAGGTGACGCACCGGGGGACCGGGATCAACGACAGCGCTCTCGAACACAAGATCTCGGTGATTGAGGCGGGGCTTGCCCTGAACCGTCCGAACCCCGAAGATCCGCTTGACGTGCTCGCCAAGGTGGGCGGACTGGAAATCGCCGGAATTGCCGGGCTGGTGCTGGGAGCCGCGGCGAACAGGATACCGGTGGTCGTGGACGGCTTCATCTCCACCGCCGGCGCCCTGATCGCCTGCGAAATGCACCCGCAGGTCAGGGATTACATCTTCGCGGCGCACACCTCCGTCGAGATCGGACACCGGATGATGCTGGAGCGGATCGGCGTCGAGCCGATTTTCGACCTCAAGCTTCGCCTGGGGGAAGGAACCGGCGCGGCACTCGCCATGGGCCTCATTGAGGCGTCGGTGAAGGTGCTGAACGAAATGGCGACTTTCGCCGAGGCCGGAGTGGCCGAGGGGTAGTGCCATGATCCGCAGGGTGACGCTCACATGAGGCTGTTCTTCGTCGCATTCCAGTTCCTCACCATCGTCCCGCTCCCGTTCGCGTTGCGCTGCGAGGAGGAGGACCTGGGGCGCTCCATGACCTATTTCCCGCTGGTCGGCCTCGCCATCGGTGCGCTGCTGGCCGGCGCGGACTTCCTGCTCGCGCCGCTACTGCCGCGGGGGGTGGCCGACCTGATCCTGATCGCCCTCCTCTCCGTCGTTACGGGCGGGCTCCATCTGGACGGGCTTTCCGACGTCTGCGACGGGCTGGCGGCGCGCGGGTCGCGGGAGCGGTTTCTCGACGTGATGAAGGATTCGCGGGTAGGCGCGGTCGGAGCGGTGGCGCTCGTCCTCGGGCTCGGTCTCAAGTACCAGGCGCTCCTTGCCGTTCCGCTTCAGTACAAGCGCGAGGTGCTCCTCTTCTTCCCGCTTGCCGCACGATTTGCCCAGGTGCAGATGACTGTTGGGGCCACCAGGGCCCGGGCCGACGGGCTTGGCTCGGCCTTCATCGGGGGGGCTGGGCTGGCGCAGTTCGTCCTCTCCTACACGGTCACCCTGGCCGCCGCCTACGGGCTCCTCGGCATGAACGGGATCTACTGCGCCCTGCTGCTCTACATCGTTACCTGGGGGATCAAGTCCTGGTCCCACAAAAGGCTTGGCGGCATCACCGGAGACGTGATCGGCTGCGCCAGCGAACTGAACGAAATCTGCTGCCTTTTGCTGCTGCTGGCGCTGTTTGGCCGCGGCTGGCAGGCATTTTAGGAGCATGCTATGACGGAGAAAACCCGCATCCATCTGATCCGGCACGGCGAGGTGGAGGGAGCGCATTGCTACAACGGCCACCGGGACGTGGCTCTGACGCCGCGTGGGGAAGACCAGTACCAGGGGCTCAAGCCGCGGCTCGACCCGGACCGGATCAGCGCCTGTTACACGAGCGACCTGACACGGACGGTGCGCGGCGGGGAGATCCTCGGTGCGTATCTCGGTGTGGAGCCGGTCAAGCTGCGGCAACTGCGCGAATTGAACTGCGGCGCATGGGAAGGGCTTTCCCTGGCGGAGATCCAGTCGGGCCGTCCCGACGAGTGGGCGGCACGGCTCGCCGACCTGGTGGACTTCCGTGCACCCGGGGGCGAGAGCCTCACCGATCTTGCCGCCCGCGTGCTGCCGGCGCTCGCCGAGATCGTGGCCCGGCACCGGGGCGAAGAGGTCCTGGTGGTGGCCCACGGCGGGGTGAACCGCGTGATCCTGCTGGACGCCATCGGTGCGCCCCCCGCGTCCATGTTCAACATCGAGCAGAAGTACTGCGCCATGAACCTCATCGATTACTACGCCGACGGCAACTGCGTCGTGAAGCTCATCAACGGCTGACGGGGCAGGTTCTCATCTGTGCTGATCTGTGCGGAGCGGCATTCCTGCCGCGATCGTCGCGCCCTGGAGAGCGCTCCTGCAGGCGCTACAGTCGATTGCAACGCATAGCGGAAGATTGACGCTACTTTAGGACTTTTCATGAAGCGGATTGTCATCGCAGCGCCGCACAGCGGCTCCGGAAAGACCACCCTGACGCTCGGCATCATGGATGCCCTGAAAAGGCGGGGGCTCAGGGTCGCGCCCTTCAAGGTCGGCCCGGATTTCATCGACCCCGGCTACCATCGGCTGGTGACCGGCACCCCTTCCGTCAACCTGGACGGCTGGATGTGCGGCCTGGGGTTCGTCCGCTCGACCTTCGCGCACCACGGGGCAGGGGCCGACGTCGCGGTCATCGAGGGGGTCATGGGGCTCTTCGACGGGATCGACGGGCTCTCCGAGGCGGGGAGCACAGCCGAGATCGCCAAGGCGCTCGCCGCCCCGGTGCTCCTGGTCGTGGACGCGCGCAGCCAGGCGCGCAGCGCCGCCGCCCTGGTGCATGGCTTTGCCAGCTTCGACCCCGGGGTCAGGATCGCCGGGGTCATCTTCAACAACGTGGCAAGCGCCAACCACGAACGCATCCTGCGCGAGGCGCTGGCCGCCAGTTCTCCCGAGATTGCCCTGATCGGCTGCCTCCCGAAGGACCCGGCGCTTGCCATACCGTCACGCCACCTGGGCCTCTTGACGGCGGAGGAGAATCCGCTCTCCGGGGAGTTCCTCCGGCATCTGGGCCAGGTTATCGACCGGCACCTCGACCTGGACGCGATCCTCACTCTTGCCGACTGCGCCGCGCCCCCGGTGCCTGACGCCGACGCTGCCCCGGTCCACAGTATAGCCGCTGCTGTCGAGGACGCCGGCCGGGTCAGGATCGCCATCGCCAGGGATGCCGCGTTCTGCTTTGTCTACGAGGACAACCTCCGGCTCCTGCGGGAGCGGGGCGCCGAGCTCTGCGCCTTCTCGCCCCTTGCTGACTGCGCGCTTCCGGAGGGGATCTCGGGGATCTATCTTCCGGGGGGGTATCCCGAACTCTTTGCGGAAACTCTGGCGGGGAATGCCCCCCTCAAGGAAGAGATACGCGGCGCCATCGAGGCCGGCATGCCGGTCTATGCGGAGTGCGGCGGTTTCATCTACCTCACCCGGGGAGTTGCCGGGACAGAGGTGACGCACCCTTTCGTCGGGATCTTCCCGGTGCAAACCCGCATGTTGCCGCGGCGCAAGGCGCTTGGCTACCGCGAGGTGGAACTGCTGGGTGAGAGCGTGATCGGCCGCAAAGGGACGCTCGCCCGGGGGCACGAGTTCCACTATTCGGAGATGGGAGAGATGCCGGGCACCGTGGAGCGGCTTTACGGTGTCAGCAAGAAGGGGCTCCCCTTGGGGCACGAGGGATACCGCTACCGGAACTGCCTCGCCTCCTACATTCATCTTCATTTCGGCAGCTCGCCTGGGATCGCCGACAGCTTTGCGGGAAACTGCAGGGCATACAGTACAAGGAGTGGCACTTGAAAACACAGATTGAACTGGCACGCGATGGGGTGGTTACCCCGCAGATGGCAACGGTTGCGGCGGACGAGGGAGTGACGGCCGAGTACGTCAGGGAGAAGGTGGCGCATGGGCGCATCGTCATCCCCTGGAACCGGATCAGGAATCCCCGGGTCACCGGCATCGGCGAGGGGATGAGGACCAAGGTGAACGCCTCCATCGGAACCTCGTCCGACATCATCGATTATGCGGGTGAGGTGCGCAAGGGTCTTGCCGCCGTCGAGTCCGGTGCCGATACGCTCATGGAGCTCTCCGTCGGCGGGGACCTCGACCGGGTGCGGCGCGAGGTGATCGCGGCGGTCGACCTGCCGGTGGGAAACGTCCCGCTCTACCAGGCGTTTTGCGAGGCGGCGCGCAAATACGGCGACCCGAACAAGCTGGACGACGAAATGCTCTTCGACATCATCGAGAGGCAGTGCGCAGACGGCATGTCCTTCATGGCGGTGCACTGCGGCATCAACCTCTACACCCTGGAGCGCCTGAGAAAGCAGGGCTACCGCTACGGCGGGCTGGTCTCCAAGGGCGGCGTGAGCATGGCGGCCTGGATGATCGCCAACGGTCGGGAAAACCCGCTATACGAGAAGTTCGACCGGGTGGTCGAGATCCTGAAGCGCTACGACACGGTCCTTTCGCTGGGCAACGGGCTGCGCGCCGGAGCCATCCACGACTCCAGCGACCGGGCCCAGATCCAGGAACTCCTGATAAACTGCGAGCTTGCCGAGATCGGCCGGGAGATGGGGTGCCAGATGCTGGTGGAAGGTCCCGGGCACGTGCCGCTCGACGAGATCGAGGGGAATATCAAGCTGCAAAAGAGGATGAGCGGCGGCGCCCCGTACTACATGCTTGGTCCCATTGCGACCGACGTGGCGCCCGGCTTCGACCACATCACCGCAGCGATCGGTGCCGCGCAGTCCTCGCGCTTCGGCGCCGACCTGATCTGTTACATCACTCCCGCCGAGCACCTGGCGCTTCCCAACGAGGATGATGTACGGCTCGGGGTAAAGGCCGCGAAGATCGCCGCCTACATCGGCGACATGAACAAGTATCCGGAGAAGGGGCGCCAGCGGGACAAGGAGATGAGCAAGGCACGCCGGGATCTCAACTGGGAGCGCCAGTTCGAGCTCGCACTCTATCCCGAGGACGCGGCCGCCATCAGGGCGAGCCGCACCCCCGAGGACGAGAAGACCTGCACCATGTGCGGAGACTTCTGCGCCTCCCGGGGTGCCAGCAAGATCTTCGCCTGCGACCTGCGCGGCGACAAGATCTAAGGACGCCGGCAAATAGTTCCCTTCCCCCGCCGGGGGAAGGAGGACTTGGCGCTGGATATCAGCTGGAATCAGGAGCTCAAATGGGCAGGATACTCTGCTTCGCCATACTCTGCCTTTTCGTCGCGGCTCCGGCCCTCGCCATGCACATCTCGGAGGGGATACTGCCGTTCTCATGGGCCATCTTCTGGTCCCTGGCGGTCATCCCCTTCGTGGCCCTCGGCGTGCGGCGCCTGAACTCCCTGGCCCGCGATGACCTCTCCCTGAAGCCGCTGGTGGGGCTTTTGGCTGCGGTGGTCTTTATCATCTCGTGCATGCCGATACCGGTTCCGACCGCCGGGACCTGCTCGCACCCCTGCGGCACCGGAGTCGCGGCGATCCTGGTCGGCCCTCTGGTCAGCGTGGTGATCGCGGCGGTTGCCCTGCTGATCCAGGCGCTCTTCCTGGCTCATGGCGGGCTTTCCACCCTCGGTGCCAACACCTTCTCCATGGGAGTCGTCGGATCCTTCCTCGGTTGGCTCGCCTTTCGCGGCGTGCGCCGCATGGGAGGGAGCCTCGCGCTCTCCGGGTTCATAGCGGGAATCCTCGCCGACTGGGGGACCTACGCCTGCACCTCCCTTATACTTGCCTCAGGCATCCGTGGTGACGCGCCCCTCCTGCCGCTCTTTGCCAAGGTAGTGGTCGCCTTCATACCGACCCAGCTCCCGCTCGGGATTCTGGAAGGCGTGATCACAGCAGGCATGGTGACGCTTTTGTACAAGAAACGTCCCGACCTGCTGGTCAGGATGAAAGTGATAACGGAGAGGGAGCTGCAGAATCATGCCTGAACGCAAGCGGAAGTGGGAGATACTCCTGATACATATGATCATCCTCCCGACGCTGTTTTTCGGGGTTTATTCCTTCTCCCTGGCGCCCAAGTCCTGGGACGGGGTAGACGCGGCCGTGGTGGGGAAGATAGCCAAGGAGCACGGCCGGGAGGCGAGAGCGCCGCTCATCGATCCTGGTTCCGGCGACCTCCTGCTCTTTGCTTTTTTAGTGGCAGGCGCTGCCGGTGGCTTTGTCGCCGGGTATTACTGGCGTGATCTGCTGAAAAAGAAGGCGTGATCTGTCGTGGACTGGTGGGCTCGGCCCACCCTACGGCGGCAGCTTGCTCCACAAACTATTTTGGATATCGTAGGGTGGGCCGTGCCCACCGTTAACCGTCAGCCGGCACCCTACGGTCCCGGCAAGGAAAAGAACGATGCACCATTTTACCCGACAGACATTCGACCCCTCACACTGGATAAGCGGTATCGATCCGAGGGTTAAACTCTTGAGCGCGATGGCGCTCCTGGGGATGGTGATCAGCTGTCAGGGGATCGCCTTTCCCTTTTTAGTCTCCCTTCTCTGTCTGGGCCTTTGCTTTAGCCTCGGGGTCTCGATCAGGACCCTTGCCTTCCGCTTTTCGGAACCGGTTTTCATTGCTGCGACGGTCCTCGTCCTGAAGCTGTTCTGTGCCGGGAATATCCCTCTTTTTTCTCTTCAGGTTGCCGGATTCGAACTGGTGGGGCACCGGGACGGACTCATGGAAGGGGTGCATATCGTGAGCCGCCTCGCAGGGGGAGTCTCCATCCTCGCAGTGGTCGGCTTCTCGACACCGTTCACCGAATTGATGGCGGCTCTCTCCTGGCTCAAGGTGCCGCAGGTGCTGATCGACGTGGCGCTTTTCGCCTGGCGCTACCTGTTCCTGCTTCTGGAGGATGCGCAGGTGGTGTACAATGCCCAGAGGAACCGGCTTGGCTACGTCGGCTACCGGCGCGGTCTGCGCTCCTTCGGCACACTGGCCGGCGTGCTGGTCATCAAGGCCTTTGACAACAGTCAGAGCATCACAACGGCCATGGTTCAGAGAGGTTACGACGGCGACATGCCGATGCTGCTTCACAAGCCGTTCGTGACGGCCGAGGTGGCCGTGTCGCTCCTCTTCGTCGCCGGCATGGGGATAATCAGGGTCATCTGAAGCAGGTGCCCGACTTAAAGGACTTTCGTGAATCCCATAAGAATTTCCGTGAATCTGGAAAATTACAAATACCCCGATGGCACCATTGCCCTTTCCGACATTAATCTGGGCGTGGAGAAGGGCGAATTCACCGGGATCCTAGGCTCCAACGGTTCTGGTAAAACCACGCTTTTGAAGATTATGGATGGGCTCATCAAGGGGTATCAGGGAGAGGTGCTGCTGGACGGTGATAACGTGCTCCGTCTCCATCCGCGCGATATCTACCGCAAGGTGGGCCTCGTGTTCCAGAACCCGGACGACCAGCTCTTCGCGACCACCGTGTTCGAGGACACCGCGTTTGGTCCGCGCAACATGGGATGCGCCGAGCCGGAGGTGCGCCAGCGGGTGGAGGCCGCCCTGGCAAGCGTCGACATGGCTGAATATGCGGGAAAGGGAATCCACAACCTGAGCTACGGCCAGAAAAAACGGGTCTGCATCGCGGGACTGCTCGCCATGGGACACGAGATACTCCTCCTGGACGAGCCGACCGCGGGGCTCGACCCGATGGGCGAGTATCGGATGATGGAGCTTTTGACCCGGCTTAACAGGGAGCAGGGGGTCACCATCGTCATGGCTACCCACAGCGTCGATCTGGTGCCGATCTTCCTGCACCGGCTCCATATCCTGAGCCGCGGGCGACTGGTCCGGGGCGGCACCCCCGAGGAGGTGTTCACGGCGCCCGAGGAGCTGCAGCACGTGAAGTTGCGGTTGCCCCACATCGCGGAGCTCATCTACCAGTTGAAGCACGAGGAGGGCATTCCTTTTGGCCGGATTCCGCTCACCATCGGAGAGGCGAGGCGGGAGATCGTGGAGACGATGGGGAGATAGTTGATACTGCTGCGACGGCTCTGCTGTTATATTAAAGAATGGCCAAATTCGAGGCACCGAATTTGGCCATTCTGATTTTGTAACTATTAAGCATATGCAAAACCTTTTCATTTAACAGGTTTCGTAACGTAGGGGAGACCCGGTGGGTCGCCCTCTTGCCAAGGCCGACCAGAAACTTTGCACGGGTGAACCGGAATCGAAAGCAGGGCGACCCACCGGGTCGCCCCTACGGGTTGGGGGCAACTGGAGTCATGGGCCTAGTCATACTGAATAATTACGGAATTTGCGCGTGCCTGTTTTGACGCTACCCATCTGCGTGCTAGACTTTCTGAGGCCGGTGGTTCAGCAGTTTACTCTGGTTCGCTCTCAATAACCTGAGTGGCAACAGACATTTTGGGAGGATTCTATGCACGACTGGAACGTTGTCATAACAGTCCACGAAGACGGATACAACCAGGCCCGCAAGATACTCGAACGGTACGGCAGGGTCGAAAGGACCGACTATTTCAACATCCTCCTGATGCAGATCGCCGATTACTCGCCGTTTCTGGAAGCATTACTGCAAGAGGCGCAGCGGGATCCTGACAGCGTTTCAGCTTTGGCAAGGGTCATGCCGGTCATCGTGACCTTCGAGTTTCAGACTCCGGCTGAGTTTGAGGATAAGGCGCGGCAGGCAGTCCGTGTCTGGCTGCCGACACTCGGCGGCAAGAGTTTCCATCTGCGCATGCACCGACGGGGGTTCAAAGGAAAACTCTCAAGCATGGACGAAGAGCGTTTCCTCGACACATATCTGCTGGAGGCTCTGGAAATGGCCGGCACGCCGGGGCATATCGCTTTCGATGATCCTGATGCGGTCATAGCTCTGGAAACTGTCGGCCAGCGCGCCGGCCTCTCCCTTTGGACCCGAGAGGAACTCGAGCGCTATCCGCTGCTCCATCTCGACTGAGGAGCCCGTGCAAAACTCTCAGGCAGGCGGCGAAAGGTCAGCGCTAATCATGATAAAAAAGTCCCGCCAAAAGAATCCGGCGGGACTTGCTTGTTTTGATCAGGAATTTTTAGCCGCAGTCTTTGGCCGACGTAGAGACGCATTGCATGCGTCTCTGCCTTACCGGGGGTGGTTCGGAAATGAGATCGACCCTTGCATTCAAAGCTCCGAAAGTCCGAGACGCATGCAATGCGTCTCGGACTTGATGGAGATATCCAGGCATCAAAGATGAACTCAGTCAGCCATCATCGGATGATCTTCCCCGGAAGATATCCCTTCTACTAATATCCCTGCTCGACAACCTTAGCGCGTATCCTGCCGATTACCCCCGCCAGAAGCCCCATGTCGTCGGGCGAGTCGCCCTCTACCAGCTTTATGTGGGTGACGTTGGCAGGCATCTCGCCGAAGGTAGGGTCGACCGCGACCCAGCCGTTCAGATAGCTTTCCGCCCAGCTGTGATATAGAAATCCCTGCCCCTGTGAATAGACGAGGCCCGAAACGAAACGGGTGGGGATTCCTGCCCCGCGGGCAAGGGCCGCGTAGAGTCTCGCGTGGGTCTGGCAGTTGCCGCTACGGCTTTTGAGGGTCTCCAGGGGCGACTGGCTGTCGGTTACGGTCCCCTTGATCTCCTTGGCCACCCACTCTACCAGAAGCCTTGCCACCCGCGCCGGGTCCTTTTCGGTGCCGACGATCTGGTCCTTTTTGGCAAGGATTTCCGGGTCGTCACTCGGAATGCGCGGGGCGGGTTCCAGGTCGAAGGGGGCTGTTTGTTCCCCGTGGGGAGGCTCGAAGCCGGGGTTCGGCATGGTGAAACGGACCTTTCCGTCGGCAAGCCTGGTTCCCTGTTGCCCTTTTCCCTGCAGGAGGGGGAAGGAGAGTGGGATCCCTGTGAATTCGATGGAGAACTTTTTCAACTGCCCGGACCTGTCAAGGGGCGGTGCCACCTTGATCAGACTGAAATCCAAGGCCAGGTCACGCTTGGAGAGCGCCGCATCAGCCAGGTACGCCCTGGCGCTCGTCTCGTCCTCGGCCAGGGTGACGACGAGGTCGTCCCTGACCGACTCCCTGACACTATTCCCCTTGAGATCCACCCAGATGTCGTTATCCACCATGGGATAGAGGTCGTTTTTCAGGTGCAGTGCGGCGGCGGATGACGGGGTTAGCGTCTCTTCCCCGATCACCTCGACCTTTATCTGCTTTACCTTTACCGACTCCACGTCCAGCATGGCGATCTTGTAACTCTTTCCGGCCGCAGTTCCCTGCATAAGCGGGTATAAGTTCAGTGCCTGCGGGGGAAAGACCGGTCCCTTCGATTTCAGGGTCCGCTCCTTTTTACCCCCTTTGGAGTCGACGGTCACCTTGATCCCTTTCGGGGTGACCTCACCGCTGAGCACCATCGGGCTTCCGTCGATGCGGCTCTCCACCGCGAATGACTTGAGTGCCAGGTCTCGACCGACAAGATACGACTCCTTGGAGGTGGCCTCACGGGAAAAGCCCATGATGCGCAACTTGACGGCGCCTTCCGTGTCGATCCGGTAGCCATCACCCGCCTGGGTGATGCTGAGATGGGAAAAGCCGACCCGCTCCCCGTCGAGGTTTACGCTGAACCAGCGCTCGCCGACGGGCGGCCCCGCGAGCTTCGGGATGGCCGCCGCGAAGAGGGGAAGCGGGACGCAGAGAAGTACCAGGGCTACCAGGAACCGCAGTGCCGCGCGGGGAAACCACATCCTATTCGGTGATCGGCTCTGAGCTGCTCTCATGCTTCTCTTCTCCTTTCTTGAGGCTACACTTCCCTGTCAAAGACGTAGGGCTTTCCTGCGTAAACCCACGACTTCAGGCACAGTGCGGTTTCCAAACCTGATGATGTTGCCCTATTATGCTGTTTTATACCACAGCGGGAGCCGTAGGTGCAATCGCGGAAAACGGCCCTCCCGCAGGCTGTGCCGGTTGAACACCTCCCCGAGTACGCCTTCTAAAGATAACCACTTGCGACCCCCATCGCCCGGCGGTATAATGTATTCATAGATAAGAGTTGCGGAGGATCGTAGGATCCTCCTTCCCCTAGCCGACTTGCCCTCCTAGTCGCTAGGGTTTTTTTTGCCCCGCATCCCGGTGTGCCAACTGTTGCACACTCCCGCCCGATCGGTTACAATCGCACTGTCCATTGTCGATAACGTTACTCTTCAGTCAACACAATGTGGCGCGTCCCTGATCACCCGTCTCCCGGAGGGCGAGGGAGAGTTTGCCCAAGGTCCAATGATGTGAGGGGGCGGCGTGCATTCAATAGTCGGCGCTTCCTTTCCGAGATACCTTAAATTGCATAACCCGAGGCTTCATGTATCCGATCGTTACCATCACCGAGCAATGCCGCAAATGCTACTCCTGTGTCCGAAGCTGTCCGGTCAAGGCCATCAAGGTGGAGAAGAGCTACACCGAGATCATCCCCGAGCGCTGCATCGGTTGCGGCAACTGCCTGGCCACCTGCCCACAGCACGCCAAGGTTATCGCTGACAACGTCGGGGTCACGGAGGCGCTGCTCGCCTCGGGTGCCCCGGTCATCGCTGTGCTCGGCTGCTCCTTCCCGGCCTTCTTCCATTACGCTTCCCCCGGGCAACTGTCCGCTGGCCTCAGGAAGCTCGGCTTTGCGGAGGTGCACGAGGGGGCCAGCGGGGTGGAGCTCATCGCCGGGGAGTACGCGCAGGCGGTCCGCTCCAGCGAGCTGCCGCTCATCTCGTCCCACTGCCCGGCGGTGGTCGATCTGATTGAGCGCCACTACCCGCAGCTGATCCAGAACCTGGTCGGGGTGGTCACCCACATGGTCGCCATGGGGCGCTTTCTGAAGCAGACGCTGGGTGACCATGTCAAGGTGATCTACATCAGTTCCTGCATCGCCGAAAAGTTCGAGGTGCAGGCCGAGGAAACCCGCGGTGCCGTCGACGTGCTGCTCACCTACCGCGAGCTGGAGTCGATCTTCAAGACCCGTTCCATTGACTTGGCCGAGCTGGAAGACGCGCCGTTCGACGGCAAGGAGCCGCATCTGGGCAGGATCTTCTCCCTTTCCCGGGGCTCCTTCAAGGCCTTCGGCATCGAGACCGACGCGTTGGACACCGAGATCGTGACGGCCGAGGGGGAAGTGAACGTGATGGGGATCGTCAAGGATCTCGCCGCTGGGAGGATCAGCCCGAAGCTGGTGGATCTGCGCTTTTGCTATGACGGCTGCATCGGCGGTCCCGGGAGAAACGAGGACCTGACGGAGTTCTCCCGGCGCAACCTGGTGATCTCCCATTTCAAGAAGAAGACACCCTACCGCACCTCGCCGCTCTACCAGCAGGAGGGGGACCCAGTCCCTCTCACGCGCTCCTTCTCGGACAAGTACGCCAGGCTCCCGATCCCCCGGGGGGGCGAGGTGAAGAAGATCCTGCAGGCGACCAACAAGTTCACCCAGAAGGACGAGCTCAACTGCCGCACCTGCGGCTACCGGACCTGCCGGGAGTATGCGGTCGCGGTGTTCCAGGGGCTCGCCGACCTGGCGATGTGCCTTCCCCACAACCTGCAGCAGCTGGAAGAGGAGCGCGGCAGGCTGATCCAGAAGTACGAGCTGGCAAAGAGGGAGCTGGATCAGGAATACGGCGACGAGTTCATCGTAGGCAAGGACAGCAACACCCTGGAAGCGCTGGAACAGATCAAGCAGGTGGGGCCGACGCCGACCACGGTGCTGGTCAGGGGGGAATCCGGCACCGGAAAGGAGTTGGCCGCCCGCGCCATCCACCGATACAGCAAGAGAAACGACAAGCCATTGGTGACGGTGAACTGCACGACCATCACCGACTCGCTGCTGGAAAGCGAGCTGTTCGGCCACAAGAAGGGTTCCTTCACCGGCGCGATCGCCGAGAAAAAGGGGCTCTTCGAGGCGGCCGACGGCGGCACCATCTTCCTGGACGAGATAGGGGACATCACACCGAAGCTGCAGGGGGAGTTGCTCCGGGTGCTCGACATGGGCGAGGTGCGCCCGGTGGGCGGGACCCTCTCCAAGCAGGTCGATGTGCGCCTGATCGCGGCGACCAACAAGTCGCTGGAGGACGGTGTTCGTGACGGCTGGTTCCGCGAGGACCTCTACTACCGGCTGAACGTCTTCTCCATCACCATGCCGCCGCTCAGGACCCGGGTGGAGTCCATCCCGCAGCTGGCCCACTACTTCCTGGAGAAGGCGCGCAACAAGCTGAACAAGAACATCGTCGGCATTGAGGAGCGGGCAATCAGCGCCATGGTCAAGTATCCCTGGCCCGGGAACCTCAGGGAGATGCAGAACGTCATCGAGCGGGCCGCGGTGCTTACCCATGACGAGATCATCAAGCTCGGCAACCTGCCGCTTGCCTTCGCCGAGAGCTACGCGGAGGAGGGGGAGGATGTCATCGACCTGCGCTCGTTCAAGAAGGAGCGGGAGCCGCACGTCCTCAGGGTGGAAAAGAAGCTGATCCAGCGCTATCTGGCGGACGCCGGAGGCAATGTGTCAAAAGCGGCACAACTCGCCAACATCCCGAGGCGGACCTTTTACCGCCTTTTGGACAAACACGGGCTGAAAGGGCGCACAATCAGGGCGCGGGAGGAGGAAACTCCCTGAATCGGACGGCGCCGGCCGGCACGGAATGGCCAAAAATGGTACAAATGGGTACTTTTGGCAAACATGTGCCAAAAGTGGCCCAGTTTGTATACAGTGGAATATAACACGGCACTAATGGTCGATTTAATTGATTTGTGATTGCAGCGACTTAGCGGTAGGTTCCGGCGCAGGAAGCGGTTGGCACGCATATAGCAAGGTGTAGTCCAGGTGCCACACTGTGTCATACTATTTAGGAATCTACGCAAGGAGCGAGCAAATGGGAAGAATGAGGGAGAATCCTAGGTACAACGTTATCTCTATGAGGATCAGCGATGCCGAGCGCGAGACGCTTGAGCAAATAATGGATACGACCAAGAAGAGCATTTCCGATATCATGAGGGAAGCGATGGACCTCGTGAAATCCAGGGCGTGCGGGCCCGAATTGGACAAACAGGCGGCCTGATAGGCCGCCTGCACCGCCAACCAGAGCAAAAAAACGGCCGCTTTTCAGCGGCCTTTTTTTGTGTCTAATTTTTTTGGCCAGTTTAACCCGCCACTTCCCATCTGACCTGCTACGTCCTATTTCACCTTCCAGGTCGTCCCCTGGGCGCTGTCCAGAAGGACGATGTTCCTCTCCAGAAGCTGATCCCTGATCTCGTCGCCCCTCTTGAAGTTTTTTGCCTTCCTGGCTTCGGTGCGCTCGACGATGAGCTGCTCGATCTCCCCCACGGGGATTTCCATCTCCTGGGTCTTGCGCGCCTTGATCCTCTCGAGGAAGGAAGCGGGGTTGGAGTTGCAGACCCCGAGGACCTCGGCGACGGCTGCTACTTCCTGCTTCACCTGAAGCAGAAGCTCTGTCGGGGCGAAGGGGAGGCCACGGTTGACGGCCCGGACCAGGTCAAAGACGTGGCCCAGGGCGAGGGCCGTGTTGAAGTCGTCGTCCATCGCCTCGCCGAAACGAACCGGGAGAGCCGCCCCCTTCTCCTGCAGTTCGGCGCTCTCCTCTGACGGGGCCGGCCCCTCAGCGGCGGCCACGAGATGCTCGTCGATCCCGGCCAGCGCTTTGTAGATCCTCTCCAGTCCTAGTTCCGCGTCCTTCAGGTTCTGGTCCGAAAAGTCGATCGGCGAGCGGTAGTGGGCGGAGAGCAGGAAAAAGCGGAGCACCTCGGCGTCGTAGCGCTCCAGCACCTCCTTGATGGTGAAGAAGTTCCCCAGCGACTTGGACATCTTTTCCGCGTTGATGTTCACGAAACCGTTGTGCAGCCAGTACTTGACGAACGGTTTGCCGGTTGCCGCCTCGGCCTGGGCGATCTCGTTCTCGTGGTGCGGGAAGATCAGGTCCTTGCCGCCGCCGTGGATGTCGAAGGTTTCGCCGAGGTACTTCATGCTCATGGCGGAGCACTCGATGTGCCAACCGGGCCTGCCGTTGCCCCAAGGCGATTCCCAGTAGGGCTCGCCCGGCTTGGCTCCCTTCCAGAGGGCGAAGTCCATCGGGTGCCGCTTGCGCTCGTCCACCTCGATGCGGGCACCCGCCTGCATGTCCTCCAGGTTCCTCTTGGAAAGCTTCAGGTAGGGGTCGAACTTTTCCACGCAGAAGTGCACGTCGGCGCCGGACTGGTAGGCGTAACCCTTGTCGATCAGCTTCTGGACCAGCGCGATGATCTCGGGGATATGCTCGGTCGCCTTGGGCTGGAAGGTCGGCACCAGCAGCATGAGCCGTTCCATGTCGCGGTCGAATTCGGTAATGAAGCGCTCCGAGATCTCCTGGTAGGGGACACCCTCCCGGTTGGCCCGGTTGATGATCTTGTCGTCGATGTCCGTGTAGTTGCGGACATAGCTGACCTCGAGCCCCTTGGCGCGCAGGTAGCGGAAGATCATGTCGAAAACCACGTTGGCGCGGGCGTGACCGATGTGGCAGTGGTCGTAGACCGTCACGCCGCAGACGTACATGCCGACCTTGCCGGGGGTGATCGGGACGAATTCCTCTTTGCTGCCGGAAAGTGTATTGTAGACGCGTAAGGGCATGGGAAAATCCTCTTAAGGTAGTAAAGGTGCAGAGTGCGAATCAATGTTCAAAAGCTTAACCACAGAAGCTTAACAGCAGAAGCTTAACCACAGAGGACACAGAGGAAACCAAAAACTAAGGAATACAGAGGAAACTTAAAAACGAAGAACAGGAATTTTTGGTTATAACAAAAAATCGGTTTTGGTTTTCCTCTGTGTACCTCTGTGGTTCAAGGTTTTTGCCGTCTTTGGGCGAGCGCCTATCGGCCCTAGCGTTTCTGCTCGGTCCAGGAGTCGCGCAACGTCGCCGTCCTGTTGAAGACCGGGCGGCCCGGGCGCGCATCCTTCGTGTCGAGGCAGAAATAGCCGAGCCGCTCGAACTGGAAACGGCTCTCACCGGCCGCTTCGCCCAGGGACGGCTCCAGCCTGCAGCCAGTGAGCGTCTCGATCGATTTCGGATTGAGCGAGCTGCGGTAATCGGGCTCGTTCTTCCCGCCGGGGTTCGGCGTCGAGAAGAGCCGGTCGTAGAGACGGACCTCTGCCTCTACCGCGTGCGCTGCGGAGACCCAGTGGATGGTCCCCTTGATCTTCCTGCCGTCCGGCGCGGTTCCCCCACGGGAAGCCGGGTCGTAGCTGCAGTGCACCTCGACGATCTCGCCGCTGTCGTCCTTGACGACGGAGTCGCAGCGCACGATGTAGGCGTAGCGCAACCGCACCTCGCGGCCTGGCGCCAGTCGGAAGAACCCCTTGGCCGGCTCCTCCTGGAAATCGTCACGCTCGATGTAGACCGTCTTCGAGAACGGGACCTTGCGGGTACCCATGGCGGGATCGGCCGGGTGGTTGGCGGCGTCGAATTCCTCGCTCTCCCCCTCCGGGTAGCCGTCGATCACGAGCTTGAGCGGCCTGAGGACCGCCATGGCGCGCGGTGCCCTCAGGTTCAGGTCCTCGCGGACCGCCTCTTCCAGGATGCTCATGTCGATGAAGCTGTCGCTCTTGCCGACGCCGATGGTCTCGCAGAAGGCCCGGATCGACTCCGGCGTGAAGCCGCGCCTCCTGAGCCCCACCAGGGTCGGCATGCGCGGGTCGTCCCAGCCGTCGACCAGCTTTTCCTGCACGAGTTCCAGGAGTTTCCTCTTGCTCATGACCGTGTAGCTCAGGTTGAGGCGGGCGAACTCGATCTGCTGCGGGTGGCAGGGGAGCCCCAGCGCGTCCAGCACCCAGTCGTACAGCGGGCGGTGGTCTTCGAACTCCAGGGTGCAGATGGAGTGGGTGATACCCTCGATGGAGTCGGAGATGCAGTGAGCGTAGTCGTACATCGGATAGATGCACCAGGCGGCGCCGGTCCTGTGGTGCTCGACCTTCTTGATCCGGAAGATCACCGGGTCGCGCAGGTTCAGGTTGGGCGATGCCATGTCGATCCTGAGCCTGAGCACGTGGGCGCCGTCGGCAAATTCCCCCTCCCGCATGCGCCGGAACAGGTCCAGGTTCTCCTGTACCGGCCGGTCGCGATAGGGGCTCGCCTTGCCGGGCTCGTTCAGCGTGCCGCGGTGGCTGCGCATCTCGTCTGCGGAGAGGCTGTCCACGTAAGCGAGGCCGAGCTCGATGAGCCGTACCGCTTGCCGGTAGAACTCCTCGAAATAGTCCGAGGCGTGGTGCAGGTGCTCGCCCCAGTCAAAGCCGAGCCACTTGACGTTCTCCTTGATGGAGTCCTCGTACTCGACTTCTTCCTTGGCGGGATTGGTGTCGTCGAAGCGCAGGTGGCAGCGCCCTGCGAAATCGCGTGCCAGGCCGAAGTTGAGGCAGATCGATTTTGCGTGCCCTATGTGCAGGTAGCCGTTAGGCTCGGGAGGGAAACGGGTGACGATGGCTGAGTGCTTGCCGCTCCTGAGATCCTCGGTGACGATGTTCCTGATGAAATTGGCTCCCTTTTCGGGAAGCGGGGTCTCTGTGCTGGTCATAGGTTTTCCTGGGCGCAAAGGGGAGTCGGCCTTCGCTCGATTATTTTTTGGTGCTGTTGATCCGATGCATACGCGTGCTCGCCACCGTCCTCCGGAAAGTGCGCGCTGAGAGGAGGAGACGTCAGGAGATCGTTGCCAAGCCTGATTGTACACCGAACTGGCCTCGGCTGGGTACTACCCTTTTTTCTCCAGCAGGGCGACGGCGTAGGCGGCGATCCCCTCGCCGCGGCCGGCGAAGCCGAGTTCCTCGGTCGTGGTGGCCTTCACGTTCACCCGCTCCTCCTCGGTGGCAAGGGCCCGGGCGATGTTCAGCCTCATCTGCTGGATGTAGGGGGCAAGTTTGGGGCGCTGGGCCACGATGGTCGTGTCCACGTTGCCGATGCGAAACCCCTTGGCATCGGCGAGCGCCATGACGTGCTGCAGCAGCTTTATGCTGTCCGCCCCCTTGTAGGCCGGGTCGGTGTCCGGGAAGTGGCGACCGATGTCTCCCTCCCCGATCGCGCCGAGTATGGCGTCCGACAGGGCGTGCAGCAGCACGTCGGCGTCCGAGTGACCGAGCAGCCCCTTGGTGTGGGGGACATCGACGCCGCCGAGGATCAGCTTCCTCCCGACAACCAGCCTGTGTACGTCGTAACCGTTTCCTATTCGCATGCAACTCCCTTCCTTAAATCGAATAACTTAAATAATTCCACCAGATCGGCGCTACCCTTTCAGGAACGCCTGCGCCAGGAGCATGTCCTCGGGGGTGGTGATCTTGATGTTCCGGTAGTCACCCATGACGATGCGCACCTGCCACCCCTGCCGTTCAAAAAGCGAGGCGTCGTCGGTGCCGAGGAAACCTTCCGCTGCCGCCAAAGCGTGGGCCGAGCGGATCAGTCCGTAGCGAAACGCCTGCGGCGTCTGGGCCAGCCAGAGCTCTTCGCGCGGCGGAGTCGCCGTGATGATGCCGTCGCGGGCCACCTTGACGGTATCCTTGACCGGAACCGCAACGACCGCGCCGCCAAACTCGTCCGCGGCTGCGGCGGCGCGCTGCAGCAGATCAACCGGCACGAAGGGACGCACGCCGTCGTGGATCAGCACCAGGTCGTCCTCCCCGATCCCCTCCATGGCCGTCAGGCCGTTCAGCACCGAGTGCTGGCGCTCCGCACCCCCCGCCACGATCGCGCGCACCTTGGAAAAGCCGTAGCGCTCCACCACCTCGGTCTGGCAGAAAGGGATCTCCTGCTCCGGGGTGATCAGGTAGATACCCGCGATGAAGGGGGCCTCCTCGAAGACCCTGAGGGTGTGGGCGAGGATCGGCATGCCATCGAGCAGCAGGTACTGCTTGTTGGTCCCGGCCCCCATCCTTTTCCCCATACCTGCGGCGGGGATCAGCGCGAAAATCTTTTTCAAAGGCGATCCTTTTCATGCGCCGGCGCGCAGAGCTGCTGCGTAAGGCGCTGAATTATACAACGGTGCGCTGGAAAAACCAGTCAAATCTGACTGTTCAGCCATTTTTGCCGAAAGCCAGCCATTGGCTACCGGTAAAGGGTATCCCTACCTGGAACCTGCCGATTATGTAGCGGTACCCTTTGCGGGTGTCCTGTCTTGTCGGAGGGGGCAGAACGAATTCATGCCCCGCGCGAAGACAGTTCCGACTATCCCCTCTCCCCCGCAGTGAGCGAGGCAAGCGTCGCGGCGAGATCTGCGAGATCCGCGTCCAGAATGGTGCGGGGATCGAGCAGGAAGGCACCCTTGGAAATCCTGCCGATGACCGGGACCTCGGCATTCCTGAAAACGGCCTCAATCTCGTTGGGCGACAGTCCGTCGACGGCGACCTCGATCAGCAGGCTCGGAAGGTTCAAAAGCGGCAGGGTCCCACCGCCTGCCTGTGAAAAACCTTCCGAAAGGGAGAGCCTGACCCCCTCGGGTGCCTGGCGGCGCAGTTGCCGCACGACCCGCTTGGCACGGGTGGCGAGCTCGGCGTAGGGGAGGGTGAGCATCCTCAGAGTGGGTACTTCTCGAAAGGCGACCCTCTCGTCCCGATAGAGTCCGAGGGTCGCCTCCAGGGTGGCGAGGGTCAGCTTGTCCATCCTCAGGGCGCGCAGCAGCGGGTGCTTCTTCATCGGCTCGATGAACGCCTTCTTGCCCACGATGAGACCGGCCTGGGGGCCGCCGAGGAGCTTGTCGCCGCTAAAAGTTATGACGTCGACGCCGGCGCGGACGAATTCCTGGACGGTCGGCTCGCTGCACGGCAGGTGACCGGAGAGGTCGACCAGGTTGCCGCTCCCCATGTCGGCCAGCACCGGCACGCCGGCAGTGGCCCCGAGTGCCACCAGCTCCAGGGCGCTCACCTCCGCGGTGAAGCCGACCACCGCGAAGTTGCTGCAGTGCACCTTGAGAAAGAGGGCGGTTTCGGGGGAGACGGCGTCACTGTAATCCCGGGCGTGGGTCCGGTTGGTGGTCCCGACCTCCCTGAGAGCTACCCCGGAGAGACGCATGACGTCGGGGATACGGAACGAACCGCCGATCTCCACGAGCTCGCCGCGGGAGACCACTGCCTCGCGCCCGGCCGCAAGAGAACTGAGCGCGAGGAGCACCGCTGCGGCGTTGTTGTTGACGACGATGGCGGCCTCGGCCCCGGTCAGCTCGCAGATGAGCGATTCGACGTGGCTGTAGCGGCTGCCGCGCACGCCTGTCTCCAGGTTGAATTCCAGGTTGGAATAGGAGAAGGCGATGTTGTTGAGCGCGTCCCGGGCGGCTTCGGGGAGGACCGAGCGGCCGAGGTTGGTGTGGATCACGATGCCTGAGCCGTTGATTACCCTCTTCAGGCTCGGCATGCGCAGGCGGGCGAGTTCGCAGGCGACGGCGGCGCAGACGGCCTGCTCGGCGAAGGCGGCGTCATCGACCTTTCCGGCCAGGGCGGCGGCGCGCAGGCTGTCGAGCACGGCGCGCACGGCCTTCAGCAGCACCCCCCTGGAATTCCCGGCCAGGAGTTCCCGCATCGCATCCCACTCAAGGACTCTGTCCACCTTCGGGATCATTTTCAGCTGCTGCACGGCGCGCTCCTTTGTCTTTCGTGAATTATTTCCTCGAACTGCCCGGCACATTCCAAAAATCGTAGGGTGTGCTCTGCCCGCCGATCTGCGCCGGCCGGTGGGCATGGGCCACCCTGCGGATGCAGGAGCCAGCGGCAGTTGAGTCTTCACTTATTATGCCAAGGGGCAAATTTAGCGCAAAGTCGCGCCAGAGGCAAAGGAAAACGGCGCAAATATCGGCAATGGAGCGGGTGCGCGGGTGAATAACAGGTGTGATAGACGTTGCGAGGGTATAGAATCGCTGAAATCGCCTCGGACCTTCGGAGCACCTGGAAGTCAGGTGGTCCGCTCCGAGGGATGGCGACCAATCTGGCGGGCACGGTAGCGGTAACCTACAGGTCCGTGTCGGGGTAGTGGTTGGGACTGGCGACGGTGCACTCCTCTTCGATCAGCACTTTCCCGCCGTACTCCGCATTTTTTTGCACCAGCATCTCGGCGAGGACCGCGTCCCTGCTCCGGAAGGCTTCGATGATCTTCTCGTGCTCTTCGACGGAGATCAGCATCCTCCCCGGCTTGCTGAGCGAGGCGAGACGCAGGCGCTGGAACTTTTTTAACAGGGCCTCGATCATGTCATGCAGCTTCTCGTTGTCCGCCCCTCTGATGAATAGATCGTGAAAGTTGTTGTGCACCTTGAAGAAGTGACGTACGTCCCCCTCTTCGGCGATTTCCCGGAGTTTCTCGTTGATCCCCTCGAGCTTGTTGATCTCGCGGGAACTGAGACGGCTGCAGGCCTTGCGGGCCGCGTACCCTTCAAGTATGCTCTTGATGGCGTAGAACTCTTCCACGTCCTTGGCGGAGAAGGATGCGACCAGCGCACCCTTGCGCGGGATGACGGTGAGGTATCCCTCTGACTCCAGCTGGCGGAACGCCTCCCTGATCGGGGTGCGGCTGATGCCGAAACGTGCGGCGAGTTCGGGCTCCGCGACCTTCTCTCCGGGCTTCAAAGCACCGGACATGATGGCGTCGCGGATCGTCTCAAGTATCCGTTCCCTGAGGGTGAGGTGCCTCTCCACGTTTTTCTTCATACGGTACCCCCCGTGATGCGGCTGTATTGTATACAGTATCCACGATTTGTCAAGAACTTCGCAGTAATTGCAAGCTATTTCGCGCAATTGACTTGAAATTTATTCGTGGCAACTGTATCTTGGCGCATAGAGGGAGTTTTTTACTATGGATCCAGTCCGACATCTGAAAATCTCCATATGCGTGCTGGTGCTGCTGGTCTCCTTCGGAACCTTCGGGTACATCGGCATCGAGGGCTGGGGCCTTCTGGATGCCCTCTACATGACCGTCATTACCCTGAGCACCGTCGGATTCCGGGAGGTACACATCCTGAGCGCCGCCGGCAAGATCTTCACCATGGTGCTGATCTTCTTCGGCGTCAGCGTGATCGGCTACATCGTCGGGAGTCTCGCCCAGATCATGTTCGAGGGGCAGTTTCATAGGATCATCGGGAGGAAGAAGGTGGAAAAGGCCATAGACGCACTGCAGGACCACTATATCATCTGCGGGTTCGGACGTATCGGCGCGCTGATCTGCAAGGAGTTCGCCGCCAAACCGCTCTCCTTCGTGGTGGTGGAAAAGGACGCAGCCACCATCGAGCGTATGGAACTGGACGGGCATAACTACCTGTTCCTGCGCGGCGACGCCACCGCCGACGACACGCTTCTGAAGGCGGGGATCAAGAAGGCCAAGGGGCTCATCTCCGTGGTAACCTCAGATACGGAAAACGTTTATATCACCCTGACGGCCCGCGGCCTCAACCCGGACCTCTACATCTTGGCCCGTTCCGGCGAGGAGGGCTCCGAGATCAAGCTGAAGCGCGCCGGAGCCAACAAGGTGGTCTCCCCGTACCTCATCGGCGGCAGCAGGATGGCCCAGGCGATACTGCGCCCCACCGTGGTCGACTTCATCGAGATCGCCACCGGTCACGAGCACCTGGAACTGCAGATGGAGGAGATCCTGATCCCGGGCCATTCCGCCTTCATCGGCGAGACCCTGGCCAGTTCGGGGTTCCGGAAGGAGACCGGCGTCATCATTGTCGGGATCAAGAAGGAAAGCGGGAGGATGGGTTTCAACCCGGAATCGCACACGAAGATCGAGTCGGGAGACACGCTGATCGTGCTGGGCGAGCCGACCGCGATTCTGAAGCTGGACCAGCTGGTGCGTTGCAGCAACTGCGCCGAGGAACTGATAAAAAAGCACAGGAAGCCCCATGAGTAAGCGCATCTTCGCCCACCTCCCTTATGCTCAGCTAGGGGAGCATCTGCCTTTTTTCCTGGAGCGTCGCCTCAACCCGGAGATCTTCCTCTCGGGCGAGGCGCTCGAGGCCCTGGTGCCCGGGGAACTCGCGGCGGCAGCGGCGACCCTGAAGGGCGAGGGGCTCAGCTGTACCATACACGCCCCCTTCATGGACCTGAACCCCGGCTCGCTGGAGAGTATGCTCCGGGGTGCGACCATGCGGCGCTTCAACCAGGTGCTGGACGCGGCGGAAATCCTCAGACCGGAGGTGATGGTTTTCCATCCCGGATTCGACCGCTGGCGCTACGGCGAGGCGATCCAGCTCTGGCTTGAGCACAGTGTCGTCGCCTGGCGCACCGTGCTCGACCGCGCCAGGGGGATCGGTACAGTCATTGCTGTGGAGAACATCTTCGAGGAGGAGCCTTCCACGCTCGTGGCGCTGTTTGAGGCGGTGGACGACCAGTCGCTGCGTCACTGCTTCGATGTCGGACACTGGAACCTGTTCAAGAAGGTGGGGATGGAGCAGTGGTTCGAGGCGCTGGGCGGAAGGATCGCCGAGGTCCACATCCACGACAACCGTGGCACGCGGGACGACCATGCCCCCCCGGGCGAGGGCGCGATAGACTTCGGGCTGTTCTTCCGCCTGATGGAGCGCTACGCGCCTGACGCGGCGTACACGGTCGAGGCGCACAGCAGGGAGCATCTGGAAAGGTCGCTCGCGGCGCTGGAGCAACACCTCGGATAAAAACTGGATCTGACGCGGAATACACAGGGAACACGGAGAAAACTTTTTTGCCGACTTCAAACCCTGCTCAATCGCTCTAGAAGCAGGTCTTCCAGGTTCCGACGGCTGTCAAACACCGCAGTGACATAAACCGTGCTTCCGTCGCAGCGATAGATGATGCGCCATGGGGGCAGTGTCAACTCGCGGTACATGACAACACCATGCTGATGAAGTTCCGGTACGACCCTCCCCTGATCAGAAAATTTATAGAGGGTTGCCGCGCGTTCACGAATCCGGGCGAAAACGGCCAGCGCCGCATCGGTATTGTCCTCGGCGATAAAGTCAACAATACCTTCCAGATCATCCTGCGCCGTTCGCGTCCAGGCAACTCGCTGAGAGCGCTTTACCGTCATGCCGCTGGTTCTCTTCGCGCCGTCAACTTCGCCTCGATGCCGGCAAAAACTTCGTCCTGGTCGACCAGACGTCCGGCTCGGATATCATGCTCCCCCTGAACCATCAGTTTGAGCAGGGCTATGGCATCCCTCATGCTTTCATAACTTGCAGGGTCCTGTAAAACGGCACGGGCCAGGCCGTTTTGTGTGATGACCACAGGTCTGCGGGTCTCATTGACCTGTTGCAGCAGGTGGGCTGCATTACTCTTCAGGAAGGTTACGGGCTGTATATCTTTTTCAAGGTTCATTTGTATGCCTCCGGCTTGAATACGGTACCATATTAAGTCTTACCTGCAAAGCCGATAACTCTAGATATGACAATACCCACCCGTCAAAAGCACCCGACCTCTGGTCGCCTTCTCCCTCCTTCGTGCCCTCCGTGTCTAAAAGCCTTTAGGGAATCTCGATGCTTTCCGGGTCGCTCTCGTTTTCGATGACGGCCCATTCGTTCACCACCGGATCAAAATCCGCGATCTTCTCAAGGGACGCTTTCAGATACTTCCCCCTGGCGATGACGGCCGCCTCCCCGCCGGGCAGTATGATTTCGCCGGTCCCGTGAAAGAAACGGCTGTTTTCCTCGGTAATCCTCGCCACCACCTTCAGTTCCACCCCGAGCGGGATCGGCTTCTTGTAGATTACGTTCAGCTCGATGGTCACCCCCCAGACTTCCTTATCGTTGCCGACCATGATGGCGCGGCCGATGGTTTCGTCCAGGATAGCCGAGGCAAGCCCCCCGTGCAGACGGCCCGGGTAACTTTGATGCTCGATCGTCGGAGTGAAGGTGGCAATCAACTCGCCGTTTTCCATCTCGTAAAAGGACGCCTTGAGGCCGGAGTTGTTCTTCAATCCGCAGATAAAGCAGAGCTTCGAGTTGTACTGTTTTCTGATGACCTGGTGCCGCATCCGTCGCTCCCTGTACTACTTTATGGCGTGTTTATGTGGCCTTCTGGATTTTAAAAGGACATCCGCGAGGTATCCAACAACGCCAAGGTTCACCACTAGTACGGTGACTCTGGGCCAGGTGAATTCCCGGGTGACTTCGAAGATTTCCAGGGGGATATATAGGCCGCCGGAAAGCAGGCCGAACCATTCGGCCCACTGCATCGCATTCCAGAGACCGTAGGCCTCGACCAGGCGGACGACCGAGTAAAGGAGCGCCGATAGAGCCAGCATCCAGAGTTGCAAATCGGTCACCCGATCGGCGGCATCGATGAAAATGCTCGGGTAGTGCTGGGCCGGATTGAAGTGCAGGACCCGGACCAGGTGAACGGCAGCCTGGTGCAGGTCCTTGTGGATAACTGTCAACACTCCGCAGCCGGCCAGAAGGACGAGGATTCCCTTCATCGCCTCAAAGACGGCCACGATGTGCAGCCCTCCTTTTGACGCAGCCTTCTTGCTTGTTTTTGTCATGGTGTCGCGCTCCGGGGGAGTTGCTCCATCCCTTTGGGAGGGAACTTTTTCAGGCCTTTGGGCGTACCTTGAGATGTCCTCGACTGGGGCCTTTCAGCAGCCTCTCGCCACACTCATGCCATCTGGAGTACCTTGAGCGAGATCTCCTCGACCAACGGCTGGACCTTTTCCTTGTAATCCAGCATGTGCGGGGTGCCGAGATGCGTTTTGAGCGCTTCGAGGCTCTGCCACTTCTCGATGATCGTTATGACATTTTCATCGAGCTTTTGTACGGGGAGCCCCGCGTCGATGTCGATGGCGGGGAAATACTCGATGCAGCCGCTCTCCTGTCTCACCTTTGGGACATTGGCGTTGAATATCTCCAGAAACGCTGTGCGTTGTCCTTTCTGTACGCGAATAGATGCGAGTACGCTGATCATGGAATGCTCCTTGTTGTTCGGCGAACCGCCAGGCAGTCAGCGGGTCCCTGTAATGGCATCACACGCCGCTTCCTAGGCCAGGGTCAATGCGTCTCTTGATCAGAGCTGGATCGGCAATGAAAGAAGGGCAAGAAGCTCTAGCTTCACGCTGGCGCCTGAAGTTGAAACAGCGACAGGTAATTGAATGGACCGATCTCCGTCGTTTTGACGAAGCTGAAGCCATAGCCGGCCAGAAGGTCGCTGACTTTTGTTGGAGGTATGCGGATCTGGATCGGTGGTCCCGGCGGTCCGTCCATCACCTTGAATTCTATCACTGCCAGGGTCCCGCCAGGTTTCAAAACCCTCCCAATCTCGAGCAGAGCTCCCTTTTCCGAGCCAATGGAAATGAAGTCGTGCAAAACCGTCGCCAGGAGGCAGAGGTCGACCGAGCGGTCTGGTAACGGGATGATCTTGGTGACATCCGCTATGCCCGTTGCGATTTGCTTGATCTGCCGGGTTTCGATCTCCTCATTGAGCGCGGCGATCCCCTCAGGCCAGAGATCGAAGGCGAAGATCTTCCCTGCGCAGCCGATGCGTTCCGCGGCCGCGATGGAATAAAGACCGGTTCCGCAAGCAACATCAATAAAAACGGTGTCTTTGCCGAGGGCCAGCTCGGCGAAGAGTGCCTCCGCATCGATCAGGCTGAAGCTGCTTTTCCCTGCCGCAATTGGCTTGTCGGGCATAGTAAAAGTCCTTTTGCTGAAATGGATTATTTCTTCGTGGACGGACGGCGCGCGGCGGTTCTTTTGGCCTGCTTGGTCCAATAGCCGAATTCGTGCGCGTAGCAGGCGTTCTCCAGGTCCGATACCTTTTCCTGCAGATACCGCTGGGCGTCTGCGATCGCCGAATTATACACGCAGGGACCGATCTCTTCCAGGCAGTACTTCAGAAAAAGCGAGGCCTGCAACTCGCCTATATCGTTATCCATGTTCTCGGAAACGTAGCGGCGGATCGACGCGGTGAGGGCCTTTTCGACTTCTCTTTTTAACTCGATCTCCATCGGCGACCCCTTTGTGGATTAATTCTACTTCTGTTCTGGTCAGTGCTACGCAAGAGCTAGCTGCGGAAGATGAAAAAAACCGCGCCGCCCAGGCAGCAACCCGCCCAGAGGTAATCCAGCTTCAGCGGCTGCCCCATGTAGAAGACCGCAAAGGGGACAAATACCGACAATGTGATTACTTCCTGCATGATCTTCAGCTGGCCGAGGTTGTAGGCCCCGTAGCCCGCGCGGTTGGCCGGCACCTGCAGCATGTACTCGAATAAGGCGATCCCCCAACTGGCCAGCACTGCCACGTACAGGGGGGCGGCGCGCAGGTTCTTCAGGTGTGCGTACCAGGCAAAGGTCATGAAGACGTTGGACAGCACCAGCAATACGATTGTTCTCATAGTCATTCCGAATGCACGATTTTTGAATCAACTGCCGGACGAGAGGATACCATGATTGCCGGTGAGAGTGCAAAGAGGTTCGACCCGCCCCTGATCTTCCGAGGCATTATCGGACCTGATTGGTGCTAATCTTCCGCAGATCATGTTCCTCCCCCTTCAAGGGGGAGGTCAGGTGGGGGATGGGGATGTTTTGATGCCGAATTTGCCCCATCCCCACCCCGGCCCTTTGAAGGGGAGGGAGTTTCTCCAGCGGAAGATCAGCGCTAGTCAGGTTATTGGAAGACAATGAATGCGAAAGGCGCTCATGCTGGACCGTTTTGTATTGTTAACGCCCGCCAAAAGCTGTAATATGTGCCGGTTTATTTGTTGCCGCCGACACTGTCTGAAAAGCTGGACGATACTATTTACGCGAAGGGATCAAACATGAACATTGACAAACAAGAAGTCTACCTGAAGGAATGGCAGGGCCACGAGGAGTATGCCGAGCGCATGCTTCCGGTGATCGGCCATCTGTACCGCGAGCACAACATCGTTACTACCGTGTACGGTCGCTCGCTTGTCAACAGTCCGACCATCGAGATACTCAAGGCGCATCGTTTCGCCCGTCTGATTCTCGACTGCGAGCTTACCGTGCTGGAGACTTTCCCCCTCCTGGGGGCTATTGCCAAGCTCGATCTGGCGCCGGCGCGCATCGACATCGGCAGGCTGACCGTGCGCTACCAGGCCCAGGCAGGGATCCTCGGCGTGGATGACTTCGTGCTCCGGGAGCTTGCCTCGGTCGACACCGGGCGCTCCCCGCTTCTGAGCGAGCCGCAGGATATCGTGCTGTACGGCTTCGGCAGGATCGGTCGTCTGCTGGCCCGCATCTTAATAGAGAAGTCGGGAAGCGGTGAAAAGCTTCGGCTGCGCGCCGCCGTGGTACGCAGGGGGAGCGAGGACGATCTGATCAAGAGGGCGAGCCTTCTGCGCCGCGACTCGGTTCACGGCCCCTTCAACGGCATCATCACCATCGACGAGGAAGAAAACGCGATCATCGCCAACGGCAACATGATCCGGATCATCTACGCCGACGCCCCGGAAAAGGTGGATTACACCCAGTACGGCATCCATAACGCAATTCTGATCGACAACACCGGCAAGTGGCGCGACCGCGAGGGACTCGGGCGCCACCTGCAGGCGCAGGGGATCGCCCAGGTGCTGCTCACCGCGCCGGGCAAGGGTGACATACCCAACGTCGTTTCCGGCGTGAACAACGAACTGATCGTCCCTGAGGAAACCATTTTCTCCGCCGCGAGCTGCACCACCAACGCCATCGTGCCGGTGCTGAAGGTGCTCAACGACCGGTTCGGCATCGTGAGCGGCCATGTCGAGACCTGCCACTCCTACACCAACGATCAGAACCTGATCGACAACTACCACAAGGCGGACAGGCGCGGGCGTAGCGCCCCGCTCAACATGGTCATCACCGAGACCGGCGCCGCCAAGGCCGTCGCCAAGGTGCTCCCGGAACTGTCCGGCAAGCTGACTGGCAACGCCATCCGGGTGCCGACCCCGAACGTCTCCCTCGCCATCCTCAACCTGGAGCTGGCGCAGGAAACCGACGTTGCGTCGCTGAACAGCGAGTTGCGGGCCGTGTCGCTGGACTCCCCGCTGCAGAACCAGATCGACTTCACCAACTCCCCCGACGTCGTCTCCAGCGATTTCGTCGGCTCCCGCCACGCCGGAGTGGTCGACTCCCTGGCGACCATAGTTCAGGGAAAACGCTGCGTCGTCTATGTCTGGTACGACAACGAGTTCGGTTACAGCTGCCAGGTGGTGCGCATGGCACAGAGGATGGCCGGCCTGGAGCTGCCGTCGCTGCCGGCGTAAGATGCTAACAGCAGCGTCACCTTGGACAGGGCAAGACAGAAAAAGGGCACCCGCGATTCGGGTGCCCTTTTTCTCTTCTTCAAACCGGAGTTAAAAACGTTGCATGGCCGCGCAGGGAGCTTGTTTCCTTGTTAAAATGAGGAGTCGGGGTAAAGTCTCCCTGCAGGGGATACGCGAACATGGTTGATACGGGGAAGGGGCTTAAATTCAAAACGGCGAGGAAGGTTCTGTCACGCACCATAATGACAGTCGTTTGCGCTCTTGTGCTCATTGTCCTTGCCCTCGGCATCTATCTCGCGACGCCGCTTCCCGCACGCCAGGTGTCACGGTACCTGACGTCCTACCTGCATCAGACCTTCACCGTAGACCGCCTGCAGACCACTGGCGCCACGCTCTATCTCAGGGGGGTGCGACTGGCTAACCCTCCGGGGTTTCAGAAGGGGAGCCTGGCAGTGGCGGATTCCGTGGCACTTGCGCCGCAATGGGGCGACCTTCTGCTCGGCAGGCAGCATTTCCGCCTGATTGCGCTGGACGGGATCAAGATACATCTGGACAGGAACAGCAAGGGGGTCTGGAACTTCGCCCAACTGCAGCAGCTCTTCGCCGGCAAAAAGCCCTCTGCCACGGAGACCCGCATCAGGGAGCTCACCGTCAAGAACGGAGCCCTCACTGTCGGCGGCCAGGGGGTGCAGGGGATCGCGCTGCAGCTCTTCAACGTGACCACCAAGGGGTCGCTCGATTCGAGGGTCGATCTCGCCTTTGAGGATGCGGCGCACGATCATTTCGCCCTCAAGGGGAAAGCCCGTGCCGGGACTGATCCGGTCTTTGACCTCACCTTGACGGCTCCGGCGCTAGCGCTGAAGCAAGTCGCCGCCCTCGTGAATGTGCAGAGGCCCGACCTGTTTGAAGGTGGCAGAGGCAGCCTTGAAGTGACCACCAGCCTGCACAAGGGAGAGCTCACTGCCGCGGGTAAATTCGAATTTAGCGATCTACGCCCTTCGGTTGAAAGAAATGCCTTCCCTCTGACAGGTAAGCTGGAATTTGCCGCCGATTACAGCCTCCCGAGGGATGCGGGGCGCCTGCAAACCTGCACCCTGACAGTCAACAACCTGGTGAAGGCCCATGCGAGAGGGACGGCGGAAGGTTTCAAAAGAGACGGTAACTTCGCCCTCGACCTCGGCTTCGAAGACGTCGATCTCGGCGGTCTCAACGCCTTCGTGCCGGAAGAGGTCGGCAAAAACCTGGTCTTTGGCGGCAGGCTCGGCAGTGAGGCGCTTCATATCGCGGGAAGCAGAAGCCAAGGTGTGACCAGTGCGTCCGGCACCCTGCAGTTGCACGACGGCGCGCTGACCAGGGAAGGCCGGCTCCTTGTGGCGGGACTGGCCGGGACGGTCGGCTTTTCCCGGCTTGAGGCGGGAGTCCTCGCCAAAGGCAGGTTCTCGCTTTCCGGTTCGCACGAAAAGGCGCTCCTGGAAACGCTCGATATGCCGTTTTCCCTGACGGCTTCCCGTCAGCTGAAGCCGCTTCGGGCTGAAATCCCTTCCCTTTCGGCGCGCCTGATGGGTATCCCCTTTTCGGGCCGTCTCGAATTCTATGCCTCCAGAGAAAGCCCGTTGACCGCTTCCCTCAAGGTGCCAGCGGCTAAGCTTGCGACGCTCAATCCCCTGCTGAAGCCCTATGATCTGACTGCGACAGCCGGAACCGCCTCTGTCGAACTCGACCTCGCGGGGAGGAGCCTGCAGGAATTAGGCGCCACGGCGGGTCTACAGCTTGCGGATGTCCGCGGCAGCCGCGGGAAAGACTCCTTCGCCGTGAAAAAAGGATCCGTCAGCGCCAGGGCGCTCAGGGAGGTCGGGCATCTTTTGGTGCAGGGCGATGCGCAGTTGAAGTCCCTGGCTTTCAACGGGAAGGGTGGGGACGCACGGTTTAATTACCGGATTGCTGATAAGGTAGTCTATCTTGAGGGCGCGGATCTCAGCATCGGCGGCACACGTGTTTACATAGCCAAGCTGAGAGCCGCTATTCCGGTAAAGGAGACTCTGGCTAAGGGTACCCGATATCCAATCGACCTCGAGTTCGACGGCTGTGCCATAAAGCAAAGCGGGCTGGAGGTGAACCCGCTTACCGGCCGTCTGCGGGCCAACCTCGACACGGACTCCGCCGGCAGATGGCTTGAGGGAGCGGCAGAGCTTTCTTCCCGCTGCGTTACCTGGGAGGGCAAAGCCGTGGCGGATCCGGCTGTTAAGATCGCCTTTTCCCGGCCGGGAGCCAAGGGGGAGGTGAATGGGCGGGTTCTGGGAGGGACGCTGGCCGGCGCCTTTTCCTTCAATCCTTTTGCCCCTGAGGCGCGCGCTACCTTCGACCTGAGGCTCAAGGACGCGGGATTGGCGGCGGCCCAGTTCAGCGCCAAGCGCCAGGGTATCTACCCTTCCGACGGGCTGGTCGAGATGCGCATAAACGGCGGCTATTCCCGTCGGGACGGTCTTGCCTTTCGCTTTGAGTCCAAAGGAAGCAGGATCGCCCTGGCCGGTGCCGGCGGGAAGACCCTGGTGTCCGGCGCGGGGATGGCTCTGGCGGGAACCCTGGCAGGCGAGCGTCTCACGATCAGCGAGGCGGTGCTCTCTCCGGGGGCCGGCGTGGCAGTCAGGCTCAAAGGGGAGTTCGTCCATGCCCTCTCGCCGCAGCGTACCGGAAGCCTGACCTTTTCCCTGCCGGAGACTGCGGTGAACAACATCGTCGACCCTTTGATCAATCTCCTGCCTCGGCTAATCCAGGAGGCAACGGTTGACGGGACATTGGCAGCGGACGGAAAGCTCGATCTGCGTGAGGGAAAACAGCTTCTGGACGGATCGCTCGTGTTGAAAGGTGGACGGTTGGAGGTGGCGGCGCAGAAGCTGGTTGCTGCCGGCATCAACGGAAGGATTCCCTTCTCCCTCGACCTTGCTGGGCAGGCGGGCGGCAGGCCGCAGGGCGGCTTGAATTTCAGCAGGAAGAACTACCCGCAGCTCCTGGAAAAATTGCGCAAGGGGACCGGTGGCGGGCAGGTCGTCACGGTCGCCAAAATAGGTTTCGGCGCCTTGGAACTGGGCACCCTGACCATGCACGTAGCTGCTGCAAACGGCATCACCGAGATCACCTCGCTGAACAGCTCGCTTTATGAGGGAGCGCTGTTCGGCACGGGGTTCGCCACCATGCGGGAAGGGCTCAGCTACCGGGGAGACCTCCTGGTCAACGGCCTCAGCCTGAAACAGCTCTGCAGCATATTCCCGGATATCAAAGGGTATATTTCAGGACGCGTCGACGGCGTCATCAGCCTGAGCGGCGGAGCAAAAGGGCTCCAGGGGCTCTCCGGGTTCGCGGAGCTCTGGGCTCGTGAAGGTGCCGGCGAAAAGATGCTGGTCAGCAAAGAGTTTCTGCAGCGCTTGTCCAAGCAGAAGCTGAGCGGATTCTTCTTCAGGTCCGACCGCCCCTACGACCAGGCGGAGATTAGAACCATGATGGAGGAGGGAGATTTGACCTTCGAGACCCTCAAGATCCTGCATGCCAATCTGTTCGGTGTGCGCGACCTGAGCGTTTCCATCGCGCCGACCCAGAATCGTATCGCCCTGGACCATCTCCTCGATTCCATCAAGCAGGCGGCCGTGCGGGGCAAGGCTGCGGCAGGAGATGGTGCACCGGCCGAAGAGGGTGCGCCGGCGGGGACACCCGTTACGCCGGAATTCAAATGGGGAGAGTGATGAGCGGCATGCCTAGGGGTGTTTGTGGCTTTTCAAGCGAGCCAACCATGCTATATTTGACATTTGCGGTAACTATTCAGTTGCCATTGGCTCCTGCAGCCGTATGGTGGGCCGTGCCCACCGGCAGCCGTCGGCAAGGGCGCCCGCAAGGGGTGCCCCTACAGAATCGGTGTTGTAGGATGCACATTGCGGATATCCACGCCGACGGTGATCGGTGGGCACGGCCCACCCTACGCTATCTTAATCTTAATCTGGGAGGAACCTATGAAGACAAGTCTGAAATCGCTGCTGACAGTCGCCTGCTTTCTTGTCACGGCGTGTGCCGTGATCACCGTCAATGTCTATTTCCCGGAGAAGGCCGCCAAGGAGGCGTACAAGTCTCTGGACGAGATGCTCCTGAAGGACGGCGCTAAATCGCCCGCCGGAGAGAAGGCGCCGTCCACCGAGCCGATGCTGCCGCAGGAAAAACCGCAGAGCCGCCTTATCAAAGAACTCCCGTCCTTTTCCCTGGTTCAAGCCGCATATGCCGCCGATGTCGACGCCGATACGCTGGCCATCGAGCTCTCCAGTATGCCGGAGGTCCTGAAGGCCTACGATGAGATGAGCCATAGGCTGCCCAGGCTGAACGCGCTTCTTTCCAGCGGGGCTGTCGGCCTCACCAACCAGGGCCTCGTCTCAGTGCGGGAAAAGGGGAAGGTCAACGCCCAGGATGAAAGCCTGGTGGCTGCGGAAAACCAGAGCCGAAAAACGGTGGTTATGGCCATGGCCAAGGCCATTCTGAAGCTCAATAAACAGAAGGAAAGCAAGGCGGCACTGGACCAGGTGCTGGGCAAGGCGGCGTCAACCTACGCCGATACCAAGCGGGAAGCGGCGCAGCCGGGATGGTGGACACAGCTCCAGAACGGCCGCTGGGTACAGAAATAGTAAGGGTTCTGCGGCGGCTGATCGGGGTGTCCTGACAGCGGTCCACTGCTTTCTTTGATAGTTGACGTTGCTGTGCAAACATTGCAATCGTGGGTGAAAAGCAGAAACTGCCATATTGTACGGCTTTAGGTGGAAAACCATTACGGGATGTCCAGAATTTGCACCTTGACCAGGCAGCCGGTAACAGCAGTGCGCCATCAAACATTCGTTTGTTTTCAGCAGCTTAGTTGCTTTTAAGCCTCTTTGGCTAAATTGGCACGGCTCTTGTATATACTTTAACCATTCGAGGAGACTGATCAAAGGCTGTACTAAAGGCTCGTTCTCCAAAGGCCAAAATATGAAACAGGGCAGGGTTATCTCGCTAGGGAAATATAAGGCACAGCGCCTAAGCGAGCCCAAGAGACTCAGCCAGGCTGCTGTCCAGAAAAGCCTTCCCGGTGCAGATCGTCTCTGGGAGCTGCTCGACAGGAACATCAGCATCTCGGTCTGGCAAGCAGGTAACTAGGCGGGATCGCTGCAACAAAACACTTACTTTGCGTCGTTATGGAGCTCTCCTTTCGTCTCGGCGCTTTTTTTCTTCGGCGTTACCGGCACTAAAATCCGGGTAGCGCCACCGCAAGCTCTGGCACCCGCAAGGGGTGCCAGAGCCAAAAAACAATTGAATAACCTTTTGCGCCGTGATGGAGCCCTCCTTTCGTCATGGCGTTTTTTTTTGCCTTTTATCGGGAGCTTGTGGCGGATGGGGCGCCTTTCTTAATCCGGAGAGGAATCGCGGGCTGAATGTTCTTTCACGCGGCGGGTGGGTTAACGAGTGCCTAAATTTTGACACAGCGTCAAAAAATGTTAGTGCCGACCACCGCCGCCTGCCGGCCCGCCTTGCGGCACGCCAGTGCCAAGGTGGAACCGGCAGTTCCCGTCCCAATCACAAGCACGTCGAGCGCGTGGCGCATGGCAGCCTCCAAATCACCACGCTTTAGGCAAGCAGCAGCTGGGCAAGCGAAGCCCGGACGTCTGAGCGGCCCATGGCCGGAGTGATGCCCAGTTCGAGCGCCGTCACCCCGGCGAGATCCACCTCGTACTCCTCCTGCTCGCTGGTGGTCCCGGGAGGATTGAAGTTATACTGCTGCCGCACTATCTCCCGGTAGGTCCGCCCCTGATCCGCGGACCAGCGCAGTACGAACTCCTGGGTGCGCGCCACTTCGGGTTCGTGAAACTCCACGCGCACCAGCCGCAGCTTTATCGGAGCATCAAAGATGAGCCGGATTGTTTGAGGCCCCGGCTGTGCCGCCCGCCAACCGGGCCCCGCGCCGCTGCGCAGAGCCGATTCAATCGGGTGAGCTGCGTCCTCGGAGCTTATTTCTGTCCGGGCCAGGTTTTCCACGTCGATCCACTGCAGCCCCGAAGATTTGCCCCCTTGGGACTCCGGGGTGATGATGTCTTTACGCATGCGATTGCCCCCTTGGCTAGTTTTCCTACATGACGCCGCGCTCGGTGAAGCTGTAAAAGGCGCCGTCTCCGATGATGATGTGGTCCAGCACCTTGATCCCCATCAGCTCGCCCGCCTCGCACAGGCGCCGCGTGACCTCCAGATCCTCCGCGCTCGGCGTCGGGTCCCCGGTCGGATGGTTGTGCAGCAGGATCATGGCTGCCGCCGATTCGCGCACCGCCACGTTGAAGACCTCCCGCGGATGGACGATGCTCTGGCTCAGCGACCCCTCGGAGATCTGCGCGCGCTTGATGATCCGGTTCTTGCCGTCCAGAAGCAGCGCCATGAAGTACTCCTTGCGGCGGTCCCTGAATTCATAGTTGAGATGTTCGAAGACTTGGGAGGGGGAGGTGTAACGGGTGAGGCTCTCCAGCGTCCTTCCCATGAACCGGCTGGAAAGCGTGAGCGCGGCCTTGATGCTGGTCGCCTTGGCGGGACCGACCCCCTTGACGCGCTGCATCTCGGCGCAGGAAGCGTCGGCCAGCGCGCGCAGGGTGCCGAACTCCTGAAGGAGCGCCCGGCCCAGGTCGAGCGCGCTCCTTTTGCTGCCGGCATCTCCGCTGCCGATGATGAGGGCAAGCAGTTCCGCATCGCTTAGGGCCGAGGCTCCCTGCTGCAGGAGCTTCTCCCTCGGGCGCTCCCCTTCCGGCCAGCTCTTGATCCCGCCGCTCATGGCCCGGTCCCTCCCTGAAACAGGTTAAGGCTGAGGTTAAGTTTGAGGAAAGCGTGAAGATCGAGGGCCGCGCCGACCGTCGACCCTCGAAACAAAGCTATATGATACCTCAGGAACGGGAGTTTGCCAGACGGGGATTCAGCGGAGGAAAAATAGCACGGCGAGTGCGCCGCATCCGGCTACGAGCCGGTACCAGACAAACGGGTACAGGGAGTCGCGCTGCACCAGCTTCAAAAGGAGGGCGACGCTCAGGAAGCCGAAGACCGCCGAAGTGGAGATGCCGATAGCGAGGGGAATCCCTTCTCCGGCCGGGATGCCGGTCCTGATCAGGTGCCCCACCTTCAGGATGGCGGCGCCTGCCACGATCGGCAGCGAGATGAGGAAGGAGAAGCGGGCGGCGGATTCCCGGTGGAATCCGAGCAGCAGCGCCGCCGTTATGGTGATGCCGGAGCGGGAGACCCCGGGCATGAGGGCGAGGCACTGGGCGAGGCCGATCAGGACCGCGCACTTCAGGTTGACCTTGTCCATGCGCCACCTTTTGGCGCCGGTCGTGTCGGCGAAGGCGAGCAGCAGGCCGAAAAGGATCAGGAACAGCGCGATGATGACGGGGCTGTTCCGGAACATCTCCTCGATGGGGGCTTCCAGCGTCTTGCCGACCAGGGCCGCCGGTACGGTCGCGGCGATGATGTAGAGGGGAAGCCGCTTGGCAGGCGAATTGAATCCGCTGCGGCAGGCGATTAAGAAATTGCCGATCAGCTCGACGATGTCGCGCCAGAAATAGAGCGCCAGCGCCAGGAAGGTCCCGATGTGGAGCGCGACGTCGAAGGTAAGCCCCGATTCGGGCCAATTAAGGAACCTGGGGATCAGGATCAGGTGGGCCGAACTGCTGATGGGAAGGACCTCGGTGAGGCCCTGGACGGTGCCGAGAACTGCTGCGTGCCATGGATCCATGCGGATAACTCCTGTCGTGCTGCCAAAATAGGGCCACGATAAGCGAAATGGGGCGATAAATCAAGGATGAAAGGGTGTTCGCTCATTAGGACGGGGAAATTACATTTTTCCTGCTGTGCAGTTGGCCACTGTTGTGGTATATCTTTACAGTTTTGAAACATACGGGTCCAATGGCCGCAACGTGGAGGAATAAAAAATGTTTGGGTTGATTCCGAAGGAAGAAAAATTTTTCGTCATGTTCAAAGAGATGTCGCACAACATCGTCGTCGGGGCCGAGCTCCTGAAGGACATGTTGGACAACTTTACCGACCCGGCGGGAAGCCAGCGCAAGATAAAGGATATCGAGCACAAGGGTGACACCATCACCCACGACATCATCAAGAAACTGAACAAGAGCTTCATAACTCCCTTCGACCGGGAAGATATCTACGCCCTCTCCTCGGCCCTGGACGACATCCTTGACCTGATCGACGCCTGTTCCGCACGCATCGTGATGTACAACGTGGAAAAGCCCACCCCGGAATCGAAGGAACTCGGCTTCCTGATCCTGAAGTCGTGCCAGATCATCGACAAGACCGTAGCACTTCTGGGCGGCAAGCTCGAGCCGATCAGCGCCTACTGCATCGAGGTGAACGCCCTCGAGAACGAGGCGGACCGGGTCTGCCGAGAGGCGATCAGCCGGCTTTTCGACGAGGAAAAGGACCCCATCCAGCTCATCAAGTGGAAGGAGATCTACGAGACCCTGGAGACCGCGACCGACAAGTGCGAAGACGCCGCGAACATCCTGGAAAGCGTGGTGGTAAAAAATGCCTGAACCGACACTCGTGCTACTGATCGCCGTGATTGCTTCGGCGCTCCTGTTCGACTACATCAACGGTTTTCACGACACGGCAAACGCGATCGCCACCTGCGTCTCCACCCGCGCCCTCTCCATCAGGAACGCCATCATCATGGCGGCCGGGCTCAACTTCGCAGGGGCGATGATCTCCACCAAGGTCGCGGCGACCATCGGCAAGGGGATCGTCGATGCCAATAACATCACCCAGATGGTCGTGCTCGCCGGGGTGATGGGAGCCATCGTCTGGAACCTGATCACCTGGTATTACGGGCTCCCCTCCTCCTCCTCCCATGCCATCATCGGCGGGCTGGTCGGTTCGGTCATAGCTCACGCCGGCACCGGCGCACTGCACTGGGCAGGCCTCAAAAAGATCATCCTGGTGCTGCTCGTTTCGCCGGTGATCGGGGCGTTCTTCGGGTTCCTGTTCATGCTGATACTGTTGTGGACCTTCAGGAACAGCGCGCCGTACGGGCTGAACAAGAATTTCCGCAAGCTCCAGATCGGCTCGGCCGCCGTGATGGCCTTTTCCCACGGCACCGCGGACGCGCAGAAATCGATGGGGGTGATCACCATGGCGCTTTTGAGCTACGGCAGCATTTCCACCTTCGAGGTGCCGACCTGGGTGAAGATGGGGTGCGCCATTGCCATGGCGTTCGGGACGGCGGCGGGCGGCTGGAGGATCATCAAGACGGTGGGGCACGACTTCGTTAAGCTGCAGCCCGTGCACGGTTTCTGCGTGGAGACCGCTTCGGCGGGGGTCATACTCGGCGCGTCAGCCATGGGGCTTCCCACCAGCACCACCCACGTGATCACTTCGGCGATCCTCGGCGTTGGGCTCACCAAGAGGATGTCGGCGGTCAACTGGGGGGTAGCTTACCGGATCGTCTGCGCCTGGATCATCACCATCCCGGCATCGGCATCGGTTGCGTACCTGAGCTATACGGTGCTGACGCCTTTCCTGGGGCGCTGACTCTAACGGCCAGCGACACCGGGCAAAAAAAGAGGCGCCGCAGCGATCGAGTCAATCGCTGCGGCGCCTTCTTTTGTCGTTATTCTCTTTTGCCCTTATTCCAGATCTTCTCCCACTTCCGCCATTTCCTTGTCGAGCGCTGCCTGTGCCTCGTCCCGGGCGCGGAACCTCACCACCAGGTAGTAGCAGACGAAGTAGGCGATGACGGCGGCGCAGAAGCCGAGCAGTGAGGAACCGAGTATCAGGGACTTGGCGTATTTCGCCAGATTGTGCCACTCAATGCCCCCCTGCAGCGGAAGCTCGTTGACGGGGCGCCCGCGCAGGAATCCGCCGAGCTTGTAGCTCAAACCGAGGATCGGTATCACGGTGAGCGGGGTGTTCAGCCAGGCGCCGGTAACGCAGGTCAGCTTGTTGAGCCTCAGCAGGAAGGCGGCCGCGATGGCGATGGGGGTGTGCAGTCCGAAGAAGGGGGTGAAGCTGATGAAGACGCCGACCGCGAAACCGGCGGCGATATGCCCGGGATGGCTGTCCAATGAGAGGATGGAGTAGATTCTTTTTTTCCAGAGCTTCTTGTTCAGCAATCGGTCACCTCGAAGTGTGGCCCAGTCTAAAGTCCCGCCGGTAGTTTGTCAATCATTTAAGGGCGCTGCAGCAGCAAGGATTTGCCATGGGTTTTGAAATGTGCTAGTATCCTTTCCTTTAAAAAACTATCATGATCGGTACAATAACGCATGCGCAAGGACCTGCTGAAGAACGTTAAAAGAATCGTGGTGAAGATCGGCTCCGGCGTGCTGACCGGCGGGGAGAACGGCGTCGACCAGTCCTTTCTGGAAGGACTTGCCTCGGAAATCGCCGACCTGCGACGCAGGGGGACCGATGTCGTGATCGTCACCTCCGGCGCCGTTGCCGCCGGCCGGCAGGCGCTCGGCCTCCCCGACCGCCCGAGGACGCTCCCCCAGAAGCAGGCTGCGGCAGCCATCGGCCAGTCCCGGCTGATGCGCGCCTACGAGGAGGCATTCTCCGGCTACGGGCTGAAGGTGGCGCAGATACTCCTGACCCGCGACGACCTCGCCAACAGGCGCCGGTTCCAGAACGCGCGCGGCACGCTGGACACGCTCCTTGCCTGCGGCATCATCCCGGTCATCAATGAGAACGATACGGTCGTGGTGGACGAGCTGAAATTCGGCGACAACGACAACCTCTCCGCCCTGGTGACCAACCTGGTGGAGGCGCAGCTCCTCTTGATCATGACCGACATCGACGGGCTCTACACGGCCGATCCGCGCAGGGACCCGGGCGCCACGCTGATCCACCAGGTCCGTGCCATCACGCGGGAGATGGAGCGGGGCGCCGGCGGGAGCGGGACCAGCGTCGGTACCGGCGGCATGGCGACCAAGCTCGCCGCGGCCAAAAAGGTGGTGAAGTCGGGGGTGGCGGCCATCGTTTTCGCCGGCAAGGTGCCGGGAAACCTGACCCGGGTGATGGACGGCGAGCTGCTCGGAACGCTGTTCCTCCCAGCCGGGGAGTGCCTGAACCGGCGCAAGCACTGGATCGCCTTCACGCTGAAGCCGGCCGGGAGCATCCGGGTCGATGCCGGCGCGCGGGAGGTGCTTGAGAAGCAAGGCAGGAGCCTGCTCCCCTCGGGGATCGCCAGGGTGGAGGGGCGCTTTGCCCGCGGCGCCTGCGTGAGGATCCTGGCGCCGGACGGCACCGAGTTCGCACGCGGCATCGTCGATTACTCCAGCCAGGAGATCGAAAAGATCAGCCGGCACCAGAGCAGCGAGATCGAGCTGATACTGGGATTTCGCTACGGCGACGATGTGATACACCGCGACAATCTGGTACTGTTATAAACCGTCTCTTTAACGATCAGCTGGAAGGAGGTCCCATGACCGTTGCCGAAAAGATCCGAACCATAGCAGCCGACGCCAGGCAGGCATCCTTCGCCATGGCAAGGCTCTCGACCAACGTCAAGAACGAGCTCCTGATGGACATGGCGATGTCGCTCATCAACAACGCCCCGACCATCATCGAGGAAAACCGCAAGGACCTCGTGGCGGGCGAGAAGAACGGGCTTTCGGCGGCGATGCTGGACCGCCTCATGCTGGACGGCGCCCGCATCAAGGGGATGGCTGACGCGATCCGCGAGGTCGCGGCGCTCCCCGATCCGGTGGGCGAGGTGACCGGGATGCGCAAGCGCCCCAACGACCTGATGGTCGGCAAGATGCGCATCCCGCTCGGGGTGATCGGCATCATCTACGAGTCCCGTCCCAACGTCACCTCGGACGCAGCTGCCCTCTGCCTCAAGAGCGGCAACGCGGTCGTGCTGCGCGGCGGCTCGGAGGCGATCCACTCCAACGTCGCCATCGCCAGGTTCCTCAAGGACGAGCTCGCCAAGCGGGACCTCCCGGCCGCGGCGCTCTCGCTGATCCCGTTCGTGGAGCGCGAGGGGGTGACGGAGATGCTGAAGCAGGAGCAGTTCATCGACGTCATCATACCGCGCGGCGGCGAGAGCCTGATCCGCTTCGTGGTGGAGCACTCGAAAATTCCGGTCATCAAGCACTACAAGGGGGTCTGCCACATCTTCGTAGACGCCTCGGCGGACTTCGAGATGGCGCGCGAGATCATCATCAACGCCAAGGTCCAGAGGCCCGGGGTCTGCAACGCGCTGGAGACGCTGCTGATCCACCGGGACATCGCCGAGACCTTCGTCCCGTTCATCTACGCGGCGCTCAGCGGCCTCAAGGTGGAGCTGCGCGGGGACGACACCTTCCGCCAGTTCGCGCCGCAGGCCAAGGTCGCCACCGAGGAGGACTGGCATGCGGAGTATCTCGACCTGATCCTGTCGGCCGGGGTGGTGGACGGCATGGACGGGGCGATCGACCATATCAACCGCTACAGCTCGCTGCACACCGAGTCGATCATCACGGCCGACTATTCGAACGCCCAGCGCTTCATCCGCGAGGTGAACTCGGGGGTCGTGATGGTGAACGCGTCGACCCGCTTCTCCGACGGGAACCAGCTCGGCCTCGGCGCGGAGATCGGGATCTCCACCACCAAGCTGCACTCCTTCGGCCCCATGGGGCTCACCGATCTGACCACGACGAAATTCATCGTCTACGGCGACGGGCAGGTGCGGCCCTGATGAAGCCAGGCGCGCGCGAGCCGGAGGCGGCGGCACCATGAAGATAGGGATACTCGGGGGAACCTTCAACCCGATCCACATTGCGCACCTGCGGATCGCCGAGGAATCGCGGGACCGCTTCGGGCTCGACCGCGTGATCTTCATCCCCGCCTCGACGCCGCCCCACAAGCCGCAGGTGGGCGAACTCTCCTTCGCGAGCCGCCTCGATATGGTCCGCCTGGCGGTGGCGGATAACCCCCGTTTCAGCGTCTCCGACATGGAAGGGGTGCGCGGCGGCCGCTCCTACTCCATCGAGACGCTGCGCGCGCTCCGCCTGGAGTTCCCGGACGACGAGCTCTACTTCATCGTCGGCGCCGACTCCTTCAACGACATCTCGACCTGGCGCGAGTACGCCGCGATCTTCGCTCTGTGCAACGTGGTGTGCGTGCAGCGACCCGGCTCCACCGTCAGGAGTCTGGCCAAGGCGCTCCCTGTTGCCATAGCGGGCGAATTCTGTTATAATGAAGCGGCCAAAAGGCTAAACCATAGCTCCGGTCACGGAGTCTACGCGCTGGATGGTGTGCTTCTGGACATCTCGTCCAGCCATATCCGCTTGCTTGCCAGGAGCGGCCGCTCAATCAGGTATCTGGTGCCGGATGCCGTTGAGCACTACATTAAGGGACAGAGGTTATACATTGATGCAAGATAAGGTAGTATTGACGGTTGAAGAGCGCGCGATTAAGTGTGCGGCATTTGCATTGGACAAAAAGGCGCTCGACGTGAAGATCCTGGAAATCAGGAGGATGTCCAGCATCGCCGATTACCTGGTCCTTGCCAGCGGCCGTTCGGACCGGCAGGTGCAGGCGATCGCGGACTCCGTCAAAATGGGACTCAAGCCGTTTGACAAGCCGATCGACATGGAAGGGGTGGAAGAGGGACGCTGGATCGTGATCGATTACGGCGACATCATCGTCCATGTCTTCCAGGAAGAGGTCCGTGCCCTGTACAACCTGGACGAACTCTGGGGACGCGCGCCGCAGCTGGCAATCCCGAAGGAATTCCTCTGGGAGAGTAAGTAAGGGTGAGGCTCAAGCTCCTCTGGGTCGGCAAGACCCAGGAGGCGTGGGTCAGGGCCGGGACCGAGGAATACGCCGGGAGGGTGCGGCGCTATTGCCCGCTGGAGATCCTGGAGGCGCGCGAGGAGAAGGGCGCCCAGGCCGCTGCCATGCGGGAGCGCGAATGCGAGCGGCTCGCCAAGCTCCTTCCCAAAGGGGGGAGGCTGGTCGTTCTGGATGAACGCGGCGAGGGGATGAGCTCCCCGGAATTGGCCGGCTTCCTGTCGCGCAACCGGGACCAGGGGACCTCCGACCTGGTCTTCGCCATCGGCGGCGCCTTCGGGTTCACCGACGGCTTTCGCAGCCAGGCCTTCAAGGCCATCTCGCTGTCCCGGATGACGCTCACCCACCAGATGGTCCGGGTCTTTCTCCTGGAGCAGATCTACCGCGGGTTCAGCATCATGAACGGCGAGCCGTACCACCATGAGTAATGTGTTAAAAGGTGAAGTCCTCTTCACCTTTTTTATTTTGCTACGAGGGAGAAGACATGCCAAAGAAGCCTCTGCTCTTGATGATCCTGGACGGCTGGGGGATAAGCCCCGAAAGTGACCATAACGCCATCGCCCGTGCGAAGACCCCGAACATGACGCGCCTTTGCGCCCAGTACCCGACCAGCGAGATCGACGGCTCCGGGCTGTCGGTCGGGCTCCCGGCGGGGCAGATGGGGAACTCCGAGGTGGGGCACACGAACATCGGCGCGGGGCGCGTGGTGTACCAGGACCTGACCCGCATCACCAAGTCGATCGAGGACGGGGATTTTTTCCAAAACCCGGTCCTGGTCGGCTGCATGCAGAAGGCGATAGCCGGAAGCGGCAGGCTGCATCTAGCCGGGCTGCTCTCCGACGGCGGCGTGCATTCCCATGAGACGCACCTCTATGCCCTCATCGAGATGGCGAAGCGGCAGGGGGTACGGGAGGTCTTCATCCACTGCCTGCTGGACGGCCGCGACACCCCGCCGCAAAGCGGCGCCGAGTACCTGGCGCGCCTCGAGGGCGAGATCGGGAAAATCGGCCTGGGCCAGATCGCCACCGTGATCGGCCGCTACTACGCGATGGACCGGGACAACCGGTGGGAGCGGGTCGAGCAGGCCTACCGCGCCATCGTCCTGGGCGAGGGAAAACCGTATCCGTCGGCGCGGGGAGCGATTGAAGGTAGCTACCGGGACGGCGTGACCGACGAGTTCGTCCTGCCGAGCGTCATCGTTTCAGAGGGGAAACCGAGCGGAAAACTGAGCGACGGCGACGGGTTCATTTTCTTCAACTTCCGCTCCGATCGCGCCCGCGAGATCACCCGCACCTTTACGGACCCGGGCTTCTCCGGCTTCCCGAGGGAGGTCTTCCCCAAGCTCTCCTCCTACGTCTGCATGACGAGCTACGACGAGACCTTCGGCCTGCCGGTCGCCTTCGGATCCGACGAGCTGAAGAACATCTTCTCCGAAGTTATCAGCAACGCCGGACTGACCCAGCTGCGGATCGCGGAGACCGAGAAGTACGCCCACGTCACCTTCTTCTTCAACGGCGGCCGCGAGACCCCCTTCCCGGGTGAAGACCGGGCGCTGATCCCGTCGCCCAAAGATGTCGCCACCTACGACCAGAAGCCGGAGATGAGCGCCTACCTCGTCACCGAGGAGCTTCTGAAGCGGCTTGACGAGGACAAGTACGACGTTGTCATCCTGAACTTCGCCAATGCGGACATGGTCGGGCATACCGGAATCATGGCGGCGGCGGTGCGCGCGGTCGAGGCGGTCGACGACTGCGTCGGGAAGCTGGTGGACCGGGTGCTGCAGTTGGGAGGAGCCGTGCTGGTCACGGCGGACCACGGCAACGCGGAGGTCATGCTGGACGAGACGGGCGGACCGCACACCGCACACACCTGCGACCTGGCGCCTTTCGTCCTGGTGGATGATTCCCGCAAGGGGGCGCAGCTCCGCAAAGGGGTGCTCGCGGACCTGGCACCCACCATGCTGGCTATGCTCGGTATCCCGCAACCCCCAGAGATGACGGGGAAAAGCCTGATCGTAGGTTAGCGGCCAGCGCACAGAGGCGAGACGCATGCAATGCGTCTCTACAGTCCGCTACCGCACGCACCCATGGTAGAGACGCATTGCATGCGTCTCAGCGCTGCCGCAACGGGTGCCTCTGCTATCGAGTCTGCAGGCAGATAACCATGACAGCTGACGGGAGAGATGGATGAAGATCATTGCAATTAACGGAAGTCCCCGCGGCATGGCGGGAACAACGGGCAGGCTCCTCGAGGAAGTCCTCGCGGGAGCGACGCAGGCGGGCGCCGAGGTCGAGATCATTTGCCTCGCCGACGCACCGGTCAAACCGTGCGTCGCCTGCGACGCCTGCCACAAGGTCGGGGTCTGCCCGATCAAGGACGACTACGAGCCGATCAAGGAGAAAATCCTCGCCGCGGACGCCGTCGTCCTCGCCAGCCCGAACTACATTTTCAGCGTTTCAGCCCAGATGAAGGCTTTCTTTGACCGCTGCAACGGGCTGGCCCACTGTACCGCCCTGGAAGGAAAGTACGCCGCCTTCGTGGAAACCTCGGGCGGCGGTGGAGACGAAGAAGTGCTGGGGTACATGGAGCGCGTGTTAATCTCGCAGGGTGCGGTTTCCGTGGGTGGTATCGGCTTCCCCGGCGCCGGCCCTCGCATGTTTCCCGGCCAGGAGGCGCTCTTTGAGAAGGCCCGCGCGCTGGGCAGAGATCTCTGCGACTGCGTCCGCGAACGGCGCGCGTTCCCGGAACAGGATGCGGCCCGGCTTGCCTTCAAGGCGAGGATGCGGCACCTTATCTCCTTCATGGGGGAATATTGGCCTTACGAGCGGGAATTCTGGGCGAAGCGCTGAAACTCACGGCAACTATCAGTTGGGAGGATTAGAATATGAGTCAAACGGAAGAGCTGAACGATTGGGCCTACGGGAAGAAGTGCGAGAAGGCAGTCGAAAGCCTGAAAAAAAACGGTTTCGGCGCGCTTTACTGCCAAACCGGCCAGGAAGTATTCCACTACATCGTCAACGAGGCGGCAGACGCGAAGAGCATCGGTTTCGGCGGCTCGCTCTCCATCGCGGACCTGAAGCTTGCGGACAAGCTGAAGGGGATGGGGAAGGAAATACTGAACCACAGCGCGCCGGACTTAACGCCCGAGGAGAAGCTTGACATCACGCGCCGCCAGCTGACCTGCGACCTGTTTCTCACGGCAAGCAACGCGGTCACCCTGTCCGGGTCGCTGGTGAACATCGACGGCAATGGCAACAGGGCGGCGGCCATGTTTTTCGGGCCGAAGAAGGTGATCGTCGTCGTCGGCAGGAACAAGCTGGTTGACGGCAGCGTGGAGGACGCGGTGCGCAGGATCAAGACTTTTGCAGCGCCGCCCAACGCGAAAAGGCTAAATCTGGCGACTCCCTGCGCCACGACCGGCTTCTGCTGTGACTGCGACTCGCCGCAGAGGATCTGCCGGGTGACCACGGTCATCGACAAGAAGCCGCGCAACACGGATATCAGGGTGCTCGTGGTGAACGAGGAGATGGGGCTCTAGTACCCAGTCCAGCTTGATATTTTTGACAACGGTTCAACACCATCTGCTGTTTTTTGTAGGTTGGCGGTGAACGGTCTCATCGTGAACCCCAACGTTGCTCTGTTGGGGTTCACGATGGAGCTCTTCACCCCAACCTACAGCCGGCTAAAGACCGGAGTTTTAAGCTGGACTGGGTACTAGCAAGCTTGCGGACTGCGCGTTTGTTATGGTATGGGCGTTCGACAGACTGTCATGGGCGGTATATAGTTAGCAGGTGCCCAGCAAAGAAGTAGCATTTAGCAGCCTCGGCTCCCGCATGGGGCCGGGGCTTTTTCTTGCCGCGCCAGGCAGCACCGGAGGGAGCATGCCTTTTCGGGCCCTGCTGGATCTCCTCTTCCCGCCACTTTGCCACATCTGCATGGCTTTCATTCCGGGAGCCGGCGAACTCTTCATCTGCGCCGACTGCCTGGAGAAAATCACCTTCATCGCGGCTCCGCTTTGCAGCGTCTGCGGCGTCCCGTTTGGCACTGAAAACGGCTCCGACCATGTCTGTGGCGCCTGCCTGATACATCGTCCCATCCACCTCTGCCGCTCGGCGACCCTTTTTGGCGGACCGATACAGGAACTGGTGCACCGGTTCAAGTACGGACACCGGGTGCATCTCAGCCAACCGCTGGGACTGCTGGTCGCCCGTTCCCTCGCCCCGTTCTACGACGAAGCGGCACCCGAGCTGATCGTTCCCGTACCGCTGCACCGCAAGAGGCTGAGGCAGCGCGGCTACAACCAGTCTCAGCTGATCGGGGGAGTTTTGGAGCAGCAGTGGCAGGTGCCGCTGGAGCTGGGGAACCTGCGCCGGGTCCGCTGGACCGAGCCGCAGACCAGTCTCGACGCCGCGGACCGGCGCAGCAATGTCAGCGGGGCTTTCGCGGTGCGGGATCCGCGACGGGTGGAGGGGAAACGGGTGCTGCTCGTTGACGACGTGCTCACCACCGGTAGCACCCTTCGCGCCTGCGCTGAGCCGTTGCGCGAGGCAGGGGCGGCCGCGATCTTCGCGGTGACCGTCGCCAGGGGTGTGCAGCCGTAGTTTACACCCTTACCCGAAACGATAGATCAGCCGTCCGTCCTGATAAAGTTCTATAGGACCGTCCTGGGAAACCTTGATGACCTTGCCAAAGAAGGAGGCGGCGCTTGCGGCCGTGGTCCGACCTCCGCCGGTGACCACCTCCCTGGCGTGGGATGTATCGAAGATGAAGCCCGTCTCCATCAGCCTGCCTGCCGTGTTAAACACGGTCATGCCGTCGGCGGAGAGGATGCGCAACAAAATTCCGGCCATTTTCAGGTCACTTATGGTCTGCTTCTTGACACGACCTATCAAGAGGCGGCTGATCGGATCGTCCCCCCCGACCGAACCCTTCTTCAGCAGGTCCAGTTTACGCGCCCCCTGGTTATAAATCAGGATTACCGTGCCGTGCCGCTCCTTGGAGAGGGCGTAGACCGTCCAGAGCAGTTCATCGATGGACTCCGTGTCAATGCTTCCGGCCAGAAACGACCGGAAGATGTCCGGATCAAAAATGGCCCAGGCGCCCTTGCGCCGCACCAGCAGTGTGGCCGGGCTGATCAGCACTTCGATCTCGGAGGCCTCGTTGACCGTCACTGCAAATGCTCCACGGCCTGCGCGCCGGACCAGCGAAAAGATTTCCCGCTGGGTCAGGCGTTCAATGTCGGTATGCAGCGCGGTCGGGGAGGTGCGCAGGACACCTGTCACCTGCATCTGGATATTGGCGACATAGAAGAGGTTTGTGCCGTCGACGAAGCGGTAGGGCAAGGGGTTGCTGAAAAAGTCGGGGGATATGTCCTCGTGCGGTTGCAGGGGGATCAGGGAGTGGCCTCGCTCCCGCACAAGTTTGCGCAGCAGCAGGGGCGTGGTGCGGTGCACAATGAAGCCGGTCGTAGCCGGTTTCCCTTCGTAGCGCTGATATGAAAGGTTTTTCAGGAGCTGTATCAGTTGCTGAATCGGCCAGAAACCTTTGGTGTGGTCGCCCCGCAGCGATCGGGCCACAGTGATGTCCATGATTGATGCCAAAAGAGCCGTGCGGAATTGGGCTGCGTACCCTTCTTGCTGGAAACCGTTGTACAGCCCCGAGAAGGCGGTCATAAGCTCCCGGCAGAAGACCGTCTCGCTGCGGGTGAAGCGGAGCGTTTCCCTCCGGGCCTTGAAACAGTAGGGACGATCCTCGATAGTGACGATCTCGCTGAAGGTATTATCATCAGCCGCAATCTCGGTATCTCCGGGAAGGAGGTCCACGGCGGCTCCACCCAAAAAGGAGCTGATATTGCCACTGATGGCATCGAATACTGCAATTGGCATGGTTGGCCCCGTTTTAATAGCGTCTTCGCTGGGGCGCGTCTACGCCCGGCACTTTGTGCAATGTGTAAACGTGCCCCGGAGGAAACCCTTCCCTACAGCATGACCCACGTTGCAAGGATGGCAGGTCTTTCTTTAGATAAGCGAACCATGGCCGATGAAGGTCATTTCGTGCGTAGCCAGCTATTCCTGCTGCCAACCTTCGAAATCGATGATGAAATTGGCCGTACGCAGGAACGTTTCGTCGCCGGTTGGGAATATCCAGACCGGAACCTCCGGCCTTTACCTGTTGACTTGGTACGTCATTGCCGTATAATCTGTAAATGGTCACTTTTATTGAATCACCACTCTTTACGAAGCTGGTTCATGATTACCTTACCGATGACGAGTACAGGGGCTTCCAGACCTTCCTTGCCACCAATCCCGATGTCGGCGATGTCGTGCGCGGCTCCGGTGGTGTTCGCAAGGTGCGCTGGGCCCGCCGAGGAACCGGCAAGAGTGGTGGTGTCCGGGTTCTCTATTTTGCAAGGACAGAAGCAGGTGAAATCTTGTTGCTTCTGATTTATGCCAAGAGTGCTGTTGACAGCATTCCCGCTCACATTCTCAAAGACCTCAAAGAGGAGATGGACAATGCCACTCGATGAAAAGGATCTGCTCGAACGAGACGCAAAGCGCAACATCGGTGAGGAACTACTCCAAGCTGTGCGAGATATCAAGGCTGGCAGAGTTGGGCGAGTTTCCACCATTGACGTATCTCCACTTGCGTCAGCCCGTCTCAAGATCGGCCTCACCCAGAGTGAGTTTGCTAATATGCTCGGTGTGTCCCTCCGCACCCTGCAAGAGTGGGAGCAGGGGCGTCGTTCTCCATCAGGCGCGGCGAAGTCTCTCATTACGATTGCCATCAAGAACCCGAAAATATTAAAGGAGCTACTTGCAGCCTGATGCGTAGTTCCCTGCTGTCACTTCGGCCTTGTCTCGCCTGTCATCCCCTAAAGCATGCGCCAACAACGGGGTGAGCGGCGTCCCCTTGACTACCAGAGCACCTGGGATGTTTATCCGTGCCTGTGAGGCGTGACCACCGCCCTTATTGCGAGCAACTTATAATCTTATTCGCGTCCACCTGACTCACTCTTAGTGAGCAGTCGGATGCAAGTACCTGTAATGTAGTGGTCTGGCTCTCCGACCTCTATCCTACTGCCCACTACTAATACCCGAATTCAATCATCGTCATACACATTACCTCTTGTAGCTCAGCTTGGTTATCCGGCGTCATCTCAACGAAACAACCTTCGGGGACAAAGACCCATCTCTGCGCTGAGGCCCAGTGCTCTTGGAGGCGCTGCCCCACTACTTCATACTCCGCAGCAACTTCCTCTAGGCGCACTGCTCTGGCGGTGAAGTAATAATTCAGCAATGAGCGCACAAGGCCCGACGGCAGAATTATCCCTGCCTTCAGGATTTTAACTTCGTTGTCTTGATCGAAGTCCGCCAGCACTAGGTCAAGGGTATGGTCCTCCTGCAATCCCCAAACTTCAAGGTCTTGCAATTCAAATAAAGGTGAGGTTAAGGGTATGCGCGTACTCCCTGTGCTATTTAGCCAGACCGTAAGCACACCATACTCGGTCCAGGGCATCTGGAAAAAAGAGAGTGCCCTAACCAACGAGGAGAAGCTGCGAATCTCCTCTTCCGTTACAGACGGCCACTGGAATATCCCTAGAATTTTGGGACCCCAAATCTCAAACCTCTGGCCGGGATTAGGCTGGATCAAAACGTCGGGTAAAGGTTGCCCCTTTTGGATAACGACTGGAATAACTTCCACCATTGTCTCCATTTAACGTCAGGGTGAGCGGCGGGGCGGCCCAGCTATCGTCCACTTTCGCCCGCTCTCGCCGACCCGCGGAGTCCGACTCAACCCGTTGGTTGGCGTCGCCGTCCCAAGCTGGCCACGGCTCCATGTCGCCCTTTTGGTCAACTTCCGTCAGCTTAATTAGCGTTCACGCGCTTTCATGTACTTCCGAGGGCTTAGCTCGCTCAGATTGGGGGAGCTTTCCGCCTTATCAAGTTATCAAGTCCTGACCCCATAGTTTGCCCTCCCGCCACGTCGTTGTTCCGCTTGTCGGGTTGTCTAGTACCAGATATGCATCGGCAGGCCGAGGGAGTCGAAATGCGGCGTAGCGGGAAAGCGCGCTGCGCCCCCCACAAGGATACGATTGGCAGACCATAACGCAGCGAAGGCATCGGCAATATCGTCGAGAGCGACTTTTTCTCCCCGGACTTGGGCTCTGACGTTGTCGAAGGCGTCCTCCCCAAAATAGCTTGCTATCAGCTCCCGTCGGTCTTGGTGACCCTGACGATGCCGTTTCGGGAAAAGCATGGGCCGTCGGTTCCAGGCTGCGAAGGAAACTTCAGGATGCACCTCGAAAAGCCGGTCGCACAACGTGGTGGATCTGACGTAGCGGTCAATGTCGCGAACCTTAGGCAAGATTGCGAAGGTTTGCTGGGAAATGCGCCGTCCATCGACGGCGCAGGTAATTTCGCATCCTTCCCGCCATGATGCAGCCGACAACGCCGGTCGAATGGGGGCCGGAAACACACTGCTGCCGCGCGGTTGGATGAATTTCCGCGCCGCAATGTCTGCCTCCCTTGCCCCGCAATCGGGAAGGCCGATCGGAATATCGATGGCAATCAAATCCCAAGTCTGGGCTGAGAGTTGCTCCGTTTGAAGCACCTTCGCTACATAATGGCGTCTCCCCGGTTCCTGTGCGATCGCCAGCCATTTCGGACCGCACCCGTCGACTCCAGCAATGGTAGTCGGGGTGCGATGTGTCTTTCCAGGTATCCCGCAATTCTTACACATACTCTGCAACTCCTTGGGTGTCCCCCGAAGCTTCTCATTTGACCGGAAACGTCCGAGGGTCAGGTCTTACTTTTTGATCATGAGCAAGAGGCAAGACCTCACCCCAGTGCTTCCCACTTAAAAACAGGCCACGCACCAATTAAGGCAAGAGCGAAAGCCAAATACTCTTTCATCTGTGAGTCCATACCTCTCCTTCAAGAACGTCAGCCCGTGGCTGGGTATTATCCGACTTAACCCCCTTTAGGGTCCAAGACTGGATTTTGACAACAAGGATCACTTTAGCAATTTCTTACGTGCTTTCCCAGGCAGCCCCTTGAAGTTATCTTTAGTCACCACCGATTTGCCGGAACGTTTCTCAATGTCACGGCGTGTACTGCCAGCAACAGCACCACCCTCATGGGCATCCTGTTTCAGCGGTTTAAATCCCTTTGAATTTCGGTCACGGTGGAGCTTGGTGGTCGTTGCCTCTGCAAGCATTGTCAAGATCAACTCGATGTCAGTCATATGATCGCGCAGGTTTTCCCGTTCCAAACCTTTGACCTGCTTATATTCCTCAACCTTCAGATCGAATGCTCCCTCCATGATTTCGTTAGTCAGTATCGCGAATTCTAGACTGGTTCTGGCACCACGGTTTTGCCATTCGCCAGTTAGATCCTGCCGTACGGCAATCCCCCGCATTCGTTTATCAACCCAATCTTTCGGATACCCCTTCTTCTCGTAGAGAGACTTCATCCTCTCCATGGAAAGTTCCGGGTTATCTATTTCGTCGATTCGTTCCTTGCCAACTTTAGCTAACCAGCGCTTGAGCGGTTCGACTTTAGGTGAAGGAATGGACTGGATAATGCGGAACATGGTCTCGGTATTTGCGCAGTCGGTTGCGTAAAATTTGCCATCTGACGCGACAAATTTCAGTTGAACGATTTTCTCGTACAACTGAATATAACCTTCCTTCGCGAGCTTTCGTTTGAGGTCACTCCAATATCGTTTCGGGATGCTGCTCTTGGTCAGCACCTCGACGATATCAATGACGGCAAACCACCACTCGCCCTCATGCAAAATTTTGCGAATGTGTTTTCCCTCAAAGACAGCTATTCGAATTCCTTCGTCATTTGCCATGATCGATGCTCCCGGTCTCAACAAACCATCGGTTTTTCTTTTAAACATACAAGTTCGGACCTGCATCTTTGGCCAACTCGTTATTGATCAGAAACTTGCTATCCATCCGTTTCTTTTAAACATCCGAATTACTGCATTTGCTGCTGTTGACGTAATCCACCACATACATTAAAACTTGCGAATGGTGAAATATTCCTTTTGGCGTGATGGCGGGTTTCTGGCCATCAAAGTGTGAACTCGCATCCCCGATATTTTTGCGGTTAGAACAATTGTCACGATTGTTTGTACTCTTCGGGCATCAACTAGATTATAGATTATGTTAACTTTTGGGAATGTAGACTAATTAAATTGGGCTGTCAAAAGGAAAGTGCCAAGCTTATCATTCCGAATGACGTTTTTGATAAGTTTACGAAATTACTCGGCAAAAAAAGGTTTTACCAGCGGATGAATTGACCGAATATATAAAATGGCTGCGCTATTCTCTGGATTTCTGCGACAAGTATCCGGTCCCTGATTCCAAATCGGAAAGGGTGCGGATGTTTGCTGAAAAACTGAGGTAAAGGGAGCAAACAGAGAAACAAAGAGAACGCGCTGCTCACGCTGTCTCATTTTACTTTGAGATGCAAAGGGGGGATGGACGTGCAAGCTCTCAAATAGATCTCCCGCCGGTGGTGCCTGATGGTGGTTGAGTGGTTGAGTGGTTGAGTGGTTGAGTGGTTGAGTGGACTTGCCGGCAGGGGCGTAGAGACGCATTGCATGCGTCTCTACTTTTTCATATCTGCGGTCCAAAAAAGGCCGCCATCTCGGCGCAGAGCTTTTCCTCCACTCCCTTCACGACATTTACGCCGTGTAACGCGGTCAGAAAGACCTTGCCGTAATTCTTGGTCAGCACCCTGGAATCCAGGACCAGCACCGCTCCCCGGTCTTCCCTGCTTCTGATCAGTCTCCCGAACCCCTGCTTGAACTTGATGACGGCCTGCGGCACGGTATAGGTCATGAAAGGATCCCCGCCCAGTGCGGTGATATGCTCGCTGCGCGCCTCCAGGATCGGTTCGGTCGGGACGCGGAAGGGAAGCCTCGTTATGACAACCAGTTCCAGCCCTTTGCCCTGTACGTCGACCCCCTCCCAGAATGAATCGGTGCCGAAGAGGACCGGATTGACGGCTGTCCTGAACCTGGAGAGGAGCAGGTGGCGGTTGGTCTCCCCCTGGCGCATCGGCGTGAGCCCCGCGGCCTTGAGAGGTTCGGCAAGACGGTTACAGACCCGGGTCAGCAGGTCGTAGGAGGTGAACAGGACGAAGGCGCGTCCCTGGGAGATCTTCAGGGCCTTCAGCAGATGCTCGCAAAGGCGCGCCTCAAAGAGCGCAGAGGTGGGCTCGGGCATGTCGGAGGGGACCCCGACGAAGGCCTGCCTGGCATAATCGAAGGGGGAGGGAAGCAGCAACTCGCTCACCCTCTCTTTCGCGAGCAGTCCGATGCCGGCCCTTCGTTTCAGGAAGTCGAATTTTTCACCGACGGCCAGCGTTGCCGAGGTTATCACCACCGTCTTAAACCGATCCAGGATCGCCTTCTTGATCGATTCGGCGACCTCAAGCGGCGAGGAACAGAGCTTTACCAGCGGCCCCTTTCTGAGCTCGAACCAGCGGCAGTACCCCTCCTCGCGGGAGGTGAAGAAGCGCAGCGCCTCCACGGTAGATTCGATCCTTCCCTTGGCGCCTCTCAGGTCGGTGAGCGGGCCAGCGAGCTTCTCCAGTACCTTGTCCGAGAGCTTGTCGCACCCCTTCAGGAAGGCCTGCATGGCGCCGGCGTAGTCGGCGAGTTCCTTGGCCATCTTTTCCACCTGCTCCGCGACCTCGGGCCAGAGCGGCGAGGCGTAGACGGAAGGGGTGACCCGGAGTTTCTGCTCGGCCCCCTCCTTTTTCAGCCTCTTCAAGAGCGCTTCCCCGATGGCGTCCATGCCGCGTGCCACAACATCCGCCACCGCGGCCCGCTTCGGGATCAGCCTCCCCTCTAGGACTGCGGCGATCTCCATGTAGAGGTCGTCCTGCGCCTCGGGAACGGCTGCCGAGAGCTGGGTGGACAACTGGGGCAGGATGCCGCGGTGCGCCTTTCGCGGGTGCTGCAGCTTGCCGAGCAGCTTCATGAGTCCCAGGCGGGAGACCTGGCTGGAGAGGAAGCTGGTCGCCACATCCTCCAGGTGATGCCCCTCGTCGAAGATCAGCCGGGTGAAGGGGGGAAGTATGGCGGTCGAATCGTAGCCGGTTTCCTGGCGCACGGCGAGGTCGGCGAGGAGCAGGGCGTGGTTCACCACCAGCAGATCGGCGCCGGCCGCCTCGCGCCGCGCCTTGTAGAAGAAGCAGCGCGGGTAGCTTGGGCACTTCACGCGCCCGCACTGGTCCGACTCGCAGCAGAGCTCCTCCCAGACTTCGTCCTTCGGGATGAAGGAGAGGTCGCTGCGGCAGCCGTCCTCGGTCTTCTTGCTCCAGGCGACGATCGCGTCCAGCTCTTGCGCCGTGTCGTCCTTGAAGAGCGAGGCGTCGGAGGCGTTCATCTGCAGCTTGCGCAGGCAGAGGTAGTTGCCGCGTCCCTTCACCAGCACCGCCCGGAACTTGAGCTCGGCATGCTGCTGGAGGAAGGGGATATCCTTTTGTATCAGCTGTTCCTGGAGGTTGATGGTGTTGGTCGAGATCACCACCCGCTCCTTGTTCCTGACAGCCCAAAGCGACGCCGGTAGGAGATAGGCCAGCGACTTGCCAGTGCCGGTTCCCGCCTCGACGACGGCGACCCGTTCCTCGTTGAAGGCTTCCGCCAGGTTGAGCGCCATCTTGGTCTGCTCGGGCCGGTGCTCGTAACCCGGCAGGGCCTGGGACAGGACTCCGTCCGGGGCGTAGAAGCGCTCGATCTCCGGGTAGGAGAGCCGCTCCACGCTCTTGCGGGCGAAGGGGGAGACCGCCTGGTAGCAGCGCTCGCCGGAGTTGTCCACGATGTAGAACCCCACCCCCTGGTTGCCGAGGAGCGAGGCGATTTCGATGTCAGCCTGAGAAGGGGTGAGCTGGCCGGAGGGGTGGTTATGGATAACCACGTCGCCGAAGGACGCGGCGATCATGATGGCGGCAACGGCGTCACGGTTGCCGCGGGCAAGCGGTTCGACCTCTATAACGAGACGTGCCTCGTCGGTGCGTCCCAGGAAAAAAACCTCGTTGCCTTCAGCGTCATTGATGGCCGCGCGGAGCTGCTGTATGGCATGATTTGAAAAAGAGCTTTGCATGGTCTTTGAAGATACAGATTTTGGCTGGGGGGCGCAATAGAAAAGCGGGAATCGGTGAGGCGGTTGAGTCGTTGAGTCGTTAAGTCGTTGAGTCGTTGAGTCGTTGAGTCGTTGAGTCGTTGAGTCGTTGAGTCGTTGAGTCGTTGTTGGGTGGTTAAGTGAAATCCCAGCGTCTCCGGTTTGGTCCCTGTACTTCGTTGCAACACCCTCATCCGCCCCTTCGGGGCACCTTCTCCCGGAGGGAGAAGGGATATCGCATACCCTCGCCCGAACCGCCCATAAGGCACCGCGAGGCGGAGCTATCGCGTTTCGCGGCAAACTGTGCTAGAAGAAGGGAGAGGGGAATGCATGCATCGCTACAACGCTTTTTCTGAGGAACTGAAGAGGGTATTCGGCTGCCGGGTGCAAAGGCTCTCGGTGGATGCGGGGTTCACCTGCCCGAACCGGGACGGCACTGTCGGGGTGGACGGCTGCATCTTCTGCGGCGGCAAGGGCTCGGGATCCTTCGGGATACTGCATGGCGCAGCGGTTGCCGAACAGCTGGAGCACGCCAAGGAGGTGATGGTCCGCAAGTACAAGGCGGCGCTTTTCATCGCCTATTTCCAGTCCTACTCCAACACCTACGCCCCTGTCGAGCAGTTGAAGAGACTTTACGACGAGGCGCTCGCTGTGCCGGACGTGGTTGGCCTCATCGTCGGAACCAGGCCGGACTGCCTACCCGAGGAGACCCTGGACCTGCTCGCCTCTTATGCCGAGCGCTGCTATTTCTGGCTGGAACTTGGCCTGCAGTCGCCGCTGGACCGCACCCTCGCCGCAATCGGCCGGGGACACGACCTCGCCTCGTTCACCGCTGCCGTAGCCGGTTGCCGGAAGCGGGGCATCAGGGTCTGCGCCCATGTCATACTCGGGCTTCCCGGTGAGACCAGAGAGGAGATGCTTTCCGGTGCCGGGCTTCTGAACGCCGCCGGGGTGGCCGGGGTGAAGATTCACCTGCTGCATGTGATGCGGGGTACCAGGCTCGCCTCCCAGTATCTGGATGGAGCGGTTCGCCTGCTGGATCGCGATGAGTACGTGGGGCTTGTGTGTGATTTCCTGGAGCGGCTCGACCCGGGGATCGTGGTACAACGGCTGACCGGGGACGGCAACCGTAAGGACCTGATCGCGCCGCTTTGGTCCCTGCAGAAATTCGAGGTACTGAACTGCATCGACGGCGAGCTTGAGAGAAGAGGGACCAGGCAGGGATCGGGACTCGGTTTGTCGGCGTGATTGCCGGCTATGGCGTTCCAAGAGTTCAGCCTTCTCTCTCCGTGGCAAGTCCCTCACCCGCCCTTCGGGCACCCTCTCCCGGAGGGCGAGGGTTAGTTTAAAAGCTTCACGCCTTTCACCTTTCACCATTCACCATTCACCATTCACCATTCACGCTTTAAAACGGGTAGCCGAGTCCGACGAAGACGGCGGTGCCTTCGCGGCCGACACCGACGTCGATCCGCCCGACGATGTTGGGGCGGACCACCGCGCGAAAGCCGACGCCCGGGTTGAATTCGAAGCTCCTGGAGTTGGCCTTGGGCAGGGATTCCATCACGCTCCCGAGATCGATGAAGGGCGCCAGCTCCCAGTCCGCCAAAACGCCAAACACCTCCCAACGAAACAGTCTTATCCTCTCCTCCAGGTTGCAAAGCAGGTAGCTGTTGTCGATGAAGCGGTTCCGGCCGTATCCCCTCAGGGTCGTCTCCCCGCCAAGGATGCTGCGCTCCAGAAAAGGAACCTTCCCCCCGAGGGTCTGGTTGTAGCCGAGCCTCCCCACGCTGATGAAGCGCCCATCCATGGCCGGGTAGAAACCCTTCGCCTCTATCTCATAGTGCCGGTAATCCGCGCTGCTCCCGAGCGCGCTGAAGCTTTCCTCAATTGACGCCTTGGCACGCACCCCGGAGGTCGGCATGGTGGGGGAATCGAGGGTGTTGTAAACGACGGAAAGCATCTGTGCGTGGGCGCTGAACCGGTCGCTTCCGGGCACCTCTGCGCCGTCGAAAACGTCGCGGATGAAGGGAACCTGCCGCACCGCACCCTGGCCGATCCGCACCTTCTTGAAGCGCTCCCCGAGCACGAACTGCGTGTGCGCGAAGATCGGATAGCCTGCCGACAAGGCGAAGCCAATTTCCTGGTCCGCGTAATTGGTCTCGTTCTCCGGGACGCTGGTGGACTGGAACCCGAAGAAGCGCGCGGAGCCGTCCCGGTAGGAGAAGAGGAAGGCGTTCAGCTCCAGCTTATCGTCCATCAGGGTCTGGTCCCGCAGCCTCACCTCGTAGTCCTCGTTCACCCTGGTGGATTTGGAGAGGTTTACCTCGTAGCTTCGCAGCGGGGAAGGGTAGAAGGAGCCGTAGATCGTTGCGGTCGTACCGAAGTTTTCGTTGTAGTTCACCTGCGGCGCGATCAGGGTACTGATCTCGTCCTTCCCGTTGTGGATCAGGAAGGCGCTCAGCGCTCCGTAGGTTATTCCCTCGTTCGGGCTGGAGGCGATTATCGGCAGCGGGATCGTCACAACTTTGACATTCTCCTGCTCCGTGACCGGGAGGGGAAATCTGCTGGAGGGGAGATAGCTGGTGCACCCTTCGAGGGTTGCTGCTATCAGGATGGATAGTATGAAAAGCGTAGCGCGCATGATCCCTTCCCGCATTAAAAGTTCAAAAGATAACGGCTCCCCGGAGATTTTACAACTAAAAAAGATGTTCCCGCGCTCTCTTTAACGGTTTGCCGCGCAGGGCCCAATCCCTCTTCCCGGCGCGCGCCCTCCTAGGTCAAAAACTTGACTCCCCGCCTCGAAAAATGACGGCTGCGCCACCGCCTTCAGGCTCCCCCATTTTCCTGCTCGGCCCAATTCAGCTCGTCTATTTTCACGATTTGCCGCGTTCCATCCGGTTTTTCGCCGGCTTCGAAGCTCCCGAAGAAAATATGACCGGAATGGCACAGCGGTTGCACAGAGTCCCTTGCCGACAGATCAATTCCCAGATTCGGCAAAGGAATACTCCCTTATGTCCAGCACCGCAGCGGACGCCTTGGCGCTTCCGGCGCCCAGCAAAAATTCAGATATCTACATGGCGGTGGCCCTGATCGGGATTCTCTCCCTGATGATCATTCCGCTCCCCTCGTTCCTTCTGGATATTTTCCTTGCGGCGAACATCACCATCGCACTGGTGATCCTGCTGGTCTGCCTGTACACAGTTCAGCCGCTCGACTTCTCGGTGTTTCCCTCCATCCTGCTGGTCACCACCTTGTTCCGGCTGTCGCTCAACATCGCCTCGACCCGGCTCATCCTGCTGCACGGCAACGAGGGGACCGAGGCGGCCGGCTCGGTAATCAAGGCGTTCGGCCAGTTCGTGGTCGGCGGCAACTACGTGGTCGGCGCGGTCATCTTCCTGATCCTCGTCATCATCAACTTCGTGGTCATCACGAAGGGTGCCGGGCGCGTCGCCGAGGTGGCCGCCAGGTTCACCCTGGACGCCATGCCGGGCAAGCAGATGGCGATCGACGCGGACCTCTCCAACGGACTTCTCACCGACAAGGAGGCCAAGGCCCGGCGCAAGAAGATCTCGCGCGAGGCCGACTTCTACGGTTCCATGGACGGCGCCAGCAAGTTCGTGCGCGGCGACGCGGTCGCCGGCATCATGATCGTGCTGATCAACATCATCGGCGGCTTCGTGATCGGCGTCTGGCAGAAGGGGATGCCGCTCGACGTGGCTCTTACCAACTACACGCTCCTGACCATCGGGGAGGGGCTGGTGGCGCAGGTCCCGGCCCTGATCATCTCGACCGCAGCCGGCATCATCGTTACCCGGTCGGCCGACGAGAACAACTTCGGCCACGAGATAGCGGGCCAGCTCCTCAACTACCCGAAGGCCTTCCAGGTCGCCTCCGGCGTGCTGTTCCTGTTCGCCATGATCCCGGGTCTGCCCCACTTCGCCTTTTTGCTGCTCTCCGGCATCTCCTATCTGGTGAGCCGGAAGGCGTCCGAGAAGGTGGAGGAGGTGGAGGAAACCGTCGGCGCCGCGGCAAGCGAAGAGGACCTGGACCAGATCAACTCGATCCGCCCGCTCGACATGCTGGAGCTGGAGGTGGGCTACGGGCTGGTCCCGATGGTGGACGCGAGCCAGCAGGGCGAGCTCCTGGACCGGATCCGCTCGATCCGGAAGCAGTTCGCGGACCGCATGGGCTTCATCGTCCCGCCGATCCACATCCACGACAACCTGCAGTTGAAGCCTTACGAGTACAACATCCTGATCAACGGCGCCAAGGTCGGCGGCGGCGAGCTCTCGGGACAGTACCTGGCCATGGATTCCGGCGGCGCCACCGGCCTCCTCGAGGGGATCAAGACCACCGAGCCGGTGTTCGGCCTTCCGGCGGTCTGGATCAAGGGGAAGGAGCGGGAGCAGGCCCAGGTCTCGGGCTACACGGTGGTGGACAACACCACCATCCTCGCCACCCACATAAGCGAGATCACCAAGAAGCACGCCCACGAGCTGGTCGGCCGCCAGGAGCTGCAGCAGCTTCTGGACGGCATCGCGACGACCCTTCCCAAGGTCGTGGAGGAACTGGTTCCCTCGCTCTTAAGCCTCGGCACGGTGCTCAGGGTGGTGAAAAACCTCCTGAAGGAGAATGTCTCCATCAGGGATTTCCGCTCCATCCTGGAGACGCTGGCGGATTACGGCGGGGTGACCAAGGACCCGGAGATGCTGACCGAGTTCGTGCGCCAGAGCCTCGGGCGCTACATCGTCGAGCAGTACAAGCGCGAGGACGACACGCTCTGCGTGCTCTCCATGGACCGGGAGGTGGAGGAAACCATCGCGGATGCAGTCCAGCTCTCGGAACAGGGAAGCTACCTCGCCATCGAGCCGAACACCGCGCAGAAGATCCTTGCCACCATCAGGCGCAACGCGGAGAAATTTGACAGCTCAGGAGCCCTGCCGGTCCTGATGGCCTCGCCGACCATTCGGCGTCACGTGAAAAAACTTACCGAACGGTTCATGCCGAACCTTGCGGTGATCTCCCACAACGAGATCCCGCCCAACATCAAAATCCAATCTTTAGGCGTGGTGGTGCTCAATGCTAGTTAGAACCTTTCAGGCAGGCGAAATGTCGGAGGCGCTCAGGATGGTGAAGGCCGAGATGGGCCTTGATGCCATGATTCTTTCCTCGAAGAAGGAGCGGCGCAAGGGGCTTCTCGGTTACTTCTCCAAGCCGTATTTCGAGGTGACCGCGGCCCTGGAGCCGAAGGCGCCCAGCCGCCCAAACCCGTACCGCGAGGAGCCGGCTCCCGTGCTGCCGGAGCGGGAGCTCTCCACCAAGGAGGAGTTCCAGAACTCCATGCTGGGGCCCCTGGCCCGCGAGGTTCGGGAACTCAAGGTAAGGATCGAGGCGCTCTCCAGGAGGGACGCCCAGCCGGCCGCCATACCGCCGGCGCAGCCGGAGCCGGCAGCCGAGCCGGAGCAGGGGCCGAGAACCTTCGCCAAGGAGGAGCTCGAGGAGATCAAGAAGCTCCTGTTCAACGCGGTCTCCGGCAAGGAGAAGCAGCAACCAAAGCCGGTTAGCTTTCCCCAGGCCGATGCCCAGCCGCAGCCTCCCCAGCAGCAGCAGCAGCAGGAGGCGGCGGTGCTGCTCAGGGAGCAGCTCTCCCGCCTTCAGGTGCCGCGCGAGCCGCAGCAACTGCAGGAGCCGCAGCTGTTCCGAGGGTTGCACGAACCGCAGCTGCACGTCGCAACGGCCGAAAACGCCGCGACGGCCTCGCCTGAGAACCTCCTGCTGGAACTCCTCGCCGGGGAGCTGCGCGCCGAGGAGCTGAGTCCCGAGGGGGTGGCACTCCTGATGGCGCAGATCCGGCCCGCCGCCGAGGACGGCGCCTACCTCGAGGAACTGAAGGGGCTTCTGGCCGAGAGCCTGGCCGGGCTCGTCAAGTGCTCGGGCTCGCTGCGCATGAAGAAAAGCGGCCCAAGGATCGTGGCGATCGTGGGACCCACCGGGGTCGGCAAGACCACGACCATCGCCAAGCTGGCCGCCATGCACGCCCTGAACCGCGGGGCTTCGGTCGCCATGGTGACCACCGACAACTTCCGGGTCGGCGCCATCGAGCAGCTGAAGACCTACGCGAAGATCATGGACATCCCCCTGGAGGTGGCCGCCAGCTCGCAGGAGCTCGCCAAGGTGCTGGCGCGGCATGCGGACAAGGACCTGATCCTTATCGACACGGCTGGTAGGAGTCCCAAGGACGCCGAGCGGCTCGAGGAACTGAAGGGGTACCTGAAGTGCCACCCGGGGATCGAGACCTACCTCTGCATGTCAGCCACCACCCGGGCGAGGGAGCTCGACGAGATCGTCGCCACCTTCAGCGTGCTCCCGGTCACCAAACTACTGTTCACCAAGCTCGACGAGAGCGAGAGCTTCGGCTGCATCGCGGGCGCTTACCTGAAGCACAAGCTGCCGCTTTCCTACTTCACCACCGGGCAGAAGGTGCCCGAAGACATCGAGGTTGCGACATCGAGAAAGCTAGCCGCCCTGGTAGTCAAGGAGTCGACCCGATGACTGCATCACGCGGCGCAACAGATCAGGCAGATACGCTCAGGCAGCTCGCCAAGGGCGCAAAAATGCGCAGCATCGCCGAAGACCGGCTCCAGGTGCGCGAAGGGCTCAGGGTGATCTCGGTCACCAGCGGCAAAGGGGGGGTCGGCAGGAGCTCCGTGGTGATCAACCTTGCCGATTCGCTCACCAGCCTGGGAAAGCGGGTACTCGTGGTCGACGCGGACCCCGGGGCGGGCGGCATCTGCCTCCTGCTGGGAGCAACGGCCCCCTACAACCTGAACCACGTCCTCTCCGGGGAAAAGACCGTCGAGGAGATCGTGATCGACGGGGGGGACGGCATCAAGATTCTCCCGGCGGGGCTCGGAGTGCAGAAGTACCAGTCGCTCTCCCCGAGCGGCAGGCTCTCCCTGCTGCAGGGGATGGGGCAGCTGCAGGACCGGTTCGATTTCTTCCTGATCGATACCGGCGCGGGGATCTCGGCCAACGTCACCAGCTTCGCCACCGCCGCCCGGGAGATCATGCTGGTGGTGACGCCGGAGCCCAGCTCCATAACGGACGCCTACGCACTGATGAAGACGCTCTCCGGCCGCTACGACAGGCTCCATTTCAAGCTGTTGGCCAACATGTGCCGGGACGCGGAGGAGGGGGCAGCGCTCTATCGCAAGCTCTCGACGATTACCGGACGTTTCCTGGAGATTTCCATGGAATATTCAGGATGCATCCTGCAGGACGAAATGCTCACCGAGGCCGTCAGACGACACGGGGTCGTTTGCCGCCTTTACCCAGATGCGAAGGCCTCGCTCGGTTTCAGGGCCTTGGCGCATAACTTGACAACAGAAGGGTCGGCCGGTGCTGCTATCACGCCGCTTGATCCGGTCGTACGGCGCAAGGAGTTGAGAAACCATGAACTGTCTTCTTAAAGCGTACGAGCAGGAGGCGCATCGCGGTGTGCCGCTCACTAGGGATGAACTGGTGGTTTCCCACCTACCGCTGGTGAAGTTCATCGTGGACCGGATTGCCTCTTCGCTCCCCCCCCATCTGGATCGCGACGATCTGAGGAGTGCCGCCGTCATCGGGCTCATCTCGGCCGCGGAGCGCTTCGATCCCTCCCGCGGCGTGCAGTTCAAGACCTTCGCCGAGCAGCGTATCCGGGGCACCGTCATGGATGAGCTGCGGGCACAGGACTGGCTTACCAGGAGTCTCAGGGACAAGTTCAAGAGGCTGGAGCGCGAGTTCTCGGCGCTGGAGCAGCGCCTGGGCCGAAACCCCTCCTCCGACGAGGTAGCCCTGGCGATGGGACTCGAGCTGAAGGACTACTTCCGCCTCCTCGAGGAGATACACCTGCTCTCCTTCGTCAGCCTGGACGACGCCTGGCACGACGAGGACGGCTCCTCCTTCGGTCTGCTGGACGTCCTGGAGGACAAGGGGACCGAAAGCCCCCAGAACCAGCTGATCGCCCGTCAGACGGTGGAGCGGCTCGCCGAGGCGATCGACAACCTCCCTGAAAAGGAGCGGATCGTCATCACCCTTTACTATTACGAGGAACTGAACCTGAAGGAGATCGGCGCCGTGCTCGACCTCACCGAGTCCAGGATCTCGCAGCTGCACAGCCAGGCGATCATCAGGCTGCGCGGCAAGATGAAGCGCGTAGCGTGAGGGGGGGAGTATGAACAGCGGCATGTACGCGGCCCTCTCCGGGAACCTGTCGGCTATGCGCCGGCTCGATGTAATCTCCAACAACCTCGCCAACGCCAGTACCCCGGGTTTCAAGGCGGACCAGATCCAGTTCGAGAGCGTACTGGCTGGTGTCAAAAATCCGTCACAGGAGCCGGTGCTGAGCAACGAGCGGTTTTCCACCGACTTTTCCTCCGGGACGCTGCAGAAAAGCGACAACGCGCTGGACCTGGCCCTGGACGGCGACGGCTTCTTCGTGGTGAACACACCGCAGGGGCCCGCCTACACCAGGCAGGGGAACTTCCACCGGGGAGCCGGCGGGCGGCTGGTCAACGCGGACGGCTACGAGCTGCAGGGGCAGGGCGGGCCGATCACCGTGGCCGGCGGCCGGGTCGATATCGGTGCCGGCGGGGCCGTGACCGTGGACGGCGCAGCCTCCGGGACCCTGGCCCTGGTCGATTTCCCCAAGCCCTACGCCATGACCAAGTCGGGCGGGGGGCTCTTCGCGCCGGCGGACCCCCAGGCAGTGCCGACCCCGTCGAAAGCCGAGGTGAAGCAGGGCTATCTGGAAAGCTCCAACGTGAAGGTGATCGTGGAGATGGCGCGCATGATCGAGACCAGCCGCTACTTCGAGTCGTGCGCCAAGGCGGTCAAGAGCTACGACGACATGGCGGCCAAGGCGGCCAACGACCTCGGCAAGGTGTAGCAAAAGGCTGTTCAACGTTCTACGTTCAACGTTCTATTAAAGGTTCCGGGCCGTTCGGGCTCCTGTTGCAGGACCCGCAGAATAGCTGGAACCAACGTAGAACGTAGAACTTAGAACGTAGAACGTAGAACGGAATTTACCAAAGGGAGATTTCACATGATCAGGGCCTTATGGACCGCAGCATCAGGGATGCAGGCGCAGCAGCTCAACATAGACGTGGTCGCCAACAACCTGGCCAACGTGGCCACCACCGGGTTCAAGAAGAGCCGCGCCGATTTCCAGGACCTCATGTACCAGAACGTCAAGACGACCGGCGCACCCTCCACCAACTCGACCACGATTCCGACCGGGATCCAGGTAGGGCTCGGGGTGAAGCCGGCCTCGGTCACCAAGATATTCTCGGCAGGTAACATCACCCAGACCGGCAACGACCTCGACCTGGCGATCCAGGGGGACGGCTTCTTCCAGGTCCAGCAGTCCGACGGCAGCACCGCCTACACCAGGGCCGGCACCTTCAAGAAGGACGGCCAGGGGAGGGTGGTGACTCCGGACGGCAGCCCGGTCCTGCCGGAGATCCTGATTCCCAGCAACGCGACCAAGATCACCGTCGGCAACGACGGGACCGTCTCGGTGCAGCAGGCGGGCCAGAGCTCCGCGACCACGGTCGGCACCCTGCAGCTCGCCTCGTTCTCGAACCCCTCGGGGCTGAACGCCATCGGCAAGAACCTCTTCCTCCCCACCGACTCGTCGGGCTCTGCCACGACCGGCACCGCCGGACAGAACGGCCTGGGAACCCTGGAGCAGGGGTACGTCGAGATGAGCAACGTGAGCATCATGGAGGAGATGGTCAGCATGATCGTCGGCCAGCGCGCCTACGAGATCAACTCCAAGGCGGTGCAGGCCTCGGACGAGATGCTGCAGCAGGCTGCCGGGCTGAAAAGGTAACGCGATGAGAGCCCTCCTGTTAGCCCTCATGCTGCTGGTCCTGCCGCTTTCGGCCTTCGCCCTTCCCGCCGCGCCTGTTGCCGCTCCCGGGACCGTGGTCACCGAGGCGGAGCTGCGCCGCGTGATCAGCGACTTCCTGATCCAGAAAGTGGAGCATTTAAGCGCCGAGGTCTCGGTCAAGAAGATCGGCTACAGCGGCGATATGAGGCTTCCCCCGGGCAAGGTGAGCTACGAGGTGATCGCCCCGGAGCGCTGGGAAGGGTGGGGCAACGCCTCACTGGCACTGATCGTGCGTGTGGACGACCAGGTCAAGCGGAACCTGACCGTCTTTGTGGAGGTCGAGGCGCTGGCCGAGATGGTGGTCGCCACGCGGACCCTGGAGCGGGGCGAAGTGATCGGGGAGTCCGACGTAGCAGTCGCGCGCCGGGACCTGGCCCGCATGCAGGGGCGGTTTTGCCGGAAGCTGGAGGACGTGATCGGTATGAGGGTGAAGAGTGCCATCAGGGGGAACTCGCCGCTGCGGGCGGACTACCTGGAGCGGCTCCCGATCGTGAAGAGCGGCCAGATGGTCACCATCGTGGTCGAGAGCGAGATGGTCAGGATCACCGCCAGCGGCAGGGCCAAGGGGTCCGGGGCGCTCGGGGATACCATAATGGTGCAAAACCTGTCGTCGCAGAAGGAACTCGCAGCGCGGGTGGTGGACGCGACGACGGTCAGGGTGGATTTCTGATGGAACTGACAATTTTCAAGAAGAGCATCGGTTGCGCGGCGCTTCTCGTGCCGCTTCTGCTGGGCGCCTGCGCCTACCGGAGCGCCGAGGTGAAGACCCCGTCCTTCGACGAGCAGATCACCAAGCCGCAGCCAAGCTACGCCACCGGCTCCCTCTGGCAGGCCTCCTCCACGGGGCTCGCCGAGGACCTGAAGGCGCGCAGGCGCGGCGATATCATCACCGTAGTCATCTCCGAACAGGCGAGCGCCAGCAAGCAGGCGAGCACGGGAACCAAGCGCGGCACCAGCATGAGCGCGGGGATGCCGAACCTGCTCGGCCTGGAAAAGACCCCCCTCAAGAGCTGGGTGGACCTGGACAAACTGCTGAACCTCAGCTTCGACTCGAAATTCGACGGCAGCGGGACCACCAGCAGGCAGGAAAACCTGCAGGCCACCATCTCGGCGAAGGTGGTGGAGGTGATAGGAAACGGCAACTTCCTGATCGAGGGGAGGCGCAACGTCAAGGTGAACAACGAGGACCAGGTCATCGTGCTGACCGGCATGGTGAGAAGCCGCGACGTCAGCGCGGACAACACCATCAGCTCCGCGCTGATCGCGGACGCGAAAATCACCTACAGCGGCAAGGGGATCATCAGCGACCGGCAGAAACCCGGGTGGCTGATGAACGTCCTGGACGCAGTGTGGCCCTTCTAGAGAAAACGTTCTACGTTCTACGTTCTACGTTCAGAATTTGACAACTTAAAAGGGTTTCAGAAGGATTCAAAGTTTTGACATTGAACGTTGAACGCAGAACGTTGAACGTTGAACAGCTTCTAAGAGGTTCAAGTGAAAGGTAAAATCTGGATCAAGACATGCTCCGCGGCGCTCCTCCTCCTGCTCCTGCCGCAGCTCGCGCTGGCGGCCAGGATCAAGGATATCGCCGCCTTCGACGGGGTGAGGGAGAACCAGTTGATCGGCTACGGCATCGTGGTCGGCCTGAACGGCTCCGGCGACACCGACCAGACCAAGTTTCCGGTGCAGTCGCTGGTCGGCGCCCTGGAACGGATGGGGGTCACCGTCAGCCGCAACGAGATCACGGTGAAGAACGTCGCCGCCGTCATGGTGACGGCGCTGCTCCCTCCCTTTGCCAAGCAGGGGAACCGTCTCGACGTGCTGGTCTCCTCCGTGGGCGACGCCAAGAGCCTGGCGGGCGGGACGCTGATGATGGCGCCCCTGAAGGGTGCCGACAGCCAGATCTATGCGGTGGCCCAGGGCGCCATCCTGACCAACTCCTTTTCCTACGGGGGCCAGGCGTCGAGCGCCATGAAGAACCACCCGACTGCGGGGACCGTGCCGGGCGGGGCGCTGATCGAGCGGGAACTCCCCAACGTGCTCGCCGGCAAGAACGCGCTGAAGCTGAACCTGCACCAGTCCGACTTCACCACTGCGGCCCGGGTGGCGGGCGCCGTCAACGAGCGCTTCAAGGGCGGGGTGGCAACCCTGACCGACCCGGGGAGCGTGCAGATCTCCGTCCCGGACTCCTACCGGGGCCGGGTCATCGAGTTCGTGGCGGAGCTCGAGCGGCTGGAGGTGAACCCGGATATCACGGCACGGGTGGTGATGAACGAGAGGACCGGGACCATCGTCATGGGTGAGAACGTGCGGATCTCGACGGTGGCGGTCTCCCACGGCAACCTGACCGTCGTGGTTAAGGAAACCCCCAAGGTCTCCCAGCCCAAGGCGCTGGCGGCCGGGACCACGACGGTGGTGCCGAGAACGGATCTGAAGGTTGTTGAAGAGAAGGTGAACCTGTCGCTGTTGCGGGAGGGGGCCAACCTCGGTGAGGTGGTGCGCGGCCTGAACACGCTCGGGGTGACACCGAGGGACCTGCTCGGCATCATGCAGGCCATCAAGGCCGCGGGTGCGCTGAACGCCGAACTGAGCGTGATGTAGCAACGTTTCAAGGAGAGCGATTATGGAAGTCAATACGATACCGGCTAGCGTCTTGCCCATGGTCGACGCCCAGGTGCCGGGAGCACTCATGGCCAAGCACCAGGCGGCGGCCCCTGCCCAGGCCAAAAAAGTGGCCCAGGAGTTCGAGGCGATGTTCGTCGCGATGATGCTGAAGTCGATGCGGGAAACGACCGGCAAGGACAAGCTGACCGGCGGGGGGCACGGCGAGGAGACCTTCCGGTCCCTGCTGGACCAGGAGTACGCCGCGGCGGCTTCCCGAAACGGCGGCATCGGGCTGGCAAAGATGATAGAGAAGGAACTCACGCGCACGGGGAATGCGGCGCCGCCCTCCCTGAAGGGGGCGAGCCATGCGGATTGAGGGCTCAGCCTATGTAGTGGACCTGTCGCGCTCGCAGGCGGTGCGCAAGGAGAGCGGGGAGGCGGCCGCAGTCAAGGGGGCCGCGCCGCCGGCCCGGCTGCAGAGTGCGGAACGGGTCGAGATCTCGCCCAGGGCACGGGAGCTGGAGCGGCTGAAGCAGGATCTGGCGGCTCTTCCCGAGGTGAGGCTGGACCGGGTGGCGCTCGCCAGGCAGAACCTGCAGTCCGGGGGGTACCGGGTGGACCCGGCGCTTCTGGCGCAAAGGATGATGGAGTCGTTCCAACACGTTAAGGGAGACGGGGCATGAAAGTAAGCATAGCGGAATTGATCTCGACCCTCGCCGAGAAGGGGGCGCTGCTGCAGGAGATGAGGCGTTTGCTGCAGGAGGAGCAGGACTGTCTGGTCTCGCTCGACCTGGCCCGGCTGGAGGAGAACCAGCAGGAAATCGCCTGCGCCACGCAGCGGATGGCGCTGCTCTCCGAGGCCTGCCGGGAGATGGTCGGGGCGATCGGGACGCAGCTCGGCCTGCCCGGCAACTCGACCCTCTCGCCGATCATCGCCCGCGTGGCGCAGCCTGATCAGGGGGAGCTCAAGAAGGCGCAGGCCAGCATCGCGGCCGATTCGCAGGCACTTAACGGCGCCCTGGCGCTGAGCCGGGGCCTGCTGGAGGATTCCCTCAAGGTGGTGGACCGCTCGGTCAGCTTCTTCAACCGGCTCTTCAGCCCGGGTGACACCTACGGCCTGGGCGGCTCGCTCGTGTCCCGGCGCGGCGGCAGCCGTTTCGTCTGCAAGGAGATCTGAAAAATGAGCATCATCAATCTCTTCGACATCGCCAGTTCCGGGGTGACCGCCCAGCGCCAGGCCATGGAGGTGACGGGCGAGAACATCGCCAACGTGAACACCCCGGGATACTCGCGCCAGGAGGTGGTCATGGAGAACCGGCCGGTCACGACCAGCAGCGGCTTTGCGCTCGGGTCCGGGGTTGCGATACAGACGGTGCGGCGCTCCTACGACGGCATGCTGCAGCAGCAGATAGTGGACGGCAACAGCACCTATCAGCAGAGCCTCGCCAGGCAATCGGCGCTTGAGCAGATCGAGCCTTCCTTCAACGAGCTGGCCAGCGACGGGCTCGGCAAGGCGTTGGACAACTTCTTCGGCGCCTGGCAGGACCTCTCGACGAACCCCCAGGGCACCGCGGAGCGGCAGGCGCTGCTCTCCCGCTCCCAGATCCTGACCGATACCTTCCACCAGGTGAGCAACAGCCTGGCGAGCGTTGCCAAGAGCGCGAATGACAACCTGGTCGGGATAACGGCTGATGTCACGGACAACGCCAGGAACCTGGCCCTGGTGAACACGCAGATCATCGCCACCCAGGCCGTGGGCGGCAACCCGAACGAACTGCTGGACCAGAGGGATCTGCTGCTGCAGAAGATCTCCGAGAAGGTGGGGATCACCACGACCCTGCAGGCTGACGGCTCCGCCACGGTGAAGCTGAAGGGTGGGGAAGAGCTGGTGAGCGGCACCAAGTATGCGACGCTCTACACGAGCGCGGATGCGGCCGTCCCTTCCGCCAACGAAATCAGGCTCTCGGGCCTGGGCAACCCGCCGGCCAAGGCGGCAGGCGACCTCGACATCAGCACGACGGTCGGAGGCACGGTCGGAGGCGTCCCGAACAGCCTCGGGAAGCTGGGCGGGACTCTGGCGGTCCGCGACACGATCGTCAAGGATTACCGCGACAAGCTGGACGAAATCGCCTCGCAACTGGTTTCCACCGTCAACGCTCAGCATAGGGCGGGCTACGGGATTGACGGCACCACCGGGAATAACTTCTTCGACCCCGCCGGGACAACCAGCGCGACCATATCGAGCGCCTCGCTGGTCGCTGCAAAAATAGCTGCGGGGACCGGCAGCAACACGGGCGACAACCTGAATGCCCTGAAGCTAGCCGCCATCCAGAACAAAACCGATATCGCCTTCAGCACCGGCGGCGCCAGCTTCGACGGTTTTTACAACTCGCTGGTGAGCACTGTCGGCATCGAAACCCAAGGGGCGCAGCAGGTGACCGCCCAGGGGACGGCATTCCTGAAACAGCTCAACACGCTGAGGTCCTCGAACTCCGGGGTCTCCCTGGATGAGGAGCTCGTCAACCTGACCAAATACCAGCGGGCCTTCCAGGGGTCTGCCAAGGTAATCAGCGCCGCCACCGACATGCTCGACATCGTCATGGGGCTGGTGCGCTAGGAGACAGCTATGAGAGTAACCCCCGGGATGACCGCGGACAACGCAGTGTACAACCTCCAGCAGGGACGCTCCGCCCTGGACGCCCTGCAGGAGCAGGTCTCCTCGGGCTCCATGGTCAACAGGCCGAGCGACGACCCGCTTACCACCCGCCAGCTCCTCGACCTGCAGAACCAGATCTCGGCAGGAGACCAGTACAGCTCCAACATAACCAAGGGGAACCTCCTGCTGAGCGTAACCAACACCGCGCTTTCCGGCATGTCTGACATCATGCAGCAGGTGAAGAAGATCGCGGGGGACATGGTGAGCGGGAGCACCGACCAGGCCACCGTCAACGGCGCCATCAGCAACCTGGCTGCCCTGAAGAGCCAGCTGGTCGACCTCGGCAACACCCAGGTCGGTAACCAGTACGTCTTCGCGGGGTTCAAGAACAGCCCGCCCTTCGACACCACCCTGGCCCCGGTCGCCGGGATTCCCGCCCCCACCCCGCCGGCCCAGCCGGTCAGCACCGTTTCCGGCGCTTTCTCCGGGACCAGCGACCTCCTCAATGTCGAGATAAACCAGGGGGGGAGCAAGGTGGCGACAACCGTCGACGGCGGGAACCTGCTGAGGGGAACAACGCCCCCCGCGGTTGACATCCTAAGCGGAATAGATACGCTGATCAAGGCAATCTTCAACAACGACAAGGCCGGAATCGCGGCCGGGATCACCAGCATGAAGGATGGGGCCGGTCAGGTCACGGCGGCACAGAGCGACGTGGCGGGTCGCCTGATCCGGCTTTCCAACATGCAGACCATGATCGCCAGCAATCAGAACACGTTGAAGTCCATTTACGGGGACAAACAGAACGTGGACTACGCCAAGGCCGGCGTGGAACTGAGCCAGCAGACTACCGCATTCAATGCGGCTCTCTCGACCACCGCAAAGATCAGCCAGCTCTCCCTGCTGGATTACATGAAGTAGCTTTAAGTAATCGGCACTCTTTGCGAACAGGCCGTGCGAGCGCTCTTCTACGGGAGCCCGCGCGGCCGTTTTTTTGCAGCTCTTACCCTAATAGGTCTAAAGATTTTCCACTTTGAACCGAAAAACTAAACTAACGGCTTCGGCCGCATTTCGAACAATCGGTGACATATGATAAAGGTGACCGCCCTAGACGGCAGTGAAATGTACTTGAACGAGGATCTCATAGAGATCATCGCAGAGTCCCCCGACACCCACATCACCCTGTCAAACGGCAACCACTACCTGGTGCTGGAGCCCGCGCGGGTGGTGATCGGGCGGATCGTCAGCTTCAGAGCTCGGCTGTTGCGGCATGCGCCGGCAGGCGGGAAGCGCTATCTGCGCAGAAACGATGCGGAGAGGTATCATCCGCTTTGCACCCTGTAACATCGACAAGGAAGTTTACGTGATGCTATGGATCTAGCGACCATAATCGGATTAGTGCTGGGGATTGGCGCCGTGTTCGGCGGAGCGGCCCTGGAAGGCCTGCACATGGGGGCATTGATTCAGCCCACCGCCGCGCTGATCGTCCTCGGAGGGACCGCTGCGGCGACCATTACCAGCTTCCCTATGGGAACGCTCATGACGGCCCTCAAGGACCTCAGGAAGGTCTTCCTGCCGCCCAAGGACGACCCCGAGGCGGTAATCAAGAACATCATCAACTACGCCGCCAAGGCCAGGCGCAACGGCCTGATCTCCCTGGAGCAGGAGGCGCAGACCGTGAAGGACTCCTTCACCAAGAAGGGGATCTCCCTGGTCGTTGACGGGATCGATCCGCAGAAGCTCCGGGAGACCATGGAGATCGAGCTCGCATCTTTCGAAGAACACGGCAAGGGGAGCGCCGAGGTGTTCGAGTCGGCAGGCGGGTTTGCACCTACCATCGGTATCATCGGTGCCGTCCTTGGCCTCATACACGTGATGAACAACCTTGCTGACCCCTCGAAGCTCGGCGGCGGGATCGCCGTCGCCTTCGTCGCCACCATCTACGGACTGATGACCGCCAACCTCTTCTGCATCCCTTTCGGCACCAAGCTGAAACACCGGCTGAAGGAAGAACTGCTGCAGAAGGAGATGGTCATCGAGGGGTTGATCGCGATCCAGAACGGCGAGAACCCCCATTTCATCGAACAAAAGCTCCGCGCCTACCTGCACGACGGCGGCGAGAAGAAGGGGAAGTAAATGGCAAGAAAAAAGCAGCATGAAAAGGAGGCGAACCACGAACGCTGGCTGGTCTCCTACGCGGACTTCATAACGCTGCTGTTTGCCGTCTTCGTCACCCTCTACGCCATGAGCCAGACCGACAAGAAGAAGGTGGAGGAGGTGATGGCCTCCATGCGCGACTCCTTCGGCTACAGCACGACCTCGCCCGCGTCCAAGCCGAGCGTCATCGAAGCCGGCGCCATCAGCGTCATCCCGTCTATGAACAAGCTCTCCCAGAGTTCCAGGAGAGGGAAGAGCAAGGGAGGCGAGAAGGACTTCAAGGCGACCAAGGCCTCCATCGAGGCCTACCTCCTGAAAGCCGGCGCGCAGAACAAGGTTACTGTCGCGATAAACCAGCGCGGGCTCGTGGTGAGCCTCAAGGAAGCGGGCTTCTTCGATTCCGGGAGCGCCACGCTCAAGCATGGCTCCTACACCCTGCTAAACGACGTGGTCGGGTCGCTGGCCAGCTACTCCAACGGCATCCGCGTGGAGGGGCACACGGACAACATGCCGATCAGCTCGCAAGCCTTTCCCTCCAACTGGGAGCTTTCCACCACGCGTGCGACCAACGTGCTGCAGTACCTCACCAAGCAGGACGACTTCGATCCCGGCAAGATCTCGGCCACAGGTTACGGCGAGTACCGGCCGATTTCCGACAACGGCAGCAGCGATGGACGCGGGAAGAACCGCAGGGTCGACATCGTGCTTCTCTCCGAACAGAGCGAGAAAGGGGAGCCCTGAGAGGCGGGGCGTCCCTGCCGCTCTCTCGTTCCCAGTCCGACCAGCCCCAGTCTCAGCCCCAGTCTCAGTCTCAGTCTTAATCTTAATCTTAATCTTAGTCTTAGTCTTAGTCTTAGTCTTAGTCTTAGTCCACCCCCGCCGTCGCATTTCTGACCCAGGCTGTCAAGAAATTGACCGGCGACTCCCCCCGCATCGGTAATCCCTGTTATTCCTGGCGCTTATCTCTCTTCATCGGCAATGGTACGGTAGTTGCTGACAGGGAGTGACTAGCCAATTACTTTTCCAGAGGATTCCCGCATGAAAGTATCAATGCCGACCGGTTCCACGCACGGATGGGGGGTTGCCGGAACCTATCTCGAACGCGAGATTGCCAAACTTCCCAACATCGAAGGGGTGACGCTTCACTGCATGCCGCGCAACCTGACCCCGCTCAGGCCGGAGGCGTGGGATGCCATCAACATCGGCTACTGCTTCTTCGAGGACAACATCGAGATCCTCAACTTCACCCGCGAAGCGGCGAAGAAGTGGGATTTCATCGTGGCCGGTTCGAAATGGTGCGAGTACCACCTGAGGATCGGCGGAGTCACCAACACCTGCACCATCCTGCAGGGGGTCGACCCGGCCCATTTCTACCCGGCCCCTCCCCCTCCCGACGACCGCTTTGTGGTCTTCTCGGGTGGCAAATTCGAACTGAGGAAATCCCAGGACATCGTCATCGCCGCCATGCGGGTCTTCATGGAGCGGCACCGGGATGTCTGGCTCTCCTGCAGTTGGACCAACCAGTGGCCCTTCTCGCTTGCCACCATGTCCGCCTCCCCGTTCATAAACTACCAGCATGACGAAGTCGATTTCCTGGACCTGCCGGAGAGAACCATCATCGCCAACGGCCTGGACCGCTCCCGGGTCGTCGTCAACCCGCTCATCGACAACAAGGCCATCCGTAACCTCTTCGCCGGGACCCACGTCGGCCTCTTCCCGAACCGGTGCGAGGGGGGCAACAACATGGTGATGTGCGAGTACATGGCGTGCGGCAGGAGCGTGATCGCCTCGGACACGAGCGGACACGCCGACGTCATCAACGCCGACATCGCCTTTCCCCTGTCCCGCTACCGGCCCATGGTCGTCGCCAGCGCCGGTGTGACCACGGCGGTCTGGGAGGAGCCCTGCCTGGAGGAGGTGGTGGAGCTGCTCGAGGCGGTGTACTGGCGCCGTGACGAGCTTCCTGCCAAGGGCGCCCGGGCCGCGGCAGAGATGGTGGAACGGCTCACCTGGGGCGGGGCCGCGCGGCAGTTCCACTACCTGGCGACCAAGCTCGCCAACCGGGCGGAACTGCGCAATCTGCGGGGTGCCTGACCACATGGAAGCCAGCGCGCAGGAAAGTTTCGGACGCGCCCTCGGGCTGCATCGCGAGGGACGTCTGGATGAGGCCGCGGCGCTCTACCGCGCCCTTTCGGGGACCGGAAACCCGTTTGCCGTCGAGGCCCGGATCAACCTCGGCGCCATCCTCGATCAGGGGGAACGGCATGAGGAGGCGCTGCTGCAGTACCGCGACGCCCTCTCCTTGCGGGCCGGCGACCCGATCGCGCTGAACAACAGGGGGAACACCCTCATGAAGCTGGGCCGGTTCCCCGAGGCGGCGGACAGCTTTCGCCAGGCGCTCGACCGCGCACCAGACTGCCTTGAGGCGAGCATCGGCCTGGGCACCGCCCTCCAGAGGGAGGGGGATGCAGCGGGCGCCATCGCCTGTTTCCGCGACACACTCAGAAGGGAGCCCGCCTGCGCCGAGGCCCACTGGAACCTCGCCCTCGCCCTGCTACTTGCCGGGGAGTTCCGGGAGGGGTGGCAGGAGTATCAATGGCGCTGGCGCAGGGATAGCTTCACCTCGCCCCCGCGCGGCTTCAGCCAGCCCTGCTGGGACGGCTCCCCGCTTGCCGGCCGGCGTATCCTGGTCCACGGTGAGCAGGGGCTGGGCGATACCATTCAGTTCCTCAGGTACCTTCCCCTGGTGGCAGCTGCCGGCGGGAGCGTCCTGGCGGAGTGCCAGTCGGCGTCGCTGCTCCCTCTGGTGCAGCGCGTCCCGGGAGTCGGCGCCGTTTTCACCATGGGCGAGCCACTCCCCCCCTTCGATCTGCAGGTCCCCCTGCTGTCACTACCCTACCTGTTCGGCACCACCCTGGAGAACATTCCGCCCCAGTTACCCTACCTGAGCGCGCCCCCGGAGCGGATCGCCGCCTGGCGCACCCGGCTCGCGGGCTCGGACGGGTTCAAGGTCGGAATCGTCTGGGGGGGGAAACCGGTCCCGGATCCCTTCCGTTCCTGCACCCTGGAGGCCCTCGCCCGCCTGGGCGGGATTCCCGGGGTGATACTCTACTCCCTGCAGCTGGGTGAGGCTGCCGCCCAGGCTGCCGCGCCACCGGCGGGGCTGGAACTCGTCGACCTGACCGGGGAGATTTCAGATTTCGGGGATACCGCGGCGCTGGTTTCGCTGCTGGACCTGGTGATCTCGGTGGACACTTCCGTGGCGCACCTTGCCGGCGCGCTCGGCAAGCCGGTCTGGCTGCTGCTCCCCAAGGGCGGGGACTATCGCTGGTTGCTGGCGCGGGAGGATTCCCCCTGGTACCCGAGCCTGCGCATCTTCCGGCAAAAGCGGCAGGGTGAGTGGGGCGAGGTGGTCGAGCGGGTCGGCGGCGAGCTGCGCTCCGCGACGGGTGACTTTCTCGAGCAGGCGGCGGCCCGGGAGCCGTTCAACGGGCGGCGCAGCTACCTGTGCGGCGCCTTTCTTGCCGACCAGGGTAGGCACCTGGAGGCAACCGTCAGGTTCACCAAGGCGGCGCTGCTAAGCCCGGGGAGCTGGGAGCCGCACTACAGCCTGGCCGCATCGCTGCAGCTCATGGGGCGGGTGGCCGAGGCGCAGCAGAGCCTGGTCTGTGCTGTGCGCCTGCGCGGGGACCTGGCGCTGCTGCACGCGGCGCTCGGGGTGACCCGGCAGATGCAGGGCGATCTGGAGGGAGCCATCGAC